>Ga0194124_10005477_pt1 | contig 11775 bp, 6 predicted proteins | sample TA2KigCas0mmetaG_FD_148605 | JGI IMG/M metagenome (GOLD analysis project Ga0194124, IMG submission 148605) | Freshwater microbial communities from Lake Tanganyika, Tanzania - TA2015031 Kigoma Deep Cast 0m | ecosystem: Environmental > Aquatic > Freshwater > Lake | place: Tanzania: Lake Tanganyika...
AAAATGTCTGTTGCTATTCCAGCAGAGGCATTAAATGTTCCAAGTCCAGTCTTTACACCATATCTTTCAACTTGTAATGGTGTTTGTGGATTTGTGGTTCCTATACCGACATTGACAAAAGTGTGAATTCCTACAGGGGTTTCTATCCACTTACTAATACCCTGAGGTCCAACCTCACCTTGAGCTCCCTGAGGTCCACCAGGAGGTCCTTGTTCACCTTGAGGTCCTCTTACACCTTGAGCACCTTGAGGTCCAAATCCTTGAGGACCAATATCTCCTTGAAAACCTTGAGGACCTTGTACACCTTGAGGTCCTTGTACTCCCTGTGGACCAAGTGCACCTTGAGGTCCTAATTCTCCTTGAGGTCCTTGAATTCCTTGAGGTCCAGTAGATCCTTGTACACCTTGAGCACCAGTAGCGCCAGTAGCGCCAGTAGCACCTTGAGCACCTTGTGCACCAGTGCCACCTGTACCACCAGTAGCACCAGTAGCACCTTGGACACCTTGAGCACCTTGAGGTCCTTGAATGCCTTGAGGACCAGAAGAACCTTGTGCACCTTGAGGTCCTTCTCCCTGAGGACCTTGGAAACCTTGTAATCCTGTTTTGCCTTGAGGACCAATTGGACCCAAATCTCCCTGAGCACCTTGAGGTCCAATATTTCCTTGTGGTCCAATATTTCCAACTACACCCTGAGGACCTTGAACTCCCTGAGGTCCTTGAAAACCTTGAAATCCTTGAGCACCTTGAGGGCCTTGAATACCTTGAGGTCCCTGTACACCTTGAGGTCCTCTGTTTCCAATAATTTGAGTTAAATTTGTCCCATCTCCAAAAGTGGCATAAATTTCATTGAAATTTTGATTAATCTTACTAGCCCCTTGAAGTAGGGTATCGCCAGTTCCATCATTTGGGACAGATCCTGTAGATATTATTTGCCTTGCCATTATTACAGGTAGTTTATTTTATTTAGTTAAACTTCCCCAAAGGGATTTATCTCTGTAAAATCTATAATTGAATCTCCTTCTTCCTCAATTTCCTTGTTGGTATCATAAGATTCAACAAGCTCATATGTTTGATACTTTTGAATTATATATGTTGCAGTGGATGCTGCTCCCACAACAATATCACCAACTCTAAAGTCTGTTCCCATACCAGCAACTTTTAGTTGTCTGCTATCTGGATTCCAATCTTTGACTAAACCAGATGCTAAAGAAATAGATCCCCTTATTGTTTCTCCAAAAATATAATTTCCAGATGACACTGTAGATCCTGCACTAATAGTAATAGTGGGTGCCCCAGTATATCCATAACCAGCATTTACAATTCTGATTGTAGATATTCCTCCATTTCCATCCAAAAATGCTTCTGCAATAGCAACTGTTCCTCCTATTCCTGGAGAAGATATTGTTACTGTTGGTTTTTGATAATAACCTTTACCAGCATAAGTCAGTGTGATAATGCCAATGCTTCCTGTGGTAGCAATTCCAACTTTTACACTAGCACCATATCCACCACCACCAAAGAAACTTACAGATGGTGGTTTTGAATATGAATATCCTCTTCCTGAATTTTCTATGTAAACTTTACTCAAACTCTTTCCACTTGTAAGAATTCTTGCACTTGTGACCACTCCAACTGCAGTTGCCTTTATTCCGCTTAGTGGAGATGTAACAACTAAAGAAGGTGGAGTTGAATATCTATATCCACCATTAATAATATCAATAAATTGAACTGCTCCAGAAGTAATTCCAGTATATGCAGTTGCATTTGAACCCCCTTCTGCGAGAGTTAAAACTGCACCATAACCAACATCTTTAAAGTTATCATCAAGATCTTTAATGCCTGTAGAAATTTCTTCATCTTCATATTCAAATAGTTCACATCTCAGTTCATAAACATAATTTTTTTGCAGTTGATAAAATGGTTTTCTATTTTCAACATATTTAATTTCCATTATACTATCTGATAATGGAACATAAATTAAGTCACCTTCATTAGGTCTAGAAGTATTAGTTACATCAGGAATAACTTTCATTAATTCACCAATATACATATCAAATCTTTCTTTAGAAATCACCAGCGTCATTTGGTCAGTAATTCTGACACCAAATTTACTCATCAAAATGCTGTTAGAATCAAATCCCTCATAAGTGGAAAGATATGCTTCAATTGGAAATGCTGCTTTGAATTTGGAATACAAAACATCTTTTATAATTTTTCCTTTCGTTACAATTTGTCTTGGCATGTAATAAACTTCAATGCCATACATTTTCAATTGTTCATTAATTAGATCTTGAACAAGACCTTGTTCACCAGAAGTTCCTTGTATGAAGAAAGGATTTAACATAATTATCCAATCAGATCTAGTGGAGGTAATTCATGCTCTATCATCATAGTATCTTTAATCTGTTGCAATTCTCTAACTGCATCATCATAAATTTGTCTTCCATTCAATTCAACTCCACCAGGAAGTTTAACTCCCTGGAACTTAATTAGATTTTGTCCCCACTGTTTTTTAATTAAAGCAGTCAAATACATCTTCAGGAAAGAATCATTATAGACATTAGTAAATTCATTTGGATTTAAAATCCTATAACACTCAATTAGTAAATATTGATCTGCTGGAATAGAATCCCAACTGATATCTAAATATAGTCTATTTTGTCTTTTATTAAATCTAATTTGTCTTTGTGGATTAACAATCCAATCTATATCTTCTAGGTATCTTTTGGTAACATAGTAATTCAACATTTCAGTTGAACTAAACCAATAAATGTCATTCAAAAAAAGTTGATAGTTTACATTAAACATGTTGGATGCAATAGTTCTATTGTCCAACTTAAACACTCTTTCAATTCCTAATACTGTATCTGGAACTGGAATATAATTACTATTTTCTTCCCAACTAAATGTTCCCAAAGAAGTTGTGACTGAAGTAGTTGCAATCCCTGCTGAGGATTCTCCTCCTCTTGCTCTACCTCTTTGCTTATCTTCTTCGGTAATTTTATACTTTAAAAATACTTTTGCAACACCATCAAAATGTCTTTCTTGGAAATACTGAAGAGCATCATCAACCAAGTCATCTAGTTGCTCTTCAGCAATATTGATTTCCAAAACAGGAGCACCAAGTTTCCTTAGACAGTAATCAATTAATTGTTGTCTTGATGCAGGTTTTGCCATTATTTTTTTACTTTTTAACTATTTAGAGTGATTTAGCCATGTTTGCAACAACTTCTTGTTGTTTCATATAGAGTTTCAAATAACACTTACAAAAATTTCTTAGATAATTTAAATCTGCACAAGAATCTAACTCTCTAGATATTTTTTCATATTCAAATAATTTATCAATTGTATCAAGTTCTATTTCATCTGGATTCATTTAAAAAACCTCTTAATAAAGTTTTAATTTCATCTAAATCAGATCTAACTGATTTTAGTTCATTCTCTAAATTTTCTATCTTTAATTTTTCTGAGTTTCTTTTATGTTTTAATTTACTATAATGATCTGATGTAAATGTGTCAGTATTAATAATTGCATTTGTTTCTAAATCTCTAAGTAAATGAGAATGCCCCTCAACTTTTGCATAATGTTTAATCATTACTTAACTGCAATTGCTCTTAAATCTTTAATTAAAGGTGAATAAGACTGATTGTTAGATGTTCCCACTATTTTAATTTGATATCCAGTAAATTCTGGAAGATTATCAGCACTAAACGTGTAATCTCTATATCCTCCAAGATCACTACTTGGAACTCTAACATCAGGTCTTCCATCATTATCATTTTCATCAACTACATTACCATTTACATCTAAGTTTAAATAACCAGGGAATAATTCCCATACTTGATCTTCATCTGGAGAATCATTTCTATAAAGTTTATAGAGAACTCTTACATCTGAAGATGAATGTCTATATGCAGAGAATAGAACTTTCAGGGCATTAGCAGATTGTGTTAGATCAATTCTCTTAGAAATATGAGAGAATGCATGAGGATCATCTAAGTTTGAATTCACAGAACCATCTGATGCATAAGAACTCAATCCTACTGGTTGATTAATTCTGTAATTTCTAGTTGTAATGAATGTCTGCTCCAAATCTATAATTGGAGAAAGGTTTTCATCTCCTGTAGATAGATTTAACTCTAAAGTAAATGACTTACTTCCAGTAAATTGAGTATTGTTTAGGAATTGAATTTCATTTACTCTAGAACAAACCATTCTTGGAGTGTCTAAGAAGTTTACTGCATTAATATCAATATCTTCAAATCCTTTGTCTACAAAAGAAGTTTCAGATCCATCTACACTTGTTGATGAGACTGTTCTAATTTTTCCAACAGTTGAAGTCTTATTAAAGTTTTCTACAAAAAATGGATTTAGTTGAACTCTATTAAACTGTTTGTTTCTTGAGGCATAAACTCTAGATCCACCTCCAAATTTAGATTCAGTAAATGATGCACCAGCAGCAACTTGAATATAATAGTTATCAATAGTTGGTTTTGGTGAATCTACAACATCATGAGTTGTGTTGATCTTTGCAAGAGATACCCCACTGAATTCATACTTATAAACAAATGAGTTAATGTCATGAGGAGCAGTAACTGTATCTAAAGATCCTCTAGTGATAGTTAGAAGTTGACCAGCACCTACACCTTCATATCTGATAATTTCATTATCAATTTTAATATATCCTGGGTTTGATGGACTTACTTGTTGTCCATCAAATGTTCCAAAGTTAGTTGTGCTGGCAATTGTAATTGGACCAGACTCAGTGCTACCATAAGAAACTGAAAGTTTAGTTGGAACTAAATCTGATTGAACATTTTTAATTTGTACTTGATTATTGATTGAATGCATTCCATGGTTTGGATGGAATACTAACATGTGCCTTCCATCATTCAGTGAAGATGCTGATGTGGAAATTGAGAAAATTGGATTCTCTGGTAACAGGTTTTCTAAAGTATCAACTTCTACTTTGGCATTATAGAATCTTGCAGTTCCAGCAGAAGAACTGAATTTGCACTTCTTAAGTTTAAATTTCAAATCTTCTTCTTGGCTTGGTGTCCAAGTTGTACCATTTTGTGATTTGAATAGACTTCCCATAGAGGGTTGACTATTGATAATAACCTTTTCAACTTCTGGAGAATTTCTAGTAGTAATTTCAACTTCTCCCATTCTAGCGATCCAGACATTATATTCATCTGAATCAGAGAGAAGAACTACAGCATATTCTCTTCCACCTTCTAATCTTGTTAGAGAATCAAATGTAAATGTAGTGGGAACTGTCCCATCAGTGCTTATCTTAACATCTGCAGGTAGTAGTGATTTTTCTAAACCACCAACAATTTTGTCTGGACCACCAGGAATTCCATAAGATACTTCTCTAATTTGTAAGGTAACTGGAATAGAATCAGATTTAGAAGCAAAGAAAACATCTACTGATGATGGAACAATTCCATTTTCTTCTTCCACATTGAAAGTCTGTGCAAGAGGATCATAGTAAACAATTCTTCCAGTTCTTACATTAGTTCCTGCAGATGTAAAAGTTGCTTCTGCAAAACTTACAGTTTCTCCTGGAACACCAAGTGCAGGTTGAGTAGTGGACAGTTTTACTAAAGATGAACCTGTTCCAAATTTTGGATTAGTTCCCTGTGGATCTGGAATAAAAATGCTACCAATAACAGTACCATTGTCATCTGTGATGAGTCTATTATCTGCTACTTTTGCTGAAGCTCCACTTTCCAATCCATATAGACTCATCCCTACAACAGCATTTCCACTGAATGCAGATACATTAGATACTTGTAAAGAAGAAGTATCAATGTTTAAGAATGTTGATTGTGGACCATATAAAGTTGAAATCCCTACTGATGGGGAATATGGATTAATTTTAAAGGTGGCAGATGGAGATATGTGGTCTCCAGACTTATGATTTGGAGTGCAAATTCTAAATCTAATAACATCTCCAGAAGTTGTAGAACCTATAACGGTTTCTCCAACTCTAAATACTCCAACAACAGAATTAATTTCAAGAAGTTTGGGGAATGCATAAGTCTTTCCAGCATTTGATGAGGAAAGATCTACAGAAGCAAAAGATAAATTGAATCTTGTTTTTGGTTTTAATCTGGTTCCAGTGAATTGAATATTTCTTGATCTAATATAAGGAATAGAAGCAACTTCAGTGACAATTTCTGAAGTTCCTCTTCTGTGCCAGTTTGCTACCATTCTTGTTCCCAAGTCTGAAGATACTGTCCAAGTATCTGGGGGAGAAAGTGAAAGTGCACCTGTCCAAGTCACAATATTAAATGGGTTTACATTAACTATTCTACTTGCAAAAGGTTGATCTACTTCTGTTACTTCTGTATAATTAAGAGATAAGTGTCTGCCAGTTCTCTTTAACCCATTTGAATTTGTATTGGTTAGGTTGGTTTCTTCAATAGAAACTTGATTATCAAAATTAAATAAGGAAAGATCTATTCTATCTTGAGTAGAAAGAGCAGATAAAGTATTGTCTTCAATAGAAGCTTGATATGATAGATTTTCAATATCTGATGTATTGTAGCTGCCAAAGTTATCTACAAAAAATCCAGATTTAAATCTATTAAATCCATATTCATCCTCAATGAGAAGATTTTGAGTAGAAACTTCAAGTAAAGAAAGAGAAGTATAGTATTCTAAACTAGCAATTCTAGAATCTAAGTCTCTCAAATCAGACATAGTATATCTTCTATGGTCTGCAAGGACAATAGTTACATCTCTTTTTATGTCATAGACATAAGGGATGCTGACAATTGTAGCAACTTCTAATACTTCAGTTGAAATTTCTGGAGCAACTGGTAGTTCTGCAGGTTCCCCTAAAACTAGATCAAAAATACCTTCTTTTGATAATGTAAGCCTATCTACTCTTGGAAGATAAAAATCATAGTCAAATATAAAACTTTCATTGGAAACCATGACTTGAGATGCATTCAAGTGAGAAGTATTAAAACTTCTTGCCCCAAATTCAAATGGACTTAGTAAAGGACCTGAATCATATGGTACAATTCTAGGTCTTAAGTCAATAGTATCAGTGTTTCTAACACCTTCATATATTGCTAGATTTTCTTTATTAAAAATTCCTGGGTAACTGTTAACAGTAACTACATCACCAGAGTCTGTACTTTCATAATCAAAATAATCAAAGTAAATTTTTAATCTACCAGCAGGTTCTTTAGCAAGATCTTTTCTCTTGACTCTTCCAAAGTCATAGAAATGTTTTCTTTGCCCATTGTCTACAATATAGTCACTTAATACATTAGCATCCCCAGGATCTACACTTGATATTGTAGCTTCATATCCAGTCTCTTTAAATAATACCTTTTCACCAGATCTAAATCTTTGATCTGATTTATAAATGATATACAGTTGTGATCCTGCTTTTTGTTGAGCATAAACTGCCACTGACCCAGATTGCTGCCCAATAACAAGTTCACCAAGAATTAAATCATTGGTGTTGTTATTTGGACTATTGAGACCTGTAATTGCAATCCAAGGTGGTGCTGGAGTTCCAGTTGATGCAGACTCAAAAATTCCATGAACTTCTAAGATATCAGGAACATTTAAACTGATTTCTTTGTCTTCTACTCTAATTCCATAAACTCTAGAGTTAGTTAATCCAGCATTTCTTACTGGAGAATATTTTGTCTTATTAATTTCAATTGATTGAACTCTCTTTCTCTTTTTGTATTTCGGAGAAACATTTGACTTAATTTGAGTAGTTATAAGTTTACATGGACCTGCAGTTCCACTTAATCCACTCAAAGTTCCAGTTTTACTTCCTGCATTTAGAACTAAATTAGAATCAGACAGTGACTCAATGCTACCATCATTGTTAACTACAATATATCTTTCTTCATCAAATGGTGCATACACATAATCAGTTCCACCCAAATCAGGAAGAGTTATTGCATTGCTTGTTTTAGTAAGTCCAAAGTATTGCTTTCTAACATAGATATTAGAATTTAAAAGATCAACATTTGCAATATTAGCATTTGCTAATGAAGAATATAAAGAAGAATCATCTAATCTTAAAATTTCTGCTGATGCTTTAGCAATATTTTGAATTGAAAGAGTTCCAGATCCAAGATCCCCAGTACATACATTAGGAACAGTGTACACACCAGTTATAGTTACTTTTGTCTTTAAATTATTGATGCTAGTTACTCTTGCATAAACTGAAGAGGTAATCCCAGACCTTTCATACTTTACAATATCGCCCACTTTAAAAGTATTAGCAAATGTTGCACCATCTGCTCTAGTTATAGTAGCAATTCCAGTTGCAGAGTATACTTCTACATTGAATGGTCCAACTAAATTATCTGTTTTTGACAGAACAGAGTCTGCAGTAAAACCTGTAGCACCTGTAGGTGTAGTGGTTATGATTGATTTAATATCATTAACTGAATAATCAGTTACAGTTCCAACTGAAACATTAGATTCAGTGCCATCAATGATAAGTTTTTCATTAGTGATAAACTTTCCAGAAACTTGATATAAAGAAACTTCAGCACCTGTAAAAGTTTTAGCATATCCAGCAGCACCACTACCTTTACCTTGAACATATGATCCTACTGCCATAGCAGTAGTGGATGCAGTTGCTACTATGTTTGTATAAGTTTGAACATCAAATAGATACAAGTTGAACTGACTTGACTCATTTGAATATGATGTGTTATTTGATTCAAAATCATAGATTCTTGCATATCCAATAGTTCCACCTACAGAAACTTTATTGGATAATCTAAGGTTAGACAGTTCAATTAAAGCATTAGTTGTAATGCCAATGTTTGGCATATTGGTAACATTATTGATCTTTAATACATTACCAGCATAAAAATTGCTTGATGAAGATTGAATAGATTTTGTAGTTCTTGGTTTTGGAAAATCTACTACTGTCTCTGTTGAAGAAATTTCATATCCTTTTACATATGATTTACCTGGGGAAATTCTAATAACACCTAAATCATCAGATGGAACACTTCCAGAAGATGTTAATTGTCCATCATAGTATAATCCATCATTTCCAAGTCTGTTATTAAGTGAATTTAATGCATCTGCAGTATAAGGTTGTACATAATAATTACCAGATTCATCAAAAGTTCTTCTTGCAAGGATATCTTCAATAAAAGCACTATCTGATTGAGATCTTATTTTTCTTAGGACACCATTTTCTACCCTAAACAGTTCCACAAAGTCATCATCATAAAAATCATCTAGTTCTTTACTAGTTAATGTAGCAGTAATTTTTAATCTGTCTGCACCAGGAGCTGCAAAGTTTGAAAATCCTTGTGCATTATCATTTAAACTTGAATCTAAATTAGAATCAATTATTTCTTCTGTAATTAATAGTCCAACTCTTTTAGATGGAGTATTTGAATATGGTTCTAAAATAATTGTTTCTGCTAAAACATTTACAAAGTATCCTCTGATAAAATATACACCATCATCTATTTTAGCAGCAGATCCTACTGAAGTTGCACTTTTACCAAGTGGAGACGCAATTTTTGCTACCTCACCACCTGAAAAAATAAATGAGTTGCCAACAGCAACATCTGAATTTGTAATTAATTCCTCCCCATTCACAAAAACTTCAGATGCAAAGTCTGTTGGAGATGGACTTTGATATTTTACAAATAATGTTGTAGCAACTCCAGTTTCATCTTTTGCTGCTACTTTTACTACCTTAGCAGTTACCCCAGAAATTTTACCAACTAAAATTTTGCCAATTAAATTTTCATAGTAAGATTCTAAAGAAATGCCCTTATAAGTATCTTCAATTTCTACAGCATTGAAGGTGTCATCAAAAGCAAATCCCCCAGGAATTACGATAGAACCCTCAGTAAAGAATTTAGACCCAAACTTTTCAATCTGATTTTGAAGAATAGATTGTAAATTTGTTAATTCTCTTGTTTGTACAGTAATTCCTGGTTTGAATAAAACCTTATAGTAGTTCTTATCCTCATTAAAATCATCATAATAAGGAGACTTATTTAAATCTGTACTTTGGGGCATTTTCTTAGAATTCTAAAATGATTTTAATGTCTTCTCTTTGCTGTGATGCTCTAGTTACAGAAGATCTGTTATCTACGTAGACGATTTCACCACTCTTTATATTTATATCTGGCGATGCCAGTCCCCCATTAAATCCTTGACCTAAGTAATAAGTCACAGAACCAACAGTTACAGTATCACCATTGAATCCAGTATCTATATCATAATTACTGCTTCCTACAGTAAAGCTAGTAGGAGAAAATTCTGATAATTGATATCCTGTAGCAGTTTGAATTCCTGTAGATGTGTCAACATAATTGTAATCAATTACAATTTTAGTACCAATAGCATAAGTATCAATTAAGTTTGTTCTTGGTTGAATGTATCTAGCAACTTGTGTAGTTGAGTCAAAACTGACTAAAGTTCCTTTAGCACCACTTGTAGTTTGTACCATTGCAGAATCTAATGATTCTGCAATAGAATCAGTTGTAATTCTAGCAGCATAAACTCCAGATCCACTTGATCCAGTAAAAAATGTAGATGATCCAAAGTTTTTAATATTTTTAATAATTCCTACTCTGGAAAATTGATTTCCTACTACAAAGTCTGGGTTGGTTGGATCATTTTCAATTCTTCCATAGACCAATACTCTGTTTGCTCCCAGTTCATCATACACATTTCCACCATGACCTCCTGGAGGGGGAATAATAACATTAAAGATTGCTTTGTTCCCAGTCAAAGAAGGTAAAACTGAATCTAAGTCTAATGTTGCAAAGGTATATCCTGCCCCACCATTAGTAACTTCTACTAAAACTGGTTTTGATTCCTCATCAAATGTAATTGAAGCCAATCCTCCAGTTCCATCTCCCCTGATGGGAACATTAGTTAAAGTTCCAAAAAAGTTATAAATTTGCTGTTGTTCAATTAAGATAGTTTCAATTTTTCCATCTACAGCATTATCTCTAACTCTTGCAATTTCTTCATTTGTTGTAGTTGTCCAATCATTAGGAACACTTACATATTCAGTAGAATCAAATTTTAATACATCTGCTGGAGTTAAAGTATAAAGATATTTCCATACATATCCATCACTTTCTTTTCTTGGTGCTAGATCTGTATGTAAAGGTTCTTGTGTTGAAATAATACCAGCATTATCATTTGATGGAGCAGATCCATTGTTAATACAAATGTAAACCCTATAATCTTTATTTACAACGTAGTAGTTTGCATCATATAATCTAGTGGCAGAAGTTACTGGAGCAGTGTTGTATACACTATAATCATGCCTGTACATGTCATATTTTTTTCCACTCTTCCATTGTATTTTTCTAACTACTCTTACAACATCTGAAGAATTTACCTTTTTAACACCAAGAATGGTGTCTCTATATGAGTTTATATACAGTGTATTATCAACAGGATCTGGTGGATTGGAATCCCAAGAGTTATCAAAATAAGTGGCGTTTGGTAAACCTAAGAAAATATAATATCTTCCTGTAGCAACATCACTAATGAAGTTAGAGCAATTAACAATTCTTAGTTTATCAGTAACTATCGCTGACATTTTACACGTGTATCTTTATGTTTATTTATTAGTTGACTCTATAGAAAGAAATTGAAGTTAAGTTAGTTCCACTTGGAGATGATGAGGTTGTAGAAAGACCTACAAAACTTGATCCAATAGAAACAACAGTAACACCAACACCAAGATATGGACCTTCTACATAGTCTTTAATTTGAACTAAAGAAAA
>Ga0194124_10005488_pt1 | contig 11759 bp, 10 predicted proteins | sample TA2KigCas0mmetaG_FD_148605 | JGI IMG/M metagenome (GOLD analysis project Ga0194124, IMG submission 148605) | Freshwater microbial communities from Lake Tanganyika, Tanzania - TA2015031 Kigoma Deep Cast 0m | ecosystem: Environmental > Aquatic > Freshwater > Lake | place: Tanzania: Lake...
ATTTGGACAAAAAACCTTACAAGATAAGCCTTCAGCATTGGATAGAATTAATGTAAGAAGATTATTATTAACTGTTAGAAAGTTTATAGCATCTTCTTCTAAATTCTTAGTATTTGAACAAAACTCATCTGAAACCCGTAACAGATTCTTAAATATTGTTAATCCATATTTGGAATCAATTCAACAAAGACAAGGTTTATACGCTTTCAGAGTAGTTATGGATGAAAGTAATAATACACCAGATGTAATTGATAGAAACATTTTGCAAGGTGCTATCTTTTTACAACCAACAAAGACAGCTGAATTCTTACAGATTGATTTCAACATTCTTCCAACTGGTGCAAGTTTTGGTGGATAATTTAAAAAACAAATATTTATATAAAATAACATAAAAATAAAACAAAATGCCAGAAATTTTAGAGTTTGATAAAATGTTCTATAAAAATTTTGAACCAAAAATTGGTAACAGATTTATTATGGAAATAAATGGTATAGAATCTTACATTGTTAAGACAGCTCAGAGACCTACAATACAGTTTGAACCAATCGTTTTGGACCATATCAACGTAAAAAGAAAGTTGAAGGGCAAAGGTGAATGGCAAGATATAAGTATAACCCTTTATGACCCAATCGTACCATCAGGTGCACAACAAGTTATGGAATGGGTTAGAAGTTCACATGAATCATTGACAGGTAGAGATGGATATAATACTTTTTACAAAAAAGATATTACTTTTTATCTATTAGGACCTGTAGGTGATAAAATTGAGCAATGGACTTTAAAAGGTGCATTTATTTTAAGTGCAAACTTTGGTGAATTAGATTGGGCTTCAAATGATCCTGTATCAATAGAATTATCTATAGCATATGATTACGCTATTTTAGAATACTAATCTTATTACAAACAAATATATAATTGAGGGGGAAGCACTTTTGTTTCCCCTTTATTTTTTTTAAAATACAATATATATAATAAACAAAGTTATAAAATTTATATGGAACAAAACATAGAACAACAGGTTATAAGGGGTTTAGGACAACCAATTCAATCAAAATCTTACCCATTTGCAACGGAAGTAATAAGTTTACCATCTAAAGGATTATGTTATCCTGAGGGTTCAGCATTAGCTAAAGGGGAAATTACTTTAAAACTTTTGACTGCAAAAGAGGAAGATATTTTGACATCCGCAAGTTTGATTCGTAAAGGTTCTACAATTGATAAATTATTAGAATCAATCGTAGTAGAACCCGGTGTAAATATTAATGATATTTTGATAGGGGATAAAAATGCAATTTTAGTAGCTAGTAGGGTGTTAGCATATGGGCCAATGTATAAGGTGACAGTGACTGACCCATCTGAAAAAGAGGAAGTAGATGTAGATGTGGATATGGCAAAATTATCAACTAAAGATGTGGATGAAACTAAATGGAACAGAAATAATGAATATGAATTTATCTTACCCAAATCAAAATTACCAATAAAATTTAAATTATTAACACACGGAGATGAAATAGCAATTTCTAAAGATGTAGAAGCTAGTGAAAAAACTCTTAAACAATCAAATGAAATTACGACACGTTGGAGAAGAATTATTACAGAGGTAAATGGTAATAGGGACATTGGTTATATTAGTAATTTTGTTATAAATCAATTTCAAATTCAGGATTCAAAAGCATTAAGAAAAATTATAAAAGATATAACGCCCGATGTTGATTTTACATTCGAATACACCTCACCATTTACAGGCGAAAAGGAGGCGTTAAAAGTCCCTATTGGGGTTGACTTTTTTTACCCTTCCGAATGATTACTCGGTAAGTTTACATAAAAAAATATTTCAAATGATATATTATGCTAATGGTGGATTTAATTGGCATGATTTATACTATATGCCTGTCAAGTTAAGAGAATTTTATTATAGAGAGCTATTAAATGCAAAAGATGAAGAAAATAAATCATATGAAAATATAATTAAAAGTAAATCTTCATCAACTGGCAAAATTAGAAAAAGGTAATTTTTATATTTAATATTTATATAAGAATACTTAACTTTAATAATGGCAACAAATAGTCAAAATACAAAAGAGTTAAAAGAGAACTCAAAGGAATTAAAAGAACTTACTTCCTCCATTGGTAATTTAGATGATTTAATTCGTGAATTATTTGAAAGTAATACAGATATTATTAAAAGTAATAATGAGTTAGTAAAATCTATTGGCGGTTTCGTAAATCAACAAAATAAAAATGCCAAAAAAGCCGCAGTAAAGACAAAATCAGAAAATAAAAAGAAACCTAAAGTAAAAGAGCCTGATACAAAAAAAGATGAAAGATCAGCAAAAAAGGGTATGGATTCAATGTTCAAAGGAATTGAAAGTGGATTCCTTAAGAACATTAATAAAATGTTTGGTGGTAAAATACTAAAAAGAGTAGAAACATTTTCAAAAAATTTAGAGGCAGGCGGCGTTAAAGGAAAATTTAGCGGTTCTGGTTATTATGATGAAAAAGGAAAAATTATAAAACAATTTAAAGGTGGCGTAATACCAAAGGGTGCTAAGCGTGTAACCGATGAAGCAGAACATAGAAAAAAATTTGGCGCCTCTATGTTTGACCCGAAAAAACCAAAAGGTGGATTCGCAGGGGCAGGTTATTATGACCCTAAAACAGGAGATTTAATAAAAGAAGGATTAAGTAGAAAAGGTTCGAAACTAATACAGAACAAAGAAGAGTATGCTGCTAAAATGCCTATGAATGCTGCAGGTAAAAGTAAGGCTGCCGGCGCGTTAGGACAAGCTGGTTCATCAATAATGAGAGGTGCCGCTGGCCTTTTAAGAGCAGCAGGACCGATTGGAGCTGCGTTTGCAGTTGGTATGAAAGTAGTAGATTTTTTCAATTCCGGTAAGGCAGCACAGACATTTTCCGATGTTGCAACATTTTTTGGTGGAGCCGGTGCAGGTAAAGAAACTACTACTGCTTTATTCAAAATGAGTAAACAATATAGAGATATAGTTGCGGACTATAACATAATGGCACCAGTAAAAGAGAAACACGCCCAGGAAAGGGATATGTTAGAGTATGAGAAAAGTATAGCGAGTGATAATTTAAGATTTGAGCAGGATTTAGTGAAGGACAAATTTAATCTGGAAATGGATAGAGCAAAGTCTTATATAGATTTTGCACATCAAAAACAAATGAAAGTATTAGATGCCGAACTTGATAAGAGAAAAACTTTATTTGTAACAGGAATGACTCAATTTGGCAAATTTATTAAGGCTAGTGAAGCAGCATTACAGGCAATAGGTTCATCTACAGAACAGGTTTTTAGTTCAATAGTAGGTGTTGCTAAAAATTTAGGCGCATCAGTTAAGGACCAGATAAGAATGTCAACAGGCGCACAAGGTCTTTCTAAACAATTGGGTGTTAGTGCTGAAGAAACCCTTAATATGGGAAATGCTTTTAGATTAATGAACAACACATCGTTGGAAATAGGTATGAATTTAGTAGCAGGTATAAAGGAATTCGCAGATGAAAATGGAAGAATGGCACAGGTAGTGATGAAAGATATGGTAGATTCCTCTGCTGATATATACAAATTTAGTGACGGTACAGCTGAAAATTTTGCAAAACAGGCAGTAGCCCTTAATAAAATGGGTACATCTATGTCTGCTATGTTAAAAGCATCGGATTCAATGGTACTTAATTATAAAGATAGTATTAAAGCCGAAATGGGATTATCAGCAATGCTTGGTAAAAATGTAGACCTTTCTGAAACTAGAGCAAAGTTAATGTCTGGTGACCAAAAAGGAGCAGCAGAATCATTAAGAGGTGCATTGGGTGATGTTGATATTAAAGGATTAAATCCATTTGCAAAACAACAGTTGACTAAAGCGACTGGTATGGATATCGAACAATTATTATCTATACAACAAGGTGGTGATGGAGATGTTAGTAAATCATTAGAGGAAAGAAATGCTGAAAAAGCAGGTATCGCAATAGCAGAGGGCGCATTGAAAATACAAAATGATAATGATAAAAAAAGAATGGAGGCCGATTTAGCTCATCAAGAAAAGATGATGAAATTTGAGCAAGATAAGAGAAAAGGAATGATGTTTATAGAACAGATGCAAAGATTAGAGGGTATTGCACTTGAAACAAAATTTAGGATTAAAACTGCAAAGATGGAAAGTGAACAGGATGTTGAAAGAGCGGTTGCAGAAATGCAAAAAGAATCTTCTGCAAAACTAATTAATAATCTATTTGTTGATAATGCAAAAACATTTAGAGATAATTTAATAAAGCAAAATATAACTGCGGATAGTGAGGCATTCAAAAATGCAATGAAGGGGTTCGAAGAAAAGCAAGAGCAAATAAAACAATATACTGCGGGACTTGTTCAATCGGGTGTATTGACAAGTGAGAACGCAGGAGCTATAATGGCTGATATAGGTGTAAAAATTGCAAAAGGAAAAGGGCAAGAAGTCACAGTAGATTATGTACAGCAACAATTAAAAGACCAAGGTGCATTTGAAAGAAACCAAAAAGAAAAGGAAGATGCATTAGCAAAAGCACAATCAGATTTAGAGGCGGCAATTGATGCGGGATCCTATTCAATGGGTGGAAAGGTTAAAAGAAGAAGAGTTGATAAAGAGTCTCAGGCTAAGGTCAAAAATGCTCAATTACAAGTTGAAGCCGCAGAAAAAGCATTAGCAGATGCAAAAAAAATTGGGGGGACGAGTGGCCAAGTTACTACTGCGTCCGCAAATAATACTGGTGGAGTTGGCGGTAGTGTTTCAACGGCTTTAATTGAAGCCGCACAAAAAGCATTAGCAGATGCAAAAAAAATTGGGGGGACGAGTGGCTTTGACGCCAGTTTATTAACTCCAATAAAAGATACATCCGTTGTAACCGCAGAAATAAAATCAAATGACCATCTACGTGGAATTAAAATGGCTAATGATAATAAAACGATTATAGCACAAAATAATGCAGCGGCTGCTAAAAATGAAATGTTTACGAAACAAAACAATTTTGCATCATCACAAGCAAATGAAATGATAAAGTACCAAGCCTATATGGTAGCGGGAATGGACAAATTAGTTGAAGCAGCTAACGCTGGTAAAACAATACCACTAAACATTTCAGAGGTTCAATCTAAAATAGATAAATTGGCATTTAAACAAATGAAAATGGCATAATAAGATGGCAACAATTTTAGAATTATTTAAAAATAAAAAAAGTGACATTTACAGAAATAGTAAAGTCTATATAGAAAGTAGAGGCATACTAAATCCACCTCGTGGAGCAGCCCTATTGTTGTCAAGCCCAAATTTTATAGCAGACTTAATTGGCTCCCAAGTTTCAGGTGTTGTAAAAGGTTCCGCACTTAGACCTTCAGATACTATATTTAGAAATAATACTCCATTTTCTAAACCGATAATTTTAAATCCATTATTAGGAATAAAAACCGCTGTAGAATCCGGCACAAAATATTATGTAAAACCATCACCGGCGCCTGATTCATCATTTTCAACTTCACTTTTTAAACAGGGTGCATCAAATATACCTAATTTACTTTTAAAAGAGGCTAAAAAAAGATTACCAGATGCTACTAAAAAATTAAGAAAAGAATTATTTAAAAGAAAATTAGAAAAAGAAGATAAAGAAGATGAAAAATCACCGATTACACCTACGGATAATAAATACGAATATTATAGACCAGCAAAATTAATTGTAGGAAAAAGTGGAAAATATAAAGAAGAAGAAAGAAATTATACCAAATATATTAGAAAAGAAGGACTATTACAGGACAGAATCGTCGTAGGAGACAAAATATATAATAAAGGCGTTAGTAGATTCGATGAAATAAATACAAATGTTCAAGAAAAAATATTTGAAAAGAAAGATTACAAATATAGTGATTTTATAAAAGATAACCCATCAAATGCAAAACAAAGCGTTATAATTTTTTCTCCATACGGTAAAAATTATTCAATAGTATTACCTGCGACAGTATCTTCATTATCGGAAGATATAAGTCCAGAATGGGAGAGTTCAAAATTTTTAGGTTCACCTTTTAATGTTTACAAATTAAATGGTGTTGAAAGACTCCTCAGTTTTGATTTTAAATTGTATTATGACTCTGCAGTTGAAAGGGATGTAATGATAATGAAATTAAATTCAATTAAAGAATTAGCATTTCCAAATGATGAAATTTCAGCAATTAAATATGCGGGTGAATCAGAATTTACACAATTGGCATTTGCACCAAATTTCGTATACGTCACCATTGGTGGATATATAAATAGATTGTTAGGTGCAGTTGATAAAGTTACAGTCAACGTTGAGGATACAGTAACTTGGCATAACGATAATAATTCAGAACCACATCCATCTGTAATTAACATATCCTTTAGTATGAAAATTATTGAAAATCATACTATAACGACAGGAACAAAAACATCAAGATTTAATTACGATTTTAATGGATTAGGAAATGGTACAATAGGAACTGCAATTGATAAGTTTTCGAACCTAAAAATTTAATAAAATGGCAAGTAACAGATACATATACAACACAATTCTTAAAAAAAGAGATGAAAAAAGATATTTGTCAACAACAATTTATCCTAAAATTAAGCCAAATAATAATGATATTTATATTATAGTTGATAACACAGATAGACTAGATTTACTAGCCAACAAATATTATAATAATTCTGAATTTTTTTGGATTATAGCTGTAGCAAATAATATAAATAATGGTGATATGTATTTGAAAGAGGGTACACAAATAAGAATACCATCTGATATCGTCACAATATTAAGAGATTTTGAAAAAATTAATAAATAAGTTATATGGGATTTCCATTTATCAAGCCATTTGAGGATTATATAAAAGAAAAATTAAATAAAAGGTCTGCTAAAGGATTTGAAAGTTATGGGACTAATAAACCGTTTGTAATATTATCATCTCCTTTTATTGTTACACAAGAAAATATAAAAGATGATATTACAAAAATAAAACAAATATTAAATGGTGCAAAAGGAATAAAAACATATAATGGTTGCAAAATTAAAAATGAATTAAATCCTGAAAATTTATATCCTACAGGGTCATCTTATATTGGTTATGATTTCGATGGTAAAAAAATAGAAGTGGTCGGTGAGGAAAACAGAAGATTACCACCACCTATAATAGAATCAGTTGAGGTAGATACAGATGGTGATAATAATACATTAAAAAGTGCAAAATTAAAAATAAAAATTTTTACTTTAAAACAATTGGAAATGTTTGAATTGTTTTTTTTGAGACCAGGTGCATACTCTTTAGTGGAATTTGGTAGTCAAAGTCTTAAAAATGAGCCAGAAGGACTTACTGCAATAATATCAAATAATAATTTTGAAAATTTTATAGCCGAATTTAAAAAAAACTTTTCAAGAGATAACCAATATAAAGGATTATACCAAAAGAAAATAAAAAAAACAAAAGGATATTATGATTACATAGCAGGAACGGTTACTGAATTTTCTTATACAATCGCCGAAAATTTAACATACAATGTAGATTTAACAATATCAAGTGCAAATACTATGTTATATTTTTTACCACCGGCACCTAAAAAGCAAAGCTCAAAAACCAAAACGCAAAATAAAGAAAATAAAACATTCTCAAATTGGATTAATAAAATACAAGCCGAATTGAATATTAACATACCAGATGGATTAAAAATTGAAAAAAATTACAAAAAAGAATTTTTTAACTGGGATGTAAAACCCACAAAGCAAGAGGAGACAAAAGTATCAATTGAACCATACCTTTCGATGAGATATATTTTAGAATTACTAAATGGAATCGGTGTTTTTCCTGAAACAGAAAAAATGGTAAAAATAGATACTTTTAAAGATGATAAAGGGAATAGTTGTATACCATGCGAAACAAGTGGTTCTTTAATTTCATATTCCTCAGATTTAATAATTCCTGGCGATATACCTCAAATTACAATGACAACAAAAAAGGATGAAATAATTTTTAAAAGAAAAAATAATAATATAGTTACAAAACCATATCCAATAAATGAATATAAATTTAAGATACAAAGTAATAAAAAAAATGGAGAAGAAAAAAAGGGAACATATGGTAATATATTAAATTTATTTATAAATTATAATACATTTTCACTAATTTGGAATAAGTCCTCCTCAAAAATTGAAATATTAAATCAATTATTATCATTAGTAAATGAAAATATGTTTGGTCTTACTAAATTAAGATTAGGTAATGAGCAAGAGAATGACCCTACCGTAACAATTAACGATTTATGTATTACTCAGGAAATACCACAACCACTAGATTTGTACAGATTTAAAATCGGGCCATCTGGCTCAATTGTGAAAGGATTTGAATTTACTTTTAATTTAGATGATTTACAAATGGGGCAGGCTTTTTTTGCAAATATATCAAACGCAAATAAAATAAATGAAGGTAAACCTGAAGAAAAAATTACATTAGATGAATGTAGTAATAAATATAGCTTTACAAATACAGGCTATGCTCAATTTGATAGTAGTATATTTGCAAACGCAGATGGTTTTGTTTCATTAGATAAAGCTAATTATGAAATACGATTGCAAGAAAAAAAGGAAACCGATGAAAGAGCAAAGGAATTAAGTATTAATTTAGTCCCAAGTCCAGAAAATGTAGAAAAGGAGGCGGCAACAAAAGAAGATAAAGATGTAACAGAATCTTTAAATAGTAAAAGTGTAAAATTTAAATTAGGCAAAGAAACCGTAACACTTATTTACAAAGATAAACCATTTTTAACAGGAGGTTTAAATATTAAAACTAATCAAAAAAAGAAAACATCTGCTTTAACTTTTTTAGAAATTACAATGATTATTTCGGGTACTTCAGGTATAAGTTGTGGTGAAATTTTTAGAATGGATGGTGTACCTGAGGTATATAACAAAAATGGATTTTTTCAAATAACAAATGTAAAACATTCATTAGATAAAGAAGGTTGGAAAACATTATTGGAAGCTGGATATAGAATAAATAATGAATAATGTATAAATACGAAAAAAATATATTTGACTTAAATACTCCAAATACAATAATTCCTGTACCGAAAGAGGCAGATTATAAGTTTGGTTTTATTGAGAGATATTTTGTTAAAAAAGCTAACGATAAAAATGGTTTTATTTTTGAAGTAAACGAAACTGATTATGAAAAATATTTAGAAAATCCATATTGGGTTGGGGATAAAATTATATGGAGAATTACAGGTCCTCAAAATCCTATTTATAAAAATAATGGGACTTTGGATGATAAAGGTGTAATATTTTCAAACAAATCTGCATTAAGTATCGCATCAAAAAAATTACAAAATATATCTTTATATTTGCCAAACATATTACAATTTTATAAATAATTTGGTAAAATAAAAATAAAATCGTATATTTAATTATAAATGGTTATTAATATGAACAAATACAGACACTTATCCGAAGAAGAATTACAACAAATGTCTTTTGATTGGAGATTCAGAGGATTTACACAAATTGAATTACTTACCGAATTGGAAGTTGATGAAATTAACGAAGAATTAAATAAATTACGTTTAGAAAGAAATTCAGCTGAACCTGAAAAATGGCAGGAATACGAACCATTTATGTACCCCCACAAACTTTCTGACAAATTAGCAAAATTATTTTCACATCCAAAAATTATTGAGGCATGTGAATTTTTAATGGATGGTGAAGTTGTTGGAATGCAGACATGGGCATACTTTAAGCCAAAGGGTGAATTAGGTAGAGACCAACATCAAAATGGATTTTATACAGGTTGTGGGCATAACGAAATAATTAATATAGCATTGGCCTTAGATAATCATGATCCAGAAAATGGTTCGGTATGGAACTATGAAGGCTCTCACAGATTACCAGTATTACCTATGGAAGATAATGAAGAAAGAAAAGCAACAAATACATCCAATTGGAGAAGTGAGAGAGGAATTAGTTGTGTAATGCCAGAAGGACATGATTTTCGTAAGGTAAACGGTTATTTGAAAAAAGGGCAAGTTGCATTATTACACTCACACGTTGTTCACGGTTCTGACCCTAATAAAGATACAACGAGAATGAGAAGAAACTTTTTAGCTGGATATCTGAAAAAAGGTGCGTATTTTAGGGCCGGAAACCAAATGAAAAGGGAACCAATTGATATTTACGAATTAAGACAAAAACATTGGGGAGAATAATTTTTGTAATCCCAAATATTTTTAGTATATTAGTAGGGTATGATGAATCTGATTGAAGATAAATCTACCCTACTTTCTTTTATAAAGGGTAGTAAAAAAATAAAGTTATTAGTGCCGGTATGGAGTTCTAATAGAGCACATCCATTTGCCACCCGTATATCATTTCTTTATTATAGAACAGAGGGTGAAGATGGTATTATAAACTTAAATCATATAGATGCCAAAAAGTTAGTAAAAATTGAATTAAATAAACTTTTTGATAATGATACAATAGTTTTAGATAGTCGTTATATAAGCAATTTAGGGTTTGATTTTGAGTGGTTATATTTTGAAGAGTATGGTAAACCATTTATCTTTAATGAGTTTGCTGACGGGGTTTATAGAGGGTATAGGAGAGACTTTACGGAACTGAATGATTGTATACCTCTAATGAAATGGTATGAGTTATTAAAGACATTACCTGACCTTAATCTTAAAACGGAAACTAATCGTAAATATTCATCAGCAATCCGAACATTGGGAAGGTTGGAAGGGGCTGGGGTAAAGGTCGATAGAGAAAAATTTATTGATAGTTTTAGCTTCGACCCACAATTTATCAAAAAGGGTGATGTAGTATTCACACAATACAATCCATACACAATAACCGGCAGACCAAGCAATAGACATGGTGGTGTAAACTATTCTGCTCTTAACAAATCCGATGGTAGCAGGGAGAGTTTTATTAGCCGGTTTCCAAATGGTACTCTGCTTCAATTCGATTACGAGTCATATCACATACGCCTTATTGCCGGATTGATTGGGTATAAATTACCTACGGATATTTCGGCCCACCAATACTTTGCGGATATATACGGAACAGATTACGAAACGGCAAAGGGGATTACATTCCGTTATCTTTATGGGGGATTAGATGAGGTGGCAAGGGGTGTACCATTTTTTAGAAAGGTAGAGGAATATACCCAATCCGTTCATAGGGGGTTTGTAATTTCGGGCCGTTTGACGACACCCTTATTTAAAAGGGAAATACACTTCGGACGAATAGAGGGTGCTACTGAACAAAAGGTATTCAATTATTTACTACAAGCCTTAGAAACGGAAGTTAATTATATGAAGATGGGTCAATTGTGGGATGCGTTGGGTGGAAGGTTATCCCGTCCGATTTTATATACCTATGATGCTTTATTATTTGATGTCCATCCAATTGAAAGGGGGGAGGTAATCCGAATTGTTAAGGATGTGATGGAGACGGGTGGATTTCCGGTCCGAGTTTACGAAGGAAAGAATTATGACCATTTGGAGTTAATCCCTTAAAAGTTTATATTTATATCATATAATTATACCAAAAACATGCGCAATTATGAAATTATTTAACCTTATTCCACTTAAAGAAATAGATTTTAGAAACCAGGATGCATTTGATGCATATATCAAAAAGCACGATATGAGACCTTCTACGAAAGTAAAAATAGCAGGTAAAACAACAACAGCAGGCCAAGCAGCTCAACAAT
>Ga0194124_10005491_pt1 | contig 11751 bp, 10 predicted proteins | sample TA2KigCas0mmetaG_FD_148605 | JGI IMG/M metagenome (GOLD analysis project Ga0194124, IMG submission 148605) | Freshwater microbial communities from Lake Tanganyika, Tanzania - TA2015031 Kigoma Deep Cast 0m | ecosystem: Environmental > Aquatic > Freshwater > Lake | place: Tanzania: Lake...
GAAGCCTTGGCGCACCGAGCCGCGGTAGGTCGCATCGCTCGCCAGCGGGAAGCCCAGCCACGCGAATCCCGCCCGGATCTGGTGGCGACGCCCCGGGCCCACGAGTTCGATCTCGACCAGGTCATGCGTGGCACCGCGTGCAAGCACCGCCCATCGGCAGATGCCACGGGTGGCGGCTTCGCCGCGCTCGCTCACGCTGACCTTCGATGAGCCGCGATGGCGCCCCGTGAAGTGCAGGGCGAACTGCCCCCGATCGCGCGCACCCGCCGCGACCCACGCGCGGTAGCGCTTCTCGACTGCGTGCTGCGACGGCGCTCCCGAGAATGCCGATCGGAGTTCCATGAGCGCAGGCTCAGACCGCGCTGCGACCAGGCATCCGCTGGTGCCCTCGTCGAGCCGATGCACCAGCCCCGCGCCCTCGAGCGATGCCTGCAACGGTTCGGCTGCACGCAACCAAGCTTCAATGGTGAGCTGTCCGCCACTGGACTGCTCGATCGAATGCCATCCGGCAGGCTTCCCGATCACGAGCCACGACGCTCGCTTGGCGATGATGCTGGGTTCGGCGCGAGGTGCCATCGGCTGTCGAGGGTACGGGCGCGACAGGCACACGGCTACACTTGCCCGTCAGAGGATCCCCATGGCTTACTACACCAAGATGGGCAAGCTGCCCGGCAAGCGCCACATCCAGTTCCGCGCCCCCAACGGCCGCCTCTACAGCGAGGAAGTCTTCGGGACCGAGGGCTTCACGGGGCCGACCAGCACGCTCTACCACATCAACGCGCCGACGCAGGTCTGCGGCTGGGAGCCGCTCTACGACGCGCAGCCCGAGTACGTCGAGCGGAACGTGATGCGCATGCGCCACACGCGCAGCAGCCCCATGCAGCCGCAAGGCGATCCGATCACCGGCCGCGTGATCCTGTACGGCAACGCTGATGTCGAGATGGGGGTCTGCGTGCCCGCCGACGGCATGGACTACCACTACAAGAGCGTCTTCGACGACTGCCTCTTCGTACATCATGGCCGAGGCACGCTGTTCACCATGTTCGGTGCGATTCCCTTCGGACCGAAGGACTACCTCGTCATCCCGAAGGGCACGATCTACCGCCTTGCGTTCGAGAAGCCCAAGGCCGATGAGCCGGCGAACAAGTTCATCTTCATGGAGGCCGTGAACGGCAGCCTGATCCTTCCGCCGCCGCGTTACCTGAGCAAGAAGAGCGCGCAGTTCCTGGAGCACGCGCCCTACTGCGAGCGTGATCTTCGGCTGCCTGCGCTGCCGATGACCTTCGACGAGCGCGGCGAGTTCGAGGTGCGCATCAAGAGCCGTGGCTGGGTGCACAGCTACACCTACGAGTACCACCCGCTCGATGTGGTCGGCTGGGACGGCTGCGTCTACCCGTACGCGTTCAACATCGATGACTTCAGCCCCATCGTCGGCAAGCACCACATGCCGCCGCCGACGCACCAGACCTTCGAGGCCCACAACTTCGTGATCTGCTCGTTCTGCCCGCGGCCGCTCGACTTCCACCCGCAGGCGATCGTCGTGCCCTACAACCACTCGAACCTCGACTCGGACGAAGTGCTGTACTACGTCGAGGGCAACTACAAGGCGCGGCGCGGCATCGAGAGCGGTTCGCTGACGCTGCACCCGCAGGGCATCCCGCACGGGCCGCACCCGGGAACGGTCGAGGCCACGATCGGCCTGACCCACACGAACGAACTGGCGGTGATGTGCGACACATTCCGTCCGCTGATGGCCACGCGCGCTGCCGTCGAGCTCGACGAGCCGCTCTACCCTGCATCGTGGGAAGAAGGCGCGATGACTGCAAGCAGCAAGGTGCGCGCGCCGAAGGCCGCCAAGCCTGCAAGCGAGGCGAAGTCGGCGAAGCCCGCCGCCAAGGGTAAGGCCGCTCGCCCTGCACCGGCACGCGCCGGTGCAGCGAACACCTGGGACTGATCGCCATGCAAGCACCACTGCTCGCGGCGATGGCTGTCGTAGGACTGGGCGCGCTGGTGGATGACGGCGCATCGCTGATGCTGACGATGGAAGGCGCTCGACTGCACGACGCGCCGAAGCAAGCACCGACCGGCGCGACGCCGAAGGATGTGCCAGCGCCGCCAGCACCCCCGCCTTCACCTGCGGCCAGTGACGCTCTGCCCGCCGCGACCCAAGCCGTCCCTGCGAAGCCGTCGGACGATGACCCCCTGCCTGCGCAGATCCCGAACCTCAGCGAAGCTGGGCTGCCGGTCGTGCGGCTCACCCTGGGCGCGGAGCCGTTTGACCTTGAGCTTGCTGCCACGGACGCCGCCATCACCAAGGGGCTCTCGGGCCGCGATCGCGTGCGGCGTCACCGGGGCATGCTCTTCGTGATGCCCTACTCGCGCGAGCAAGGCTTCTGGATGGTCGATTGCCTGGTGCCGATTGACATCGCGTACGTGAATGAGCAAGGGATCGTGACGGGCGTGCACACGATGAAGATCGAGCCTCCGCAGCGCGCCGATGAATCACGCGGCGCCTACGAAGTCAGGCTGCCGCGCTACCCCAGCGGCGCCAAGGCTCGCTACGCCATCGAGCTCGCGGCGGGCGAGTTCGCGCGCCTGGGCATCACCAAGGGCAGCGAGATGAAGGTCGACTGGCAGGGCGTGAACACCGTTGCGCGCGCTGCACGCCTGGCAGGCTCGAAGCGCTGATCGGGGCGGGGCGCACATTGGCGCGCGAATCGGAGCAGCGTCGAGCGACGCGTCGGCTCACGCCACCGGCAGCACGATGCCGCGGCACTCGCCGAAGCTGAGCCTGGGCAGCCCATCGCGCATGGCGAAGCCACGCAGAATCACTTCGTCGCCGTCCTGCAGGAACTTGCGTTCGGTGCCATCGGGCAGCGTGATCGGCTTGGTGCCACGCCAAGTGAGTTCGAGCAGGCAGCCGCGCTCATCCTCGCCCGCACCACTGATGGTGCCGCTGCCGATCAGGTCACCCGGGCGCATGCGGCAGCCGCTGACCGTGTGGTGCGCCAGCATCTGGTTCATGCTCCACCAGAGGTCCGTTCCACGGCTGCGGCTCACGACCATCGCGGGCACACCGCGCTCGCGCATGGGTGCACTGGAGATCGCGACCTCGAGCCGCACATCGAGCAGGAAGTCGCCATCCCATCGCAGGTAGTCCAACGCCTGCGGATCGCCCTCCCCCCGCGCGGGCATGGGCACGCGATACGGCGCGAGCGCATCGGCGGTCACGACCCACGGACTGATCGAGGTGATGAAGTTCTTCGCCGTGAACGGGCCCAGCGGCTGGTACTCCCACTTCTGCAGGTCACGCGCGCTCCAATCGTTCAGAAGCACATGGCCGAAGATGCGCGCCGCGGCCTCGGGCACGCTGACGCGCTGGCCGATCTCATTGGCCTGACCGCCGACGATCGCACCAAGCTCGAGTTCGTAGTCAAGCAGGCGGCACGCGGTGAGCGACGGCGGTCCGTCGTCAGCCTGGACGGTCTGCCCCATCGGCCGGCGCACCGCGGCACCGCTGGCCACGACCGTGCTCGCGCGGCCGTGATAGCCCACAGGAAGGTGCTTCCAGTTTGGCATCAGCGGGTTCGTGGGCCGGAACATCGAACCCACGTTGGTCGCATGATGAATCGAGGCGTAGAAGTCGGTGTAGTCGCCGATGTCACACGGCAGGCGCATCGTGATGCCCCACGCCGGCAGCAGCGCGTCCTTCGCGACGGGTGCATCGCGAAGGTCGCTGCATGTATCACCGAGCAGCCGCTGGAGTTCCGCGCGGGTGGCGGACCACGCCGCGTGCCCAAGACCGAGGTAGTCGTTGAGCACGGGCTTCGCCAGCGCATCCTGGATCCGCCGATCGAGCCGTGCGAGCACGCCCGAATCCACGCACCGGTGCAGATCGAGGATGCTGTCGCCGATCCGTACGCCCAGGCGCGCACCACGGCCCTCGCCGCTCCACGCACCCATCGGCAGGTTCGCAAGACCGAAGCCCTCGCTCTTGCCTTCGCCACCGGCTGACTGGGCCCCCGCCACCCACGATGCTCCTGAGGCCGTCATGCGCACTCCTCCTTACTCACCAGCCCCATGGCCAGGAGATCCTCCAATGGTTCGTCGTAGCTGCACGAGCCGAAGCTGTGCATCAATTGTGCACGCGCAAGCGATGCCTGCGCCGCGGTGATGCGGTGGCCTTCCCAGCCAATGGCGTGCGCATCGACCGCAAAGGCGTCGGGCCGTTCGTCAGCCAGGAGCCGCTCGAGTCCCCCGCGATCGATGGCGCCCGCATGCATCATGCATGCACCGACGATGACGTTCATGAAGCCGTGCTGCGTGCAACCGATGGCCGGCACCGCATGACGCAGCGCCCGATGCAATCCAGCAGTGGCCTTGAAGGGAATGCGACCCGAGCTGCAGGCCTCGATGAACGCAGCCACCTGCGCAATGGTCGGGTGGGCAGCGGCGACCGTACCACCCGTACGGATCTTGGCACCGAAGCCCTCGTCGGCGATGGCGATCAGCAAGCCACGCACATCACGGTCAACCGGAAGTTCCCAGTAGGTGAAGCACTCAGGCAGCGCCTCAATGGCCCGCTCGATCTCGGCGGCGCTCGCCGCCTTCACTTCGAGGCAGTCCACACGCATGGCCGGTTCGCCCGGCGAGGCGTGACGATCGTTGAACTCCTCGACGGCGGCAAGCGCTGCGGTGAAGTCACCCCACTGCGCGATCGGCGGAGTCACGGCCGAGATCGCCCAGGCACCTTCCGTGCGAGGAGGCTCGGCCGTGGGCGCGTACCCCTTGGCCAGGATGCCGAGCGCCGAGAGCCGGGTTGCGGGCCACACGAGCCGCGCACCGATCCACGCCGCCCCGCCGCCGAGCAGGCGCGCGTGCATCGAAACCGCGGTGGGCTCATCGAGCGATGCCGGCGGATAGAGACCGGCGTAGTCGATCGATTCGCCCAGCAGCGCGTGCAGCGTGGAGTCACTCATGCTGCGCTCAAGGCTTGACCAGCGCATCGGCGGGGAGCGAACGGAGATCGCGCACGAGGTCGCGCAGGCACTGGCCGAAGTCAGCGGACAGGCCCTTGATCACGCCCGCTGCATCGTCGGTCGCCACGGGCGACTCGTGCTCATAGGTGCGCTCCATCACGATGCGCGGATCCTCAACCGTGCGCTGCAGGAGAAGGACAGACAGCGTGACTCGGGTGACCCCCTTGCGGTCATCGCCGAAGGATGCACCGAAGGTGCGCACGCTGCTGACCAAATTCAGCTGGTCGAGGCCGTATAGCCCTGTAGGCGTGACGGACTGCGCCGCCTTGGCCTGTGAGAGCACATCGACCATCTGCGCCTGCAGGATCTGGTCGATCGGCATGACCCAGCCGTTGTAGATGTCGGCGCGCGCCTCGCCGTTGGCATACTGGTAGACAAGGGTGTCGGAGTTCCATGGCGCCGCCATGCGCGGCCGGCTGACACCGAGCTGGCCGAGCGTGGGCGTGCCTTCGGCGCTGGGCACCGACGCGGAGGCATCGATCGTCCACTGTGTCGAGCCGGGCCGTGCGGCGATCAGCGAACACCCCGCGAGCGACAAGAGTGCCGCCGCAAGGCCAAAGACGCCGCGGATCGCAAGGCCCTTCGTGGAGGTGGACATGGCGCGCAGGGTGGAGTGGGTCATGGCTTGGTGCTCCTGGAGGAGTTCGACGGGGTGTTGGCAGGTTCCGGCGGTGCGAAGAGCGTGGAGCCTGCATCGCGTTCAAGTTGGTTGGCGAGGCGCTCGAAGGTGCGCGCGGTGGCAGTGAGTTCGTCGATGAGCAGAGCGACTCGCGGCTCGCCGCGAGCGACCACGCCTTCGACGCGACGGGCAAGCATTCGTATGTCCTCGGCCGTCTTGCGGAAGGTCGCCACCGTCTCCGGCAGTTCCTTCATGGTCGACTTGAAGTCTCCGCTCTGCAGGAACGCACGAACCTCGTCGCTGGTGTCGGAGATGCTCGCAAGAGTGCGGTGCAGGTCGGTCTTGATCGACGTGTCGGCGGTGTCGATCAGCTCGCCGATCCGCATGCCGAGGCCAGCGAAGTCGATTCGACTGATCTTGGACACAGTAGCCTGGATCGAGTCGACCATCTCGTCGAACTTGCTTGCGGTGCTGGCGATCGCCACGACATCGTCCTTCATCATGTCGTCGGGAGGCATGGAGAGCAGCGACTGATCCGGCTCGTTCAGCAGTTCGATGTACGGCAGGCCGGTCAGGCCCGCGGTGGCCACGCGCGCACACAGACCCTGGTTGCGGCCGAAGGCAAATTCGCGGCGGACCTCATCGGTCATCTGCCCGTCGGGCACGAAGATGTCCATGCTGACGATGACGTTGCGGTTGAACTCTCCGGCGTTTTCGGTGCCGTCGTCATACACGAAGCGTCCGGTAGGGAACCCGACATCGGTCACCTTGCCGATGGTGACGCCGAGGTAGCGCACCGGGGTACCGCGCGCCACACCAGTCACGGCGCTCGTGAAGTAGGACTTGATGGGGACCGTGGTCTGGAACAAGGCGCGGCCCGTCGTCACCAGTATGCCGACGACGACCGCCACCAGGCCCGCGAGCACGAAGAGTCCTGCCTTGTAGGCATGCTTGTTGCTGCTCATGATTCTGCTCCTTGGAATGCCTCATCCGCTGGCTCGCGTGCGAGGAACCGTCGGACGTCCGGCGGGCCGGACTCGAGCAGTTCCTTCGGCGAACCGATCGCCAACTGGGTCTTCTGGGCACCGCCGAGCACGACCATCCGGTCGGCGATCGTGAAGATGCTAGCCAGTTCGTGCGTTACGACCACGAACGTGCGGCCTGTCGAGCGTGCCAGCCGCACGACCATCCTGTCGAAGCCTGCGCTGCTGATTGGATCGAGGCCTGCGCTGGGTTCATCCAGGAAAACGATCTGAGGGTTCATCGCCATGGCCCGCGCGACGGCCGCGCGCTTCTGCATGCCGCCCGACAGGGCGCTGGGCATCTTGTTGGAATGCTCGTCAAGGTCGACCATCGCCAGCAGGGACATTGCGAGGGAGTTCATCTCGGTCCAGGTGAAGAACCCCTGCTCCTCCATGGCCAGGCGAACATTCTCGAGCACGGTCAGACCACCAAAGAGCGCACCCCCCTGGTACATGACCCCGATCGACTGTCGAACATGGCTGACCGCCTCATCGCCGCCAGTGACAAGGTCATGGCCTGCGATCCGAAGGGTCCCCGCCACCGGTGGCAGCAGCGTGATCATCGCCTTCATCAGGGTGCTCTTGCCGCAGCCGGAGCCACCGCCGATCACGAAAACTTCACCAGAGGTGACCGTGAAGTTGATCCCGGTCAGGATGGCGCATCCGTCATAGCCGACCGCCAGATCCCTGGCCTCAATCAGGGTCTCGTTGGATGCGGCGGTGGTCAGCATGGCTCAGATCCCAAGCGCATGGAAGAGACCCACCAGCACGCCGTCGAGCACGATGATGGCGACGATGCCCACCACAACCGCACGGGTGGTGCTCGCACCGACCGCACCGGGCCCCACCTGGGTCTTCAGGCCGGAGCGGCAGCCGATGCCGCCAATCACGACCGCGAAGACGAAGGCCTTGAACACGCCCTGCAGGAAGTCGACCTGGTCGATCGAGTTGCGGACATTCTGCAGGTAGAGCTCAAGGCTCATGTCCCGTGCGGCCATTGGCATCCAGCCACCAAGCACGCCCGCGAAGGACGCGAAGACCGAGAGCAGCGGCGTGGTGATCGCCACGGCCAGCACACGCGGCGTCACCAGGAAGCGTTCCGGATTGAGCCCCATGGTGGTCAGCGCGTTGACTTCCTCGGTGACCTTCATCGTGCCGATCTCGGCGGCGAAGGCGCTTCCCGAGCGGCCCGCGAGGATGATGGCCGTGATGAGTGGTCCAAGTTCGCGGATGATCGCGAAGCCCATGATCGTGGGCGTCTGGTCAGCTGCGCCGTAGCGATCGAGTGCGGGCAGCATCTGGTAGGCGATGATGAAGCCCACGATCCCGCTGAGCATGCAGGTCACGGGCATCGAGTCGATGCCGGACTGCCCCATCACGCGCAGGAGGTCGCGCCACCGCAGCGATCGCGGATGGCGGATCGCGTAGGCCAGATCGATCGCCGCCTCGCCGATGAAGCGGACGGTGTCGGCGAGCTCGTCGAGCGCACGCAAGGTCGTCTCGCCGACATCGCTCACGAAATGCGAGTCTCGCTCCCGCGGCACGGGCGGCTTGTGGCCCACGGCGCGCTCGACCAGCGAAGCCTGGTCCGCCGTCAGCCCGCGCATCTCGATCGTGCCGCCAGCCCAGACCACCGTGCGGCGGATCTCGGCAAGGAGCAGCAGGCCGGTCCCACCGACCTCGGAGAGCTTGGTGGCATCGACCACCACCGGACCGGTCCCTGCCGCACGGGCCCGTCCCACGACATCCTCCCAGAGATCGCGCACGCGCAGGTCGTCGAGCTCACCCTCGAAGGCGATCACGGTCGCGCCGGCGCTCGTCTGCACTTCGGGGGACATTGGTACGGAATGTAGCGGTTCGCGCCCCCGCAGGATTCAGCCTTCGGTCCAGTCGAGGCTCGTGCCGTAGGTCTCACGCAGGCCGAACCAACCGAGTGCCGCGAGGCTCATCACGCTCAGTCCGGTGATCGCAGCCGCTTGCCACGGTGCAGCGGGATCATCGATCCCGATCCAGCGCTCGACCACCAGCCAGAGTGCTCCACTGCCCGCCGCCGACCAACGCACGAGATTCGGCGCCGTCGTGGCAGCCGTGGCGCGAAGGTCGGTGCCGAAGTGCTCCGCTGCCGTCGTCACAAAAACGGCCCAGTAGCCGATACCGAAGCCGAGCAGCACGATGATCGCGTAGGTGAGGCCAAGGCTCGCCTGCAGGCGTCCAAGCGAGAAGTACCCCACAAGCCCCAGTGCCGTGATGCCGAGGAAGGCGGCGATGGCGGCTCGACGCGAGCGCCACCATTGGCTGGCGAGGCCGCTCGCCAGATCGCCCACCGCCAGGCCCACGTAGCACCACATGATCGCGCGACCGGGTGCGGGGCGCTCGCTCTCGATGATGCCCATCGAGCGCGCGATGACATCGCTGTACTTCACGCAGACGCCGACGACATACCAGATCGGCAGCGCGATGAGGACGACGCTGAGGTAACGCACCAGGCGCTCGCGCGGCCAGAACAGGCGCCAGACGGCGCCGCGCCCCGGGCGATGCGCACGCTGCACGGCACTGAACATGCCGCTCTCGACGACGCCGAACCGCAGCGCCAGCAGCCCCAGCCCGAGCCCCCCACCAATGAGGAAGGACGTCCGCCAGGTGAAGGCCTGCGTCACGAAGTAACCCGCGATGGCGCCGCAGATCCCGACGGCAGCCACGATCGTGGTCGCGACGCCGCGTCGATCGGGCGTGACGAGCTCGGCAACGAGCGTGATGCCCGCACCCAGCTCACCTGCCAGGCCAATGCCGGCCACGACCCGCAAGACCTCGTACTGCCGGATCGCCGAGCCGCAGCCGATCCAGTGCAGCACGCCAAGCGGCCCCTCTGGGTCCACATCCGTGATGAACCCGTTCAGTACGTTGGCGACGCTGTAAAGCAGGATGCTTCCAAAGAGCACCGACAGCCGGCCGCGCCGATCGCCGAGCACGCCCCAGATCACGCCGCCGACCACCAGACCGGTCGTCTGCAAGGTGTTGTCGAGCCAGACGCCCCAATCACGCAGGAGCAGGTCTTGCGCTGCGCCGTCGAGGCCGTCAAGCCGTGAACCCAGCACCTCACGGAGCGAGTCCTTGCGGACCATGGCGAAGAGCAGGAGGTCGAAGATGTCCACGAAGTAGCCGAGCGCCGCAACGACCACGGCAAGGATCGTGGAGGTGCGCGTGAGGCTCCCCGGCTGCATCGCGTCGCTGGCTGCGATCGCCGCATCCGCGGGGGCCGATTGGTCCGCGGGCTCGGGGGCGGCGTGCCGTGACTCAGGCTTGTCTGGTCCACCCATGCACCCCAGTGTCGCAGCGCATGGCCGATCGCGCCAGTCGGCGGCTACGCTCTGCACCATGCATGAGCCATCGCCCTCGGTTGACCGCCGCGCCTTCCTCGCAGGAACCGCTGCCTTGGCGGCGACTGTCACGGGCGCTTCGGCAGTGGCTGCACGCGCGCCAGCGCAGCAGCAGCCATCGTCCCCCACGGCCAAGCCCAGTCGTCACCCCGGAACCCCTTGGCCCATCTGCCTCGATACCGCGACGATTCGACCGGTCCCGCTGCTCGAAAAGATCCGCATCGCCGCCGAGGCCGGCTACGACGCCATCGAACCATGGGAGTCGGAACTCGCTGACTACGAACGATCGGGCGGCAACCTCAAGGACCTGGGCAAGCTCCTGCGCGATCGGGGCCTTCGGGTACCCAGCGTGATCGGCCTGTGGAACGCCATTCCCGAGACGCAGGAAGCGTGGGACGCCCAGTTGCCGGCCTCGCGCGATCGCATGCGCATGGCAAGCGCCATCGGCGCCGAGCACATCCAGGTGATCCCCCAGCCCGAGCGTCCGCGCGAGCGATTCGATCCCGCGTGGGCGGCGGCGCGCTACGGGGACCTGCTTGAGATCGGCATCCGCGACTACCAGATCGTGCCCGCGATGGTCTTCGTGAAGTTCCTTCCGGGCGCTCGCACGCTTGGCCAAGCCGCGCAGGTCGCGATCGATTCGGGCCATCCTCAGGCGAAAGTCATCCCCGACACCTTCCACATGTTCATCGGCGGCACGCCCTTCGGCGGGCTGCAGCACCTGCGGGGCGACTTCATCGCCATCTTCCAGTTCAACGATGCACCAGCAGCCCCAGTGCGCGAGGCGCTCGAGGATCGCCACCGGGTCTACCCGGGCGATGGCGTGCTGCCGCTGCAGGAGATCCTGCGCGACCTCAAGCGCATCGGCTACACCGGCTGCGTCTCGCTTGAGCTCTACAACGAGGACTACTGGAAGCAGGATCCGATGGTCGTGGCTCGGACCGGGCTTGAGAAGACCCTCGCCGTGATTCGATCGGCGTGTGGGTGATCGTGCCCCGTTCGTACCGCCATGAGCGACATGCGCAACGACCACGAGTCGATCGCAACGACTGACTAGCATCCGCGCATGCTCTGGCAGCGACTCATCACGGGCCCCCTGCTGATCCTGATGCTCATCGGGCTCGTCTGGCTCGACGAGACGGCCTCGACCACGATGGTGCAGGCTGGTAACGGCAGCGAGTTTCCCTTCGCACCTCGCGGCACCGTGCTCCTGGCGATGTGCGCGCTCGTGGTCGCCCCGCTCTTGGCGCGCGAGATCGCGGGCATGCTCTCACGCGCGGGCTCAGCCGTGCACGAGTGGCCCTGCATGCTGGCCGCGATGCTTGGGGCGTGCTCGATGTGGTTGCTCGGCAACGCAGACACGGTCTCGACCAAGGCGGCTGGTGCAGTGCTCGCGGTCCCGGTCGCGCTCATCACACTGATGGCTTTTGCCCTCATGCAGCGGCGATCTGCTGCGGGGGCCTCGTCCACGGTGGCCGGCGTACTGCTCTCGTGGGCGTATGCGGGCTTGCCATGGGCGTTCTGGATCGCGCTCGACCGAGCGCAAGGGCCGGCCGTGCTGGCGGGGGCGATTCTCACGGTCAAGTCGACCGACATCGGTGCGTACTTCACGGGCATGGCGATCGGGCGCACCAAGCTGATCCCGTGGCTGAGCCCCGGCAAGACGCGCGAAGGGTTCGTCGGTGGACTGGTCA
>Ga0194124_10005492_pt1 | contig 11750 bp, 11 predicted proteins | sample TA2KigCas0mmetaG_FD_148605 | JGI IMG/M metagenome (GOLD analysis project Ga0194124, IMG submission 148605) | Freshwater microbial communities from Lake Tanganyika, Tanzania - TA2015031 Kigoma Deep Cast 0m | ecosystem: Environmental > Aquatic > Freshwater > Lake | place: Tanzania: Lake...
GGCTTCGAAAGAACAGGCGTTTGTCCCTTCGGAGCATAGCCCCGAATCCAGACCGAATCCTCCTTCAGTGCCGTTTCATCGCCAAAGAAGATCACAGCCCCTTCTGCCTTTGCCTTGGCTTCAAGAGCGGGGTAAGTCTCCTTGAGCCACGCATCGATCCATTCCGGCCGCTGCTCAAGGGCGCGCTTGATCGGACGCTGCGGGGTGAAGCCCCAGCGCTTGAGGTATTTGCCGACCAGACGGTCGGAGAGGTCAACACCAAACTTCTCAAGAATGAGTGCCTTGATGGCGCGACGCGTCCAAAGCGCGAAAGGGAGCACCAATTGCCTGGGTGTAAAGCCCACGATTTGTTGACGTAACCATTGCTCCTGGACCATCGTGATCTTTCTGCAGGAACCCACGGGACGACCCCGCTTTTTTTCGGTCAAGGAGCCAAGGCCATCCCGCTTTGCCTTGGCAATCCATGCACGAACAGTGACCACATGAACTCCAACGATCTCTGCCAGACTCTCGCAAGTCATGCCAGACTGCTGACGAAGACGGACGGCCCTCCTTCGAAGTTCGTTGCGGGCCTCGGGGTGAAGCGTTCTGGTATCGATCTTTTCCATGAGTCGGATTATACCAGATCACAGGGTATTTTTGGGCCAGATCAATAGCGCTGAGTGGCGCAAGAAGGAGTTCCTGGGAGCGAAGCATCGCGGGAGGCAGCGCCACGCGAAGTTCCTCGCCCTCGTCCGTCAGTCCGAGCCTGCGCACGCGCCGATCGTCGGGAGACGGCGAACGCGCAAGAGTCTGTTGATCGATGTCCGCATTGTTGTGGATCGTGCAGAGGGCGCTGTCCTGGATCGGAGTAACGCCGAATGCTTCCAGTTCCTGAGGGAGCAAGCCTTGTAGATCTGATGCAAACGCCGAACGAGATGTCCCGCAAGCCGCTCGAGTTCGGGATTCTGGAGGCAGCTGGACCCGGTAAAGGACCCTGTTTACTGCTCGGGTAATCAACGGGCAGTCTGGTCAGGGATTCCTGATCATCAGCGCGCTTATGATCAGCGCACCCCCTCTTCTTGAGGATTGCGGTCATGAGCGGCAACGGAGCAAAGATCCCGGTTCTGGTCTCGGGCGGCGGCATCGGCGGACTCGCTGCGGCGCTGGCCCTGGCGAAACAGGGATTCCGCGTGCAAGTCTTCGAACAGGCACCGGAAATCGGCGAGATCGGAGCCGGCATCCAGCTGGGACCAAACGCCTTTCACGCCTTCGATGCACTGGGGGTTGGCGAACGCGCCCGCGCCCGCGCCGTCTACACCGACTACATGGTGATGCTCGACGCCACCGATTGCCAGGAGGTTGGCCGGATAGAGACCGGCGAGGCGTTCCGCAGGCGGTTCGGCAATCCCTATGCGGTGATTCATCGGGTCGATGTTCATCGTTCCCTGCTCGAGGGAGTTCAGGAATGTGGAGAAGTGGAATTCTTCACCAACACCTGCATCCAGGCGGTGGAGCAGGACCCGAAGGCGCGCACCGTCACAGGGATCGATCAGCACGGCAATCGCTGGACGGGTCAGGCGCTGATCGGTGCCGATGGCGGCAAATCCGTGGTCCGGGATCAGTATGTCAAGGATCTGCCACGCGTCACCGGGCATGTCGTTTACCGCGCTGTGGTCAACAGCAACGACTTTCCCGAGGATCTGAAATGGAATGCTGCAAGCCTTTGGGCGGGGCCCAGGTGCCATCTGGTGCACTACCCCCTGCGCGGTGGCGAGCAGTACAACGTCGTGGTCACCTTCCACAGCCGCAACACCGAGACTTGGGGCGTGACCGATGGCTCCAGGGCCGAAGTCGAGAGCTACTTCCAGGGTATCCACCACACGCCGCGCAGGCTGATCGAACTGCCCAGGACATGGAAACGGTGGGCCACTGCCGACCGCGAACCGATCGACGCCTGGGTGCATGGCCGAGCAACGCTCCTGGGCGATGCGGCTCACCCCACCACGCAGTACATGGCGCAGGGTGCATGCATGGCGCTCGAGGACGCGGTGACCCTGGGCGAGGCCCTTCGGGCAACAGGCCACAACCTTGATGAAGCCTTCGAACTCTACCGGAGCAACCGCGTTCCGCGAACGGCGCGCATCGTGCTCTCGGGGCGCGAGATGGGTCGCCTGTACCACGCCAGCGGCGTTGAGCGCCTGGTGCGCAACAGTCTGTGGCGCGGGCGTTCACAGGAGCGCTTCTACGATGCCCTTGAATGGCTCTACGGCTGGAACGCTGGCAACTGCCTGAACCAGTCGTGAAACGTATCAGCACGAAGGATCAAGGGAGATAAACCATGCAATCGCTCGGAACACTTGAAGAGCTACCCCAGCAATACCGTGACGAGCTCGCATCGATGAATCTGGTGCCCCTGTGGCCCAGCCTGCGTGCGTTGCTGCCACCCGGTGTTCCCAGCAGGCACACACGCCCCACGCAGTGGAAGTATCGGGCGCTGCGCCCGCAGTTGATGAAGGCAGGCGAACTCACACCGATGGAAAAGGCCGAGCGCCGCGTGCTGGTGCTGGCCAACCCCGGTCACGGCCTCGAGAACATGAAGGCGAGCCCGGCGATCTATCTGGGAATGCAGTTGCTGCTGCCCGGCGAGTGGGCCCCAAGCCACCGGCACACACCCAATGCCGTACGCATGGTGATTGAGGGTTCGGGCGCAACCACCACGGTCGATGGCGAGAAGTGCCCCATGGAGCGCGGCGACCTGATCCTCACGCCCACGGGTCTCTGGCACGAACACGCGCATGAGGGGAGCGATCCGGTGGTCTGGCTCGATGTGCTGGATCTGCCGCTGATCTACTACGCGGAGACATCGTATGCCACCGAGGGCGCACGCCAGACGCCGGGCGCAGGCCGCGGGGACCAGGCCCACACGGCGGGCGGAGTGGTTCCTGCGCCGCTTTTCGAGCGCCGCGCAGATAAACCCTACCCCATGCTGCGCTACCCTTGGTCGCAGGTGCGTCAGGCCTTGATCACCCTGGCTGAAGATCGGCCGGATCTCGAGGCGGTGCAGCTGAATTACATCAATCCCGAAAGCGGCAAGGATGCGCAGAACAACCTCGGCTTCTACGCGCTGATGCTGCGCGCCGCGCAAACGCTTGCCCTGCCCGCAAGGTCACCCTCGGCGGTCTACCACACGATCGAGGGCAGTTGCGAAATCAGCGGCGCGGGGTTGCAGGCAATGCAACTCGCCGAGGCCGACACCTGTGTGGTGCCCGGCTACACGCCGATCCGGATCCGTAACGGCACGGCCAGCGCCGCCACTTTCGTTTTCATTGCCGACGAGGCCCCCATGCATCGCAAGCTTGGGGTCTACGAGGTGAGATCCTGAGCGTCTCCATCACCCTTGCCAGGAGAACACCCATCTACGTTGATTCCGCCATCATGCCCGCTCACGCAAGGGCAACACCTCCGGGGCCTCACAGGGTCTGCCAGCCGAAGCCGCTTTTCTGGTCGGCGATCACGAGGCGCGCGAGCGCCTCTGCGCCGATCGCGCCGTGCAGGGCAGCACGGACCTGATCCGGATGGTTGTTCTGAAGGCTCAGGTGCGCGGCCACCAGAACCCGCAGGTTCGCGGCATCGATTTCACGCAGGAAGGCTGCCGACTGCGCATTGGACAGGTGACCCCACGCCCCGGCAATGCGGCGCTTCACGCTGGCAGGGTAAGCGCAGCGCTCGAGCAGCGGCAGATGATGGTTGCACTCGAGCACCAGCGCGTCGAGCCGGCAGTAACGCTGCAGCACCTCGCGCGAGATATGGCCGAGATCGGTAAGGATTCCGAGACTCGTTTGCGATCCCGGCTGCCCAGCGTTGTGATGATGCAGTACAAACTGCAGGGCCTCGCGCGCATCGTGCGGAACAGCAACGGCCTCGATCTCGAGCCCGAAGGCCTCGAAACGCTGGCCTGAACTCAGCCGGACCCACTGCAGTCCTTTCGCCTCGGCCCGTGTCAACTGCCCGACGGACAGGCCTGCCCCTTGCAGGGTCCCAAGGCTCGCCCCCAATGGAATCGCGTACTTCGTTGCGAGACTGATCGCGCATCCCAGGTGATCCTCGTGTTCGTGCGTGAGGAGAATGAGATCCAGATCGAACGCCTCACAACCACAGGCACGAAGCCGCATCTGCAGTTCCCGTTCCGACATGCCGCAGTCGACCAGGAGCAGGCGCTCGGCCGCTTCGTGCGTCCACTGCACCAGAAGCGCGTTGCCCGCGCTGCCGCTACCGAGACTGCGGAACCGCATCTGCGGGCTACCCTCGGAAGTCCGCCGCTCTGCGCAGGCTAGCGCAACTGCTCCCGCAAGAGCTTGAGCATGCCCTCGGCAACCTGACGCTGTTCATCGCCGCGAAGGTTTTCACCCTTGGCATCCACCACCATGATCCGGGTGGACTCTCCCTGCCCGCTGACCTGCACCCGGTATTGCCTGGGTGTCTGGGCCACTGCAGAGCGGAAGATCGCTGTCACGCTGTCGAGCATTCCGCGTCGCGGAGACTCCCGGTCGATCCCCGGATCGATGTAGCGAACGTAGTAGATACCCTTGCTCCGGTCGCGATCCTCCACCGTGAATCCGCCGCGATCGAGCGCAAGGCCCACCTGTCGCCAGGCGCGGTCGAAATTCATGGCAAGTACCAGGGTATCGATCTGCCCCTCGCGTTGCAGTTGGGCAAGCGCTGGTGCGGTGCTGCCAACGGCAAGCGATGCGCGTCCCGGCAACATCGGGGCTGTCTTTTCGCGCGCCACGCCATCGCTGTCGCCAAACATGATCAGCATCCGGCGTATGAACTCGATCTCGAGTTCCGGGTCGTTGGCTCGCGGTTGCCATTGGGTGCGGGTCATGTCGAGCGATACCTCCACCATCCCGCGATGCGTAACCACGATCTCGGTGCTGTTGGCCGAACGCGCATCGAGCCGGGTGCGGTACTTGTCGCGCTCGCCGGAAGAGTACAGACCATCGACGACCCTACCGATCGTACGGCGGATGAAGTCCTGGGGAATCCGCGCCCGATTCTCAACCCAGTCGGTCTCGAGAATGCCGATGTCGGCGCGGTCGACCACGAAATTGAAGCCGCTTGCCTGCCAGAAATTCTTCACCAGTGGCCAAGCCTTCTCGATCGGGGCATCCACCACCAGCACCGTGCGCCCCGACGGCTCGCGTTCGATCCGCGCACCGCTCACCACCGGAAGCACCTGACGTGCACCGCCGCCAGCGCCAGCGCGGCCCGCCTGGAAACCACTCAGGGTGACTTCGGCCGGGCGGTCGAGCGCTGCAAAACGGTCGCCACCTGAAGGGCGGATGAGGTCGGGAGGCACCTCCAGGGAGGGCGCCTTCGCAGCCCCGCGGTAATCGACCTTGTTGATCTCGCTGAGCGACTCGAGACTCGAGCAGCCCCCGAGCGCCAAGCCCGCCACGAGGACGCCCAGCCAGCAAGATCGGCGTACTCCTCCCGTACTCCGCGCATACCTCGGCGCATACCCTTGCGCAGGCCGAGGCAGGCGTTGCAGCATCGCTGCGGATACTTCACGGGGACTTCTCGCATACCCTTGGGGAAGCCGAGGCAGGCGTTGCAGCATCGCTGCGGATACTTCGGGTGCAGCCATGGGCTTCATGCGCCCACTCCGCCGGCCCGAAGAGCCTCGAGCACCGCCGCATGATGCTGCTCCGACAAAGGGGTGAGTGGCAGTCGGATACCCGAAGAGATCCGACCCATCCGTTGCAGGGCCCACTTCACCGGGATCGGGTTGGCTTCAAGGAAGAGTTTCAGGTGCAGGGGCAGGAGCCGCCGATGCAGGTCAAGCGCCTCGGACCAGCGTTTCGCGAGCGCGTGCTGGCACATGAGTGCCACCTCCACCGGCGCCACATTGGCAGTGACCGAAATCACCCCGACTCCGCCCATGGCCATCAGTGCGAGTGCCGAATCGTCGTTACCGCTGTAGACCGCAAAGTCCTCGGGAAGTTGCGCCAGCAGTGCCCCACCGCGCGCAATGTCGCCTGTGGCGTCCTTGAGTCCAACGATGCCGGGCACCCTGGCGAGCTGCAGCACGGTGTCGTTGGCAAGATCAGCCACGGTGCGTCCGGGAACGTTGTAGAGAATGACCGGAAGACCGCCTTCCTCGGCCACCCTCGTGAAGTGCCGAACCAATCCCTCCTGGGTTGGCCGGTTGTAGTAGGGCACCACCTGAAGCGAGGCGCTGGCCCCGATCCGGCTGGCAAAGCGGGTGAGTTCGAGCGCTTCGCGGGTGGAGTTGCTCCCGGTGCCGGCGATGATCGGAATCCGGCCCGCCGCATGCTCGACCGCCACCTCGATCAGCCGACAGTTTTCCTCATGGTCGACCGTGGGTGATTCACCGGTGGTTCCAACCGCAACGATCGCGCTCGTACCGCTCTCGACATGCCAGTCGATCAACGCACGATACCCGCCCCAGTCAATCGTACCGTCTTCAAGCATCGGCGAGACGATGGCAACGATACTTCCCTTGATCATGTGCGATCCTCGAAAAACAAAATTCTAGCCCAGCCGCAGCCGAAGCTCACCCATCACTACGCAACCGGAATCCGGCTGCCGGATCGACGCAGGCGTCGCGCAGCGGCTTGCGGGCAACGATCCGCTGCACCCGGGCGAAGGGCTTGCCGTGTTCGTCCTCGAGTGTTCCGTCCTGATAGGCGAGGATGGCAAGGTTCGCACGCTGCGCAAGCCCGAGCAGCTCGCCGGGTTGCAACAGGAATGCAGCCCGGCTGGGCCGTCCATAGCGGGCATGGCCCTGGGCAAAAGTCTCATGAAGGAGCCAGCCTCCGGGCGCAAGCAGGCCCGCAAGCATGGCCCAACTCGCCCGGTGCAGATAGCGGGTGAGGAGGAGCGCCCCGATTCCTGGAACGCCGTCGCGACGCTGTGTGGCTTCGGCAGCCAGGCCCGGCGAGGCCCGGGACCTTACCTCGGCAGCCAAGCCCGGCGAAGTCTCTGGCGTGGCTTCGACAGCCAAGCGAAGGCGTTGCCGCCAGTAGGCCGCATCGTGGGGGGCTTCGAGATCCTCATTCACAACCCTGAGTGCGGCGGCAGTTTCCGCCTGCCTGGCGGCGCGCTCGAGGCCGCACAGCGCCTCCGCGTCCCGGTCGAGCGCAATCACCCGCCAGCCACGGGCAAGCGCAAGCGCGCTGTGCCGGCCATGGCCGCAGGCCCAGTCCACCAGCCAGGGGGCATCGGCTATGCCCGACCCATCTTCGATGAGGCAAGCGGATGCGGCGCAGGGCAGGTGCGTCGCAATCCAGTCGGATGCGCGGGCAAATGCGCTCAAAGCCTTGCCATGAGACCCATGGAGGACCTCACCTCAACCATCGTCTGTTCGGCCACCTCCGCTGCGGTCTCGCAGCCTTTCCGAAGCATCGCATCCACCGCTTCGGGATCGCGAAGGTAGGGCTCGGCACGGTGGCGGAAACGCTGCTGTTCGTCGAGCACCGCGTCGATGAGCGGTCGCTTGCAATCCATGCAGCCGATCGCCGCCGCGCGGCATCCCTCCTGAACCCAGCTGCGGACCGATGCGGGACAGTAGACCTTGTGCAGTTCCCAGACCGGACAGCGCTCCGGGTCGCCAGGATCGGTGCGGCGCACCCGCGCCGGGTCGGTGGGCATCCTGCGGATCCTGGTCTCGACCTGAGCCGGATCGTCGCGCATCGCAATTGCATTGCCGTAGCTCTTCGACATCTTGCGACCATCGACGCCCGGTAGCCTCGAAGCTTCCGTGAGCAGCGCCTGCGGCTCACGCAGGATCTGTCGTCCGCCGCCCGCGAGCCACCCCAGAAGGCGCTGGCGGTTTGCCGGATCGCAGGGAAGTTGTCCGATACGCTGCTGCGCAAGGCGCAATGCTTCATGGTCACCGCCTTCGAGCCAGGCCTGACGACCAGTGCGAAGCTCCTGGCCGAGGTTGGCGTTGATGCTGGAAAGCAAGCCCGTGATGCGTGTATCCAGATCGGTCTCGCGTCCATAGAGGTGGTTGAACCGCCGCGCCACCTCACGCGTCAGTTCCACATGCGGCACCTGGTCCTCGCCCACCGGCACCCACGCCGCCTGATACACCAGGATGTCGGCCGCCTGCAGAAGCGGATAGCCGAGAAAGCCGTAGGTGGTGAGGTCCTTATCGCTGAGATTGGCCTGCTGGTCCTTGTAGCTGGGCACCCTCTCAAGCCATCCGAGCGGGGTACACATCGAGAGCAGCAGATGCAGTTCGGCATGTTGCGGCAGTTGTGACTGCACGAAAATCACCGAGCGCTCCGGGTCGATTCCGGCAGCAAGCCAGTCGATCACCATCTCCCGGACGTTGTTGCGGATCACCTCGGGCGATGCATAGTGCGTGGTGAGCGCATGCCAGTCGGCCACGAAGAAGAAGCTGCGGTAGCGGTCCTGCAGCGCCACCCAGTTGACGAGCGCGCCGTGGTAATGGCCAAGGTGCAACGCTCCCGTCGGACGCATCCCCGAGAGCACCGCATCGCGGGTGGGCGGGTTGGGGGAAAGGTTGCCCGAAGCATTGCCGGAAGGGTTGTCGGAAGGGTCGGCGGGATGTCTGTGATTCGCAGCACCTTCCGTGGGGCTGGCGGCGTAAACACGCGCTGCGTCGCTTGCGACACGATCGGATTCGTCCATGGCTCCTCCGCGGCTCAAGTGGTGCTACTGCAGACCAAAGACCTTCACGATCGCCTGCAGCAGCCACGAGGTGACCGGGCGCACGACCGAGCCAAGTGCCCCGGTGAAAAGAAGGAGGAGAAGGATCCACAGACCGTAGCGCTCCAGCTGCGCGTAGCGCCAGCCGATCGCGGGCGGCAGAAAAGCGCTTACCACCCGCGAGCCATCCAGGGGAGGAAGCGGCAGCAGGTTGAGCACCATCAGCGCAATGTTCACCACAACCCCTGCCACAGCCATCCGGGCCACGAAGTCGGCAAGCGGATCAACGCCCTGCGACTCCGGTACTGCGCCGAGCAGACCGCTGCCCACCGAGAGCACCACGAGCTTTGCAAGCAGGGCCCAGGCAAGCGCCATGAGCAGGTTCACCCCCGGGCCCGCCGCCGCCACCCAGGCCATGTCGCGGGTTGGATGCCGGAAATAGCGCGGATCGACCGGCACTGGTTTGGCCCACCCAAAAAGCGCAAACGCACCCATTGCGCCGCCAAGCACCAGCGTGAGACCGGGTACAAGCAGAGTACCCACCGGGTCGATGTGGCGCACCGGATTAAGCGATATCCGGCCCTGGTAGTGCGCCGTGGGGTCGCCGAGCCGCTGTGCCATCCAGCCGTGCGCTGCCTCATGCACCGTAATCGCGAGGACTACTGGCAGCGTATATACCGCAATGATCTGCAGCCAGTTGGCTTCCATCGTTTGATTGTAGGTGGGAAGCCTTACCCTTGCTCAGCCGGCCTGACCGAGCATGCGTTGCACGCTGCCGGCACCCTCACGCAGGATCTGCGGTGCCCCGGAACTCAGGTCGATCACGGTGGTGGGGACAACGCCGAAGTGCCCCGCATCGAGCAGCATTTCGGATCCGCCGGCGATGCGCGCCAGCATCTCGTCGCCATCGTGCAGCGGCAGGTCGTCGCCCGGAAGGATCAGGCTGCTGCAGATCAGCGGCTCGCCAAGCTCGCGCAGGACCGCCTGCGCAACCGGATGGTCGGGAACCCTCAGGCCCACCGTTCTTCGCGAAGGATGCCAGAGCCTGCGGGGCACCTGCCGGGTGGCGTTGAGCACGAAGGTGTAGGGGCCCGGAGTCCATGCCTTGAGAAAGCGGTAGCTTGCATTGTCGATCTGCGCATAGGTCGCGAGCGCTGAAAGGTCTGCGCAAAGCAGGGTGAGGAGGTGGCGCGCGTCGAGCTGCCGGATGCGCCGCAGGCGTTCGACCGCAGCCTTCTGATCCAAACCAGCGGCCAATACCGCGCAGGCGTCGGTGGGAAGGATGAGTACCCGCCCTTCACGCAAGCCCTCTACCGCCTGCCGCACCAGTCGCGGTTGCGGATCCAGAGGGTGCACAAACAGGCGACGCACGCTCAGCAGGCCGAGCCCCAGTGTGACCAGAGTGGTTCAACCGCATCCGGAACCAACGCAAGCCCGCCGGGGGCGGCGTGGCCCTCGTGCGGACTGTGGAAGTCGGACCCGCGGGAGGCACGCAACCCGTGCTGGCGCGCCACCGCGCTCCAGTGGCGGATCTCCTGGCGGCTGTGGCTCCCCGACACCGACTCGATGCCAACACCTCCCGCCTCCCTGAACTCCCGCAGCAGGCAGTCAACCAACAGCGCATCGAAACGGTAACGGGCCGGATGCGCGAGCACCGCAAATCCCCCTGCCCCGCGGATCCAGGCCACCGCGTCCCGGAGCCGCGCCCAGGCGTGCGGCACATCCCCGGGTCGACCATCACACAGGTAGTGCGCGAAGACTTCACGGGTATCGCAGTAGCCGCGCTGCGCCGCGATCCAGCGGGCAAAGTGGGTCCGTGAAACCTGGGCCGGGTCCCTGATCTGCGCCAGCGCCCCCTCGAGCGCCCCAGGCAGGCCTGCAGCAGCAAGTTGCTGATCGATCTGCCGCGCCCGATCCACACGTCCAGACCTCAAGGCCTGCAGCGCCGCAGCGAGCTGCGGGTGGGAGGGATCAAAGCCCAGGCCAAGCACATGGACACTTCGCCCAGCCCAGGTGACCGAGATCTCCACCCCGCTCACCCAGGCCAGGCCGGCAGCGTGCGCCGCTTCGCGTGCGACCCACTGGCCACCAACCGTGTCGTGGTCGGTGAGCGCAAAAAGCTCCACCCCTTCGGCGCAGGCCCGCGCGGCCAGCGCCTCCGGAGTCAGCGTTCCGTCGGAATGGTCCGAATGAGCGTGCAGGTCGGCCCGCAACTGCCAGGGATCGCGCCTGCAAAGCGCCGCGATCCGCTCCAGCCCGGCCGATCCACCCTGCTGCGGTGTCATCGACCCACGAAATCGAGGATGCGTTGCGCCAGCGCTGCCGGCTGATCGTGGTGGACCATATGTCCCGCACCTTCGATCACGGCGCTACGCAGATCGCTGATGTCGCGGAGGCGAGCCTGGTACTCGGGCGTAGCAACAAGCTGTGCTACACCGGGTTTCCTGTCGCTGGTCGGGGACTCGGCTGCCGCGACGGTGTCGGAGGCACTCACCCAGAGCACTGGCGCCCGGATCGCGCTCCAGCATGCGCGCACCTCATCAGCCCGGTAGGGAACCGGATGGGTGGCCTTGTGCCAGGGATCCGCACGCAACCGCCACTGGCCGTCCTCCCCGGGAGCCGCCCAGTGGAGCGCGAGATACGCTGCGCGGTTGGGTGGTAGCCTTGGGTTGTTGCGCATCAGCCTTTGTGCCACGTCGTGACGGCTGGCATAGGTGCGTAGCGTTGGTGCGCCTGCGGCAAGGCCGTCGAGCCATCGAGCGTAGCGCGCAGGGGCCCTGGATGGATCGCTTGCCGACAACCCGAAACCTTCGAGATTGATCAGGCGCGCGATGCGTTCGGGTCGAACCCCTGCGTAGAGGCAGCCGATATTGCCGCCCATGCTGTGGCCGAGAAGGTTGATCGGCAAGCTGATGCGTTGATGTTCGAGCAGCACCCGAAGCACCGCCTCGAGGTCGGCCAGATAATCCGCAAACCAGTAGGTGTCCGTGCCGGAGGCGTCGCTCAGGCCGAAACCTCGCCAGTCGGGCGCAAAGCACGCCCAGTCCGACGGCAGTTCATCCACCAGG
>Ga0194124_10005496_pt1 | contig 11746 bp, 19 predicted proteins | sample TA2KigCas0mmetaG_FD_148605 | JGI IMG/M metagenome (GOLD analysis project Ga0194124, IMG submission 148605) | Freshwater microbial communities from Lake Tanganyika, Tanzania - TA2015031 Kigoma Deep Cast 0m | ecosystem: Environmental > Aquatic > Freshwater > Lake | place: Tanzania: Lake...
GGGCGAGCTTGCGGGTCATCACGGTGACCAGCGGGTCTTCACCAACGGCTAGACCGAGGCCCCGAATCCCCTGGATTTCCTCGGGCAGCACCACGTCGTTGTGCGGGATATGCGGTACGGCAAATGAGCGCACCGAACGCTTGTCGGTGGTCCCGACGGTCGCGGGCGCACCGGGGGCCACGGCCGGCAGCAAGCGCAGTTCGCCTTCGATGGACTCGATGGTGACGTTGCGCTGCGAGATGGGCTCGGGTGCAAACAGCCCCAGCTGGCCCACCCGGCCATAGGGGTTGGGCAGCATCTGGATGGCGGCCGACATCTCGGCCAGCGTGAAGCCGCCGGCGTCGAAAGGATTGACGATCACGGTCATGAGGAAACTCCTGTTCAGGCAGCGGCGCGCACGACGATGCCGTGGGCTGCCAGTTGCTGGTGTTTGAGGGAAAGGGCTGCGGCATCCGTGACCGAGGCATCAAAGGTCAAGGCACGGTCGGCGACGATCACCTGGCCACGCGCGAGTACAACGGCCTGGGTATCGGTAGCGCTGGCGGCGACCGGATGCAGCAGCACTGCGTTGGCAATCTCGGCACCCTCGATGCCCGTGGTCGATGCCGCTGGCGAGAAGGCATAGACGCCGGTGGCGGTGATGCGACCGAGCACGGCACCCAACGGATAGGCGGCGCCAGCCTTCAGGGTGACGGTCTCGCGGGTGTAGTCCGGGTCGGACTCGCGCTTGATGAGGTCACCCAGCGTCGACGGGGAAATCAAAGGTGTGCTCATTGACGACCTCCATAGGCTTGGGCCGCTTTGACCAAGGGGCTGTCAGCGACGGATTGAGGTTTGGTTTGGGGTTGCTGCGGGGCAACGGCTGCGATGTCTTGCGCCACATCGCGCTCAGCGGCCTGCTTCAGTACCGACTGGCGCAGTGCATCCGGGGTGACGCCACGGGCCAGGGCCTGGGCAGGATCAACCGTCACGCCGAGGCGTTTGGCCTGGGCGGCGATCTCGGTCAGCTCGGCGAGCTGGCGGCGCAGTCGCTGCTCAACCTGGGCCGTGATGGTCGCTTCATCGAGCGGCGGCGGGGTTTGCGGTGGCTGCACCGGGGCCGGGTTTGAATTCGGGGCGGTGTTCTCTTGGGCATCGTCCGGCGGCGTAGCGGGGTTGTGATCGTTCATGGAGATCTCCTTCGGGGATGGTTGGGATCGAGGGGGTGTGCGTGCCGCTGAAAGAGCGGCGGCCTTGTTGCGCAGGCTGCGGCCGGCACTCATGGCCAGCTGGCGTTGCAGGGCCGTGATCGCTTCAGCGCGGACGCCGATCTGATCGGCCAGGCCCGCTTGGAGCGCGGCCTCACCGCGGTAGACGCGGGCCTCGGTGTCACGAATCACCTCGGGTGTGAGGCGGCGGAATCCGGCAACCAAGCTGATGAACTGGTCGTGCAGTTGCTCGATGTCGGCCTGGATGTCGGCGGCGACTGGCGCTGGCAGCGGCGCGTGCGGATGGCCATCGACCTTGTGGGCACCGGCGTGCAGGAAGGTGTAGTTGAGCCCCGCCTTCGCATCGGCCACCGACTCGTCGACGTGTACCGCCACCACGCCAATCGAGCCCACCTCGGCGGTGCGAGTGAGCCAGATCCAGTCAGCCGCAGCGGCAATCGCATAAGCCGCTGAGAGTGCTGCCTCATCGGCAATCGCCCAGAGGGGTTTGCCGGAGGTCTGAGCCAGCTGCCGAAATCGCTGCGCCAGATCGAACACGCCACCCGCCTCGCCACCGCTGGAGTCGATCTCCAGCAGCACAGCGCGGACCTTTGGATCGGCAAAGGCCTGTTCCGCCATGGCCTCGATGTCGTGGTAGCTGGTGAGGCCACTGGCGGCACCAATATAGGAAGAGCGACGCACCAGGGTGCCGAGGACCGGAATCACGGCGATGCCCTCCAGGTTCTGGAGGCCACCGGTCATACCGGCATCGACGTTGGCCGGCGGTGGCGTGGCCAGGGTGTCTCCCGCGAGCTTCCGGGCCACCACCTCGAGGATGATTTCGAGTTTGGGGCGCGCAATGAGGAGTGGCGTCCCGTACAGGCGGGACGCCAGGTAAAGCAAATCGGTCATAGATTGAACCCCAGGTCGTTTGACCACAGCGCAGCGCATGACTACAATTGTGGCAAATGAATTTCAGAGGAGATTGCGATGAGCACCGTATCCGTGCGTATCGATGAAGGACTGGTCAGTGCCGCACGCGCTGCTGCGAAAGCCGAGTTCCGTACCGTGCAGGGCCAGGTGGAGTTCTGGGCCAAAGTGGGTCGAGCGGCACTCGACAACCCCGATCTACCGGCTTCGTTCATTGCCGAGAGCCTGATGAGCATGGCCGAGCCACGTGGGGACAGCACTGTCTTCATCCCTCGCTCGGCAGCCAAGGCATGACTTGGGATGTTCGCCAGACAAGGCGATTTGCGCGCATCTACAAGAAGCTGCACGACAACGTCGTGACCGAGGTCGATGGTGCAATCGAAGTGGTTGCAGGCAATCCGGACATTGGCGAGAAGAAGAAAGGCGATCTCTCCGAGTTGTGGGTCTACAAATTTCGCTGCCTGGGGCAGCTCTATCTGCTGGGTTACACCCGCGATGACGGCGTTCAGCTGGTGTATCTCGAAGCCGTCGGCCCCCACGAAAACTTCTACCGCGACTTGAAGCGCTAACCCTGTCCAGGCGGTGCAACTGGCACAGGCTCACGCCCAAAGGAGAGCCCCAGGCTGTCCTCACGCCGGTGGTCACCAGCGATCTCGGCATCCACCATGGCCGCGTCAAACCCGCGCTCGGCAATCGCCTGGGTGCGCGACTTGAGCCCGGCCGCGATAGCGTTGATCTCCGCGCGGATGTCTTTCAAGGGATCGACCCAGTCCCAGCGTGGCGGCAGCCAGCTGCAGTCCAGGTAGTCGGCGCGGCGTTGTTCGTAGTCCGGGAGATCAAGGGAGCCCGAGAGCACCGCCGTGTCCATCCAGCGTGCCCACACTGCCCGGCACAGCTGAAACACCAGTACCGAATGCTGGAAGGCTTCAATGCGCCGGCGAAACTCCAAGAGCGCCGCACGGGTGTTGGAGTAGTTGGCCTTCAACATATCGGCCGACAGGTTCGCGTAGGGCAGCCCGAGGGCCGCTGCCACCTGTAGCAAGGTGCGGTACTGAAACGACTCGTAGTTGCCGCCGACATCGGCCGGGGTCGAGAAGGTGATGTCCTCGCCGTCATCCAGGATCTGGAGTTGCCCGGGTTCGAGCGGCAGCAGCGGCTCGCCCCGGTCATCGGTCTCGTTGCTGTTGTCGAAATCGCGCTCGGGCCGGCGCACGAAGCCCACGAACATCGCCGCGACCTTCTTGCGGTCGAGCTCGGCGTCGTCGTACTGGTCGAGCAGAAAGAGCTTCACGAGCGCCGGCGAGAAGCGCGAGATGCCGCGCAACTGCCCGGCGTCGACCGGATCAACGATGTGCAGCACCGACTCGGCAGGCACGCGCACGGTTTCCCCGGCCAGCCCCGGATCGGTGATATCGCCCGGGTGGCGGCGCAGGAAGTGATACGCCACGCGCCGACCGATGCGGTCGAACTCTAGCCCACAGCGGATGCGGTGGCCGTTGTCGAGTGCCTGGTTGTGATTCAAGGGCAGCATCTCGGCCGGGAGCATCTGCAACTGCAGTGGGACCGACAGGCCATCCTCCGGCCGGCGTGGGCGGATGCGGAAGAACACTTCGCCAGCGATGAAGAGCTCCCGGGCGGCCCGGCGCTGCTGGCCATAGAAATCCGTCAGCCCCTCGGCATCCGACTCGTCGGTCCAGCGCAGCCACAGGCGCTGCACCCGATCCTTCAATGGGGCATCTGAAATACCCGAGGAGGGCTTGATACCCGTGCCCACGGCATTGCCCGCCCAAGACTCGACCGCATTGGCGGCATAGCCGTTGTTGCGGATGAGATACTGGGCACGGGCGGTCATGTCGGCCCCGGCCGCCTGGATCAGGGTGTTGACGTGGGCCCGGCTGGCTTGAAAAGTCTTGAGGCGGCGGGCGGACAGTCCGCCCTCAAATCCACCCATTGAGCCGCCGATCATCGCGCCGACCCTTCTGCCAAGTTTTTGGCGCAGGTTCTGGAATGCCTTCATCACAATCCCTTCCCTGCGTAGGTGCGGATGCGCCGCGCACGCGGGCGACCTTCCGCTTTGGCAATCTCCCGATCCAGATCCCCCAGGGCCGACTGCAGTTCGGCATCGGATTTGTAGGTGACCCACTTGTCGCCGGCCTTCACGGTGAGCACCCCATTGAAGCGGGCGGCCTGCAGCGCCTCGCGTTGGGCCTTGAGTTGATCGAGGGTCATGGACAGCACTCCCGGCCAGCGGGAGGCTGGCGGTATCAGAGGTAGTTGGAGGAAATCGCCATGCGCCGACGGCGCGGGCTGGCGATCATCGGAGTCGTCACGGGCGTGGCGTTGCTGGCTGGCTTGCGACTGATGGACGCGGGAGGCAGCGCCTCGACCCGTTTGTTCAGGTTCAGCCCCATCGACAGCAGGCCGTGCAGCGCGGCGTAGGCGTACACACGACAGTCCAGCGCTTCATTGCGTCGGCCATCCGGTTTCCACCAGAAGCGCTGCGGGAAACCCTTCACATAGCGGGTGCGAATCCGCTCGGCGGTCAACTGCTCGAAAGACTGCGTATCTCGATCCAGCGGGAAATGCATCGCGCCAGCACCAGCGTCTTTCTTGAGCCGGGCGTAGATCGCCTCCTTGGCCGCATCCACACCGACGGTAAACAGATTGACCTTGCCCTTGTTCGCCTTGCTCGGGCGCTTGGGCCAGATCGGGCGTTTGCCCGAGCCCCCCTTGATCGCCCAGATACGTTTGCGCTCCCGGCCCTTACAAAAGGCATAGGCCGCCAGGGTGTGGTGGCCGCCGGTGTCCAGACACGCGGCTTCAATGGTCAGGCCGTTGGCCAGGGTCTCGTGCTCGAAACGGTTACCGAGGTAGTCATCCAGTTGCGACCAGGTGTCCGGCGCGGATGGGTCACCCCACGACACCCTGTAGTCGATGGACCAGGACTCCTCATCCCGGCCCCAGCCAACCACTTCGAGTTCGAGCCGGTCGTCCTGCACATCGATGCCGCAGGTCAGCAGTGCCACCTCGGCAGGAGTCGCCGGCCCGTAGGCTTCGCGGCGTTCCATCAGGCCTTCGGCATCCAAGGTCTCGCCCTCCCGGTCTTCCCAGGTCTCGGCCAGCTTGGTGTTGACCCAGACCTTGAGTCGCACCGGATCGTCCTTGGCGGCGTGGTGCTCCTGGGCGATCTTGCCCCAGGTCAGCCACGGCGAATACAGGCTCGACAGATGAAAGCCCACCGTCTTGCCATCGCCCTCGGCCCGTGCTGTCCAGCGGCCATTGGCCAGCAGTGCCGGCTTGCGGTACTCGGGATGGACGCCGTCGCAGGCTGGGCAGTGCCAGGCGGCGTCCGCCATCTTCCCGGTCGGCCACTTGATGTCACGCCAGAGGATCTGGCTGTGAACACCACAGTGATCGCAGGGCACCTCGAATACCCGCTGATCCGATTCCAGGTAGGCCGCCTCGATGCGCGAGAAACCTTTGAGCGTCGGCGTTGAGCACAGATAGACCTTGCGATTGACGAAGGTGGCGGCGCGCTGTGCGGCGAGCGCCACTGGATCGCCTTCGCCATCGGCATCCCCTGGATAGCCGTCGACCTCATCCAGAAACAGGTAGCGCACCGGCATCGAGCGCAGGCCCACCGCCGAATTGGCGCCGGTCATGATCAGCACGCCGCCGGGGAATTCCTTCATCAGCTGGGTGTTGCCGGAGTCCCGGCTTCGTGGGTCCTTCACCCGGCTGGCGAGTTCAGGGCTAGCTTCGATCAGCGCATCGACGCGCTGTTTGGAGACCCGCTTGGCGCCTTCCACCGTGGGCTGCACCAGCAGCATCGGCCCGGGCGCGTGGTGAATCACGTAACCCAGCCAGTTCAGTCCGGCTTCGGTTTTTCCGATTTGTGCCCCGGCCATCAGCACCACACGCTCCACGCGCGAGGTGGCCGACAACGTTTCCATCACCGCCTTGAGATACGGCGTGCGGCTGGTCGACCAGCGCCCCAGCTCGGCAGAGGCGACCGACGAGAGCATCCGGTGGCGGTTGGCCCAGTCATCAACGGTGAGGATCGGATCGGGGGCCAGGCCCCGTTTCCAGGCGGATTCGACCGCCGATTCAGCAGTGTCGAACACAAGCCACTCCGATGCGAAATAGATGGACCGAACGCTTGGCTTCAATCGGCAACAGCGCGTTCATACAGATGTCATCAACACCCCACGGAGAACGCCATGCACACCACTCGCCTGAACTGGATCGAGAAGCTGCCTGAGGTGGGCAGCCCCATCCTGCGCCAGCGCGACGACCTCCTCGCCTTGCTCGCACAGATCGACGCCCTGCAGGAGATCGCCGAGCGTCGGCGCCAAGCCCTGGAGGAAGAAATCGCCACGCTGTGGCTGCCCGCCGAGATCGACCTGGCCAAATGCCACATCGCTGCCTGACCACCCGCTGGAGACCATCGTGAACACCCACAACACCCAGGCCCTCGACACCCTCGGCCACAAGCTCGGTGAAGCCGCCTTGACCTTGCTGCTACGCCTCTACCCGGAGGTGCGGCAAGCCAACAGCGCGGAGATGGATGCGGCCTGCGCCGCGATGCGCGCCCAGAGCGCCCAAGTCATCGACTGGATGATTGAGGACGTGCGCATCGCCCCCTGGGCCGCCGAGAACGCGTTTCGTTGCGCAGCACTGGATCTGGCGCAGGCCGGCATCCAGGCGCTCAAGGCCAGCCGAGAGTGAGTGGCCCGCCAGGCGCAGAAAGATCGAACCGGCGCTTGGCTTACCGCTTGAACAGCTCGTTCATACAGACACCGCAACAACACACGCCAAGGAGAACCACGATGCGCAAAACCGCCAACAAAACCGCCACCAAAGCCGCGCAGCAACTCGACCAGCTGCTCGCCCAGATCGCCCTGGACCACCTCTTCATCGAGACCCTGGCCACACGCAACAGCGACAGCCTGGATTTTCACGATGTCAGCGTTTGGGGCGTCAAAAGCGCCCTGGTGGCGGCCTATCAAGCAGGCCTGGCCGCAGGCCAAAGCGCCGCCGCCAAGGCCACTGATCGGCCAATCCAACAACAAGCCGCCTGGCCCCTGGCCATGACGGCCATCTCGGACGCCACCTGCCAGCCGCTGGAGTCGGTCCGCACCTTCCTCGACAGCCGTCACGGTCGCCACTTTGCCGACGATGTGCAAAACGGCCTCTACACCGGCGCCACCCTGGCCAAGGCCATCAACGCCGCCACGCAACGTTGGATGGGCTGGACGATTGGCCGCCAGACAGCCAAGCAGTACGGCGCGCCTGAGGGCCTGCCTTACCTCACCGGCTTCGTGATCCACTGCGAAATCACGGAACTGAGCGTCGAAGAGTCCCTGGCGGCTTGAGGAGCACAACGTGGCCGCCATCTCCACCACCCCACAACTCAAAGCCAACTACGACCAGTTCATCGCCGAACTGACGGCACTCACCCGCAAGTACGGGGTGGCGATCCAGTCAGTTGGTGGCGTGATCTTGGCCGACGCGCCCGGAGAGTTCCGCGACGTCACCTACATCGCCGACATCAGCAGCGGCGATCTTTATCCGGAGTTTCCGGACAGCTGACGCACGCGCAGCCCTTCAAACACCCTGCGCAGCAGGTAGCTTCGAATCAAAGAGACGACAGTAAAAATCAGGCCGATCAGCAAATTTTCCTGCAGCGTGGCGTGCAGACCAAACAGCGGAAACACCGCCCATTGGGTTGCCACCGCCACACCATAGCCAACCAGCACATTGGTCACGGCTTCCAGCAGGGACATCCAGCGCGACTGCTTCACACCGCCACCTCGGCATCCATTACATCGCTGGCGTCGGCAGCATCGGCTGTGCCGACCAGGTCATCGAAGCGGATGCCATCCGATTCCCGTACCGCCTGCGCCCCTGCGTATTCCTGCCAGCGGCGAACAATCACATCGACGTACTTGGGATCGAGCTCAATCAGCCGTGCCTGGCGCCCCGATTTCTCGGCCGCGATCAGCGTCGTGCCCGATCCGCCGAAGGGATCAAGCACCACATCACCCGGGCGGCTGGAGTTGCGGATGGCGCGCTCGACCAGCTCCACCGGCTTCATCGTAGGATGCAGATCGTTGACGCGCGGCTTGTTGAAGTGCCACACATCCCCCTGGTCGCGGTCGCCGCACCAGTGCCGGGTCGCACCCTCGGGCCAGCCGTACAGGATCGGCTCGTACTGACGCTGGTAGTCCGAGCGCCCGAGCGTAAAGGTGTTCTTGGCCCAGATGATGAAGGTCGACCACTTGCCGCCAGCAGCGCGGAAGGCTGCTTGCAGGGTGTCGAGTTCCGATGAGGACATCGCCACGTAGACCGCGCCATTGCATCGGGCTAGCGCCGGCTTGAATGCCGCCAGCAGGAAGTCCTGGAATCCGTCCCCGAGGTTGTCGTTCAGGATCGGACGGTTGGTGCCGCGCAGCTTGTCCTTGGCCGTGTTGGCATAGTCCACGTTATACGGCGGATCTTGGAAGATCATCGTCACCCGCTCGTTGCCGAGCAACGTGTCATAGCTTGCGGCATCGGTGCTATCGCCACAGAGCAGTCGGTGCTGGCCCATGATCCAGACATCACCAGGCTTGGACACTGGGGTGACCGGGACCTCGGGAGCAGCATCCTCGTCGGTGTGGCCCTCGGCAGTGGTTTCCTCGCCCGCCATGATCTCCAGCAACTCGTCGGCATCGCAGCCGGTGAGCGCCAAGTCGAAATCGGCCTCCTGCAACTCGGCCAGCTCCAGACGCAACAGTTCCTCGTCCCATCCGGCGTTCTCGGCGATCTTGTTGTCGGCGATCACCAGAGCCCGACGCTGGGTGGGGGTGAGGTGATCGAGGACGACCACCGGCACGACGTCGAGCGCGAGTTTCTGCGCAGCCGCCAGGCGACCATGCCCGGCCATGATGTCGCCGTCGCCGGACACCAGCAGCGGCGCGGTAAAGCCAAACTCGACGATGCTGCTGGCGATCTGCGCCACCTGGGCATCGGAGTGGGTGCGCGCATTTTTGGCGTAGGGCTTGAGTCGATCCAGCGGCCACAGTTCGATGCGGCGGGCCATGGCAGGGGTGAAGGGAGTCGTCATCGATGACCCTCGACGAAAGTGTTGAAACATTCGTCAGGGGGATCTGACGAAGAAGTCAGCGCAGGCGCTGCGTGATTTCGCGGGCGATTACAGGAATCAGCGCATCGAGGTGCTGGCGCAGGGCGTCGCGCACCAAGGCTTCAAGAAGCTCGGGTGGCCGCTCTGCCGGCACCGGCTCCTGGACAGGATCGGGGCGCAGGCCCGCTGCGAAGGCTTTGCTGACCACATCGCCCACATCGGCGTAGGTCGGCTCCGTGGGGTTCCACATCGGGTGGGTTTTGATCGGGTGTTTCTTCATCGGGCCAAATCCTCCAGCGCTTCACGAATGGCGACATCCAAGATGTCGGTAACACCGCGTACATCCGGGTCAGCCACCACCAGCGCCACGATCTCGGGCGCGACCTTGCGCGGGATTTGCTGCATCCGATCCCGCAGCTGGCGGGCCAGCTGGAAATACTTGATGTCGACCTCGTCCTTGCTGATCAGCTTGCCGGTGCGCACTTCGAATTCGAGCTTGGCCAGGCGGGCCGAGTAGGTTTCGCGCACCGCCCGGGCCTTGTGATAATCGACGCCTCGGGCATCGTCACTGGCCTGAGGCATCGGCGGCGGTGGCGCGGGTTGGGAAGCGTGCTGGGTAACAGGCGGTGGTCGGGTGGTGGTCACCCTCGGGGTGGTCGGCTGGGCGCTTCGCGTGTGCCGATCCCACTGGGCATCAGCCTTGGCTGGATCGATGCTGCCATCGGGTTCAGGTTGAATGCGGCCGGTGGCAATCGCCTTCTGGACAGCGGACAGGGCCACGCCGCGATGCCGGGCGTAGGCGCGCAAGCTCATGCTCATAAAAATCTCCAACGGGTCGATGGCAGACCGGGTGACCACCGACCACCTGACCACCTATCTTTTGAGTCTGACGCTAGGCAAGCGTCGCGCTGCGCGCGGCCCCCGCCTTTCAGATGGCCCGGGAGGACCCGTCAGATGTGTCAGGTGCGTCAGCTCGCACGGCTCAGTTCCTCGCGCAGCGCCCGCTCCATCTGCCGTTGGTACTCCCGCAGGGCCACGCCGCGTACCGTGTCGGCCATGCCAAAGCGCGGCTCGACCTTCTGCTGACGGCGCAGCAGGTACAAGGCCAGGATGCGCTTCTCGTTACGGCGCTCGAACACGGCTCCGGCACGGTAGAACACGTTCTTCTTCGCCATCACCTGGCCCGGCCACTGGCTCTTGGGGATAACGCGGCTCTGGGCGGTCTGTGCCATCGGCCCGACCGGAATCGCCAGATTGCCGCTCTTGGTGCCACCGGTTTCCTGTAGCGCCATGAAGCGGTCGCGCGACCAGACCTTAGCTATCAGCGTGCGGGGCTTGGCGGGCGTCACGCCGACGCCCCGACTGATCCACGGCCGGCGCAGGTTGAAGCGCTCGGGCACACCGTCGCGCACCGCATCGCGGGCATCGAACGCCGTGCGGGTCAACGCCTTGACGGCAGCATTCGGGACGTGCTGCTGGGCCAGATCCGAGAGGTGCTCGGTCGCCTTGGCTACATCGGCGGTGACGTCAAGTTTCAGCATCGGCGGACTTCCGGCGGCGTGGGGTGGTAGCAGCTTCGGCTGAGGCGGCAGGCTCGACAGCGATGCCGGCCTGCTGCGTCAGGATCTGTTCGGCGGTGGCTGCATCGACCTCGACCGTCAGGCCGGGGACGAACGAGCGCGTGCCACCGTCGCCGGTGAGAACCACCGGACGGGTGATGAGAAGTTTCATAGGGGGAGTCTCCAGCGCTGGGCAGATAGGCGAACGCCAGGCCCAGAAACGGCAACGCCCACCGGAACGAATCGGGTGGGCGCAGTTATCAGCAGTACGTAAATACTCTAGCTTGTGTGTTCAAACATTCAACTAGGTTTTGTCGTCGGGAGCAGAATTTTTTTTTGTGAACCGGGCTTCGATGTCCATGGCGCCGTGCAGCACACGGATGATGCGCACCAGGCCAGGCTCCTCGAAGAAAAACACGATGTAGTTGCCATAAGCGCACGAACGCAGACCTTTGCCGAGTTCCGGCCGTGGCCGATAGGCTTTGGGCGCTTCCGTGATCTTGCGACACTGCCCGCGCAATTCCCGAACGAAACTCATTGCCCGGCGCGGATTGTCCTGGGCGATGCACAGGCCAATGTCGTTCAGATCTTTTTTGGACTGCGGGGTATAGACCAAGCGCGTCATTCAGTTTTTTCAACCATCGCTTGTAGCTTGGCTTCCAACTCGTCAAACACTTCCTCTTCCGACAAATCCGGCCCACTGGCCAGCCCGACGGCAATCGCCTCACGAAGGGCCTTGAGCTTGGCGGCCTGTTCGGCTTCGTGCTCCTCGAGCAAACGCAAGCCGGCGCGGACCACCTCGCTGACGTTGTTGAAACGGCCCGAGTCGACCTGCTGGCGGATGAAGGTCTCGAAATGGGGGCTGAGAGCAACACTGGTTGGCATCGCTGTTCCTCCTGCTAGTTAATAACAGTTATTAAACTCAGCCCCGCGCCTCTTGTCAA
>Ga0194124_10005502_pt1 | contig 11735 bp, 4 predicted proteins | sample TA2KigCas0mmetaG_FD_148605 | JGI IMG/M metagenome (GOLD analysis project Ga0194124, IMG submission 148605) | Freshwater microbial communities from Lake Tanganyika, Tanzania - TA2015031 Kigoma Deep Cast 0m | ecosystem: Environmental > Aquatic > Freshwater > Lake | place: Tanzania: Lake Tanganyika...
CCACAAGTTTGACTCGGGCACCGGCTGGCCGAGCTTCTTCCAGCCGTTTGCCGAGGAGAACATCGGGGAGACCACGGACAATTCGTACGGGATGAGCCGGACCGAGGTGCACTGTGTCCGGTGTGGAACACATCTGGGGCATGTGTTTCCGGACGGGCCGAAGCCGACGGGGTTGAGGTACTGCATCAACTCGGCCGTGCTGAATTTCCAGGAGTCGGGCCCGGAGCCCAAAACAGCCACGTTACTGCTGGGTGCGGGTTGTTTCTGGGGCGTGCAGGCGGCGTTTGATGAGCTGCCGGGGGTGACGAAGACGGAGGTGGGGTATGCGGGCGGATGGACGAAGAGTCCGACGTACAAGGAGGTGTGTGGGCATGGGACGGGTCATGCCGAGGTGGTGAAGGTGGAGTATGACCCATCAAAGGTGAGCACGGAAAAGGTGCTGGAGTATTTTTTCAAGATCCATGATCCGACGACGTTAAACCGGCAGGGGCCGGATGTGGGGGATCAGTACCGGTCGGCGATTTATTTCACGAGGCCGGAGCAGGAGTCGGCCGCAAGGAAAGTGATCGCGAAGTTGACCGAGGCGAAGAAGTTTTCACGGCCGATTGTGACCCAGGTGGATCTGGCGGGGCCGTATGCAGAGGCGGAAGATTATCATCAGAAATATCACGCCAAACATGGCGGGGGATGCAGCGTTCCGCGCTGACACCTGAGGGGTTAAGGGATTAAGGGGTTAAGGAGGCTTGAGGCACGCTTACGGGGTCGGACCCCGATTCGGGCTTAAAGTTCCAGCAGTTGTAGTTTGGGCTTCGGGGTACGACCCCACGCTTCGATGGTGGTAAATGTGACAAAAGGATGGCGGAGTGGTGGAGGTTCAAAGGGAAAAGGGGGGCGGTGAATAAGTGGGTGGAAAAGGGGGAGGTGGTTTCCGAGGGAAAAAGGCACCTATTTGGCTTTATTTGAGGCATATCCGCATGGATAAAAAAAAGTTCGGGAAGGGGGTTGACACGCGTTTGCCACATACTATTCCTAGTTCTCTTGAGCACACCCACCACAACTCAATGGTGCAGTCGGCAAGGGAAACAATTTACGCAATACCGCGTAAAAACCATTAAAATCACGACCCAAGCAGGAGCGGTGCCGACGCGTTTCTGCAGGGCCGTCTAGCGGAGTACATTCATTATGATGCAGACCGAATTCACCGTGGGAGGGCGTAAATTCGTCCTCGATAAAAAGAAGGCCGAGGCCGCGTTTGCGGGGAAGCGGGTGATCCTGGGCAAGGAGACGATGACCTTCAATTTGCTGCCGCTGAAATACACCTGGGCCTACGACCTGTACCGCAAGATGAAGGCCAACCACTGGGAGCCCGAGGACATCGGCATGGGCAAGGACATCGAACAGTGGAAGGACTCGAAGGCCGTCAGCGACGTGGAGCGTTGGATCATCCGGATGGGAATCGGTTATTTCTCGGCGGCCGAGGGGATTGTCGGCGACAACATCCAGCACGTGGTGCGGGAATTGGTGACGGCGCCCGAGCTGAAGCTGGTGCTGGGCCGGCACGCCCACGAGGAAAACATCCACGCAGATTCACTGCTCTACATGATCAGCTCGCTGGGGATCAATCCGCACGAGTGCGAGGCGATGTTCGAGGATGTGCAGTCGATCGTGAAAAAGAACGAGTTTGTGACGGGGATCTCGAAGGATCTGCGCCGCGACCTGGACCTGACCAAGGCGGAGAACAAGAAGCTCCTGGCTAAGAACATGTTCGTGTTCGGCCAGTGCATGGAGGGGACGCAGTTCTACGGGCTGTTCGGGATGGTGCTGTCGCTCTACCGGCAGAACAAGTTCCCCGGGATCGGGCAGATGTTCCGCTACACTCTGCGGGATGAGTCCAACCACATCGAGGTGTTCCGCAACCTGTTCATGGATCTGGTGGAGGAAAACCGCGAGATCTGGGATGAGGATTTCAAGGAGGAACTGCGGCAGACCATGGCGCAGGCCGTGGAACTGGAGAAGACCTTCATCAAGGACTGCCTGCCGGTGAATGCGGTGGGGCTGAGCCTGGAGGAGTTCACCTCGTACATCGATTACATCGCGGACCGGCGTCTCGAGGGCGTGGGCCTGAAGCCGTTGCGCGGCGACGTGGCCAACCCGCTCCCGTGGCTGGCCGAGATGATGGACATCAAGAAAGAGCAGAATTTCTTCGAGGGCCGGGTGACGGAGTACCAGAAGTCCTCGGCGCTCGCGGCGGTGCACGACGACGAGCTCTGATTTCGGGCAGCAGCAGAATTAACCGCAGAAGGAGACCGACAAAGCATGAAGATGGACCGGCGTGAAGTGGATGTGGACTTGGCGATGAAGCGATTTCTCAACCTGCCAGAGGGAACTCCGGCGGAGTGGGGCAAGACGGTGGAAGATGTTCAGGTGGACCTCCCCGAGATCGAGGTCATCGACGGGGAAAAGCACCACGCCTTCAGCCTGGTCGAAGTGGCCGAGATGGTCGGCCGCAGCCTGGCGCGCCTGCTCAAGGCCAAGGGACAGGACTCCATTTTCACGGAATCAAACCGCCGGTGGGTGGCCCGGATCTGCACTGAGGTTGGGAAGAACTTGGCCCGGCAGGCCTTGGCCGAGCGGCCCTTGCGGCTCAAGATCGAGGATCTGCGAACCCTCGTGGAAAAGACCTTGGTGGATAACAACGCTTATGACGTGGCCCGGAGCCTGGTGGTGGAGCGCAAGCGCCGCCTCGAGGACATCCACGCCGACGGGGACGCGCCGGTTTGCACGACCAAGCTGATCCGGCGGTTGGGGCAAGTGGTACCATGGAACGAATCGAAAATCGAGGTGGCGGTACGACAGGCGTTTTTGGCCCTGCGAATGGATTCCGCCCCGGCGGCGGCGATCGCCCGGAGTGCGACCCTGCGGGTGATCGAGCTGGGCCAGGCGACGATCCACATCGAGGAGGTGCAGGATCTCGTTCAAGAGGAGCTGATGCGAGCCGGCCACTACAAGGTGGCGGAGCGTTATATTCTTTATCGGGCCACCCGCACGGAGCTGCGGGAGAAGAAGGCGCGCGGTGAGGAGACCGACCCAGCGACCGCCCCGACCGAGGGCATGGTGGTGGTGGCAAATCCGGACGGATCGACCTACCTGTGGGACGGGGCCGATCTACGGGCGCGGATCGAGTTTGCCTCGATCGGCTTGGATCTTTGCCTGGGGGCAGGGGAGATTGAAAAGGAGCTGCGCCGTTCGGTTTTTGACGGAATCAAAAAGAGCGACCTCAACAACACGATCGGACTGAACGCCAAGACATTGATTGAAAAGGACGCGGACTTCGCGAAGTTTGCCGGCCGGATCCAGCTTTCCTTTATCTATGAAGAGGTGCTGGGCTGGGACATCGTGCGGGACGGGGTGGGGGCGTTGCGGGACTTTCACCGTCGCCGGTTCCGGGAAACGATTGATCGAGGCATTGCGATCGGTCGTTTTAGTCAGGAATTGCTTAAGTACGACATTGAGAAGATGGCGGCGGCGCTCGATCCGCTGGCCGACCTGGAGTTCGACTTCTTGGGCGTGCAGACGCTCTACGATCGCTATCTGATCATCGACAAAAAGGCGGCGGTGAGTCGCCGGCTGGAGACGCCGCAGTTCTTCTGGATGCGGGTGGCGATGGGGCTATTCCACGCCGAGCCCAAGGATCGGGAGCAGCGGGCGACAGAGCTGTATAATCTCTACAAGAGCCGGCGGTTCTGTTCCTCAACGCCGACGCTCTTCAACTCCGGCACCAACCACAGTCAGTTATCTTCCTGCTACCTGTACTGGGTCGACGATTCGATCGACGGCATCATGCAGCGGGGCGTCGCCGAGAACGCGATGCTCTCCAAGTGGGCAGGCGGTCTGGGTGGTTCGTGGACGAGCGTGCGCGGAACCGGCAGTTACATCGGCGGCACCAACGGCGAGAGCCAGGGGGTGATTCCGTTCCTGAAGCTGCACAACGACCTGTTGGTGGCGGTGAACCAGGGCGGGAAGCGGAAGGGTTCCGGCTGCTCTTACCTGGAGACCTGGCACAACGACTTGTTCGACTTCCTGGAACTGCGGAAAAACACCGGAGACGACCGGCGCCGTTGCCACGATATGAACACGGCGAACTGGATTCCCGACCTGTTCATGAAGCGGATGGAGGCCCGGGAACACTGGACCTTCTTCCGCTCCAGCGAGGTGCCGGATCTGCACCACAGCTACGGCAAGAAGTTCGAGGAGGCCTATCTGGCCTACGAGAAGAAGGCGGATCGCGGCGAGATCTGGGGCCAAAAGGTTCCGGCGATCGAGGTATGGAAGCGGATGTTGGCGATGTTGTTTGAGACGGGTCACCCGTGGATCACCTTCAAGGACGCGTGCAATGTGCGCAGTCCTCAGGACCACACGGGTGTGATCCACAGTTCGAACCTTTGCACGGAGATCACCCTGAATACCGGCAAGGACGAGACGGCGGTGTGCAACCTCGGCTCGGTCATCCTCGACACCCACCTCAAGTCGGACGGTTCGTTGGATCTGCCAAAGCTGCGCGAGACGATCCGCGTGGCGGTGCGGGCCTTGGACAACGTGATCGACATCAACTTTTACCCGACCGAGGCGGCCAAGACGGCCAATTCGCGGCATCGACCGATCGGGCTGGGGGTGATGGGGCTGCAGAATGCCCTGTACATGAAGGGTCTGTCGTTTGCCTCCGAGACAGCGGTGGAGTTCAACGACGAGATGATGGAGGCGATCGCGTACTTTGCGTACGAGGCCTCCAGCGACCTGGCGGCGGAGAAGGGGACCTACTCCAGCTACCGCGGTTCCAAGTGGGACCGGGGGATCCTGCCCCAGGACACCATCGATCTGCTTGAACAGGAGCGGGGTGTGCCGGTGGAAGTGCCGCGGGGCGGCCGGATGGATTGGGCGCCGTTGCGGGAGAAAATCCGCGCCCACGGGATGCGGAACTCGAATGTGTTGGCGATCGCGCCAACGGCGACGATTTCCAACATCACGGCGACGTCCCCCTGCATTGAGCCGACTTACAAGAACCTGTTCGTGAAGAGCAACCTGTCGGGCGAGTTCATCGTGCTGAATCCTTTCTTGGTGCGCGATCTGAAGAAGGCAGGCCTATGGAACCAGCAGATGGTGGACCAGCTGAAATATTTCGACGGCGAGCTCGGCCCGGTGGAGGGCATGCCGGAGGAGCTGAAACAGCGGTACCTGACAGCGTTTGCGGTGGGCTTTGAGTGGATCATGGCGGCGGCGGCCCGGCGCCAAAAGTGGATCGACCAGAGTCAGTCGCTGAACTTGTTCTTGGGGCAGCCCGACCTGAAGGTGCTATCCCGGATGTACCGACTGGCGTGGCACCAGGGGCTGAAGACGACCTATTACCTGCGGACCTTGGGAGCCTCGAACATCGAGAAGGCCACGGTGAAGCTGAAGAAGGAAGTGAAGGCGTCCTTGCAGGAAGGGGAAGCGCCCGCCGCCGAAGCGCCGAAGAAGGAGTACACCGCGGACGAGAAAATGGCGTGCTCGATTGAGGCGATGCGGAATGGCGGGGAGTGCGAAGCTTGTCAGTAGAAAGGTTTCCGGCCCGCTAGTTACGGCTGTTCGTTCAGGTTTACGGTTACGTTTACGAAACTAAACGTGGCCAAGTTTGCGGGCTGAATTTACAATTCGCTTGGTGATCAACTTGGCCATTTGGCGGCCGCGGGGAGAGAAAGAGGCGAGGGTGGGGGCGTTGGTGACGGGGATGGTGAGGGTGAGCAGGACGGCGTCGCGGTAGTCCTGCCAGGCTTCGTGGAGGGGGTAGTTGCGGACTCCTCGGCGGAGAAGCTCCGCATGCCAAATTTCAAAAAGATCGACGTGTTGAATAAGGGATAGAGGCTTTCGAGCGCTGCCGCCGGCCAGACGGGCGAGGTCGAAGGCGGCATGGCCGGCGAGGGCGAGGCCCCAGTCGATGAAGCGAACCGATTTCCGGCCGTAGAAGATGTTGTCGGAGCGAAGATCACCATGGACGAGGGTAAGGGGTCGCTTCCGCAGTCGAGCCAGGGCCTGATTCACCTGCCGGGGTAAGTCGTGGAACATTTTCGCGGTTTTGGCCGAAAGTTTGGCCCAGCGAAGAAAGGAGGGCAGATGGCGGCGAACCTCGTGAGCCCGCATGTAGTGGTGGCGGGGAAGACCTTTGGCCCTTTTGAGGGCGGGGGAGTTCCAGAAGCGTGCGTGAATCCGGGCGATCGCGCGGGTGGCGGAGACCAGCTCAGGCCAATTCAGACCCCGGAGTTGGTCGCGATTCCGTCCATCGCGGATGAACTCCAAAAGAAGAAGGCCGTCGGAGCCACGGAGGGCCGTGGCACCCGAAAACAGCCGCGGGGACAGTTTTCCTTTTAGCGGAGCCAGCAATCGGTAGGCGGCAAGTTCGCGTTCAAAAACCCGCAGTTCTCCGGCCCATTGCCGGCGTTGGGGGATGTCGCTGCCGACCTTAAGAATATAGCGATGGGGATCTCTCTTGCGGGTGGCTACCAGAATCCGGCTAAGAAAGCCGGTGGAGCCGGGAAGGGGTTTGACCAAGAAACGGGAAGGCCCCGGGAGGAGTTTGGAAGCCACGACCTAGGGAATTTTTAAGACCTGGCCAGGCCGGATGACGGCGTTGGTGGGGAGCTGGTTGAGGGTGCGAAGCTGTTCCGGGCTGGCCGAAACACCTTGGGTTTTTAACTGCCGGCTGATCCGGGTGAGGGTGTCGCCGGAGCGGACGGTATAGGTACGGGCTGCGGGAGAAGCTGAGGGAACCGACATGGCTAAGGAGGTGGTTTGGCCAGACTTTCGAATGAGAGCCTGAAGTTTTTCTGCGGGAGTAGCGAAATGAAGGCTTTGGCCCTCCGCCAAGAGGAATGAAGCCACGCCGACGACCCGGCCCTGTGGGTCCAGGACGGGGGAACCGCTGGAGCCTTGCGAGATGGCGGCGCTGATCTGGAGGACTTCCCGTTTCTGGCCGGGAAGTTTGCGGCGAGCGGAGACGATGCCCTCAGTCAGGGTGCCTTCGAGGCCTAGGGGGCTACCGATGACGGCAATGCGAGTGCCGGCCTCGGCGGAACCGGCTGGGGCGAGGGTGAGGCAGGGGAGACCTTTGGCCTCCAGTTGGAGAAGGGCAAGATCGTTGCCCGGATCCGAGGCGACCACCCGCAGGACGGGGAAGAGACCGCCGTTTTCTGCCTTGGCGATGATCTGTTTGGCCCCGGCGATAACGTGGTGGTTGGTGACGAGGAGACCGTCGGAAGAAACAAGAAAACCGGTACCGGAGCCTTTCACCTCTCCGTCGTCATCCTGGATGGCAAGGAGGTAGACGGCGGGCCGGGCCTGTTTGGCCAGGGCGCGGAGGTCGGGTACCTCAGCGGACGGGAGTGCGGCAGAGGTCAGGAGCAGGACAAGGCATCCGATCCCTAGGACCATCCTTTTAATTAAGAGCAAAGGGGCGGGGTGGCGAGATTTCCTCCGAGGTTGCGAGGGGGGGAGTGGGCGGGACATAATTTCCATCCCGTGAAGTTCTGGAAATTCCTGCTGACCGTATTGAGCGTGGTTTTCGCCTCGATCGGAACGCTGCTGTTCCAACCCACGGTTTTCTGCGAGATCACCATCCCGGTGACGGCGAAGCTGCTCGGTTGGAAGGCACAGGCGGTCTCGGCCCGACTCTCTGCTTTTGGAACCTTGGAGATTCAGGAGCTCGAGGCGGTGGACCAGCGAAAATCAAGAATCGCAATGGATTCCGCCAAGGTGGATTTCGACCCCGTTCGCTTGCTGACGGGTCGGCCGGAAATCCTGAGGGCCGATTTCAAGTTCGCGATGGTGGACCTGGAACTGACGGCCGCCCCGGAACAGAAAAAGAAAGCTACCCCCGTTTCCATTCCCTTTTCTTTGCGGGAGGCCTCAGTGGATCTGGTGGAGGGAAGATTGCGAACAGAGACCGGGGCATGGATTTTGAAATCAGTCCATGCCTCAGCGGAAGGTTGGGATGGTCGGACCCCGCGGGAGATCCGTGTGCAGTTGGGCCGGCTGGATTGGAACGGCCCGGACAAACAGGAACTGGCCACCACCACGCAAGCCACGGCGAAAAAATCGAAGGACCCGGCCGGCGGAGATCTTTGGGAACTAAAGCTCACCACCGATGTGTCCACGGTGGTGAATCTTCCGCCCTGGAACCTGGTTTCCCCGTGCCAGTTGGTGCTGGAAGGAACGGCGGGGCAAAGCGGAAAAGGTGATTGGCGGGTGGACGGGTTGCAGGCGGTTTGGCAGGGGGTGGGCGGAATTCGGTTGGCGGCCAAAATCGGAGGGACTTATGCCGCATCCGGAGAGTGGACCGCGGAACTGGATCTGGAGCCGACCGACCTGCAGTTGGCGGGGATTTTTCTCCAGCCTCGCGGGATTCAAAACGTAAACGGCACGGTGGCCGGCCGGGTGAACCTGCAGGGCGGTCCGCAAAAGCCCCTCGGCGTGGGGCTGGAGCTGAACGGGCAGACGGTGCAGTTGGCGGCGGCGGGAGCGAACTGGCCGGCCCAACCGGCGGCGTTGGGAATCTCCTCCCGGGCGGAGTGGCGGGATGCGGAGGGGGCGCTGAAGGTGGAGAGTCTTTCGTTGATCCTCGGGCGGGCGGGGCAGCCGGCGGACTTGCAACTATCGCTGGACCGGCCGGCGGTGCTGCAACTTTCCGGAAAACCCACGGCGGCGGCGGCCGCGCCGGCCTCGCTCCAATGGGAGGCTCGCGGGCTAGAATTGGCCGCGGTGGCGCCGATCCTGATCGACCCCGCCAAGCTGAAAGTGGAAGGCGGAAAACTTTCCGGCAGCGGCCAGGCAAGGATCGAGGGCGAGAGGGTGGGCTTGGGTGGCAAGGTGGAGAGTCGGTCGCTGACCGCGTCCGGCAGCTGGGTTCAAGGCCAGCTGGCGGTGCAGTCGGCCACCTTCGATTTTCAGGGTTATGTGGAGAGGGCGGCCAAGATTCACCTGGAAAGCGCCACGCTCCACGCCGCATGGGAAGGAGGCGTGACCGAGGATCTGGCCGTGTCCGCCAAGGCAGAGTGGGATTGGACCAAGAGTGAGGGATTTTTTGCCGGAGACCTAACCACGGGCCTGACGGGTTTGGGGCAAGCCTGGGCGGGCGCGAAATTCTGGCCGGCGGAGGGCCAAGCCAAGGCCCATGTGGAATTTTCCGGAAACTTCAGCCAGAAAGGGGCCGGCCTGGTCTCGCTGACGCTGGATGGTATGCGTTGGCCGGGAGAGAAGGGAGTTCCGTGGGGGGCGAAACTTTCCTCCGAGGTCCAAATGGATCAAGGGACCTGGACCTTGCCGGAGTTGGGATTGCAGGCCAACCGGGCGGGGGAGCCTCTGCTGGACAGCAAGGTGGCGGCTTTATGGAAACCTGCCCAGGACATGGGCCGGGTGCAGGTGAAATTGTCGCGGGCGGAGTCGGCCTTTGTGGTGCCCCTGCTGAAAAACTTCACGCCCGACTGGCAGTGGACCGAGGCCTCCGGAAGCGGGTCCTTCGACTTTACGCGCGAAAACCGGCATGACCTGGTGAAGGCGGATCTGCAGGGGGCGGTCACCGTGGAGACGGGCACCGCGCAGCGACCGCGTCCCGTGGATTTCGCATCCGTGCAGGGAAACCTGCAGGCCTCGTGGCCGTCGGGGACGGAAGGAGAGCTGGCCATCGAAACGGTGGCTTTGGTGGCGAAGCACCGGGACGGGACGGAGGCGGTACGCGCCTCCTTGGATGCGCCGCTGTTTTTAAAGAAAAAGGGTGCCAAGGAGTGGGAGCCCGCCGGAACCAAACCCTCCTCCGGGATGGTGCAGTTTGCCGGATGGCCGATGGGCATCGTGGCTCCGCTGATTCTGCCCAAGGCCAACGAAACCTCGATTGCCGGAACCCTTTCGGGCTTTTTGCGGGTACAAAGTGATCCTCAAAAGAGATCCTTGGCCGCCCAGGTGGACCTCAGCAGCCCGGATCTTTCGGTCCAGTTGCCGGAACTGCGGTTGCCGGAAAACCAGGTCAATCTGAAGGCCGATGTGACGCTGGAGTCGGATGGGGACCTGGCGGTGCAGAAGGTCATGTTGGCCTCGCGGCAAGGGGGAGTGGACTGGCTGGAGTTGTCCGCGGAAAAGGCGGCGCAGCCGGGTCTGGCGGTGGTGGGAAAGATGGATCTGGGTGTGGCACATCAGAACGTGCCGGCGGCCGCCCCCTATGTTTCCGCGGGGAGCCTCCTCCTGAAGGCAAATGTGGGCGAACCCAAGGACGGGATGCGAAGGCTTGGATTCAGCGCCGAGGCGCAGGGCCTGACCCTGACCTTACCGGAGATTGGGACCCTTCCCGGCCTGAGGGCGGACGCGCAGGGGATTTTGAGTTGGGGGGCGGACGGGTTTGTGGCTTTGGATGACCTGAACCTCACGGCCCAGTCTGCAGGGGAGAAGTTAATCTTGGGCAAAGTGGATTATCAGAAAGACGGGGCCTTGGCGTGGGAGTCAGCCCGCGTGCCGAAGGGGTGGGCGGCGACGCTGGCCAAACCTTGGCTGCAGCCGAATCCATGGGTGGATGGGGATGTGGTGCTGGGTTCCGGTTTTTGGGAACCAGGGGAACACGGTTCCTCCGGTCAGATCGACGTGACGTTGCTGGAGGCAAAAATCACGGAAAAACAGGGTGTGACGCCGCTTTCCGTCCGGGCCAGCGGTAACTGGGAATATGATGGGCGGACGCGCCTCTTTGCCCTGAAGGAGGCTTCCTTGCTCTTTCCGGAATTCAAAGACGACCCGGTGGAGATTCCGTCGCTTCAAGCCGGTCCCGGGCTTTTTCAGGTCAAGGTGGCCGGCGGGGTTTTCGACCTCCGAGGTATTCTGGATCAACATGAAAACTGGAAAACCGCCCCAGCTCCGACCCCCGCCAAGGCCGAGCCGACCCGGCTGGACATCGTGGCGGAACTGGACCAAGTGGTTTTGCCGGAGGCGCGGGTGGGGCCGGTAAAAATTTCCCGTTTTCGGTACGGGCCCGAGGGAATCCTGTTGGAGCCTTCCAGCGTAGAGGTGCAGGGCGGGGTGATTCGGGGTTCGGTGGTGCAGACGGGGGGAGTGGACCGACCTTTGCAAGCGCGGCTGTTTGTCGAAAAGTTTCCGCTGGGGGCCATTCTGGGCCCGATGATCCAGGATGCCCGGGGCCCGTTGGGGGGCTTTGTCGATCTCCAGTTCAACGGACAGGCGGCCGGGGCTAGGCAGGAAGATTTGCAAAGAACGCTCTCCGGGCAGGGCAACTTCCGCCTTTATCAGGCCCACCTCGAAAATCTTCCCGCGATTGGCAAGGCCCTGCAGGGAGCGGGAGCCTTTTTGGGTTCCGGATTTATTGCCGGTAGCGAGATCAATGATCTCGGCGCCACTTTCCAAGTGTCCGGCACTCGGGTCACCACCGAGGATCTGCGCGTGAGTGGAACCGCCTTGGCGGCCGGCATGCGGGGATCGTTGGATTGGAACAGCCAAGCCCTCGACTTTCGCGTCAACCTGGCCTTGACCCGCGAGGCCATCCAGAGCAGCGGGCAACTGCAGGGCGTGATGACGCAACTGGTGGGAACCAGCTCGGACTACTACACCAAGATTCCGGGTTCGGCCACGATCACCGGAACGCTGGCGGATCCCAAGGTGCAGATGGATGTGGGAAAGATGCTGGCGGAAGGGGGAATCAATCTATTGCTGAA
>Ga0194124_10005503_pt1 | contig 11733 bp, 9 predicted proteins | sample TA2KigCas0mmetaG_FD_148605 | JGI IMG/M metagenome (GOLD analysis project Ga0194124, IMG submission 148605) | Freshwater microbial communities from Lake Tanganyika, Tanzania - TA2015031 Kigoma Deep Cast 0m | ecosystem: Environmental > Aquatic > Freshwater > Lake | place: Tanzania: Lake Tanganyika...
TGAGCTGAGGGTAATCTAAAAAATTAAAACGAGGGAACGATGTAGTTAATCTCATAGGATAGGTCAAGGCATATTGAATGGGTAATTTCATGTCGGGAAGGCCCATTTGCGCTTTCATGCTTCCATCTTGGAATTGCACGATTGAATGAACAATTGACTGAGGGTGGACAATCACATCGATTTGTGAAGCCGCAAGGTTGAATAGCCATTTAGCTTCTATTACTTCTAAACCTTTGTTCATTAAAGTTGCAGAATCGATGGTAATTTTGGCGCCCATGGACCAATTTGGATGTTTTAAAGCTTGTTCAAGACTGACGTGCTTTAACTGCTCTGTGTTCATCCCACGAAAGGGCCCTCCGGATGCAGTCAAATAGATCTTCTCAATTTTATTGTGGAATTCACCCACTAAGCATTGAAATATAGCGGAATGTTCAGAATCTACAGGATAAATATTAACCCCTTTTTCTCTTGCCAATTGTGTGATTAACTCCCCGGCGACCACCAGCGTTTCTTTGTTTGCAAGTGCAATATTTTTACCTGCCAAAATAGCATGAATGGTTGGTTTCAAACCAGCATATCCGACAAGTGCTGTTAAAACCACATCTACTTGTGTAGATTCCACTACCTGACATAAAGCGTCAAGACCAGTATACACATGTATGTCTTCGTGTCGTAAGGCATCTCTCACTTTCTGGTAAAGCGACTCTTCAGAAATAACAACGGTGTTAGGTTTGAATTTGAGCGCTTGTTCAATTAATAAATCCACATTCCTTCCCGCAGTTATAACCTCCAACTCAAAATGTTCTGGGTAGAGAGAGATTACTTCAAGGGCTTGCGTACCAATTGAACCTGTTGAGCCGAGAATGGCAATACCTTTTTTAGTAGTCATACGATTTTAAACAGATTATCAATTAAAAGGTTGAATAGTATCTTTGTACAGCAGTATTACCCCATTATTCCACCGTTACACTCTTCGCTAAATTTCTTGGTTGATCCACGTTGCATCCGCGCATAACAGCGATATGGTAAGAAAGCAATTGAAGTGGAACGGTTGCAACAAGCGGAGCCAAATGGTCATTTACTTCTGGAATGGCTATGACGTCATCTGCAATTTCTTCGACTTGTTCGTCTCCCTCAGTTACTATAGCGATGATTTTACCTTTTCTTGCTTTTACCTCCTGAATATTCGAGACGACTTTCTCATAGGAATTCCCTTTTGTAGCAATCACAAAAACCGGCATATTTTCATCAATTAAGGCAATCGGTCCGTGTTTCATTTCTGCGGCTGGATAACCCTCTGCGTGGATGTAGGAAATCTCTTTCAATTTCAAAGCTCCCTCAAGGGCAACAGGGAATAAGTTTCCTCGGCCTAAATAAAGTGCGTTGTTTGCATCCTTGTATTTTTCCGCAATTTGTTCAATATGAGCATTTATGGCCAATACTTTTTTTACCAATTCCGGTAGCGTTTCCAATTCTGTCAATAACCGATGGAAATCCCATTCACTGATGGTACCTTTTTTTCTACCTAACGATAAAGCCATCAAAGTGAGTATGGTCACTTGCGCTGTAAAAGCTTTGGTAGAAGCCACCCCAATTTCAGGTCCTGCGTGTGTGTATGAACCACCGTGTGTTGCACGTGAAATAGAGGATCCAACCACGTTGCAAATTCCGAGAACTGTTGCACCTTTTGATTTTGCTAATTCAATAGCGGCAAGGGTGTCTGCTGTTTCTCCAGATTGCGAAATTGCAATGACCACATCATTTTCTGTTAAAATAGGATTCCTATACCTGAACTCACTAGCGTATTCTACCTCAACGTTGATTCGCGCAAGGTCTTCAATCAAGTACTCACCAACTAAACCTGCGTGCCAAGAAGTTCCACAAGCCACAAAAATGATTCGATTCGCCTGAATCATTTTTTGTTCATATGCACGAACACCACCCAAGGAAACCCAACCCTCAGTTACATTTAATCTTCCCCTAAAACAGTCGTGAATTGAACGCGGTTGTTCGTGAATTTCCTTCAACATAAAATGCTCATATCCACCTTTTTCCAATGCTTCTAACTCTAATTCTAATTTTTGTATGTATGGCGTCTTTTGTTGATCCTTGATGGTATAGAGTTTAAATCCTTTTTCCAGGTCAATTACCGCTATTTCTTCGTCTTCGAGGTATACAACATCTTTCGTGTATTCTACGATAGGCGTGGCATCGGAAGCCAAATAAAAGTCGCCCTCTTTTCCCATTCCAACAACAAGCGGACTACTTTTGCGAGCAGCAACTAAGCGATTCGGGAAATTCTTAGAAATCGCAACAATAGCATAAGCCCCCACAACGTGATTCAAGGCAATACGCAGCGCTTCTCCAAACCAAACCCCTTCTTTTTTAGAAATATGATCGACAAGATGCACCAACACTTCGGTGTCTGTTTCACTCCGAAAGGTATATCCTTCGTTGATCAATTCTTTTTTTAAAATATCGTAGTTTTCGATAATTCCATTGTGAATTAAGGCAATGGAGCCATCCATGGAGTAATGTGGGTGGGCATTTATATCATTAGGAAGTCCATGAGTTGCCCAACGTGTATGGCCAATCCCCGCATGACCTTGAATATCACATTGGCGGGCGTATTCCTCTAAAACTGAAACTTTTCCTGCACGCTTGTAAATATTCAACGCTCCTTTATGCAGCAATGCGACTCCAGCACTGTCATATCCGCGATACTCGAGTTGCTTAAGCCCTTTTAAAATGATTGCAAAAGCGTCTTTTTTTCCTATATATGCAACAATTCCGCACATAATTTAGAATGTAGAATAGGTAATAATTAGTTGAGGTTTTTTCTTATTTGTTGTATTTTTTCCATTAAAAACAATACGTTCAGCTGAGTTTATGAAAAATCTTGGCGATAAGTAAACACCAGTGTTTTCAATATCACCATTGTGAACGGCCTGTACATAATTTTTGAGATCTATTTTAAAATGTTTCTGAATGGCTGAATATTCTCCTAAACTAGGTAATGCTGTGAGGTTATTATCGCTCGATTTTAACTTTGTAGAAACTGATAAAAAACCCCCAGGTTTGAAACGGTAACCTGTTTGAAATTGAATAGGCAGCGTCATATCGGCGCGATGAACGATAATATTATCGGGTAAGTTCTCAATCTCCGGGACTTTAACCACAGCTCTATGTTTGAAGGCTTGTGCGTAAAATTCTGTCAATCCTTTTGTAGAATCTGCGAGTACTGCTTGAATAGGGTAATTCGTATTTTGAATATTTACGTGGTTGAAATCAGCACAACTCGAATTAATCAACAAATCAAATGATTTACCCACACCGTCTTGCGTGAAATAAATCGTTGCTTTGGAAGCAGGATCGTCCAAATCAAAATAAAAGATGGCACCTTTACCTACAGATTGATCTAGGTTTTCCGTTTTGACTTTGAGTCCTTTGAAGAAGTTTAAAAAATTCTCATTACTTGAAAAACTTGCACTACCACTTGCGGCCTCTTCAATCAAATACCTGGCGAAATTCGTATCCAGAGGTATCCGTAATTGTGAATCCACAGTATCTTCACCTATCACTGTTTTATCGTTCGGTTTTGGCAGAATAGTTTCTTTTCCTAAAGGAATCAGTGTAGAACCTTTGGTATTTTTATCTGTAAAGGTATAATAGGTCGAATCAAGGTAAATAGATTCATCCATTTCCATTACCTGAAAAGTTTGCGCACTTAAATCCCCATAATACCCCGCATATTCTAGTGCCAGCACAAATGAATCTACTTGTATGGAGTTGATGTCACCGAAATCTGGATTCAGTGTTGCTAATCTAAACTGGGTGTAAAAATAAGCCTCTAATTTTCCAAATTTGGGATCAATGTAACTGCCTAACACTGCGTTGGGGGGGTTATCGGTGATCGTTGAATCTTCAGCGATCGTGTAGGTAACTAGGTCTAAGGTGTCGGTTTTACTGTTAAGGTATTCTTGTTCATCAATAATATCTTTTCCCGCAATGCTCTCTTTTTTCTTGCACGAGGCAAAAAATAAGAAGATAATAAAGAGGAAGAGAACATTATTTTTCATTTGAATACTATCGAAAAAACCTTATGCCAATACATTTCCGGCTATAACCATATCAAACAACCCTCCAATTTGCATTGCCTGATTTTCCTCTGGGACATATTCTTGTTTCAAGCAACTGGCTTCATTAAAGACCTTTTGTAAATCGGTATCTAATTGTTCTGAGGCAATATTCAATCCGTCACAAAATGAAATTAACGATTTTACAATGTTTATATAGTCAGTTGCCTTGAATTGCTCTGCGATTTCTTTCGGAAATCCATCAAATATCAATTTCTCGGCAAATCGTGAATCCCAGGGTTGGTCAAAGCGTTCGTTGTACATGCTGTACACAACTTTGGTTTCCCTAAAATGCGGATCTTTGTTGAAAGAATGTTTAATATAAAGTCCCATGATACCTGTTAACCAACCATGGCAGTGAATGACATCGGGCTGCCAACCTAATTTCTTCACTGTTTCCAAAACGCCTCTGCAAAAGAACATGGATCTCTCATCGTTATCTTTGTGGAACACACCATTTTCATCTGTAAGCGTTGATTTTCTTTTAAAATAATCATCATTGTCGATGAAGTATACCTGCATTTTTGCAGCTGCAACTGAAGCAACTTTTATGAGCAGTGGATGATCTTGGTCATCGATACAAATATTTAGTCCCGAAAGACGAATCACTTCATGGAGTTGATGCCTTCTTTCATTGATTACTCCAAATCTAGGCGTAAAAACACGGATTTCCTTTCCACTTTCTTGAATTACTTGAGGTAGCCTTCTTGAGGTATTAGACAGCTCGGTTTTGGGAACAAAAGGAAAAATTTCTTGCGTGATAAACAGAATTCTTTTCTTTTCCATTCTTAAAATTAGAATGCAAAGTTACGAATTTTTAATGAACATACATAAAAAGCTTAGCTTTGTCCCTGACATCTTACCAAATGAAGTTTTTATCCATTGATGAACTTGTTCTTAAAATTGGAAAAATACTAGACCAAAATCAGACGGTTGGGTATGTTCCAACAATGGGCGCATTGCACGAAGGGCATCTGTCCATCATTCAACGCGCATCCACAGAAAATGATATTGTTGTGGTTAGCATATTCGTGAATCCAACTCAATTCAACAATGTACAGGACTTAGTTAATTATCCAAGAACCCTCGATGAAGACCTCACACTTATGGCACACATTTCTAATTTATTCGTTGTTCAGCCCGAAGTTTCTCAAGTTTATTCAGAAAAAATACCTTATTCACCCTTTGATATCGGTCGTCTTTCTCGTATTTTGGAAGGGGAATTTAGACCTGGACATTTTGATGGAGTTGTTCACGTACTTCACAATTTATTTCATCTCATAAAACCAAGCCGAGCATATTTTGGTAAAAAGGATTTTCAACAATTGACAATTGTCAGGATGCTCGTGAAACACTATCAATTTCCAATTGAAGTAGTAGCATGTGAAACGTTTCGAAGCAAAGAGGGTCTTGCTCTAAGCAGCCGTAATAGACTTTTAACTTTGAGAGGGCTGACGGACGCACTCATTATTTGGCAAACGCTCAATTTTGTCAAAGAAAAAAAATACACTTCAGATATTAAGGGTGTCAAAAAAGCAGCAATGGATTTTTTTTCCACAGGAAATTTAACGCTAGAGTATCTGGAGTTAATCAACGAAAATACCTTGATGACGGCATCCACTTGGGAAGAACCTGTGGTATGCTTTATTGCTGCAAATTGCGAAGAAGTCCGGTTGATTGACAACATGTTGGTGTAATCCGTTAATTTGAATTAATTTTACATTCTTATTCGTTATGCAAATCCAATTATTAAAATCGAAAATACACCGTGTACGCGTAACGCAAGCGGACCTGAATTACATTGGCTCGATCACCATAGATGAAGCGTTGATGGACGCCTCAAATATCATCGAAGGAGAAAAGGTACAAATTGTCAATATCAATAATGGTGAGCGACTTGAAACTTATGTAATTAAAGGAAAACGGAATACTGGAACTATTTGTATGAACGGTCCTGCAGCGAGGAGGGTTGCAGTTGGAGACCTTATCATCATTATTGCATATGCGATCATGGACTTCGAAGAAGGGGAGCAATTCAAGCCATCTCTTGTTTTCCCTGACGAGGAAACCAACCTACTTGTGTGATGAGCTACCTTAAATGGTGTCTTAAAATATTTTTACCATTAGCACTGGGATTTTACCTCACATGGTATTTTTTTGATGAAATGTCAGAAGATGCAATGAGTTCCTTCTACAGAGCGCTGAGGGAAGCCGATTATGCCGTGGTTGCGCTTTCCCTTATATTTGGGATAATTTCCTATTGGTCGAGGGCAGAGCGTTGGAAATACACCTTAGAACCAATGGGTTTTGAGTCCAATTCCTGGAATCGTTATCATTCATTGATGATAGGATATATTGTAAACCTCGCAGTCCCTCGGGCAGGAGAGGCTTCAAGAGCATTGATGCTACAGCGTTCAGATAATATTCCATTCACGAAATCATTTGGCACCATTATCACTGAACGTATTGTTGATGTTTTAATATTAGCAATCATTACACTAATCACTTGTGCATTTGCATATAACGATTTTTGGCAATTATACAAGGCAATGCTTGTTAAATTTGGGGTTGAAAAAAGCGAATCATCCTCCGGATTATGGTTGCCAATTATTTTTGGAGTTGTCTTGTTGGGGATTGGCATAGTCTTGTTAGTTAAATCATTGAGAATTAGGTTATTTAAATTTTCAAAATCATTAATTGAAGGTCTGTTATCTATATTTAGTCTAAAGCATCCTTGGTATTATTTCGGTCATTCTGTACTTATTTGGGGTTGTTATATTGTTATGTTCATTTTACCTTATTTTGCCCTTGAAGAAACAAAGAATGTTCCTTTGGAAGGGATGATGCTTGCTTTTATTGCCGGTTCTCTTGGAATATCTTTTACAAATGGAGGAATCGGAATGTATCCGCTTTTGGTTGGTTTTGTAACAGCCTACTATTTAGAAAATGAAAACCCGAATGAATCTCTTGCAATTGCTAATGCCCTCGGCATGCTTATCTGGGGTTCTCAAGCTATTATCATGTTGGTGATGGGCTTAATTTCCTTATATTGTTTACCTAAAAACCACGTGGCTCATGAATGATAGAATGTCTTTTATATCTGATAAAATCGTCAACTTACAAAAAGCTCAATTACTCTGTGAGGGTTGGCGAATGAAAGGAGAAAAAATTGTTTTCACAAATGGTTGTTTTGACATTCTTCACCGTGGGCATTTACATTATTTGGCGCATGCTGCTCAATTAGGTAGTCGCCTAATTATTGGTTTGAATAGTGATTCCTCCATTCGCCAGTTGAATAAATCACCGGAAAGACCAATAAATGATGAAGAATCACGCGCCTTTTTATTGGCGGGAATGGGAGTAGTCGACCTAGTCATCATTTTTGAAGAGCAAACACCACTGAACTTGATTGAAAAATTGATTCCAGACGTTTTAGTAAAGGGAGGAGACTACGATGAACAGGAAGACAAGAAAAATAATCCGCGGTACATTGTAGGTTCCGATTTTGTAAAAAAAAATGGAGGATATGTGCAGACAATTCCTATAAAAGAAGGGTTTTCTACCACGTTAACTATTAAAAAGTTGCGCGTTTAACCCCCAATTTTAAAGGTAGGAGATTGTTGCTCTTCTTCCTCTTGTTCCTTCCAATGTTTCAGTTTTTTCTTAAGCAGGCCTTCTTTTTTCTCTTTTGGTTTAAACTCTTGTTGTGGTTCCCCTGTTGGAGTTTTTTGACCAAAATTCAGCCTTACTTGATCTGGCGCGCGCTGAACGGGCTCATATTTTTTTACAGTTGAATCTTTTTTGTACATGCCGAATTCACTTTTCAGCATTGCTTTTATCTCTTCTTTTTCTTCTTTTAACTTTTCTTTAAATTGTTCCTTGTGTGCTCCCTTGTCCCAGGAGAAATTCAAATTATCGAGATGACCAGAGATATGAACGAATAATCGAGCACCTGTTTCCTCATATTCTATTTCTCCAAACTCAGATTTGTACTCAATATCTCTTAAATCCCTTGCATTGAGCGCTATTCTGTAGTCAACTATGTCATTGAAGCCGTGGACACCTGTGAGTTCAACCTCCATAGCTGATGAATTAATGGTCATTTTTGGAATAATGACATTTCCGTTACTTATTGAAATTGTATTTTCTAATTTAGGAATTGTGAAATCAGCGAGCTTGGCGTCCAAGTAATCAATGTTGCGTTTTCCTAAAAGTAATTTAGAAGCATTATTTTTCATGCTGCTTGTCATATCTTTGAATAATGGAATATTGCGAAATCGATTATTAGTTAACGACATGTGTATGGTAGCTTTTATTTTATCAAAATCCACTTCTTCCTTCCATGCATCATACTGGATATCAAAATCGGAATTTAAGGCGGCTTTACCCTGAATAATATTCTCGGTAGTTAAATTGTCTTGATAAAAATTATTCCACTCTCCAAAAAGGGTTTTTAAGTCAACCTGGGTGGTAGAGATGCTGCCTGTAAGTTGAAGTTTAGAAGGTGTTTTTTCATGAATGCTGATTTTCCCGTTCCACTTTCCCCCTGCATTGTGAGCATTTATTTGGTTGAGGGATAGTTGCTTTTCGTCAATCTTAACTATTCCGGAGAGTTGACTGAAATAATGTTGTTCATAAACTAATTGTCTAGCGTTCACTTGGATTGTTCCCGAAATATCCTCAGGAAGCAAATTCGCGGTAGGATCCGAATCATCTTCTTCGGATGAAAAATATTCATCTAAATTTAACATATTGCAATCTATGCTCAGTGAAGGTTTTAGTTTCTTTTTTCCAGACAAATAATCCACTACATCCGATGCCTGCCCCGAGAGCTTAACATCACTGCTGCCATACCTAAATCGCGTATTTTCAAAACGGAGTTTATTTCCGTTGAAATAAATTCCGGCTTGAATATTTTTAAAAGTGTTTTTTTCTCCCTCAAGTTTCACTGTTCCGTTATTTAGGCCAATTTGGGCGCTCAGGGATGAAATTATCATTTTGTCACGCTTCGCTTTATTCTGAATATCAAATGCCCCGTTAACCTCAAGTTGCCCATCCATGAACTCTATACCACGGGGATGAAAGATGGCGTGCAATACACCTAAATCAATCTTTCCTTTGGCTTTACCTTCAATTTTAGGATTATTAAAATGCCTAATTTTTAAATCTCCTGAGAAAGGACCGCTCGCTGAGGTGCACTGAAATTCACGGATTGCGAGTAGCTCACCGCCTTTTTCATCGCCACTACTGTAATATCCGTCGACTGAAATGCCAGATAATGAAGTTTTTTTGTAAGGCTCAACAAGATTCCCATTTTTTATGCCAAAATTGCATTGAATTTTGGTTTTGTCCTCTTTTTTTGTGCTTCCCTCTCCTGTTAATATAAAATTGATAGTACCTTCACCTTGCATTTTTTTTACCTCTTGTTCTTGGTCGGACAGAAATTCATGTATCATATCTGTCAATAAAATATGTTGTGATTCTACCTTAAAATTAATACTGTCTTTATCGAGTTTTGCCGAAACTTGAAATGGCAAATTTTCTACACGAATTGAGGAGGGAGCAAGAGTAATTGCCTCGTTGGCATTATCAATGTTTAGCTGAACATCGTATTTTATATTTTTATCAGACAGCAAGGTTACTTCTCCATTTCGCAACCTTTTCAGGTTGATATCCCCGTTAGTAGACAAATTAAATTCTCTGTCAGAGAAGTTTCCTTTGAAATCTACCTTCCCCAAAGTTGTTTCAATGTGTTCACCTGTCAGGGCGTTGTGATAATTGAGGTCAAAATTTTCAAAGCAAATAGCATTTAATTTGAGTAAAAAATCATCATCTCTATCATCTGACGGTTTTAGAATATCATAATTTGTCTCCCCTTTAAGGTTTACATACAGATTTGCTTTTCCTGGCGATATGTGAATTGATTGTACTTCGTAGTTTCCGTCAATTAAATCGAAAGGACTAAATTTCAGGTAAAGGTGATTGGTGAAAAGCAAGGTATCGTTATGTTGGCTATGCTCCAGGCCACTTTGAATATATACCTCTTTCATGTCTATTTCTAAATACGGAAAGCTCGACCAGAACGTGAGATCAACTTCTTTTGTTTCAATAGGGCGCTTTAGTTTCCCATTCACCTCATTCAGTACAATTTCAACAATTTGATCCTTGAATACATAAAGACTTGCGGTAAAAAGTACTACAATACTGAATAGTATGGAAAATGTCCACTTAATTATTTTGAATACACGCTTTTTTTCCATGTTTATCTGTTACGAAAATTAATGACAAATGTTTCAAAGTACTTTACGTTGGACATTTCTTAATCCCGTTAGGTTTTCGTAATTTCGCACTAATGGCGGCAAAAAAACAAGACCCTCTGAAATTCAAGCAATGGCAAGAAGAGTTAAATTCTCGAGAGCAGCACGTTTCATTGGCTGCAATTCAAGAAATTGAAGAGGTCGGCCATATGAATGTTTTTCCGCTGCTAATTGAAGCCTTGCGAACCACCGAGTTTTTGAAAGTAGAACAATCCATTCTGAAACTTATTGCAGATATTCAATCTGAAGAGAAAGTGGAGTTACTTTTGGATGCCATTCAAAAGGAACAATCTACACCTCTTCGATTAAAGTTGTTGACCTGTATTTGGAACAGCAAACAAGATTTTAGCACTCATTTGGCAGAAATTGTTTCTCTTTCAACGGAAGGAGATTTCATGCAAGCATTAGAATGTTTGACAATTATTGAGAATATGTCAGGGCCCTTTGCTGAAAATCAGTTACTCGAGGCACAGTTGTATTTGAAAGAATATGTGGAAAATATTTCTAGGGAAAATGATCAACGAAAGGCACAAATAATCAGTGATATTGCATTGTTTGTGAAGGATCAAAATGAGGGCATAGACGCTGATTTATTATTGGATTAAAGACAGGGAAAATGATTCAATCAATGACAGGTTTCGGTAAAGCAAATGGCACAATTTCTTCGAAGAAAATCTCTGTAGAGATTAGATCTTTAAATGGTAAGGGTTTGGATTTGGCGATCAAATTACCTTCTGCATACCGAGATCTTGAGGCGGAAATAAGGAAGGAAATTTCAGCTAAGTTAGACAGAGGTAAAATTGACGTCGGCATATATCTTGAAAGCCAAATAGAAACTAAGCAATTGAAAGTAAATCGCGAATTGGCGAATATGTATTATGATGAGTTAAAGTCCCTGAACAAGGGCTGGGGTCAAAAGGAAGTAGATTATCTAGCAGTTGTAATGCGTATGCCAGAAGTCGTCAGTCAGACTGCCGAGGAATTGAAACAGGAAGAGGTGCAGTTTATTTTAAGTCTTGTTAGCGAAGCGATTTCACAAGTCGAGAATTATAGATTAACGGAGGGAGCTGCTTTACGGGATGATTTTATTGTAAGACTTGAGGAAATTAAACGGGGATTAATAGCAATTGAACCTTATGAATCTTCAAGGATTCAAACTCTACGAGACCGTATTTTCAAAAGTTTAGAAGAATTAAAAATAAGTGATGTTGATCACAACAGATTTGAGCAAGAGTTGATTTTTTACATCGAAAAACTCGACATCTCTGAGGAGAAAATGA
>Ga0194124_10005510_pt1 | contig 11727 bp, 8 predicted proteins | sample TA2KigCas0mmetaG_FD_148605 | JGI IMG/M metagenome (GOLD analysis project Ga0194124, IMG submission 148605) | Freshwater microbial communities from Lake Tanganyika, Tanzania - TA2015031 Kigoma Deep Cast 0m | ecosystem: Environmental > Aquatic > Freshwater > Lake | place: Tanzania: Lake Tanganyika...
TTAAAGGTCTTTACATCGGTGGTGGTATTGGATCCATGACCCTTTCAACCAAAATGGGAATTGATAGTTTGGCCAATAACACTCCCGATAGCGCCAGCAAATCCCTTTCTAACACCAATGTATCCTTCAATGGTATCATTGGTTACGAAAAAACCTTTGGTAATAACTATGTTGCCGGCATCGAAGCCCAATATGTTTGGGCAAAGAATGAGGCGGATACCTTGAATAATTTGAAAGCCCCCCTAGTAATATTTCCCGTTAAGGATTCCCTAAGATCAAAAAGCAGTTATGGGGTTTCAGGAACGTTTGGACGTACGTTTGGGGTTATAACCCCTTATGTAAAACTTGGTATCATATCAACCTCTTTTGAATCAAAGGCATCAAACCCTGATAATACACAAAATATTGAAGGCATGGATAAAAAAAATCGCTGGGGATTTTCTGCAGGCGTCGGTGTGCGGTATAGTCTTAATAAGTCCTTGGATTTTACGACCGAATTCCAAACCTTTAGGCACAAAACCCTGCAATCAAAGAACTTTGATACAGATGCCGGGGAGAGACACGTTATCAAAACCAAATCAAATCTATACAACGTTTGGGCGGGGCTCCGTTGGAAATTTTAACTAGTTTAAAGAATATTACTCAGCTCAAGCCATAATTCTTTGTTAGAAGAATTATGGCTTCTAGAAGTTAATTAACCTTAAACCCATCACCTGTTTTATGATTTTACAATATTCTCCTTGGCATCAAGTAGATATTGCTTTATAAATAAATAAAGTAATATCAATTACTTGTGGGAAAAATGCAAAAATTACTGGCTCTACTAATATTATTTTCCATCACTGTAAGCACATCTGAGCTTATTGCCGCTACAACCCCTGACGATGAACTTACAGAAAAAATAAGACGCTCTATGGAAAACGGCAAGACGGCTCGATCAGTTAATGACGCTGGGAGCTCTAAATATGCAAGTGAAAATCTTTTGGCGCGGGTTGTTGGATTTTTTTCTCCTAAACTCTCTTTTGATTATGAAGAACTTTATGAAGCGCTGATAAATGGGGCATTGACAAGAGAGAGAATTAGGAGTGAAGCCACTGCCAAAGCGACGGCTGCCTCTGCAGACACGGTTGCAGCACTGACAGCAGAAAAAGATGTGCTTACAGCCAGAATCAGAACATTAGAAGAGACGCTCGCAACGCAGACAGAAGCTGTTGCAAGCTTAGGGGACCTAAAGGCCGCACTACAAGAAAGACAGTCTCAACTAGAGGGTGTTACGAAAGGTAGAGACACAGCTGTTGCTGAGACAGACCGCACAAAAGAAGAATTAGAAAGACAAATTGCTATATTTGCGGCCCTGCAAGCAGCATTTGATCAGCACAAAACAACGCAGGAGGAGGAGGCTCAAAAACTAACAGCAGAACTAGAAACTTTACGACAGGCTTCTGAAGCCCGCCAAAGGGAAAAGGTAGCTTTAGGGGTCCAAGTAGCTGCCCTTCAAACGGAATTAGCTGCAAAAGAAGCACAGGTAACGAAAGTTTCTGGTGAAAAACTTACGCTAGACGCGCAAATTGCTGCGTTAACTTTAGCGATGGCAACACTGGAGGCAACCTGCAGGCAAACTGACGCAAGCTTAACTGCTGCAAGACAAGACCTAGAAACCGCTCAGGCAAGGATAGACGAATCGACTGCAGAAAAAGCTGCCCTTGACGCAACGCTTGCGACCTTAAAACAAACCCAAGCCGCTACGGAAACTGAAAAAGCTGAACAAGCAGCGCAAATTCAAACACTGACATCAACAATAGCAGGCCTAGAAGAGGCAGTTGCCAAAAAAACTCAGGAATTAGAGGCGCAAGCACAGGCGTTAAGGGACGCCCAAGCCAAAGCAGAGGAGGAGAAGGTAAGGCAAGTGGGCGCAATCACTGCTTTACAAGCGTTAGTGGACCAGAAAACAGAAGAGTCTAGAGGGTTAACACAAACGACTACAACACAAAGCGTAGAAATTGATGGGCTCAAGGAACAGTTAGTATTAGCTCAAGCTAATGCTGAGTCAAAAGACGCAGAAATTCTAGGTCTACAGACTCAGTTTGCTGCTCTTTCAGCTCAATTAGAAACAGATAAAGCTTCAGCAGTCGATCAGGACACTACGTATGGTTCAAAAATTCAAGCCCTAGAAATAGATTTAGAGAAATCAAAACAAGAAACAGCTGAAGAAACTGAAAAGATTTTATTGCTCATGGCAAATCATGAGGCTGCTTTAGCTGCAAAGGATCAAGAATTAGAAGAAGCTCGCAAGGCTTCTGCAGAGGCTAAAGCAAGGGTGGCAACTGTAGAGCATGATCTTGCAAGGGCTAACGTTGAGAGAGCCTCTTTGCTAGAAATGTTAGAAGAAACATATCGTCAGATACGGGGTAATGCAGCTAATATGGCTCAAATGGTACGTGAGGGGAAAGTAAGCTTACCTAGGGATCGAACCCGTACGGGGGGATCGCCCGGTATTGATTCAAGACCAGCCTCCCCTGGTGTGACTGGAAATGTATCTCCTTTAGGAAAATTAGCCAGGGTTCTTGCGTTTCCAAAATCTTCCTCCCCTCTTTCAAGCCCAGTTGATCTTTCAGGGAAGCAAAAACAATCTGAATTAGAAGCAGAAGTTGATGCTGTAAGGGACTCTGTCGTGGGTGCTCCCGGTTCTTCCCCTGGAGAGCCTGCAGCAGCATCTAAAGCCGTGCTAACCTCTGCAGAAGGGGGGGCTCCTTTTGAAGAAGGCGCTGCTAAAAAACCAGTGTCTTCTACTGTTTGAATTTCTGGATTTTGTGTAACTTGCCCTCTGTATTCTTGCCGAATTCCCTTGTAAATTAATGGATTCAAGATTAAAATAGTCTTAATAATTCCGAGGTTCACTTCGGAATGATTATAAGAATTCCGAAATAGACCTCGAAATTCTTATAAATTTTCTGATCAATTTATGAGGGTAGTATGCTTAAAAGAATTTACGAAGACATCATAGTAAAACACTATTCTTTGCATAACGAAGCTATTTTTCTTTCTGGTCCTCGTCAGGTTGGAAAAACAACTATTTCGGAGGCCGTGGCCAAAAATTTTGATCATACGACGTACCTTAATTGGGATAATACAGAGGACCGTCACCGTATTTTGGAAGGAAATATCCCTTTATTGAAGGAAAAGGTTTTAGGAAAATCTCTGGTTACTTTCGATGAAATTCACAAGTTTGATCGATGGAAAACATACCTAAAAGGTCTTTTTGATCACCATAAAAACCACATTAGTTTTCTTGTGACTGGAAGTAGTCGATTAAATGTTTATCGCCAAGGAGGCGATAGCATGATGGGACGTTATTTTCTTTACCGCGCTCATCCTTTAAGTGTGGGAGAATTATTAAATCCATCAGCGTGTGACACAGAAATCAAGGCACCTCTTAAAATTTCAGACGAATATTTTCAAGCGCTTATTGATTTTGGAGGATTTCCAAAGCCTTATACAGCCGCTAATGTCCGTTTTTATAATCGATGGAAAAATCAACGATTAGAGCGTCTTTTTGAAGAAGATATTCGTGATACACTGAGAATACAAGAGGCGGCAAAAATACAAGTTCTTGCTAATATCTTAGCCTATCAAGCAGGGTTTCAAGTCAACTATACAAATCTTTCAAAAAGCATCCAGGTTGCCGATCAAACAATTCGTACATGGATTACATATCTAGAGTCTTTTTATTATTGTTTCACTATAAAACCTTGGTCATCTAACGTTGCACGAAGTTTGGTCAAGGAACCCATCGTCTATTTATGGGATTGGGCAAGTGTTGCCAATAAAGGCATGAAGCATCAAAATCTGATCGCAAGCCATCTTTTAAAAGCGGTTCATTTTTGGACGGATGAAGGTTTTGGTCTTTTTGAACTTTGGTATCTTCGTGATCAACAGAAAAATGAAGTAGATTTTCTGGTCACAAAGGATAATCAGCCGTGGCTGATGGTCGAAGTCAAGTCATCCTTTAAAGAACCTTTGTCAAAAAGTCTCTATCATTTTCAAAATCAACTAAAAGCACCTTATTGCTTTCAAGTTGGGATCGATGGGGATTATATCGATGAGGATTGTTTTAATTCAAAGAATCTTTATGCGCCGCTCAAAGTACCGGCTAGAACATTTCTGTCACAGTTAGTTTAAAAACCAGTTGCATTTCTCTAGCCTTCAAGACAGTATGGGGACCTAAAGTATTAAGAGAAATTTTGGTAAACCCATGAAGATTGTTGTTACGAAAGAAATTCGCCCCCACGAGTGTCGTGTGGCGGCGTCTCCAGAGACCGTTAAAAAGCTTATTACCCTTGGGGCTTCTGTTGTTGTTGAAAAAGGGGCAGGCCTTGGGTCTTCGTTTTTAGACGAAGATTATGTAAAAGCAGGGGCAACCATTGAAAGCGGCAAAGGTCTTTATAAAGATGCAGCCCTTATTTTAAAGGTCCAAAGACCCATGGTGAAAAGCGAGGGCACCGATGAACTATCCCTTTATCCAAAAGGGGCCGTGCTTGTTGGTCACCTGTCCTCTTTATCTTATCCAGATCAGATAAGTGATTATGAAAAAGCCGGTGTTGCAGCTATTGCCTTAGAACGTATGCCACGCATCACACGGGCCCAATCTATGGATATTTTGTCTTCCCAAAGTAATTTGGCTGGATATAAAGCTGTCTTGGATGCAACGTCTGTCTTTAAACGGGCGCTTCCTATGATGATGACAGCCGCTGGGACCATCACACCCGCACGGGTTTTGGTCATGGGGGCGGGGGTTGCAGGGTTACAGGCAATTGCAACGGCTCGGCGATTGGGGGCGATTGTTTCTGCTTTTGATGTGCGTGCTGCAGCCAAAGAGCAGGTCGAAAGTTTAGGGGCCACCTTTGTGGAGGTTGAAAATACAGAAAATGCCGAAACATCAGGTGGGTATGCTAAAGAAATGTCAAAAGACTATCAAAAGCGCCAGGCCGAAAAAATCAAAGAAGTTCTTACAACAACGGATATTGTCATTACAACAGCCTTGATTCCAGGAAAGCCAGCACCAAAACTGGTTACAAAGGATATGTTAAAAACCATGAAACCAGGCTCTGTGATTGTGGATTTAGCCGTTGAAATGGGCGGGAATGTGGACGGAAGTGTTTTTGGCAAAATCGTTGAAGTTGATCATGTGACAATCATGGGACCTGCTAATATTGCAGCCACGCTCGCAACGGATACAAGCCAACTATTTGCGCGTAACGTTTACAATTTTATCGCTGCCTTTTTTAATGCAGAGAAAAAAGAATTGAATCTCGATCCCAAGGACGAAATTATCCAAGCGGTGCTTTTAGCGCCCCAGAAAAAAGGAGAAAAATAAATGGCTTTTTCCAATGAAATAACTCAACAACTCCAAATCATCCTAACAGACCCTAGTCTTATTGAATCGACCGTGGATGCGGTTGATCCGTTCATTACAGGACTTACCGTTTTTATATTGGCCTGTTTTGTGGGATATTATGTGGTTTGGCGTGTGACGCCTGCGCTACATTCCCCTTTGATGGCGGTAACGAATGCTATTTCAAGTGTGATTATTGTGGGCGCATTGGTCGCAGCTGGCTCTGATGTTTTTGACTTTTCAAAGGCTATGGGATTTATTGCGGTTACATTAGCTTCCGTCAATATTTTTGGCGGATTTATGGTCACCCATCGCATGTTACACATGTTTAAGAAAAAATAAGGAGAGTCTCGATGAGTCCCAATCTTTCTGCCCTTTTATATCTCGGCGCGTCTTTGTGTTTTATTTTATCCCTTCGAGGACTTTCATCGCCTGAGTCTTCTCGTAGAGGCAATTTCTACGGTATCCTTGGCATGGCGATCGCGATTATCACGACGCTTCTTGGGGATGTTATTCTTGGCTTTGAAACCATTTTTGGCGGGCTTTTAATTGGGGGCGCTTTGGGCGCTCTTATTGCGCACCGTATTAAAATGACAGCCCTTCCTCAATTAGTTGCAGCCTTCCATAGTTTGGTTGGGCTTGCGGCTGTGTGTGTGGCTGCTGCGGCTCTTTATGCGCCTTCTAGTTTTGGTATTGGGGGCATGGAGGGGATTAAAACAGCGGCGCTTATTGAAATGGGGCTTGGCACAGCGATTGGAGCGATCACATTTACGGGATCTGTTATTGCCTTCTTAAAACTCCAAGGGTTGGTTGGAAGCAAACCTTTAACCTATCCGGGGCAACACTTTGTTAATGCAGGGTTGCTTGTTGGTATTTTCTTTTTCATTTACCAATTATCTGTAACTGGAGAATTCGATGCGTTTTGGATACTGACAGGGCTTTCTTTGCTATTAGGTGTTCTGCTCATTCTTCCAATTGGTGGTGCGGATATGCCTGTTATTGTTTCGATGCTCAACTCTTATTCTGGTTGGGCAGCTTGTGGTATTGGATTCACGCTTCAAAACCATTTGCTGATTATTACAGGGGCTCTGGTTGGGGCATCTGGGGCGATTCTTAGTTACATTATGTGTAAAGGGATGAATCGGTCTATTTTCAATGTGATTCTTGGGGGATTTGGAGGGGATGCATCCCAAGGGTCATCGACAAATGCTGCAGAGGATGATCGACCTGTAAAGCAGGGAAGTGCTGAAGATGCGGCGTTTCTTATGAAAAATGCGCGCTCTGTGATTATTGTTCCAGGCTATGGTATGGCTGTTGCCCAGGCGCAGCATGCGCTTCGTGAGATGGTAGATGTCTTAAAGGCTCACAAAGTAAAGGTTCGTTTTGCGATCCATCCGGTTGCAGGGCGTATGCCAGGGCATATGAACGTCCTGTTAGCAGAGGCGAGCATTCCTTATGAAGATGTTCTTGAACTTGATGAGATCAACCGCGATTTTTCTTCAACAGATGTGGCATTTGTGATTGGAGCAAACGATGTGACCAATCCTGCAGCAAAAACAGATCCAAAGAGCCCTATTTATGGGATGCCTATTTTAGATGTTGAAAGGGCAGGGACCGTCTTGTTTGTAAAACGTTCGATGGCGTCTGGTTATGCAGGGGTACAAAATGAACTTTTTTACCGGGACAATACCATGATGCTTTTTGGAGATGCGAAAAAAGTTTGTGAGAAAATTTTGAAGGCGATGGAGTAGAAAGTGAGCGCATTAAAAAACGTTGAGACCCATTTTAAGTTTGGGGAAAATTGGAAGAATTTTTCAGCTCTTATTAATGAGGAACGCATTGAAGAAGCTAAAAAATCGCTCATCAAGTTTTTTGGTCCCAAAGGATTAGAGGGAAAAACATTTTTAGACATTGGATGTGGATCTGGCCTTTTTTCTCTTGCGGCGCTTTTGCTTGGCGCTAAGCATGTTACGGCAGTTGATATTGATCAAGACAGTGTTGCAACGACAAAAAGTGTTCTTGAGAATTTTGCGCCTGATAAAAACTTTGATTGTTTTGTGGAGTCTGTTTTTGATCTAGATCCCAAAAAGCAGGGAACCTTTGATATTGTTTATTCCTGGGGCGTTTTGCACCATACGGGAGATATGTACAAAGCAATTGAAAAGGCGATTGGTATGGTTAAGCCTAAAGGCTTTCTGGCAATTGCTCTTTACAAGAAAACGCCTATGTGTTGGTTTTGGAAGATAGAAAAGCGCCTCTATACGAATTCCCCCAAATGGATTCAAGCTATTTTAAGAGGGTTGTGGTATACAGCATGGGTTTTGGTGTTTGGGGTCATCTTTAGAAATAACCTTTTTTCTTACGTCAAAAACTATAAATCGTCGCGTGGGATGTCTTTTTCACACGATGTTCATGATTGGCTCGGGGGATATCCTTATGAATCTATTGCTCCTGATGAAATGCATGCATTTTCAAAAAAGAATTCTTTAAAGGTTCATGCTGAGTTCTTAATTCCATCTTGTAGATTAGGACTTCTTGGGACGGGATGTGATGAGTATGTATTTAATAAAGATTGATTCTTAAAAAGGGAAACGGGCCTATTCGTTTTCTTCTAAGCCCCATAAACTATCCTTCAACACCCATCCTTTGTAGGAAGAGGATTGACGGATTTCGATACGACAATAGTTTTCTTTGCATTTTAAAAGTTTTGCGACAACGCCGTTTTCAAGGTAGGCTTCAATTGAAGAGCTAGCTTCATCAGACGTATGAAGGGGGGTCTTGTCTTTCAAGACAATCACATATCGGTGGCCACTAAGCATGGATTTGTGAACCCACCCGAGGGTTCCATCCATATCACTGATTTTTCTCCAATCGGCAAATTCTGCAACAATTTGAACCGGTAAGTTTGTTCGATGGTATACCCATTCGGTAGGGAAATGGTGGCCAGGCCCCACACGCAGATTAATTTCTGAGGACCTCAAGGACACAAAACGAGGAATCGGAAGGCCGGAAGGGGTCGCGTGAGAGAGAAGCGGGGATAAAATGATCATGATGATGAAACAGAGGGTACGGGCAGATGCCCAACTCCTTGTCATGTCTACGAATGTGTTGTATTTTTTTGATTCTAGTCTTGCCAACTCTTTTGTAAGAAACCCTCTCATCAATCCCCCGAAACTAGGCGTTCAACCAGTTGTTTGACAGTTGGGACAAAACCGTTTGCATAAAAAGGGTCCGTTGCAAAACGATAGGCACCGTGGCCTGCAAACATGAGCTCGTGATCGACATCTCCCCCATGGGCAATGGACTGAAGGCTTTTTTGGATACAAAAGGATCGAGGATCAGATTTCTTGCCCGTGGTTCCTGATTCATCTTGTGACCAGTTGCTAAAACGGCAGGCACTTAAGCAGCCCATACAATCTTGTTGATCTTTTAAAATCGTCGCTGATTCTTCGGGCGTTACGAAAATAATTGTATTATCGGGCGTTTTTAAGACTTCTGTATAGCCTGCATCCATCCAGGTTATAACTTGGGCGTGATCACCTGGTGTCACGAAGGCCTGTCGTTGACGCGGGCCATAAAGGAATGGGGTTGTGTGATCTCCAACCGCTTCGTTACTATAGGCGACTTGCCGTTCAGACCGTTCTCGAAGGTTTTCTAAGAAAGGATTTTTAACGGCAGAGGAATAAAATCCTGTTGGGCTAAATTTATTTAAAAAGACATCGCCTTCTTTTAAGGTTAAAAGTTTCTTTTTCCATTGATCTGAAATAGGGCTTTCTTGAGTCAAGAGAGGGCGCGTTCCAAATTGAAAAGCAATAGGTCCAAGTTCAGCGTTATCAATCCAATGTTCCCAGTCTCGAAGATACCAAACACCCCCTGCCATGACGATAGGAACGTTATGAAGTCCTTCTTCGTTCATCACGTCGCGAAGTGCCTTTACACGTGGATAAGGATCTTCTGGGACAGCTGGATCTTCTGCACGGCTTAGACCATTGTGCCCACCTGCTTTCCAGGGGTCCTCATAGACAACGGCCCCAAGCCATTCTTGAACACGATGATAGGATCGTTTCCACAGCGCCCGAAAAGCACGGGCAGAAGAAACAATAGGGTAATAATAAATTTTGTATTTTGCGGCAATTTCAGCTAGGCGATAAGGCATTCCTGCACCACAAGTCACCCCGTGCACAAGATCTTTGACCTGTTCTAAAACGCCGTGCAAAATAGTTTCTGCACCACCCATTTCCCACAAAACATTCAGATGAATGCGTCCCTTCCCACCGGCCAAATCGTGAGCACGTTGAGCTTGAGCGATTCCACCTTTAATGCCATAGGCCAAAAGTTCATGGTGACGCTCTCGACGGGTTTTTCCGTGATAAATAATGGGGATTAAGTCCCCATTATCATCATAAGCATCCGCGTTAACAGCAGAAAAAGTTCCAATTCCTCCTGCAGCAGCAAAAGCGCCTGCGCTGATTCCGTTAGACACAGAAATGCCCTTTCCTCCCTCAATTAAAGGAAGAACTTCTTTGCCCGATAGATTGAGTGCATTCAAGAGCTTCATTCAGACCCTTTATCTTCCTTAGAAGATTCAGTGTTTTCTTCTTCTAATGCTTTCATGCTGAGGCGAACTTTCTTTGTTTTAGGATCAATCCCAACAACTTTAATTCGAACCATATCGCCTTCTTTCAAAACGTCTGTCACGTTTTCAACACGTTTTTTAGAAATTTCACTGACGTGGAGAAGGCCAGAAGTGCTTAGAAAGTCAACAAAAGCACCAAATTCAACGATTTTAACAACCTTTCCAGTGTAAATGCCACCGATTTCAGCATCCATTGTGATAGACTGAATTCTTTCCATTGTGTCTTGAACGTTTTTAGAGGCAGTTCCATAAATTCGAACGCTTCCATCATCTTCAATATCAATTTTGACATCGTACGTTTCACAGAGCTCACGAATCACTTTGCCGCCTGTTCCAATAACATCACGGATCTTATCCTTTGGAATAGAAAGTGTTGCGATGCGTGGGGCATGATCTTTTACAACCGTACGGGAAGTCGTGATCGCCTTTTGCATTTGTTTTAGGATATGAAGACGCCCTGCTTGTGCTTGGTCTAAGGCTTGCTTCATGATAGCTTCGTTGATACTGGTAATTTTCAGATCCATTTGAAGGGCTGTGATCCCATCTTCTGTCCCAGCAACTTTAAAGTCCATGTCTCCTAAGTGATCTTCATCCCCTAAAATGTCAGACAACACAACAAAGTCCTTATTTTCCTTGATCAGACCCATCGCAATTCCTGCAATAGGTTTTTCTAGAGGAACGCCGGCATCCATAAGGGAAAGAGAGGTTCCGCAGACTGTCGCCATAGAGGAAGATCCATTCGATTCTGTAATTTCAGAAACAGTTCTGAGGGTATAGGGAAAGCTTTCTGCAGAAGGAAGTTTCCGCTTGATTGCACGCCAAGCAAGTTTTCCATGGCCAATTTCTCGACGTCCTGGGGCGCCAAGTCTTCCGGCTTCTCCAACAGAGTAGGGCGGGAAATTGTAATGCAACAAAAAGCGTTCTTTTGTTTCACCCTGGATATCTTCCATGATTTGTTCGTCTTCCCCTGTTCCAAGGGTTGTTGCAACGATTGCCTGCGTTTCACCCCGCGTAAAGAGGGCGCTACCATGGGCATTGGCTAAGAAACCGACTTCGCATTCAATGGGGCGTACTGTTTTTGTGTCGCGTCCATCAATTCGAAGACCTGTTTTTAGAATGTCTTTTCGAACAATATCGCTCTCTGCTTTTTTAAAGGCCATGAGGAAAAACGTATCAGAATACGTTTCTTCGTCAACGGAGGCTTTTACTTTTTCTTTGGCCTTTTCTTTCGCCGCATCGATCAAAGCGTGGCGTGCCATTTTTTCTTGAATTTTATAAGCTGCGCGCAAATCAGATTCTACAGTTTCTTGAATGATTTTCTTGAAAGAGCTAACACGTTCACCTGTTTCATCAAGTTCCCACGGATCTTTTGCAGCATCTTCAGCAAATTCAATGATTCCCTGAATAATAGACTGCATAGATTGGTGTCCAAACATAACAGCACCAAGCATAATTTCTTCGCTTAATCCTGAAGCTTCAGATTCAACCATCAAAACCCCTTCAGAGGTTCCAGCCACAACCAGATTTAAATCAGACTCGCTAAGGGCTGTTCCAGTCGGATTCAATAAGTACTGACCATTCTTGTAGCCAACGCGTGCGCCTGCAATCGGGCCTAAAAAGGGAATCCCGGAAATCGTCAAAGCAGCGGATGCACCAATGAGCGCAAGAATTTCAGGGTCCCCAGCGGGGTCATAACTTA
>Ga0194124_10005514_pt1 | contig 11724 bp, 10 predicted proteins | sample TA2KigCas0mmetaG_FD_148605 | JGI IMG/M metagenome (GOLD analysis project Ga0194124, IMG submission 148605) | Freshwater microbial communities from Lake Tanganyika, Tanzania - TA2015031 Kigoma Deep Cast 0m | ecosystem: Environmental > Aquatic > Freshwater > Lake | place: Tanzania: Lake...
CCTTCTCGACGACGCCGAGATAGCACTGGCTGTCGCCCTTCGTGCCGACGACGCCGACCGAGGGCTCGTGGATCAGGTCGGGGTCGGTGCCGAGCACCCTCGCCATCCCGATGGTCTGGGCCGAGCGGCCGGGGTGGCGGTCGATGAGCACGATCTTGGAAGCGGTCACGATGGATCCCTCGGGCCTGAGTTTGGGCGGGGCAGGAACGCGCGCCGTCCCATGGACCGCGCGGCGCCGGATTTTATGGCCGGTATGCCGCCGTGGATGCAAGGTTCGAGGCGCTCCAGAGGACATGGTCGGCGCCGTCCCGCATTGTCGCGCCAGCCAGGGCCAGTCGATCTTCCCTGTCAGCCCGGCGGCTGCGGTCCGCTGCGCCTCCTCGAAGAGCGTGTCGTTTCCACCAGTACCGCCGCGCCCTCAGATCTTCACGCTCATGCCGCCGTCGACGACGAGGACATGGCCGGTGCAGTAGGCGGAGGCGTCGCTCGCGAGGAAGACGACCGCGCCGTCGAGCTCGTCCTCGCGGCCCCAGCGGCGCAGCGCGGTGCGCGCGGCGAACCAGTCGCGCCGCTCGGGGTCGGCGCGCAGGGGCGTCGACATGTTGTCCGGCGTCATCATGTAGCCCGGCGCGATGGCGTTCACCGTGACGCCGCGCGGGCCCCATTCGACGGCCAGCGCGCGCGTCATGCCCTCGAGCCCGGCCTTCGCGGCGCAGTAGCTCGCATTGGCCTCGCGGGCGACATGCGCGTTGATCGAGGAGATGTTCACCACCCGGCCCCAGCCGCGGCGCAGCATGCCGACCGACGCGGCGCGCGCGAGGCGGAAGCAGGCGTTCAGGTCGACCTCGACGATCTCCGCCCATTGCGCGTCGGTCGTCTCGCTCGCCGTGACGCCGTTCCCGTAGCCGGCGTTGTTCACGAGGATGTCGAGATGGCCGCGCTCCGCCTCGATGCGGTCGATCGCGGCCAGCGCCGCCGCGGCATCGGTCGTGTCGAAGGCCATCGCGCTCGCGCCGCCCCCGATGTCCGCGATCGCCGCGCATGTCGCCTCGATGCCCGCCTCGTTGCGGCCATTGACCACGACATGCGCGCCGCAGCGCGCGAGCGCGAGCGCCATCGCGCGCCCAAGGCCGCGCGACGCGCCGGTCACGAGCGCGACACGGCCCGCGAGCGAGAAGATCCCCGTCATCCACGTCCTCCATCCCGTCGCCGCGGTGCCGCGCTTGCCGCGGCGGCTGAACGCCGGCGCCCGCGGCTACATCATCTTGCGCGGCAGCCAGAGCGCGAGGTCGGGCACGAAGAAGAGCAGCGCGACCATCAGGCACATCAGCAGGAAGAACGGGAAGGCCACCCAGCCGATATAGGTGATCTGGTGGCCGGTCATGCCCTGCAGCACGAAGAGGTTGAAGCCCACGGGCGGGGTGATCTGCGCCATCTCCACGACGATGACGACGAAGATGCCGAACCAGACGAGGTCGAAGCCCGCGCGCTCGATCGTCGGCATCACCACCGCCATGGTCAGCACGACCATCGAGATGCCGTCGAGGAAGCAGCCGAGCACGGAGTAGAACACCGTGAGGATCAGGATCAGCATCCCGGGCCCGAGGTCGAGCGCGTCGATCCATTCCGCGAGCGCCCGCGGCAGGCCGGTGAAGCCCATCGCGAGGGTGAGGAAGGCGGCGCCGGCGAGGATGAAGGCGATCATGCAGGAGAGCCGCGTCGCGCCCATCAGGCTCTCCACGAACACCTGGCGGCTCATGTCGCCCTGCAGCGTGGCGACCAGCAGCGCGCCCGCGACGCCGACGGCCGCGGCCTCGGTGGCGGTCGCGTAGCCGGCATAGATCGAGCCGAGCACCAGCACGATCAGTCCGACCGAGGGCAGAAGGAAGCGCGCGGCGTGGATCTTCTCGAACAGCGTCATGCGCATGTCCGCGGCCGGGATCCTGTCCGCGTTGGCCATCGACCAGAGGATGACCCAGGCCATGAACAGGCCTGCGAGCGCGAGGCCGGGGACGACGCCGGCGATGAAGAGCTGCGCGATCGAGGTGTTCGTCTGCACGCCGTAGACGATCATGATAAGCGAGGGCGGGATCAGCAGGCCGAGCGTGCCGGACCCGGCGAGCGAGCCGACGATCATGCCCTCCGGGTAGCCGCGCCGCCGCAGCTCGGGGATCGACATCTTGCCGATCGTCGCGCAGGTGGCGGCCGACGAGCCGGAGATCGCGGCGAAGATCGTGCAGCCGATGACGTTGGTGTGGAGCAGCCGCCCCGGCAGGCGCTGCATCCACGGCGCGAGGCCGCGGAAGAGGTCCTGCGACAGCCGCGTGCGGAAGAGGATCTCGCCCATCCAGATGAACATCGGCAGCGCGGTCAGCGTCCACGACGACGAGGCGCCCCAGATCGTCGTCACCATCGCCGGCCCGACCGGGCGGCTGGTGAAGAGCTCCATCGCGATCCAGCCCGTGCCGAGCAGCGCGAGGCCGATCCACACGCCGGAGCCCAGGATGGCGAACATCAGCAGGATGAGCAGGCCCGCGATCTCGAGGTTCTGCATGGCGGCGGCCTGGCGTCCTACTCGGTGTGCTGCATGTCGGCAGGGAGGTCGCTGCGCGCGGGATCGCGGCCGCGCGCGACCTGGACGAGCTCGTCGAAGAAGGCGATCGCGAGGACCGTCACGCCGATGGCCATGGCGCTCTGCGGGATCCAGAGCGGCGAGGCGTCCATCGCGTCGGAGCGCGAGTCGAACTCCCACGACCAGTAGACCATGTCCCAGGCGTACCAGGCGAAGAAGCCGGAGAGCAGCACGGCGACGCCGAGGCACCAGTACTCGACCCGGCGCCGCGCCGCGCCCTCGAGGCGCTGGATGAACAGGGTCACGCGGATATGCTCGCCGCGCCTGAGCGTGCTGGCCAGCGCGAGGAAGGACGACGCCGCCATCGCGTAGCCCGCATAGGCGTCGGTGCCGCGGACATGGAGGTCGGTGAAGCCGCCGACGACCTGCAGCAGCGTCACGACGAGGATCGCGAGCATGCCCGCGCCGGCCGCCCAGGCGCTGGCCGCGTAGAGGCCATCGAGGAACTTGCGCATCTCGCCCTCGCGGAGCCGGCGCGGGCGGCGCATCCCCCGCGCGGGGACGCGCCGCCCGCGACCGCTCAGCCGGCGGCCTTGTAGGCCGCCACGAGCGCCTGGCCGTCGGCGCCGGCGCGGCCGAGCCAGTCCTTGGTCAGTTCCTCGCCCCAGCGCTGGAACCCGGCCTTCAGCGCCGCGGAGGGCGCCTCGACCGTCATGCCGGGGTTGCGGAACTCGTCGAGGTAGAAGTTGGCGAGGCGCTCGGACTCGGCCCAGCCGCGCGCCTCGGCCACCTCGGCCGCGCGCGACACGGCGGCGCGCGTCGCGTCGTCGAGCGAGGCCCAGGCGCGCTGGTTCACCATGATCATGTTCTTCGGCAGCCAGGCCTGTACGTCGTAGAAGAACTTCACGTGCTCCCAGATCTTCGAATCGAAGCCCGTGGCGCCCGAGGAGATCATCGAGTTGACGCGCCCCGATGCCAGCGCCTGCACGAGCTCGGCGGCCTGGATCGTGGTGACGCGCATGCCCGCCATCTCGGCGAAGCGGCCGGCCGAGGCGCCGTAGGAGCGGAAGGACAGGCCGCGCAGGTCCTCCGGCGCGTTCAGGGCCTTCGGGCTGTAGAAGCCCTGGGCGGGCCAGGGCACGGCGAACAGCATGCGCACGCCGCGCGCGCCCAGGCGCTTCTCGACCAGCGGCTTCTGCACGGCGGCAAGGCGCCGCGCCTGCGGGAAGGAGGTGGCGAGGAAGGGGACGTTGTCGGCGCCGAACATCGCGTCCTCGTTCTCGAGGACGACCATCAGCAGCTCGCCCATCTGCGCCTGGTTCGTCTGCACCGCGCGCATGATCTCCGGCACCTTGAACAGCGAGGCGCCGGCATGGACGGTGATCTCGAGCTTGCCGGCCGTCGCGTCCTTCACGTCCTTCGCGAACTGGATGAGGTTGACGGAGTGGAAGTTGGTCGCCGGGTAGCCGGCCGGCAGGTCCCACTTCCAGCGCGCCTGCGAGGCGGCGGGGCGGGCGATGGCGGCGACGGCGAGGCCGGCGGCGGCGCCGCGCGCGAGGCGGCGGCGGGAGATGGTCGTCATGGGGGAACTCCCTGCGTCTCTCGGGGGGTGTCGGCAAGCGGCCGAAAGGGATGTAACAAGCTAGGCCGTGCCGCGCAGGCCGGTCAAGGAAGGGCCCGGCACGCGATGGCGCTGGCGACGCCGGCCGGGGGTCGGCGCCCGCGCCGCGCCCCGGTCCTGCAGCCCCTCCACAGCCGCCGCGCGGCGGTGCTATGGATCGCGGCATGATCGATCCCAGAGGCGATGCCCCGGCGGTCGCGCTGCGCGGCGTCTCCATCTCCTTCGTCGTCGATGGCGGCGGCTCCTACGACGCGGTCGCGCGCACCGACCTCGCGGTCGCGCCGGGCGAGTTCGTGGCCGTCGTCGGGCCGACCGGCTGCGGCAAGTCGACCCTGCTCAACGTGGCCGCGGGGCTGCTGCGCCCCTCGACGGGCGGCACGGAGATCTTCGGGGCGCGGCTCGAGGGGCTCAACGCGCGCGCCGGGTATCTCTTCCAGCAGGACGCGCTGATGCCCTGGAAGACCGCGCTCGACAACGTCGCGGTCGCGCTCGAGCCGCAGGGCGTCGCGCGCGCCGAGGCGCTGGAGCGCGCGCGGGGCTGGCTGGCGCGGGTGGGGCTGGAGGCCTTCGCCGCGCGCTACCCGCACATGCTGTCCGGCGGCCAGCGCAAGCGCGTGGCGCTGGCGCAGATCCTGATCCGCGACCCTGCCATCCTGCTCATGGACGAGCCCTTCGGCCCGCTCGACGCCCAGACCCGCCAGATCATGGGCAACCTGCTGCTCGACCTCTGGGCGCGCGACCGCAAGGCGGTGATGTTCGTGACCCACGACCTCGAGGAGGCGATCGCGCTCTCCGACCGCGTCGTCGTCATGTCCGCGGGGCCGGCGGCCTCGATCGTCGGCGTGTTCCGCGTCGACCTCGCGCGCCCGCGCGACATCGCGGAGATCCGCACCGAGCCCGCCTTCCACGAGATCCACCGCGCGATCTGGGCCAAGCTACGCGGCGAGGTGCGCAAGGCCTACGCGCTCGGCGAGGGCAGGGCGTCGTGAACCGGCTCGTCCTGTTCGCGCTGCGCGTCGCCGTCGCGCTGGTCCTGCTCGCGGCGTGGCACGTGCTGACGACCGTGCCGGTCGGCGGGCGCAAGCTGCTCGACCCGTTCTTCTTCTCGACGCCGCTCGACGTGCTCGCGCGGGTCTGGAAGGACTTCGCGGGCGGCGGCATCTGGCGCCACCTCGGCATCACGCTGCTGGAGACGGTGCTGGCCTTCACGATCGGCTCGGTCGGCGGGATCGTCTTCGGCTTCGTCTTCGCGCGCGGCGAACTCGTCGCCGCGGTCTTCGACCCGTACATCAAGGCCGCGAACGCGCTGCCGCGCGTGGTGCTCGCGCCGATCTTCGCGCTGTGGTTCGGCCTCGGCATCTGGTCGAAGGTCGCGCTCGGCTTCACCCTCGTGTTCTTCATCGTGTTCTTCAACGTCTACCAGGGCGTGCGCGAGGTGAGCCCGACGATCCTCGCCAACGCGCGCATGCTCGGCATGAACGAGCGCCAGCTGCTGCGCCATGTCTACTGGCCCGCGGCGCTGACCTGGATGTTCTCCTCGCTGCACACCGCGGTGGGCTTCGCGCTGGTCGGCGCCGTCGTGGGCGAGTATCTCGGCTCGGCGGCCGGGCTCGGCTACAAGATCCACGAGGCCGAGAGCGTCTTCGACGTCACCGGCGTCTTCGCGGGGATGCTCATCCTCGCGGTATTCGTCATCGTCATCGATTCCGTTGTCACCGCCATCGAGAAGCGCCTGCTCGTCTGGCGCCCGGGGCAGGCCTCGACGACGGCGCAGGGTTGAACTGGAGAAGGGGAGGAAACCATGACCACACGCAGGATGTTCACCGCCGGCGCGGCCGGGCTCGTCACGGGGGCCCTCGTGCCCGGCGCCGGCGCGCAGGCGCTGGAGAAGCCCAGGCTGACGATCGGCGTCGGCGGCAAGCCGCTGCTCTACTACCTGCCGCTGACCATCGCGGAGACGCGGGGCTTCTTCCGCGAGGAGGGGCTGCAGGTCGAGACCAACGACTTCGGCGGCGGCTCGCGCGCGCTGCAGGCGCTGCTCGGCGGCTCGGTCGACCTGGTCACCGGCGCCTACGAGCACACGATCCGCATGCAGACCAAGGGCCAGGACGTGCGCGCCGTGCTCGAGCTCGGCCGCTTCCCGGGCATCGTGCTGGCCGTGCGCAAGGACCGCGCGGCGCAAATCAAGGGCCCGGCCGACCTCAAGGGCGCGAAGATCGGCGTCACCGCGCCGGGGTCATCGACCAACTTCTTCGTCAACTTCCTGATGGCCAGGGCGGGCGCGAACCCGAAGGATGCGGCCTTCGTCGGCGTCGGCACCGGGCTGAGCGCGATCGCCGCCATGAAGAGGGGCGAGATCGACGCGATCTCGAACCTCGACCCGGTGATCTCGAAGCTCGAGACCGACGGCGACATCGTGGTCATGGCCGACACGCGCACCGAGGCCGGGACGCGGGCGATCTTCGGCGGCGCCAACCCGGCCGCGGTCGTCTACATGCGCAACGACTTCATCGAACGCCACCCGAACACCACCCAGGCCATCGTCAACGCCTTCCACAAGGCGCTGCGCTGGATCGCGACGGCGAGCCCCGACGACATCGCGAAGTCGGTGCCGGAGACCTACTACCTCGGCGACCGCGAGCTCTACGTGCGCGCGGTGAAGGCCTCGCTCGAGACCTATTCGCGCGACGGCATCATCCGCCTCGATGGCATGAAGAGCGCGCTCGGCATGCTCAAGGAATTCGACGACGAGCTGAAGAACGTCCGCGACGAGGACCTGCCCAGGACCTTCGTCGAGCGCTTCGCGCGCAAGGCCGGGGGCGGCTGACCCGGCCGGGCACCTGCTCGCCCCTGGCGGGCTGATCCACCCGCTATGGATCCGATAGCGGTGGCTCGCTCCGTGACCTGCATCGATCCTTCCTTCTCGAGCCTTGGCGCGATGGCGCCACGCCTTGCCGCACGAGCGGCGGGGACGAAGGTCCCGAGGAGGAATTGCGTGCTGGTCCTTAGCGAGATAAACGTGTCGCGCGCGCGGCTGACCCGCATCCTGGCAGCGTGCGCGCACGCGCCAGCCGCGGTAGTGGATTTCTATCGGCCTGTCGGCCTTGTGCACCAGCGCGAGCACTACTTCCTCGACGTTGTCGATGCCGAGGGCAACATCCAGGGCTCGGTCGCCGCCGGAGATGGCTGGGCCGGGGCGATGGTCTGGACGAACCTGCACGAGATCAGGCGGGCCCTGCGCCAGCGACAGGAGGCGTTCGTCCGCCTCCAGGTCGGCCACGAGACCCTCCTGGTCGATGGTCGCCCGATCGCCTACTCGGATCCGCTCAAGGGCCTCGACATCGCGCGCGCCGGGAGCGGTCCTCCGGTCGTGGAGTTCGCCGAGGAGCAGGAGCCGGTGCTCGTCCTGGGTATCGACGACACCGCCGATGCGGCGGATGGGGAAGCGGCCATGCCACATGCGGCGATAGAGGCTCCACCGGCCATCGTCGGCTTGCTTGGCGAGGACGTGGCATGGCTCGGGGGCAAGGGAAAGCCGGCAGTCTGACGTCCGGAACGTGATCGGGGCGCTGCATCCGGAGCGGATGAATCGCTGGCGCAATCGGGGCGAATCGACTCATCTTGACGCGTCCACGCGCAGGCAATCCCGGGCCAGTCCTTCCGCCCCTCGAGGTCGCTTGCTCGGGAACATGTTCTCCGGGGCGTCGTCCCGACCAATCGATCTTCGCAGTGGGAGTGGACTGGCATGCGCAGCCTGAGGATCGCCGCGATACCGATCGCGCTCGCGTCTGCGTTGGCCGGATGCAGACTGCAGCAGGCCGCGCCCTTCGTCGTGGTCCTCCCGGTCGCCGTCGAGCTCGCGCTCGCCGAGGCGACCAAGGACGCGCGCGAGATCGGGCGCTTCGGGGCCTGGGCAGCGGCGCAGGCGGGCTATCCCGGGCGGCGCGCCTGCTTCGTCTCCGCGACTCCTGCCTCGTCGATCCAGTTGCCGACGCGCATCGCCGATGTCGCCGCATCGCCGCCCGCCGCGCGCAGCGCCCCCGTCCAGCGCAGGAAGGAAGCCGTGGCCCTGGTGGTGGCGCAGCGCAGCGCCGGCCCGGTTCGCGACGAGGTTTCCTTCCGTGCCGGCTGGGAACTCGCCGCGGGGCGCGAGGTCACGATTTCGGTCGATGGTCGCCAGGTCGCCACGCTCGTGCGGCGCACCGCTCTGGAGCCGGAGATAGCCCATGCGCGCGACGCGGCGGCAGGACGCGCGCTCGTCGCGGCGCTGCGCGGAGGCAAGCGCCTCGAGGTCGTGAGCGTCGGGCCAGCCAACGCGACCAACCAGGACAGCTTCGACCTCGCCAGGTTCGGCGAGGCGCTCGACGCCGCCAACGCGGCATGTGGCCTGCGCTAGCACGTGACCGCCCGGTGTGAACCGGTCCGCGACGTGGATCACGCGCCACGCCGATGGCGCGCTCAGAAGCGCTTCACCAGCAGCGTCTGCAGGCGGAGATTCGAGTAGTCGTAGTTCGGGATGTTCGACCGGGCCGCGAAATGCTCGGCGGAGAAGGTCAGCGTGACCCCCTCGAGGGATGTCGCCACGTCCTGGCCGATCCAGCCGAACAGGTTGCCGAGCGGAAGCGTGTAGCCGGTCCGGTAGCGACGATTGTCGTCGCGCCGGGCGAAGGAGGCGATCGATGTCTCCGGCTCGATGTAGCTGTCCGTGCCGATGGACACGGATGTCGCGACGAACTGGCCGTCGCCCAGCAGCCAGAGATGGCTAAGCGATGCCTCGTGGCCACCAAAGGCGTTGTAGGATTCCTGCGCCGCCTTGCGCGTCGCGGCCAGGCTGGCGCCAAGGCGATGCGAAGGCGCGAAGGACCAGGCTCCGCCTAGCTCGAAGTCGTAGCGGCCGCCGCTTCGCGCCGGCGCAGTGGCCGCGGAGGACGTTGCCTGGAACGTCTGTGTCTGCGCCCATGCGGATGCGTACAGGTCCACGGACCGCACGGGCGACCAGTCGACACGCAGCTTCGCCCCCGACGAATAGAGATAGGGTTGGTAGTCGAGCCTGACCCGCGAGTGGGTCAGCAGTGGCGAGACGGAAAGGCCATCGGCGAGCTTCAGCGAGGCCCCACCCTCAAGGCTGAGGGCACCGAGGTCCTGGGTGTCGATCTCCACCTGGTTTGCGGCATAGCCGACCGCGTTGAAGACGAGCTCATGCTCGTCCTGGTGCCCGAGGTCGTGGCGTATCCCGATCGTGCCGAGCAGGAGCTGGCTGATGTCGCTCTTGCGGTGCGGGGTCGCCTGGAAGGGCACGTCCCCGACGAGGTTGACCTTCTCCCTGGGGAACGCGTTCCGGTTGCTGTTGTATTCGAGGCCGGTCCCGAGCGAGTAGGTGACGCGCGTCGTCTTGCTGCGCTTGGCGATCTCGTCGAGGTAGCGCCTGGCCTCGGCGCGGGATTCCGGCGCCAGCTGGCCCGCGTCCAGCGCCCGCAGCTCGCGCTCGGCCTCCTGGATGTTGTCGAGCCTGAAGAGCACGATCGCGTAGAGGAGGCGGATCTCCGCGGTGGCGGGCGCGAGCAGCATGATGCGCTCCAGCGTCGTCACTGCGCTCTTGAGGTCGCCCTGCGCGACGCGCTGCTGCACGAAGCGGATGTTGAGCGCGACGTCGTCGGGGTTGCGCAGCAGTTCCTCGTAGGTGACGGGCGGCCCGGCAGGTATCGCTCGCTGGCGGGACGAATCGATTCCCTCGCCCTCGGTCCCGAGTTGCTGCTGGATACGTTCCGGGGCGCGCTCGGGCTGGGATGGCTGCGCGGAGGCCACGAGCGCCTGAAGCGTCGGGAGCAGCAGCGCGATCGCTGGCCCGAGCCTGCTGCTTTTGTGTTCCACGATGCGATCGTCCGGGCTAGAATCAGGGTGCATTTCGTGCCCTGGAATTACTACGGAAGATCGGGCTTCGATGTGCAGCCTGCGCCAAACTCCGACCATTCTGGAAACATCTCGCGCCTCGCTGCGGCGTGCCGCGTGCTGCTGAAACAAACGGTGGTCCGGCTGTCCGGTAGGCGACGTCTAGTGGCGTTTCCGAAAGCTTCAGCAACAGGCGAAATCCGATGTCCAGACCCGTAGTCGCCCTCGCTATGGCCTTCGCGTTCTGCGTGAGCATCATAGCCCCGCCCGCCAGCGCGCAGCAGCTAGGCGACGGTCGCGTCGGCACGGCGGCGGCGGTTCGCGGGGCGGTGCAGCTTGCGGCGCTTGGGCCGGCGCCGACCACGCTCGTGCGCCAAGTCGGGACGGTGGTCACGAGCGGATCGCCGCTGTTCCTCGGCGACGCGATCGAATCAGGTCCCGGGGCAGGTCTGCAGATCCTGCTGGCTGACGAGACCGTCTTCACGATCGGCCCCGACGCTCGCCTTACCATCGACGAGTTCGTCTACAGCCCCGCTGGCGGCGCCGGGCGCCTCACCGCGACGGTCGCGCGCGGTGCATTCCGGATGATCAGCGGGAAGGTGGCGGCTGCGGGCCCTGATGCGATGCGCGTCAGGACGCCGGTCGCCACGATAGGAATCCGTGGCACCATCGTGGGCGGCGAGGTCAACGCGCGCGGCGAGACCTTCGTCGTCCTGCTCGGCCCGGGCCCGCGCGCCATGGAGGAAGGCCAGCGCGTCGGCCGCATCGCGGTCTTCGCCAACGCGGCACCGCCGAGCCAGGCCGTGGAGATCACGCGCGCCGGGTTCGGCACGACGGTGGCGGCACCGACCGTCGCGCCCCCGCCGCCCGCCCGCATCGACCAGGCGCGCATCCAGCAGCTCGGCGCCTCGCTTCAGAGCCGCGGCGCGCCGCCGCCATCGCCCGCTGCGCCGGCGGCGCAGCAGGCCCAGGGGGGCGGCCAGGCTGCAGCCCCGCAGCAGCAGCAGGGCCAGGCTGCACCTTCTGCCGCCCCGGCGCCGGGCGCAGGTCCGGGGCCCGGGCCGGCGCCTGTCCCCGAGCCCGGTCCTGCAAGCGCGGCAGCCGCGGCGTCGATCGAGCCCGGAGCCCCGGTCCCGCCGCCACAGGCGGCGCCCCCTCCGATCGTTCCGGCCGCTTCCGCCTTCGCGCCTCCCATGCCGCCGAATCTCGGCGCGATGGTCGTCGATCTTGGCTCGGCGGTGCGCCTGGCGGTGCAGCAGGCGAACGAGCAGCAGCTTGCCCAAGGGACCTCCACTGCCACGGCGACGAACGCGGGCTTCACCCTGCCCGAGGTCGCGCGCCAGGCGCAGCTGAACGCCACGCTGCCGCAGAACGTCGTGCTGCCGCTCGCGATCCAGCTCGGCTGGACGAACGTCGCCGACCTCGACCTGCACATGACCGCTCCGGATGGTGCCGGCGGCAGGGCGCATGTCTTCTTCACCAATCCCGGCAGCTACAACTCTGCGCCATTCATCCGGCTGGGCAGCGACCGGCGGGGCGTGGGCGGATCCGAGGTCATCGCAATAAACGGCCTGACGACGACGAACCTCCCGGCCGACAGCCTCTACCGCGCCACCGTCCATAATTTTGGCGACCAGTCCCC
>Ga0194124_10005529_pt1 | contig 11716 bp, 2 predicted proteins | sample TA2KigCas0mmetaG_FD_148605 | JGI IMG/M metagenome (GOLD analysis project Ga0194124, IMG submission 148605) | Freshwater microbial communities from Lake Tanganyika, Tanzania - TA2015031 Kigoma Deep Cast 0m | ecosystem: Environmental > Aquatic > Freshwater > Lake | place: Tanzania: Lake Tanganyika...
CCACCGCCGCCGCCACCACCGCCGCCGCCGCCGCCGCCGCCGCCATATTATTAAGATTAGGAGTATAAATGTCAGTAGATAGACCTAGATACTTGACAGGGATTGAAGATTTGATGCAATATATACCCGCATCTGGCTGTCCCACGCCATCTGACACGCAATACCCTTACACGCAATACACTGATCTTGTGCCAATTGAAGACTCGATTGGCTTGAAAGGACTATTATCTTCCTCTGACACCTTCCGTAGCTATCAGTCATTTTTAGCCTCTCGTTCCGGTGGTAGTATATTTGAGTCACTTCAGGTAGCTTTTGGTGGCGTTGTTGATGGAGAAAATCCGCAGCCAGATGAGTTGCCAAACACATTTTTAGATCCAGCATCTAATGTATTTTCTACCGTGGAGTTCAGCGTTGTAAATCATGAATCAATAATACTTCTAGTTCGTGTCCGTGGCAATGATGGAAGATTCTACCCAAGAAAAGAAGACGACCCAGATGCTGTGATTCTCTCGCTGAAGGCAGAATACGACAACGGTGCAGAAACATTCTTTTCTGCACCAGTGCAGGCAGGAACAGCAACCGCGAATGCTAATTTTGTTCAGTCTGAAGAGGTTGACTTGACAGAGGGGGGCACAGAAGAGAGCGAATTCAAACCCATTATTTTTATAGTCCCTTTGCGTTCTATAATAACATTTGTGACTATACAAAGTGCGGCTTTTGGTCTTTCACTTTCTTTGCGAGTGCGCAGAAGCCCGGGAGAGTTGGACGAATTTGGATTCTTGGCAGTGAATAGGAGTAGCAATGTTTTCAGTATGAATGAAAGCAAGAGGGGGAAAAACTTTGGTCTTGTTTTTGATCAGGTTGGCGCATGGGACATAATGATATCCCCAGAAGCAACCTGCCGACAGACGCAAAGTTCAGTCGGTTCTAATTTTACATATTCCGGAAGAATATATTTCCGAACACCGATAGATGTCGATGAGAACTTTGTGGTTGGCGTGGGAAACCCTGTCGTCAACTCTGACAATGACATCACGTCGTTTGACACTTCCTTTTTGCCATCTGCGGTGAGAAATGGCATATCTATTGTTCCAGTTTCTGGGTACCCTCGAGTTTGGGTTTTGCGCATACAGCCAGCCGTTAGAGAATATTTAATTTCACAGCGCAGGAGCGCTCCATCAAATTCTCTTCATGGTTGCTATATAGATCTTCCCATATATGCGAGAGGTTCTCGCAGCTTGGCTGAAGGAAGGGGCAATATAAGAATTTTTGCAGAGGTAAACTGTGTATTTGACTACACATTCTGTGATTTCTATTGGAATCTAGGAACGCCTTTGGCAAATATTCCTGCTGCAGTTATACAGAATCAACTAGAAATATCTTTTGAGGAGTTGATCGATTGTCAAACGGATGCTTCGCTTGACAGTGAAGGCAACATAGTCGCCACCTCTTTCTTCTTTGTTTCCGTGCGAAACATCCCGGCACTCGACACTGGCACTGGTATGCTTCTGATCAAGACTCCCGCACCTCCTCTGTACCTGGCAAGAATATACAAGCCAAGCGCAGACGTGGCGGCAAGACTCAAGAGACTACCAACCACCCAAAGCGCTCCACCTTGGGAATTTTCATGTTCCGCGCTCACCCCACTTGAGATAAACACGACCAATAAATTAAAACTGTATGTTGGTGGCTCGACCTCCAATCCAATTATCGACCCTTTAGAAATAGCATCAAAATCTGCATCGGAATCGAGCATACTTGTGGTGCAGCCAAGGTTCAACTTCCCTCCTGGTGACGAAATTTCTCCAGATTCCCCAACGGAAAAAGTTATTGCAAGTATGGGATTCACATTTAGGAATTGGAGGAACAGTAATAATAGTCTTTTTGTAGAAACACTGTTGTTGGCAGCAGAGTTCAAATATCCGACAACTGCATCTATTGATCTTAAGGTTCCGCTTGTGGCAAAATTCTACTACAATGAAGACAGGAGGGTGATGTGACAATACGCATACAGCAGGCAGTCTGGTGGCAGGCAGCTGCCTACAGCCCCACCTCTTCGGGGGGTGACTTTGATCCCGCACAGGAAGGCGGGATGTCTTCTTTGCGGCTTGTTGGAGGCGCAGGTCCTGGTGTTGACACCAGGTACTTCACGTCTGCCTCTGCAAGGGTGCTTGCAGGCAAGGCGTGCGACGCACTCAAGTCTTTTACCCTCAAAACAACAGACTCAAGTGGCGACGGGCAAAATGATACCGTCGTAGATCATCCAACTTTTGGAGTGAGGTTTGGAGACCCATCTCTCATCGATGGAAGGGTCATATTCAATCCAAATGCGCAAGAGGCTATTGCCATATTTGGCGAGCCAAAACTTGTCATCAACTTGGAAGATTTCGTGACTGTAAGGGTGCCACTGTCTTTCATGTTGATGGCTGTATACAATTCAGAATTGTCTCTATCTTGCTCTGATAGATCTCTGCCAGATGAGTGGTTTAAGCACAGCAACATCCCAAGTGGAATTGTGGATCCAGTAAGCGCAGATGAACTTCGGGAAGCCATGGAACCCAAGCCGCAGACCACCTCGGATGGTTTGAACGCTGGCTTTTATGTAAAGTTTGAGAGGCAGGCAGAAATAGACCAAATTGGTTGCTGTGGTGTCGAAGGAGGAGGAGGAGGAGGAGGAGGAGGAGGAGGAGGTTCAAGTTCGTCATCAAGTTCTCAGCCTTCTGAAAGTTGTCCCAGCGGTCCAACCTTGAGATCTTACCAGCCTGCGCCTAACAAGACAAGAATTTGGGCTGTACGATCTGGATTGCGCACAGACACAAACCCACAACTGCTGAATACTTCGGGGAATTCAGAATGGTCTTGCTTTGGCCCAACCCCTCAAGAATTGGTTTATGCTGAATTTGATGACGACTCAAAACTAGATAGTAATTTGGATTCATCATCCATAACTTGGCATCATGCTGGATTCCTTATTCTTGAGGATAATTACAACAGAATTTTTCCAACAGACTTTGCAGGGTCGTCTCAGAACAAGTCTCCATTCCTTGGCAGCATGTATGACACATTGCACAAATTGCCTGTTGATGTGGTTGACATAGCATGGGATAATCGTGGTTGGCTGTGGGCCCTGTGCACAGGGCCTAGCCGTACCGAAGGAACCTCATCAAACTCTCCAGAGTCTACCGTTGACGGCATATACAGAGTGCTTCCCGGCGGATGGTCGTACCACATAGCTGATACCTTCTCTTGGGGCGGCGGCACGGACCCCACCCCTGCGGTTACTGCCAAATTGGTTGCGAGCAAGGTTGGCAAATATAAAAAAGTCACCTGCAGTGGCAACAGTGGCGGCGACTATACATTCTATCTGACCGTCGATGGCAGGGTGGAATATGTTCACTCTGCTTCCGCATCTCCAGTGTCTCTTCCTGCCGCTATTTTCAATCAAAATGCGGTAATTATTGACATTTCAGCTGGAGAGTCACATGCATGCTGCGTTTTTGAAGACGGGAGCCTGCTTGCATGGGCAATGGACAACGAGTCGACTTCTGACACCAATCACATAGACGGCCCCAACAACGCTACAGTAGAATTCACAAAAGTCGCGTGCCGAGGCAAGCATACAGTGGCTTTGGGGGTGGATGGCACTATTTCAAGTTGGACAGACACTAGTTCTGTGACCCCTCCTGTTGCGGCTCAAGGCGAGACCGTGGCTGACATCGGTTGTGGATCTGGTCATGTTGCCGCTCTTTTTAATGATCTCGCATCTGGATCCAACAGGGTTGAGATCACGGGGACGTATCAAGACGGAAGTCAACCTGGAGAGTTTTTAGGTTATGACAAATTTGCTTGCGGCGACAACTGCACCATTGTTTGGCGGGAAAGCGACCGATCCTTGGAGTTTGATGGACCTGAAGATGGGTTGCTATCCAACCTGCCTAATGTTGAATCTGTCAATCAGATCAGCATCGGAGACATGCATGCCGTTCTTGTCACAGAGGAGGGCTCACTAGTGTCGTGGGGAAACTCATCTCCAGTTGACCACGGTGTCCCGCTGACATATGGCGTCAGCCCCCTATCTTTTGATGGTCAGATCAGCAAGTTTGAAAGCGTTTCATGCGGCATAAGGCACACATGCGTCATAACAGATGGCACATTCTATGAACCAAAATATTCTCCCGCCGTTGTTGCGTACAGGTCAAAAATAGAGCTTGCATCAGGCGTAGACATACCAGAAGAGCCTGCAGCCGTCATGGTCAAATCTTCTAGAACTGGAGATGACTCTCAAGTCCGATCGCATTACGATGGAACCACCATTTTGATTGGACGCTCGGAGTATACGAACAACCCCTTCGATTTCTCTGACAGGCAAGATCTAAAAATATATGACGACGCAAACAAAACCATCAGAATTCTTTCTGCAAATTGGAGACCTCTCAAGTCAATCGCTTCCATGGCAGCAAATGCACTGCCGGAAGTGTGCAGCGGTCAAACTCCTGATCATGTCAGTTCTTCTCACAAAATTCTTCCTGTCACCCATGATTTTTCTGAAAGCGATTGGACGCAAACGGATGTTGCCGGACTGAAGGTTCTGCAACTTCCTGAGTTTTCAGGTGGCGTAAATGTGGAACCAGATTGGCAAGCGGATTATGCAAATTTTTCCCAAAGGATCGTTCTAGAGGGGGCAGTACAGCACCTCAGCCTCGATTACATTTCAGGATCCTCTCATTTTGATATGTATTCAAAAATATATCCGCAGGCAAAGGCTTATTATACGACAGCATCTTGCTTTGCTGATTCCGACTTTGTCTCAGGTTCGAGCATTCTGCTGCCGATCAGCACGCAATTTTTCTTCAATTATTCGGGTGAGTCAACTATTTCTAGTGACTGGGCCAAGGTTCCCTCGATTATGGTTGGTCAACATCAAAATGGTTTTACATTTGAAAGCAGCACTGTTGGAATCCAGTTCAAGTTAAGCACCATTGGTCGTGAGTATCTCAGGTCTCCTGATGCCGCATCTATTACGGAGATTCCATTCCTGCATGGCAGATGGCGCATACGGTCAGCTTCTGTAAATATGCAATACAAAAAAGCATTCCTTCAGAGTCAGACATCTGGGGTTCTGATGCCAATATTGCACGGCGCGCCCGCCGCCGATGGGGTAAATGATTCATTTGTTGTTTCTGATTACAGGCTTGATGGTGGCTCCATCACCGCCAATAATATTGGCAGTTATGATACTGTAACTGGCAAAAGAAGTTACAAATTGTTGCAAGGAAAATCAAGTGTTCTCATGGTGTCTGGCAACTTCATGCCAAACACTAACCCATGGAAATTTGGCTCCACAATTTTCACAAGTGCCGATGTGGCGACAACTGCAGGACAAAAAGTTGTGACTTTGGCGATAGCCAGCAATGAAGGTGGCTCAACCATATATAAAAATGCACAACTAAAAAGTTTTACTATTAGTCTATCAGGAAATCTTGGCTCAAAGTATGGCGTAGTTGGAGGCGGCATGGTTGATTCACGACCTACAGATTCTGGAGACGGAATTGTTAGCTCATTTGCATGCTTGGTCAGTAATTATGCTATTTGGCACTTTTCGTACCTAAATTACGTTAGTATTTCCTCTCCTGTTGGATTGGTGCAGATAAGAGTTCATGAAAAGACAGACAATCTCGGGGAAGTCACTATCAGTGCGTCGGAAGTTGTACCCCTGACTGATGCTTCTTCATCATCCCCTAATGATCCAAATATCCGTGGATTTTCGACTGGATTTGCGGCATCTGCCTCTGGGGCCATTTGGTCTGTTACAAAACAAGGAGCATCGGGGCAAGGAAACCAGTACATACAATGGCCTTTGTCATACCTTTACTATCTTTCACCTAAAGAGGACATCTCAGGAGATCCTAATGATCATAATGTACTCTCCGATTCTGCACCAGAGATTGTAAATACAAGCAACCTTAGTAGTTTTCTTTGTGGTGGTGATTACGGAAGTCAATATAAGATCTGTCAAACAGCTGCAGACTTTAAAATAGCTGATGGGATTAACCCTGTGTGTGCCTTTCTTTTGCTTGAAACAGTTAATAGCAATTCCCCACAATTCATGTCTAGCATGGCAGGGAATCTCAATGGTATCAGGTCATTTAGATTGTGTCGTATTACAGGTGACAATGGTAAATTTAGCAACATCGTCTCTCGTTACAATAACAAACAGGAAGTGTTGTCAACAGATTACTTTCCTGGCTGCGGTCCCGATTTGCCGCAGGGTGGCTATCTTTATTTAAGTGAAACGCGTCCACGCTTGTTCGACGTGGCATTTATGGTTGAAGGTGATTCTTCCACGGACGTATTTTACTTGTTGGTATTTTCAGGTAGTGAGGTAAGGGTTGTTATGCCTACTGGCAATCCCGTAACCTTAGCAGATTCGGGGTTCCCGAGTTTCTGCAGATCTGCGGATGGAAAACTTATGGTGGCTGTAGTGACTGATGACACCTTAGGAAATCCTGGGGCAGAGGTCATTTTCTATATGCTGCTTAATGGTAATTTTGTTCGATCTCAACTTTCGTACAGTCTACCAGAGTCTTCGCCGGTCAGAGATTTATCCCATTTTGGCAACAAGTTGCTGATTGTGAAGAATTCGACACAGACTGATCTTGAAACTCTCAACTATACACTTGAAATCGGCAACTCTATCCAAGAAGCTTATAAAGACGGAGAGTTGAGATATAGCATACTTGTTCACATGCATCCAACATCTTTGAGGGAACAAATCAACAGTAATGAAAATGAACAACGCATCCCATTCCTTTCAGTTACTGATGGCAGTGCCAACTTGGTATACGCCAACAACCCCTCAGGTGGGGGTCAAAATGGTGCTTTTGGCGACTCTCTGCCAAACGAAAAATATGGAGTGATATGCTCCGCACCTGCCGAATTCGGACCAGCAGATGTGCGATATTTCTTCGAGAACACATCATCTGCATTCAGGGTTTATAAGTTGTCTACTGATGGTTTTCAATGCGTGACCAGAAGAGATGACATACCCACATTCAAGAATTTTGGTCACGGTGTTCTCAACGGTTCTTACTCCTTGGCCAGATATCGTCCACTTCTTGAGATGCCCAAGAATGCCCCATGGGGGGAGATGTGGTCTCAGTTGTCAGCCAATGTAAACAGGACTGCTGGAGGAACAGTCAACAGATTTGTTGCGGTTGGTGCAGATGTTCGTGTATTTTCGGAAACCACAAATGATGTAAGCTCTGGTTCTGCATCGAAAAACATTCCAATCACCCAGCCAATAACGTATCGCACATACATGAATGTTCGTTCTGCAACTGTGAAGGCCACTAGCGGTGCTGTCACTGCTCAGCGCTCCGAGCTAACTAGTGGCGTTCTTCCATACCAGAGGAGCATGATCAGGTTCTCCATCAATAATACAATAACTGTTCCTTTTGGATCTGCTGAGCCAATCTCCATCAAGCCAAATCCGTCAAGTTTGGACAGGCACAGTTGGATGTGGTGGGGTTGTTGGGTCTGGCAACTCACCGCATCCGGATCGAGTCCCTCCATCGGGGTTCACAAGGTACTTACTGGCATCGAATCGTGGTGGCACAGCACTGGAGGCAGCGAGGGTGAAGACGGAGCTCGTGACAGAAGCGACTTCTTGGATGGCTATGTGACTGCAGCTTCCTCTGCCTCTGCGCTCGTGGTGGGAAATTCCCGCTGCATCTTTGACTCTTCCTCTGCAGGCAAGGGTGGGACGATGCAGCTGAAGGTTTACAGCTATTCTGCAACCACCGCAACGAATGGAAACTGGACATTGGCCGTAACTGTCCCCATCAATTCTTTGCCGCTCATGGGGGATGAAGACTTCGGGACAAAATATCACCCACACAGCTACTTGCCCCAGCGTCTTGTTCTCGCCGTGTCTGATGATGCCAAAATAATATGCGTTGCGGGGCACAGGTGGGAGTCAGGATCGATACCTGGAGTTCCGAAAAATACCAGGGTAACCATACTGAAGCGGACGGGTGGACTGTACGAAAAAGCAGCGAGCATTGTGCCACCTCCTGACATTTCGGACGATTATTTCGCCACCAAGATGGAGATTCAAAACAATCCAGATGGTGGATACAGGCTCAATATTTTGTGCTCAACAGACCCTGTTGCAGGCGATCAGGACATTTTTTCCTACCACGCTTCCAACAAAACCCATTCTTACATCTTGGATACCCAGGGTCAGCCTGCGAGGGTCGCTGAGTGTACTGATTTGCTGCCGCCTGCAGACCTTGGCTTCACCAACAGCGGTGCAGCCAACCTCAACCACTGGGTTGCAACTCCATCTCCTGCATACAACGGAAACCAGACAGCGACATGGGCTGGCAGCGGTCTTGTGATAACAACTCTCAACAGGATCATGTCTCTTCAGAGCAGCAGATTTGGATGGCTGGTTCAGTCGCACACCGAGAGACCATTCAGGTTCTCAGACTGTAAAGTCCTTTCATCCGACTTCAACACCTACCAAGGTGAATTCGCCTGCCCTGCAGACCCAACGTTCTGCTCGAATTCCACAGATGTGCCAAAGCTTCCATCGCCTGCTGCTGGTAACCAGATGTCCGATGGTCGTGTTCGGGCATCATTCTTCATACCGCAGACTGTTGACTCGGAGAATGATTCAGGCTTCTACCAGGTTGATAATGCCAATTCAACGCAATCTGGCTGGTTCACTGCTGTAAGCAACGACGAACAGACTCTCACCCTCCCCCACTTGGCCATCGGTAAAGCCCTAAACTCCACCAATAAGGATCCTCAACTGCCATCGGCAGATTTTGATCCTGGGGTGCAGGGCAGAATATTTAAGGTAAGCACCGACAACGGGGGGGGTGTAAGTTTTGGAGAAACGGGCGGAGACTTTGGCCTGGTCGTGAGGAGACCTCTGTTTGCAGTTACAGACGGCGTATCCCGTCTTGATTGGCCATTCTTGGGGGCACTCACGGTTCTTCCCAAGCATTTCATAAGGTTTTCTGATGAGGCATCGGCGATGAGGAGGACATCTGCTAACTCTCTTGACATAATTGATGCTGGCGTCATCACCCCGACATTCAACTCTGCGAATATCATTGTTCTGAAAGACGGTATGGACAGGGCCATCGGAGGTGGTTCTGTGGTTCCAGTTGCCTACCTTGCCCCCAGCCAGTGGGATGCTATGAGTAAAAATGTTGTGCCAAACGGTCAACTTGTGTCCCTCAGGATATCCAACAGCAACGTGCAGCTGAGGTCCTTTACAACCACTGGCATCTTCCCTGACACTGGCTCTCAACGAGTTTCGTCCACATCTCAATCATTTGGCATAGCATCGCCCATGGCGATAACCGTGGGCGGAGCTTCTGCTTGTGGCGCAGGAGCATTTGACATATCCAAGCCATGCCGCAGCCCAATTGCCCCGCTCGAGGGTCGGGCCTTCGGATCTGGCTCCAGCCCCTGGATGGTGGTGGTCGAAAGGCACACTCTTGATTCCACCTACTTCTCCTACCAGGGTATTGATTTTGGCATACGTGGCATATCGGTGACCGATGCAACCCAATTGCGTATGGCTGAGCCGTTCTCTGTGTCGCTCCAGTCCCCCTTTGATCCTCTTGGGCACATGGACAGGATGGCATGGTGCGCCAGTCGGTCATACAAGGTCGCAGGCTGGTCTGTAGCCACCAAAGATGTGATTTTTGGTCACCTGCGCGACATTCTTGACCCCAAATTTGGAAATGTGTACAATAGAGACAGAATATGCTTGGCCGGTTCAGATGGGCTTGGCGACCCCAATCCTATAACCAGTTATGTATGGGCCTATCCAGACCCAGTTTCGGGGGCCACAACCACAAAGAAGTGTGTATGCGAGTTAGACCCATACGAGGGCATATTGTGGCTCAAGCGCCTCATGTCGCTCCCGTACACGCCCAGTGCATCGCACCTTGGGGTGCGTTGCCTCAACGGAACTGGAAACTTTCCCAACTCACAGGCGCCCATGTACAGCCGCTTTGAAGCTGGTGCAAGCCCTCTCAAGGCTCTCGTTTTTGTTCTGACTGCAGATGTCCCAACTGCCAACGAAGGGATTGCGGGTGCCCAAATGGCCTCAAATGACCCAAATTCCAGAATAGATTGGGCAGAAAATGTAGATAATAACCTCAAATCCGCCGAAATATTAACTACAGAAGGCGGTGTGCACTTTGTTGATCTTGTCAAGCGACCTTTGGGAGATCCCTACAGGAGGGCTTGTGAGATCCTCGCAGAAGTGTCAGGAGGGAGCTACATCTCTCTCGGAAGGCAGGTGGCTGCCGACTGAAAATTGGTAAGCCATGCTGAATCCATTTGACCAGACACAATACAGCATTTCTGCCAAGATTGAGGGCACATTTGACCCCAATCCGCTCTATTCTGGTGGTGTACCAAGCCTCATAGCGTCCCTGAGAGACGCAGTCAGGCTCCGACAGGAGGCTGTGCGATTGGGATATCTGGATGGGCGTGGCTCAGGCCCCGCCCAGTCCCCCCTTCCTGACTTCCCTTTTGACACAGAATCATCCGTGGCTCAGGCCACGGTCATGATTGGATCTGCCGTCAGGCAGTTTTTTCGGGGCGACATATTTTATGAATTTTGGGCAAGGGGTAGATGTGCAGCACCTGGACCGGAAGAGTATTTTGGCTTCTTCCGCACAGGAGACTCACCTTCAGAAACTTTTGTCAGATCTCCAGAGGACGCAGGTGCAAGCCAGGGAGATCTTGATAGGGTTTATGCCGGCATATCATTCGGAGGGGACTTTTCAACATTCACGACTGCCGTCATTGACTGGGCAATATCTTGCACCCGGCTGATCAACGGCTTGACGTATGCCCACACCAGGCTTGAGCAGGGTCTGCCAAGCGTGACATGCGGGAGCGTCACTGGAGATTGTGGTGGTCCATTTGTTTTTGCCCTTCCGGCGGGGGAGGTTGGTCCGATTGACTTCCTGATTGACGCCGCCGCATCCGTTGTGTGCACAAGAGAAGGTCAGCCATATGGAAATATATGCATACAGTTTTACGCAGGAAGACGTCCTGGTAGGCTGATCATCACCAGAACAGCCGGAGACAATGCAGAAGATACAGCCAAGGTTCGCCGACCGCTGTGGGGTCTTAGCGTTATAGGAACAAGTTCATCAGCGAGGGCTTCTTGCGAGACTTCGGAGGGGTCTGGATATTGCAGCCCTGCCTCGTATGAGTCTTTGGTCCAGCAGGAGTCGCTCCTGCCAATGACCTGGATGCCCGGTGACTTGGGCTCCATAAATCCCATACCGCAATACATGATATTGGCTGACTCAGGTTGCATCAGCACTGCTTTTGAAACACCGCCGTCACCTTGGAGAAATGGCAATGGCGATGCCGATTATGTGTGTCTTGAGGTCAAGCCTGAATATCTTGGTATCAGCGAATTTGTTGGCGGTGGTGTTGACAACCCCATATGGATGAGGAGTGGTTTTGATGGTGGTCTTGGTTGCCTTAATTGTCCTCTAAATCTCTGCACCCCATGCTGCAACCAAATTGCCATCAGCAATCCAGGATGCTGTGGCTTTGGGGGTTGGACAGCTGCTTGTCAGCAGCTTGCCGACGATTGTGTGTCGGGTGGAGGTTGTGGTGGTGATGGTGGTGGTGGTGGTGAGGTTGATTATAGAATACTTTGTGCTTA
>Ga0194124_10005533_pt1 | contig 11710 bp, 13 predicted proteins | sample TA2KigCas0mmetaG_FD_148605 | JGI IMG/M metagenome (GOLD analysis project Ga0194124, IMG submission 148605) | Freshwater microbial communities from Lake Tanganyika, Tanzania - TA2015031 Kigoma Deep Cast 0m | ecosystem: Environmental > Aquatic > Freshwater > Lake | place: Tanzania: Lake...
AGGCGCACACGTCAAAGCGCACGTTCTTGCCGAACAGCTGCTCGGGGAGCAGTTCGGTGTTGCCGATGCAAAGGCCACGCAACTGCGGGACCGGGGCGTGGAGCGGCTCGATGGTGGGGTCGCAGGTTGCGGCTGTGCGCAGGTCATTGGCTGCGCCCGCGCGCAGGTCATTGACCATTGCCTCGAGCAGATCGGGGTGGGTCTGAAAGAGCTTGCGAAAGACAAAGTCGTTACAGGGGTCGAGCAGATCCTCGAAGGCTGCATCGGGCGGCCACGAGGGCATGGGTTGCGGCAAGGAAGTGGGCATGGTGAAAGGTGCTTGCTTGGGTTGGTCTGGAGGCGGTCCGGGCGAAGGGGGCGGGAGCGCAGAGGGCTAGCCCGGAGAGCGGTCGAGGTTGGGGTGTGATCAGGGTGCAGCGCAGTCGGCCTCCTCGGCTGCCCAGGAGAACTGGCACTTGCGCGCTACGCAGCGCGAGTCAAGGCCGGCGATCGACCCTTACTCGGGCTTTGCCCTCAGGAACCCCGGTCACCGTGCTTCGGCAAGCCGAGACGCGCGTCCTTGCGCGCAAGATAGAACCATTCCTGTCCGGGACGCGACCTTGCATTGGGGAAGATGATGAAGGCGTTCCGGTCCGCAACCACCGCGTCTCCGTTGGCGCGGGTACCAATGCGTTCGCCCGCCTGCACTGGATCGAAGCTCCTCCAGGGCCTGGCAAACCAGTCGCCATCGTGGAAACGGTCCACCACGGTATACAGGCCGAGCACGCTCGGATTGCTTGCCACGATCGGGGATGGCGCATCGATCATCCTGAAGTAGGCGAGGGTGTGCACGATGGCGCGGTAGGCCCGGTGGCGGCCCTCCGGATCTTCGTGCTCACCGCACTCGAGCGTGACGGCCCACCCGCCGCAACGGCGCATGTACTCCGTTGTACCCACGCCGTACAGGGGGTCGATGTCGACGCCCCGGCGAGTATCAGGGTCGGGCCGGATCGATTCCAGCCAATCGGCGCGTCGCCGCATCCCCTCGGCGTAGGTCTGCAACCATCCGTGCACAAAGCGCTCGCAACCGAGGCGCAGCGCGACCTCCTCCTCGACCTCGGCGAGAGCAAAGGGCTCGAGCGGGCCGCAGTTGTTTTGCGGGCCGAAGAGGGCGAAAGGGGCATCGCCGCTCTGGAAGGAATGAAGATCGAGCAACCCCTCGTGCCCGGCGAGCAGGGGGCAGAGCCAGTTCGCCACGCTGTCCTCGTAGCTGCGCGGATGTTCGCAGGGGAGCAGGCGCCGGTTGAGATTGCGATCTCCGTGCCGACGCTTCAGGCGCCATGCCTTGGGATTGGCGATCGGCACCAGAGTGAGCCGACCGCGGAGCATGCGGAGCTCTCCGTTGCCAAAATCCTCCAGCAGGCGCCGCATCGCATGCGTACCATGTGTTTCATTGCCGTGTACTGCGGCAGTCACGATCAGCCGTGGCCCGGCCACCATGCTCTCCAGTCGAATCGCCTGCAGGGGGAGTTCCTGCCCAAAGGGCAGATCCTCGGGGAGTGCGCACTGTGTGGCGCTGGGTTCGAGCGGAAACATGGGCCGGGGCTCCGTGGCGTGCGATGGTTGACGGTTGACGTGTGACGGTTGATGGGTGACGGGTGACGGGTAACGGCGAGCAGCGCAGTGCAGCGCATGTGGCACGATAGCCGACCGCCTTGCCAAGCTCCACTCGAGAAGGTGATCCGAATGCCAAGTCTTCATGCCGAAGGCGACCTGCTTGTGTCAATGGAGGGGGGCGTGGTGACCGCGGTGTTCAACCGGCCTGCGTCGCGCAACGCGCTCACCTTTGCGATGTATGCCAGGTTGGCGGCGCTGTGCTCGGAGGCGGCCCACGATGATGCGGTGCAGGCGATCGTCATCACCGGGGCAGGCGACAAGGCCTTTGCAGCCGGTACCGACATCGCCCAGTTCCGTGAGTTTTCCTCCGGCGAGGATGGGATCGCCTACGAAGCGCAGATGGAAGAAGCCCTCGAGCCGGTGGAACGCTGCCCGAAACCGTTGATCGCGGCCATTGCCGGGGCGTGCACCGGGGGAGGCGCAGCGATCGCCGCCTGTTGCGACTTGCGCATCGCCACGGCGGATCTGCGCTTTGGATTCCCCATCGCCCGGTCGCTCGGCAACACGCTCTCGATGGGAAACTACCGACGCTTGCTTGCGCTGCTCGGGCCTTCGCGGGTGAAGAACCTCATCTTCACCGCGCGCTTGATCCACGCCGAGGAGGCCCAGGCGATCGGCTTGCTCACCGAGGTGGTGCCCACCGCAGGCGAGTTGATGCCTCGCGCGCTTGCGTTGGCGCGGCAACTTGCCGGGCACGCGCCGCTTACCTTGAAGGCCTGCAAGGAGTCGTTGCGGCGGTTGCACATCCACGGTGCCAGCGCCACCGACGCCGATCTCGTGCGGGAAGTCTACGGCAGTGCAGACTTTCGCGAAGGTATGGCGGCGTTCCTCGAGAAGCGGCCTCCACGGTGGACCGGTCGGTGAAGCCTGCGATCGCATGACCGAAGCCGGCTCGGTCCAGAGGATCCCGCGAAGGGCACTCTTGCTGTTGCTGATCCTCACCCTGGTGTGGGGCACCAACTGGCCCCTCTTTGCGCTTGCAGTTGCAGAGGTTTCAGTCTGGACCTTCAGGGCCGTATCGTGCCTGGTGGCCGGGAGCCTTCTGCTTGCCTATGTGCGACTTCGGGGGGGCTCGGTTCGTATCGAGCCAAGGCATCGGCGAGTGGTGCTGGTCTCGTGTTTTCTCTACATGGTGGTCTGGAACATCACCAGTACCTACTCGGCGATCATGCTGCCGTCTGGCCAGGCCTCGGTGCTGGGCTTCACGATGCCGCTTTGGGCTGCGCTTTTTTCGTGGCTCATCCACCGTGAGCCCTTGCGCGGCAGGATGCTGGTGGCACTGGGTTTCGGTGCTGCCGGAGTGACCCTCCTCATGGTGCCCAGTTTCCGCGATTACGCGCAGGCGCCGCTCGGTCTGGTGCTCGGACTCGCGGGGGGTGCGGGTTGGGCGCTGGGCACGATTGTGCTCAAGCGTGGACAGGTCCCGGTGTCGCCTGCGGTGCTCACAGGCTGGCAGTTGCTGATCACTGCGGTGCCTTGTGCAGCGGGAGCGGCATGGTTTGGTGACTGGCAGTGGTTCGTGCCAGGTGCCACATCGATTCTGGTGATCGCCTACATCACGCTCGTGCCGATCCTCGTGGGCAACGTGTGCTGGATTTCGATCGTTGGTCTGTTACCCACGCAGGTGGCCGGTCTTTCAGCGATCGCGGTGCCGATGGTGGCGATGGTTTCAGGCGCACTGGTCCATGGGGAGCCGCTCGGACCACTACAGTGGCTGGCGATGGCGTGTACCGCAGTTGCCTTGGGGCTTGTGCTGCTATCGCCGAGAAGGGCAGCGTGAGCGAGCCTGCTGTAACCCTCAGGCCCGCCAAGCCCGGGTGGTCTGCTACGCCACTGCAGGCGAACGGGCTCCCCGTCGTACGTCCGCTCCCTGGCATTGCCTTCATGTGCTTGGCGGGCACGATCTTCCCCCTGATGAATGGCCTTGCCAAGCTGATGAGCGAAAGCTACAGCTCCGAGCAGGTGGTGTGGGCCCGAACCTTGAGCCACCTGCTGCTTGTGCTCGCAGTGCTGATGCCGCGCTACGGCGTTGCGCTCCTCGCCACCCGCAGACCCACGGTGCAACTGGCCCGGTCATGCATGCTGCTCACCTCGACCTTTCTTTTTTTCTCGGCGCTCAAGTTCATTTCGGTGGCGCAGGCTGCATCGATCTCCTTCGTGGCGCCGCTGATCGTGGTGCTTCTTGCAGGACCCGTGCTTGGCGAGAAGGTCAGCCTGGGAAGGGTGATTGCGGTGCTCTTTGGCTTTTTCGGCGTGCTTGTGGTGATCCGTCCCGGGTCCTCGGTGTTTCAATGGGCATCGCTCCTGGTGCTGGGAAGCGCAGCATGCTATGCGGTGTACCAGTTGCTCACCCGGTTGGTGGCCGGAGTGGACAAGCCGGAGACTTCGGTCGTGTACTCCGCCCTCGTTGGGTCGGTGATCCTGAGTTTCGTGGTGCCGTGGTTCTGGAAAACGCCAGAGCGCTGGATGGATGTGCTGCTGCTCTGCAGTCTGGGCGCGCTCGGTGCGACCGGGCATTACTGCGTGGCGCGCGCCCTCACGTATGCACCGGCGAACTTCGTCTCGCCGTTTCACTACTGGCAGATGGTGGGCTCGGTGGCGGTAGGCTACCTGCTCTTTGGTGACCTGCCGGATGAGTTCACCTGGATCGGCACCGCACTGATCATCGGAGCGGGGCTGTATGTGGGGCTTCGGGGCGGCAAGATCGCGAGCGTTGCCCTGAGGGGTGCCTCAGGGGGTCCACGCCAGCCCTCGGGGTAGTACCAGGTAGTGCCGGGAAGTCCCCGGGTACTCCCTGCGAAGTCCCCGGGAGTACCCGCTGATACGCTTGTGCGAATCAGGGCCAGCAACCGCAATCCGGGGTTGCGCGAAGCTCAGCGAACCACTGCAATCTGGTCGCGCTTGCCGCCCTTGTAGGTGAAGAGCGTGAGCGCACCATTCCTGATGTCGCCTTTCTCGTCGAAGCTGATCACGCCGGTCACGCCCTTGTAGCCGCTGGTTGCCGCAAGAACCGGAAGGTACTTGGCAGGCTCGGTGGAGTTGGCCTTCTGCATGGCAGCCACCATCACGTTCACCGCGTCGTACACATACGGAGCGTAGATCTGCACATCCGCGTTGAACTTGGCCTTGAACTTGGTGTTGAACTCTTCCATCGACTTCTTGGCTTCGCCTTCCACCCCGCCGGCTTCGGCACAGACGACCTGGCCGTCACCCATGGACCCAGCGGCAAGCTTCGGCAACTCGCCGGTGCAGATGCCGTCGCCTCCCATGAACTTTGCATCGATACCAAGTTGCTTCATCTGCCTCAGCATCGGTCCGGCGACCGCGTCCATGCCACCGAAGAACACCACGTCGGGCTTCTTCGCCTTGAGGCTGGTGAGGATCGCGGTGAAGTCGGTGGCCTTGTCGTTGGTGAATTCACGGCCCACGATCTTGCCCCCCGCGCCCTTCACGCCCTTCTCGAACTCGTCGGCTACACCCTGGCCGTAGGCGGTGCGGTCGTCGATCACGGCAATGCTCTTGCCCTTCACCTGGTTGACTGCGTACTTGCCCAGGGTGCCGCCAAGATGGACGTCATCGGCCACCACCCGGAAGGTGGTCTTGTAGCCCTGACGGGTGAAGCGCGGGTTGGTTGCCGAGGGGCTGATCTGGGGGATCCCCGCATCGCTGTAGATCTTCGAGGCCGGGATCGAAGTGCCCGAATTCAGGTGACCGATCACCCCCACCACCTTGCTGTCGACGAGCTTCTGGGCCGCTGCGGTGCCCTGCTTGGGATCTGCAGCATCGTCCTCGGCAAGGAGTTCGAAGCGGATCTTGCGGCCTCCGATCGTGACGCCCTTGGCGTTGAGTTCTTCGATGGCGAGGCGGGCGCCGTTTTCGTTGTCCTTTCCGAGGTGCGCAATTCCGCCGCTCGTGGGGGCGACATGGCCAAGGCGAACCACGGTTTCCTGGGCAGTCGCAAGCGGGGCGATCAAGGCTGCGCCGACTCCGGCGGCAATGGCGTGAAGCATGAATTTCATCGGGTTACTCCCATGGTGTGTGATGAGGTTGGGTCTGGAGGTGATACGACGCAATCGTGCTTGCTCAGGGGGCCGGCGAACCGTCTCCGTCGCTCGCACGGGATTTGCCGTTGCGCAGTCGTTCACGAATCAACGACGCTTCCGGACACCGTTGATTAAACAAGAGCTTGCATCACTCGCCGAGGTAGGCTGCTTTGACCCTGGGGTCATTCAGCAACGCCTCGGCCTCGCCCTGCATCAGGATCTCGCCAGAGTCCATCACATAGGCGCGATCGGCAACCGAGAGCGCGCGCGAAGCGTTTTGCTCCACGAGCAGAATGGTGATGCCCTCACGGTGCACTGTGTCGACAACCCGAAAGATGGTGTCGACCATGATCGGCGAAAGACCCATCGAGGGCTCATCGAGAAGCAGCAAGCGGGGGCGCGCCATCAGCGCGCGTCCCATCGCAAGCATCTGTTGCTCGCCCCCGCTCATGGTGCCGGCGAGTTGCTTGCGCCGTTCCTCGAGTCGCGGGAAGAGGCTGAAGACGCGGCGCATGTCGTCGCCGATCTGTCCGTCGCTGCGCAGGTAGGCGCCCATGAGCAGATTCTCCTCGATGCTCATGCGGGTGAAGGTGCCGCGCCCCTCGGGCACCATCACCAGTCCCGCCTTGGCCAAATCCCAGGGACCAAGGCTGCGTATCGATTGCCCCTGGTAGAGGATGTCGCCCGCTGCTGGCGGCTGCAAGGCCGTGATCGCCTTGAGCGTGGTGGTCTTGCCGGCACCGTTGGCGCCGAGCAGGCTCACGAGTTCGCCCGAGCGGACTTCGAGTGAAATCCCCTTCACCGCGCGGATACCCCCGTAGGCGACCTGAAGCTCGCGTACCTCGAGGATCGGATCAGCCACGGTGGCCCGTACCCAGATACGCCTCGATCACGGCTGGATCGCGCTGCACCTCCTCGGGGCTACCCTCGGCAATGCAACGGCCGTAGTCGAGCACAGTGATTCGGTCGCAGAGGTGGGCCACCAGTTTTACGTCGTGTTCGATGAGCAGCACAGTGCGGCCGTCGTGCCGGATGCGCTCGATGAGTTCGCGCAACACGCGTTTTTCGCTCGCGTTCATCCCCGCTGCCGGCTCGTCGAGGGCGAGCAACCGCGGCTCGGTGGCGAGCGCCCGGGCAATCTCGAGTCGGCGCTGATCCCCGTAGGAAAGGGTGCGCGCGCGCTGATCTGCATAGCGTTCAATGCCCACGTAGGCAAGCAGCGACCGCGCCCTCGCGATGATCGATGCCTCCTCCTCGCGAAAGCTGCGGCTGCGCAAGACCGCACCCCATGCGCCCACCTTCGAGCGGATGTGGCAACCAACACGTACGTTGTCGAGCGCGCTCATCTCGGCAAAGAGCCGGATGTTCTGGAAGGTTCGGGCGATGCCGGCAAGTGCGACCTGGTGCACCGAGGTGGGCTTGTAGCTCCGTCCGGCGAGCTCGAAGCGCCCCCCGTCGGCGGTGTAGAGGCCCGTGATCACGTTGAAGAGGGTGGTTTTCCCTGCCCCGTTGGGACCGATGAGTCCGTAGATCTGACCCGCCTCGATGCTGAGGTTCACCTCGGAAAGCGCCTGAAGACCGCCAAAGCGCTTGGAGACTGCCTCAACGCGAAGAAAACTCATGCGCGCGCCGCCCCGGGAGTTGCCGCGCGACGCTCCGGCGAGGGCCACAGTCCGCTCGGACGCAGCAGCATGATTCCGATCATCGCCAGCGCAATCAGCAGTTGCCGAAGGATCGCAGCGTCGATACGGCCTCCGGTGAGATTCTGGATGTCGCCTGCCACATAGCGCAGCACCTCGGGGAGCGCCGCCAGCATCACTGCGCCGAGGATCACCCCGGGGAGATGGCCAATGCCGCCGAGCACCACCATCGCCACCAGCATGATCGATTCCATCAGCGTGAACGACTCCGGCGAAACGAAGCCCTGGAAGGCGGCAAACATCGCTCCTGCAACGCCGCCGAAACTTGCGCCGAGCGCAAAGGCGAGCAGTTTCATGTCGCGGGTATGGATGCCCATTGCCTTGGCGGCGATTTCGTCTTCTCGGATCGCCATCCAGGCGCGCCCAACGCGCGAATGCTCCAGACGGTGGCAGATCACCACGCTCAGCACCACGAGGGCGAGAAAGAGCCAGTAGTACAGCGTGACCGAACTTATGCGGTAGTCGCCAAGCAGCAGGGGCTTGCCAAGCGAGACTCCCCAGACCGCCATCGGATCGATGCGGTCAAGGCCACGCGGGCCGTTGGTGATGTTGACCGGATGCTCGAGGTTGTTGAGGAAGACGCGAATGATTTCGCCAAAGCCGAGGGTGACGATCGCCAGATAGTCGCCGCGTAGTTTCAGCACGGGTATGCCGAGAAGGACACCGAACACTGCGGCAAGTGCAGCTCCCAGCGGAATCACCATCCAGATCGGCGTGTGCAGCCCCTGAGGGAAGTGCTGCGCAATCGCGGCGAAGGTCTCCGCGAGGTGCGGCGATGCCAGCAGCGCGTACATGTAGGCACCCACTGCGTAGAAGGCCACAAAACCCAGGTCGAGGAGGCCAGCATAACCCACGACGATGTTGAGTCCGAGCGCCAGAAGCACATAAAGCATCGCCAGGGCAACGATGCGCACCCAGCCTGCGCCCAGCTCCTGCATGAAAAGCGGAAGCAGCAGCAGTCCGATTCCTGCGGTGATGAACGCCAGCCAGCGATGACGCATCGGCTGCATCATGCGGCCCCGTTCAGGCGCGATCGGCAACCCGCTCGCCGAGCAGGCCGGAGGGTCGGAGGGTGAGAACCAGGATCAGCGCTGCGAAGGCAAAGATGTCGGCGTAATGGGAGCCGAGCACGCCGCCAGTGAGATCGCCCAGGTAGCCGGCCCCGATCGCCTCGACAAGCCCGAGGAGCAGCGCACCCACCACGGCGCCCGGAAGATTGCCGATGCCGCCCAGCACTGCCGCAGTGAAGGCCTTGAGACCGGGCAGAAAACCCATGGCATGCTGCACAGTGCCGTAGTTGGCGGCCCACATGATGCCGGCAATGGCCGCGAGCGCTGCGCCGATCACGAAGGTGGCGGAGATCACCAGATCCGGTCGCACCCCCATCAGGGCCGCCACTTTCGGGTTCTCCGCAGTGGCGCGCATCGCCCGGCCGAGTCGGGTTGCGTTCACCAGGTACACAAGAAGCGCGAGGATCAGCCCGGTGCAGAGCAGGATCAGGAGTTGGGTGACCGTGATCACCGGCCCGCCAAGGTTGATCGGTTCAACCGGCAGCAACTGCGGGAAAGGCTTGGGGTTGGGCTTCCAGATGATCATGGCCAGCGTTTGCAGCAACAGACTCATGCCCATCGCGGTGATGAGCGGCGCAAGCCGTGGAGCGTTGCGCAGCGGGCGGTAGGCGATCTTCTCGATCGAGAAATTGAGCGCTGCGCACACCGCGATTGCCACAGGGAGCGAGAGCAGCAGGATGGCCCAGCCGGGCATCCCTGAGCCCGCGAGAAACGAGATCACCGTCCAACTCACCATGGCCCCCACCATCAGAACCTCGCCGTGGGCAAAGTTGATCAGGTTGACGATGCCATAGACCATCGTGTAGCCGAGCGCTACCAGCGCATACATGCTGCCGAGTACCACACCGTTGATGATCTGTTGGAGGAAAATGTCCAAGTGCGCAGACCGAGGGTAAACGACGTCAGGTTTGTTGTGAAGGACGACTGCTTCTTCGCGAAGGACAACTCACGTTCCGTGAAGCACAACGCGGATCCCGGGCAGCACAACCCGCAAGTCGTGGGCAACAACCCGCAAGTCGCAGGCAACAACCCGCTGGTCGCAGGCGACAACCCGCAAGTCGTGGGCAACAACCCGCTGGTTGTGGACCATCACCTGCCCCCCGTGGACGGCAGCGCGCACATCCTGAGGCTCGAACACCGCGCAGACTTGCGAAACTACCCCTCTTCTGGCAAAAGCTTGCCATAATCCCTCGGGCTGACTCCATCATCGCGAGAGGAGACCACAGGATGTATCAACGCATACTTCTGGCCTTTGACGGCAGTGCATCATCGCAGCGGGCCCTGATCGACTCCGATGCAGTCGCGCGACTCACCGGTGCGCGGGTGCATCTGGTGGCAGTGGTGCCGGAACCCACGGCGCATCTTGCCTTCGAGGCGGGCATGCTCGACATGCCGGATCCGGTTGAACAGCGCGGGCAGGCGCAAAGGCGGCTCGAAAGCGGGATGGCGCTCCTGCGTGATCACGGTTTCGAGGTAAGCGGTGAAATCCTCTTCGGCGACCCGGTCGATCAGGTTGCCGAGGCCGCCGAGCGGATCCAGGCGCAACTTATCGTGGTTGGCCATCGCAGAAACCGCGGCTGGCTCGAACGCTGGTGGAACAGTCCGATATCGGCTGCGTTGATCGAACGCGCGCATTGCAGCGTGCTTGTGTCGATCCACGACTGAGGCTCTCAGCCGGGGTTGCCCGTGCCCGGCAATCAGCGCGCAGTTTCGAGCGCTTCCACCTCAGCCTTGGGTCTGGCCCTTCTGCGCCGGGTGGTGAGCCAGCCGAGCCCGAGCACAGCACCGATGCCTCCCGCATAGATTGCCCCGCGCAAGGCCTGATGGAGGCGGTCGGCCCCGTCGAGGTATGCGTCGAGCAGAGGCTCGTTGATCACCATATGCGCCGCAGTGTAGGCGAGTACAGCAGCACCGAGCTGGATGATCACCGGGAATCGTTCCACCAGCTTCAAGACCAGCGTGCTTCCGAAGATCACGATCGGAATGCTGATCAGAAGCCCCAGCACAACCAGATCGAAAGCGCCTTTGGAAGCCCCGGCAACGCCCAGCACGTTGTCAACACCCATCAGGGCGTCGGCAATGACGATGGTGCGCATTGCACCCCAGAAGGTGGTGGCCGAGGCCTCATCCTCGTGGCCCTCGCCATCGGTGTCGGTGAGGAGCTTGTAGGCGATCCAGAAGAGTCCGAGCCCGCCCACGAGCATCAAGCCGGGGATCTTCAGCAGCCACACCACGCCAACCGTCATCGCGGAGCGCACCACGATTGCGCCCACCGTGCCCCAGAGGATTGCCTTGCGCTGCAGGTGCTGGGGCAGATTGCGCGCGGCCAGCGCGATCACGATGGCATTGTCGCCGGCCAGAACCAGGTCGATCAGGATGATCGCAAGCAGCGCCGACCACCAGGCCATCGAGAATGGTTCCATCATGCCTCCAAAGTTGCGGGGGCATTAGACCGGAAAGCAAAAACCCGGTCAAAGCGAGGGCTCAATGTTCAGCGGGCGCGGATGCGAGAGGTGGGCACGGCGTTGAAACCAGGCCAGGGGTTGACTTCGGGGGCACCGGCCCTGGCGCGCCTTTAGCCTCGGGGCGCTACCGACGCCGGCGACCGGTGGCGCGCTCAGGCCCTCTGGCTCACCAGCAGACTCGCCAGATAGTCCACGATCCGCGCAATCCGCAGCGACTCCTCGGGTGGAATCTGCCGGATCGTGGCGTTGGTGCTCGGATCCGTCACCTGGATGACCGCCTTTCCCGACGACGAATCGACCACGAAATTCAGGCCCCTGCCCATGCTGTTGGCAAAGGACTGGATCTTTTCTGCCGCCGCCTCAACCTGCACCCGCGCAATCGTGGCTGCCTCGTGGACAGAGGGTACTTTCCGAGGGATCGCCGAAAGCGAAAACTCCGCACGCACACCCTCTGTCCCGTGAGGGGCTCTCAAAACTGACGGCGGCTCGCTGCGCACCGGTAGCAGACGACCTCGGTCGGCTGCTGGATTCACTGCTGGCATGCTCGACATAGCACCCTCCATCACGACATGGACTACGCCTCCTACATCTCAGCCGAATAGTATCCCGGTAGCGCCGCAGCCGACAATACTGACTGGCTGACAAGGCTGACTGGCTGACAAGGCCGACTGACCTTTCAAGGCGCCGCCGAATTCAACCCGGCTCAAGACCGGCCTCGGGGGAACTGGGGCTGATCCGCGCAATTTCAAGTCAGGTAAAGTCTGCGGTCGTTTGGC
>Ga0194124_10005537_pt1 | contig 11698 bp, 7 predicted proteins | sample TA2KigCas0mmetaG_FD_148605 | JGI IMG/M metagenome (GOLD analysis project Ga0194124, IMG submission 148605) | Freshwater microbial communities from Lake Tanganyika, Tanzania - TA2015031 Kigoma Deep Cast 0m | ecosystem: Environmental > Aquatic > Freshwater > Lake | place: Tanzania: Lake Tanganyika...
CTTGGTATTTGCGTGCCCAGCAGGACTACCCCAATAGCGAGATTGCCCAGGACGGGGTGGCTCGGTTGGCCAGTCTTATCCTTAAGCCCTAGAGCCAGCTTGCTCATTGAAAATTGGGTGGTTTGTGCTTACGCCATTATATGGTTTTTTTGAGGGTTTTCACTTTGGGTGCCCTTGGAATCGCCCAGCTTTCGGCTGCGGAAAAAGGTACGGCTAATTTTTACCAAAGCGCTCCTCAGGAGTATCTGGGCAAGGAAATCCGCCTCCGGGTGGCCTCCCTCACCCCGGTCCCGGAGTACACGGCCCTAGACCAAGGATTTGTTTGGATGGAGGCCTCCACCGGTCGACCCAAGAAAGAAGAGGGAAAAATCATGTTGCGAATCCCGTCAGGCGATTCCGCCAAGCTGGCAAAGACCATGAATCTCCCCTCTGCTTCAGGCCACTGGCTGAGGGGAATCTTCGCCGGACATGACTCCGGCGCCGTCCTGCCTAGCAAGATCAAGGAGCGGACCCCGTACTACCTGCAGATTTCCTCGGCCGTGGAGCAAAAGGAGGTTCCTGAGGAAATGGAAACTGCCTCCGGCTCACTGGTGCTCACCCCCAAGTCGAAGGAAACTGCCTTAGCGCAAAAGCCTACCGCCACAATCGCTCCAACCCTGAGTGCATCTGCCCCCGCTAAAAAAATTGCGGACGGCCCCCAAGTGGTCCTTTTACGCGGTAAGCCCGGCGAGCCGTTACAGCTACGGACCGCCAAGTCGGTAAAAATGGAAGCGGACTTCTGCGAAATCATGGATGCCGACGGCAAGCTCTCCTTAGTGGGCAAAGCCTTGGTGGCTGCCATCCTGCCGCTCCCTAAGGATGGAGTGGTTCCCAGTCGTGAGGAGGCGGAGGCGGCCCTGCGTCTGTACGCCGAGAAATCCCAAACCATCCCCGAAGCCACAGCCTTACTCATCCCATCCAAGGCATCTTGGGAAAAGTTCTCCGCCGCCCCGGTGGCCACCACCGCCAGCACTGCTCTGCCTGACGTGGAGGATGTGGAGACTGCGGCCGGCGTTGAGGAAGCTGAGGTGGCCTCCGGCTATCCAAGTTGGTTCGGATGGAGCACTATAACGGGAAGCCTCATGCTCATTTTTCTCGTTTGGCTCTGGTCCCGCCCCCGCTCCTACCTGACTTAAGAGCCTGGCTGCGCCCTGCCGTCGGATTGTTGCGGCCCCGCCAAAGCCATCGCAGAGGTGATCCACCCAAGTCAAAAGATTCCCGGATCGTGGCTCCCAAATATCGCTCGTATTCTTGGTTCATCAGACCGGGTTGATTTACGAACCCAAGAATCGTCGGTACGGGCCCGTCAATTTGGGTGGCGTAGTAAATCCGCAGCCGTTTTCCGCCTTGGGCCGGAGGCGCCTTTCTTTCGGTGGCAGCGGACAAGACCCGGTTGAGTTCGCCGGTTCCCATCTTCAGGGATCGGCAACGAATCATCCCGCCGACCGATTCCCTAAGCTGGTCCAAGCCCCTACCTTGCATGGAACTAAGAAACACCACGGGAACGTCTGGCAGAAAAAATAGTTTTTTGCGAAGAGCCTCCTCGTAGTCCGAGAGAAACTTTCGGGTGCTGGTCTCGGCACCACCATGTCGGGCCAGGTCCCATTTGGTAACTGCCACCACGCAGGGCCTCTGGGCGCGCTGAATCAGCCCGGCGATCTTTTTTTCCACGAGACCCACCCCCTCCACGGCATCCACCGCCAGAATGGCGACATGACAGCGGTCGATCGCATGGGCCGTTCGGCCCCCCATGATCTGCTCAAGGGGATCATGAACCCTTCGTTTTTGCCGCAAGCCAGCCGTGTCAATAAAAGTAACCGGGACACTGCCGATCTCCGCGTCCACATCCACCGCATCTCGCGTGGTGCCCGCCAGGGGGTTGACCATGACCCGCCCTTCCCCAACCACTGCGTTCACCAAGGATGACTTTCCCGCATTCGGACGACCCACCACGGCCAGTCGGGTGCGCTCTTTTTTGACCGCCCTTTCCTGCGACCAGCCGGAACCAAGATTTTCCATCAAATCCCCAATTCCGAGGCCATGCTCGGCAGAAATCACATGGCCTTCTCCAAACCCAAGCTTCTGAAACTCCCCGGATCTCCCCTCTCCTGAGCCCGGATCCATTTTATTCACCGCCAAGGTAACATCCGCTCCGGCACGGCGCAGACGTTTGGCGACTTCGCTGTCCAAAACCTGCAGACCAGCCTTTCCATCCACGACCAGCAACACCTTGGTAGCGGCGGCAATTGCCAGATCAGCCTCCCGCTCCACTGCCTCTTCCAGCCCAGAGCCGTCCTCTAAACCAAGTCCCCCGGTATCAATCAAAGTGAACGGCCGCCCTTGCCATTCGGTATCCGTCACCAATCGATCCCGGGTCACCCCCGGCCGGTCAAACACCAGGGCGATTTTCTTTCCGCACAGGCGATTAAAGAGGGCGCTTTTGCCGACGTTGGGGCGCCCGACAATGGCCACCACCGGGCGGCGGGGATCAACCCCGGCCGGCTTCGCCATAACTGCTCGCATGCAGAAGTTTCCAGCCGCGGGTCAAATACACACCCAGAGAAACCACCGTCAAAAGGCCGGCCAGAACGAGCAACACCTTGGCCAAAGGGTGCATGGGTAGAAGAAGACCGAACGCCACCACGGCGATCTGCAAAAAGGTGCAGATTTTTCCCGTCCAATGCGGCCGGACAAAGTGGTAATGATGAAGCAAGGTTCCCACCAGAACCGTTCCGGCCACGAGAATCAAATCCCGGCTGACCACAAGGATGGGAAACCAGGTAGGGAGTTTTCCCAGCCCGCTGACTCCAACCGTGCCAAGCAGCACAATGGCCGTGACCAGAAGGACTTTGTCGGCGATGGGATCCAGGATCCGGCCGAGCTGGCTTTTCTGACCGAACTGACGAGCCACCCAGCCATCAATTCCATCCAAGGCGGCCGCGACTGCAAAAAGAACCACTGCCGCCCAGTACCAACCGGAGCCCGTGTATCCCTCAGCCTGGCTCTCATTGTGGTATAAAAGAGCCAAGGCAAAGAGCGGGACCAGCAGGATCCGCAGCAAGGTGATGCTGTTGGCGACGGTCATGCGGTGACCAAGGTCCCTTCTGCCATTTGGCGCCGGGTACGCTCCAAGCGCTGTAAAACCCGCTCCTTCCCAAGGGCCGTGAGCAGCCCAAAAAGCGAGGGGCCGACCGTACGCCCGGAGACGGCGGCGCGGGCCAGATGGATGACCTTGGCAGGCTTGGCTCCGGCTTCCTCAGCCACTTTTTTGCAGGCCCCCTCGATAGTGGAATCGTCCCAGCCTGTCCCCATGGCCCCCAAGGCGGAGGACAGTGCCTCCAGCCATTTCCCTGCCTCTGGGGCCCCGAGCTGCTTCTTTTTGGCCTCCGCACTATATTCGTACTCCTCGCCAAGATAAGGATCCAACCACTCCGCCAGTTCGCGTCCGGTGCGCACCTTCTCGCGAATCAAGGGCAACAATCGCTTCAGCAAGTCAGGATCCATTTGCGCGACCTTCGGCCGAGTCCGACGGAGGTATTCATCCGCAAACTTCTGGAACTCCGCATCCGTCAGGGTTCGCCAGTATTCCCCGTTCATCCAGAACAACTTGTCCCCGTCAAAACGGGCGTTGCTGCGATTGATGTTGGGCAGATCAAAGCGCTGGATGAGATCCGGAACGGGGAGAATTTCCTGGTTTTCTCCCGGTGACCACCCCAGCAGACAAAGATAGTTCCGTACGGCCGCCGGGAGATAGCCGGCTTCCTCATAAAAACCGAGTGCCGCCCCCTCATCCCGCTTGCTCATCTTGGATCCACCCCGATTCAAGATCAGCGGGATATGGCCGAATTGTGGAGGGGTGGCTCCCAGGGCCTCGTAAAGGGCGATGTGCTTGTGGGTGTTGGTCAGGTGATCCTCTCCGCGGATCACGTGGGTGATCCCCATCTCCAAATCGTCGACGACATTGACGAAGTGAAACACCGGGCTGCCGTCCTTTCGCTGAATCACCAGGTCCGGCTCCATCGTCCGGTCAAAAGTGACCTCCCCGCAGACCAGGTCCTTCACTACCCCCGGAGTCTTGGGCATCTTAAACTTCAGCGCCCCGCCGTCCTCGTAGGTCCTCCCGGTCGCCTTTAGTTTTTCGAGGTACCTCCGGTAAATATCGCCGCGCTGGCTTTGAAAGTAGGGTCCGCGGTCCCCGCTGGTGCCCCCCTTCCCGTCCGGGCCCTCATCCCAATCCAAGCCCAACCAACGCATCCCACGAAAAATGACGTCCACCGCCTCTTGCGTGTTGCGGGCCTGATCGGTGTCTTCAATTCGCAGGACAAACTTGCCCCCGGTGTGCCGCGCATAGAGCCAGTTAAACAGGGCGGTGCGCGCCCCGCCGATGTGCAGCATCCCGGTGGGAGACGGGGCAAAGCGGACGCGGACCTGACTCATCTCTCTAGTTTTGCCCTCCCCACGCGCTCACTTCAATGACGGAAGCGGCTGAACGCGAGAGGGTTCCTTGTTCCGCGCAGGATTCGGATGATAATCCATGGATATGGAGTCAATCGGTGACGAAGGACTCGCCGCAATTTTACTGACTGATGCAGTCGCGTTTACCCGAAAGGTCTTTCGTTCGGAAAAAACTTACCTCCAAATCCTTGGGGAACACCTTTTTGTGATTGAAAAGGCCTGCAAAAAAAACGGCGGAGAAGTCCTAAAAAACACCGGAGACGGTCTCCTGGTTTACTTTCCCAGTGCACACCGTGCTTTGGCCGCTGCGCAGGATTTTCAAAACCAGCTCACGGGACATGGAAATCAGAACTCCTATTTACATCGCGCGGCCTTGCATGTTGGAGATGTTTATCGCGTGGGGAAGGATGTGCTGGGAACCGGGGTCAACGCGACCTCAAGGCTTTTGCGGGCTTGTGAGCCGGGCGCTATCTGCGTATCCCAAAGCGTCCATGAGCTGGTGGCGGAAAAACATGGCGAATTCATCATTCGGAGACTCCGAGGAAAGCTGGATGACTTCGAAAGCCGATTGCACGGGTTTCATTACCATCCGCGCTCCTCACCCCTGCGCGCTATGCCCCCGATTGTCTCACTACTGGGAATGGGGTTTCTGTTTTTTGGCGTGGCCTACCTTTTACTACCGACCTGCCTTGGTTGGGATGCGCTCTGGATCTCTGATTACCAAAGAAGCTTTGTCCTTCTTCTTCTGGCCAGCCTCGCGGCGGTCTATTATCCTTCCGGAATCATGGCTATCTCCTGCGCCCTGCAGATCAGCCGAAAGCCGTGGCAGCGTCCTCCATACTATTCCTTCGCTTTCGGCATGCTGATCTACCCCCCTTTGGTATCCTTGGGGCTGTTGCAATATGTCAATCAGCCCTCCTTGGTGGCGCTCCGGGATCGCTGGGCCTTGATTGCCGCGGGTTTTCTGGGGTTAGCTCTGCTCTTCTCCATCTTTGCCTTCTGGAAGCGTCCTTGGTCTATTTTCCTCTCCTTGTGTTTTCTCTTAGCGACTCCATCGGCTCACGCGCAGTTGGGCGGTTCGGTAAATCAATTTGAAGAAAAATGGGATACTCCGATTTCCAAGGGCTCGGATCAGGACGGCAAGTGGAGGGATTTTCGCAAGGGTAATAAGCTGGTTAGAGTTTGGACTGACTCCCAAGGAGAAATCAGTCGCCTCCGATATCTTTGTGCAACTTTTGATGAGGCCTGGAAGGAACTTCTCGCCAACCAAAATGGCGCCAAGTGGTGGGAGCGGGAGTATTTCGAACCCACTCGGCCGCAGATTCAAAGAATTGTCGCAACCCAGTGGCTCCGACGCCCCTCTCCCCAAGATCTCCCATCCGCCCGGGCGGTGATTGCCTACGAGCTTACCTCCATTTACCTCTTTCCTCCCGTCTGCTTCTTTTACCGGTTCTTTAAGAATTCCGATCGCCCTTGGCGGGTGGAGATACTTCCCTATGACATCGAAACCGCGGCTGGCCAGGAATCCGATCCTTGGTACGCCCGATTTATCCCCTCAAGTTAAGTCAGACGAACTCCAGACGTAGGCGGCCGTTGCTGGCAACCAAGTGAATTTTGCCGGCCGGCTTTCCTGGGCTGATCCGCACCTGACCCCCTGCCTCCTCCACCATCAAGGCTCCCGCCGCCACATCCCAGAGACTCACCCCCTGCTCCACATAGGCGTCCAGTCTCCCGGAGGCGACATACGCCAAATCAAGGGCGGCCGAACCCATGGCCCGCAACTTCCTCACTCGCTCCCCGTAATGCTGGTAGAGCTCGAGGCACTTCCGGATGGTTGTCTTTCCCTTGGAAAAACCCAAGGCCAGGATCGCCTCCTTCAAATCCACCCGCTTGGCCACATGAATGGATTGGCCGTTACAGGTGCTCCCTCCCCCAGCGTGGGCGGAAAACATCTCGTCCCGGTTCGGGTCGTAAATGACGCCCGCCAGAGTTCGCCCATCGAGCCGACAGGCGATGGAAACAGCGTAATGCGGGATTCCGTAAAAGAGGTTCACCGTGCCGTCGATCGGGTCCACCACCCACTCGTACTGGCCCGGCTTGGCCATCTCCCCGCCCTCTTCCCCCAGAAATCCATGACCTGGGTAGACCTTTAGAATATCCTTACGGATCTGTTCCTGGATCCGGCGGTCCAGCTCCAGCTTGATGTCGTGCTGCTCTGCCGCATCCACCTGCAGCGTGCTCGTTTTCGCCTCCCGCAGGGCTTCTCCGGCACGGCGGGCCACCCTTTCCGCGGTCTGGCGGAGGGACTGCGGGGTTTCCGACACGAGAATCAGGTTCCGGCTTGGGCGAACAGCGGGGTCTCTTCGTCGCGGGTCAGCTTCACCGACATCATCCGCGAACAACCAGGCTCAGGCGCCGTCACCCCGTAGAGCAGATCGGCGGCCGACATCGTCCGCTTATTGTGGGTGATTACCAGAAACTGGGACTTCTCCACAAAACGCTCAATGATTTGCACAAAACGCACGGTATTGGGCTCATCAAGGGGAGCATCCATCTCGTCCAACACACAGAAGGGGCTGGGTTTCACTGCGTAGATAGCCAGGAGCAGGGCCAGGGCGGTCATCGCCCTCTCTCCGCCGGAAAGCAGTGAAATTACCTTGGGTTGCTTCCCGGGAGGCTGGGCCTCGATCTCAATACCTCCGTCGAGTGCGTCCTCCCCTTGCGTCATCTTAATGGTGGCCCGGCCCCCGCCAAAAAGTTCGGCAAACAGGTTGCCGAAGTTGGCCTTCACCTTGTCAAAGGTCTCCTCAAAGAGTAGCCGGGTGGTCTGGTTGATCTTTTTGATCGCCTCCTCCAGCTGGGCTTTCGCGGTGGTGAGGTCTTTTTCCTCGGTCTCCAGGAACTTCAGCCGGTTTTCCAGCTCCTCATACTCCGTGATCGCCTCGGTATTCACCGGGCCCATGTCCTCCACCTTCTCCCGCAACTCCTTGGCCGCAGTCTCCAGCTTGAGCCAATCTTCATCGGTTTGTGGGGTAACGGCGTCCTCCGCCTTCGCGTCCATCAGTCCGGTTGCGTACTCGCGTTGCAAACGATCGGCTAGGCTCCTCTTCTGGTGCTCCAACTCAGAACCCTGGAGGGACAGTTCCGCCAAAACATCCTTGGCCTTCTCCCCTTCCTTGCGCCAGTGGGTGACTTCCTCTTCTTTCTGGGTGAGAACCTGGGCCTCGGTTTCCCGGGCTTGTTTCAGGCCGGAGGTGGAGGCCTCGATTTCCTGAGCTCTTCGCAGGGCTTCCCCTTCGGCGCGCGTGGCTGACTCCGCCTCAGACCGGGCCGTCTCCATCCGGGCGGTGTCCATGGAGATCTCTCCATTGCGCTTGGAAACCAACTCCTTCAGCTCGGTAAGCCGGGTTTCGGCTGGGGCCAACTGGGCGGCACAGGAGTTTTTCCTTTGCTGGCGACTGGATTTTTCCACTCGGCGCTCCGTCAGCAGTTCCTGAAGTTTGAGCTCCTGGGATTCGGCGGAGCGGCGTGCCTCCTCGGCTTGGGTCATTTCGGAATCCATGCCCTGCTCCAAGGCCATCAGCCGCTCCGTTTCGGAGGCTTTTTCTACCGCGATTTTCTGATGAAGAACAATCTCCTGCTCCAGCCTGGAAGCCTCGGCTTGGCGGCGACTAATCTCCGCCTGCAAGGCCTGATGCATGGCCTCACGCCGATCGTGATCCCGCCGGACCTCTTCCAATACCTTGCGGGCTTCCTCTTCGGCCTTTCGGGCCAAACCCAGCCCCGACTTAAGACGCTCCACCTCACTTCGGACAGCGGCCACCCGGTGAGCGGCCTCAGTAACCACCTGCTCCGCCCGGGTAAATTTTTCTTTGGCCGTTTCCACCTCATGACGACCGGGGCGGGAGTTACGGACTTTGCCGCGCCGCTGCCATCCACGGCCGCTGATCATTCGGCCATCGCGACAAATGACCGTAGCGGCGGGTCGTTGACGACTTAACTCCCGAGCCTGGTCCCAGCTATCGGCGATGCAGGTGCCGCCCAGCAGGTGCTGCAAAACCGGCTCCCATCCTCCGGCACTCTCAATAAAATTACACGCCCCCTCGGGCCAGTTCTCTCCTCCGCCCCCTGCAGGTGTTTTGGAAATAAGGAATCCTGAAGGTCCGTCTTCTCCAGACTCGAGGGTCTGGGCCATCGCCTCGAGGTCATCCACCATCACCCCGTCCAACAGTGGTCCTAAAGCTATAGCCACTGCTGCTTCGTACCCCTCGCGGATTTTGAGGGAGGGCCAAAGGGCGTAGGCCCCATTTCGACCCGTGGCTGTCCAAGCCTTGAGACAGGCTTCCGCCTCTCCCGCGGCTCTTTCACGTACCGCTTCCAGCTTCGAGGCCGCCAAGGTCCTCTCTGCCTCGGCAGAAGCTTTGGCATTCTCAGCCTCGGCGAGCGACTCTTCGGCGGAGCGAAGTTGCCTTTCCGTCTCTCCAACCTTGGTCTTGGTGATAGGCAGGGACCGCTCGGCTTCCTGTAATTTTCCAAGGAGCCCTTCCAGTGAGGCCCGCTCTTTGGAGATTTCCGATTCTTTCTCGGAAAGCTCCTGCCGGACCCGCTCCAAAATCTCCGCCCGTTGCCGCGTCGTCACCTCCTCTGCGGAGGCCCGTGCCCGCGCCGTATCCGCCTCGCGCCGGGCCGACTCCCTGCGGCCACGCACCGACTCCACCCCGTCCGCAGCCGCCTCCCGACGCGCTCGGGCCTGATTGGCTTCCTCCTGGACTTCTGCACATGCCTGATCCGCTTTTTGAAATTCAGCGGTGATGGACTCCAGCTCAGCTCGGAGAGTGCGGATCAACTCCTCCTGCGCCGCCGTCTGGCGCTCTGCCAAGGCAATCTCCCCCCGGGCCCGTTCAATGGTTGCACCCAGTTCCTCCGCCCGCTCGGTTTGCATCCGGGCCCGCTCCGCGCAACGAACTTCCTCCGCCTTCGCGGATACCACCTCACGCTCCGCCTCCCGCCAAGTGCGGTCGGCCTCCTCCAGTCGATTACGCTGGGCGCGCACCGCCTGCTCACATGCCGCTTCCGTGGCGTGAGCGCGCTCCAGGTCATGTTTGGTCTTGGCCTGGAGATTGGAAAGTTCATCAATCTTGAGAAGCAACCGATCCCGCTCCCGCGCGGAAAGAGCCAGGTCCATCTGCTTGAGCTTGTCGAAAATCTCGCGGTAGCGACGCGCCTTCCCGGCCTGGCGCTGGAGCGACCCCATCTGCCGGCGCACCTCCCGCAAGATATCGGCCAGGCGGAGGAGGTTGGCCTCAGTCCCCTCAAGCTTCCGCTCAGCCTCCCTTTTCTGAACCTTGAAACGCATCACCCCGGCGGCCTCCTCAAAAATGGCGCGGCGATCTTCCGGCCGGGAGGAAAGAATCTGATCAATTTTTCCCTGCTCCATGATGGAGTAGGCGGCGCGGCCGATTCCGGTGTCGAGGAAGAGCCTCTGAATATCCTTGAGACGGCAGTTGGCTCCGTTGATGGCATACTCGCTGACCCCGTCACGGAAGACCCGGCGAGTGATCTGGACTTCGTGGTAGTCCGTCCCGAGAACGGTTTCGCAGTCGCTAAAGGTTAAGGAAACTTCCGCCATCCCGCTGGCCCGCCGGCCCGCCGCTCCGTGGAAAATAACATCGGCCATTTCCGATCCGCGAAGCGCTTTGGCCGACTGCTCGCCTAACACCCAGCGAATGGAGTCGAGAATGTTGCTTTTACCCGTCCCATTGGGACCCACGATTGCAGTAATTCCTTCGTGAAATTCCAGAACCGTTTTGTCGCAGAAGGATTTGAATCCTTCCATCTCTAACCGCTTCAACCTCATCTTGGATAAGCAGTACCCTCGGCCCGGCCGATGACAAGAAAATCCCATATATTGTGTTAGTATTTACTTAAAACCCTATAAGTAGGAACAACGAAAGATAGGCCTTAAATATAAAAATTTTCTATTCTCGACGGAAAATCACGCCTGCGATTGCCAATCAAAATCCGCATCGTTATTTCCAAGCCTTTGATTCATAAAAGAAGATGATGACGCCCAAGGACGCCAAGCCCGGCCAGAAACGGACCGAGTCGGACTCGATGGGGAAAATCGAGGTCCCGGCGGAGCGCTATTACGGTGCCCAGACGGAAAGATCTCTCCACCACTTCGACATCTCCCAAGACCGGATGCCGGCCCCTTTAATTCATGCGTTCGGCCTTCTGAAAAAAGCCTGTGCCCTAGCCAATACGGAACTTGGCCTCCTCGCAAAGGACAAAACCGGCTGGATCACTCAAGCCGCCACGGAAGTTGCCGAGGGCAAACTCGACGATCACTTTCCCCTGCGCGTCTGGCAGACCGGCAGCGGCACCCAGACCAACATGAATGTCAACGAGGTCATCTCGAACCGTGCCATCGAGTTGGCCGGGGGAACCCTCGGCTCCAAAAAGCCGGTTCATCCGAATGACGACGTCAACATGTCCCAGTCCTCCAACGACACCTTCCCCACGGCCATGCACCTCGCCGCCGTGAATCAGCTACAAAAAGAGCTAATCCCCTCCGTCCAGAAACTGCGCGATGCCCTGGCCAAGAAATCGGCCGAATTCAAAAACCTTATCAAGATCGGCCGCACCCACCTCATGGATGCCGTGCCCATGACGTTGGGTCAGGAGTTTTCCGGATATGTGGCCCAACTTGATGCTGCCCTGGCCAGGATTCAAGCCAGTCTTCCGGAGCTCCATGAGCTGGCTCTTGGAGGTACGGCCGTGGGCACCGGACTCAACACCCACAAGGATTTCCCCGCCAAGGCCGCCTCTCACCTTGCCAAACTGACCGGACAGCCTTTTGTTTCCGCCAAGAACAAGTTCTACGCCCTCGCCACACATGATCCGTTAGTCGCTGCCAGTGGAGCTCTTCGATCGCTCTCTGTTGCCCTTATGAAAATTGCCAACGACATCCGCTGGCTGGGATCCGGCCCGCGGGCGGGACTCGCCGAATTACAGTTACCGGAAAATGAGCCCGGCTCTTCCATCATGCCCGGCAAGGTGAACCCCACCCAGTCGGAGGCCATGACCATGGTCTGTGCCCAAGTCCAAGGCAACGATGCCGCCATCGGACTGGCCGGCTCGCAGGGTAACTTCGAGCTCAACGTCTTTAAGCCCGTTATCATCCATAACTTTCTTCACTCCGTGC
>Ga0194124_10005538_pt1 | contig 11694 bp, 9 predicted proteins | sample TA2KigCas0mmetaG_FD_148605 | JGI IMG/M metagenome (GOLD analysis project Ga0194124, IMG submission 148605) | Freshwater microbial communities from Lake Tanganyika, Tanzania - TA2015031 Kigoma Deep Cast 0m | ecosystem: Environmental > Aquatic > Freshwater > Lake | place: Tanzania: Lake Tanganyika...
TGACCGATGCAGCCTTAGACATCCTATCAACAAAAAGAAAGGCAGACATCAAAACTCCTACCTGGATAGCAGCAATCAAGTCTAAAAAAACTGTGATCCCGAATGTGGATATAAAAACTAAAAAATCGGCTTTTGTAGATTGATAAATGTGTCTCCAACTTTTCCATTCAGACATGTTGTAGGCGACAATCATTAGGACTGCTGCAAGTGCAGACATCGGGATATACACTACATAATCTTTCAAAAAGTAAACCATGATAAATAAAAAAACTGCATGACTTAATCCAGCTAGTGGCGTTTTAGCGCCTGCACGTGCATTTGCAGCTGTTCTTGCGATAGCTCCTGTAACGGGGATTCCACCAAAAAGGGGAGTAATTATGTTTGCTAATCCTTGGGCAATGAGCTCGGTATTTGAGCGGTGCCTTTCTCCCACCATCCCATCCGCGACTAGAGCACAAAGAAGCGATTCAATCGCTCCTAAAAGAGCAATCGTCAATGCTGCAGGAAATAAAAAAGTGATGGTATCCAAATTCAAAGGAAAGAGAGGTACATATTCTAAAGCAAGCGATAACTTACCAAACCGAGTCTGAATGGTTTCAATCGGGAAATCAAAATAAAAACTTATGGCGGTGATTGAAATAAGCCCAATAAAAGGGGCAGGAAGCGTTTTTTTTAAAAAGTGGATAGACTGAATTAGAGAAAAGGTAAGGATCACCGTCAAAACGGCATAGGGATTTATGCTGTCTTTATTTTGCCAAAAAGCAACCATTTTATCGATGAAATGCGACGGGACTGCTCCCATTTCAAGACCTAAAGAGTCTTTGATCTGGGAGGTGAAAATTGTGACGGCGATACCTGCGGTGAAGCCCACCACAACAGGTCGTGATATGAATCGAAGCCAAGAACCCACACCGCTTGCACCCATTGCGATCAAGAGTACTCCAGCAATAAGATTAGCTTGCATTAAACCCACAAGGCCATATTGTTTTAGAATTTCATACACGATGACAATAAAGGCACCCGTAGGACCGGCCACCTGTACAGAGCTTCCGCTGAATAAGGAAACAATAAAACCGCCAACAATGGCGGTCATAAGTCCTATAGCGGGTGTGACCCCGCTGGCGATACCAAAAGCTATAGAAAGAGGTAGGGCAATGATTGCGACAAGCACGCCTGCTAAAAGATCTTTTACTAACTTTTTCCAGGTATACCCCGCAAAAGAGGTAAGGATCATTGGATAGAAACGATCTTTAAGCACTAGCTTCTCTCTTTAGAGAGCGCTACGCCCTCTTCTTTTTCTCTCGTTTTCGGTCAATTCTTGCTTACGCAGACGAATTGTTTTTGGGGTTACCTCAATTAATTCATCCACCTCAATGAAGTCAATTGCTTGCTCCAAATTGAGAATGCGCGCAGGCGTTAAAATGATATTTTCATCAGAACCTGAAGCGCGTATGTTTGTCAATTGTTTTCCTCTTACTGGATTCACAACCAGATCATTATCTCTATTGTGTTCGCCGATTACCATACCTTCATAAATTTCTTGGCCCGGTTGAATAAACATCACCCCGCGATCTTGTAATCCAAAAATAGAATAGGCAGTAGCTTGTCCGGCAGAATTAGAAATAAGAACACCGTTATGACGACCCTCGATTTCCCCTTTATGCGGTTCATAGGCATGGAATAAAGAGGTGAGGATACCTTTTCCTTTTGTCTGGGTAAGAAAGTCGCTACGGTAACCCATAAGACCTCTCTTAGGCATTACAAATTCTATAGAGCTGATTCCATGCTCGTTTGTTGAGAGATTCTGCATTTCCCCTTTTCTTTTAGAAAGCGTCTCAATCACAGAGCCGGAGAATTCCTCGGGCACCTCAATAAAGACTCGTTCAAAAGGTTCGTAAACTTCCCCTTCCACTTTTTTCAAGACAACAACCGGTTTTGAAATGGAAAATTCATACCCTTCACGGCGCATTGTTTCAATTAGAACTGAAAGATGGAGCTCTCCGCGTCCGCAAACTTCAATAGCATCATCACCCGAATCGTTGATACGGTAAGAGATGTTAGCTCTCTTTTCTTTTAAGAGGCGCTCGCGGATTTTATTCATTGTAACATGTTTACCGTCTCTTCCTACAAGTGGACTAGAATTCACCATGAACTTCACAGAAATAGTCGGCTCATCTAAAGGGATAGGAGGAAGTCTTTTAGGGTTATTAGGATCACTTACCGTATCTCCGATCATCGCATTTGTAAGACCGCTAACACAGATGATGTCTCCTGTGGAACCCTCTTGGAATTCCACTTTTTTTATCCCGCGATAACCTTCGACTTTTGTCACCTTGTAAAGCTCAGCCTTGCCATGTTCGCCAGATAAAAGAACCTGTTGTCCCGGTTTAACCGATCCGCTAAGAACTCTCCCTGTCACTTGACGTCCGAGATAGTCAGAGTAAGACAAAGTGCTCACCTGCATCAAAAATAGACCAGTCTCATCGCCCGGTGGGGGCTCTACAGCATTAACGATCATGTCAAAGAGGGGAGTCATGTCTTTTTTCTCCTCACCCATTTCGTTGATCGCATAGCCACCGATACCCGAAGCATAAATATGTTTAAAGTCGAGCTGCTCATCGTTAGCTCCAAGCTCAACGAAAAGATCGAAAGTGAGATTCAGAGCCCTGTCGACATTTGCGTTGGGTTTGTCAATTTTGTTGATGACAAGGATGGGTTTAAGTCCCATTTTGAGGGATTTGCTGAGCACAAAGCGCGTTTGGGGCATAGGTCCCTCTTGCGCATCAACAAGGAGCAAAACCGATTGGACCATTCCCAAAACTCGCTCTACCTCGCCACTAAAGTCTGCGTGGCCGGGAGTGTCGATAATGTTGATGATGGTGTCATTGTAGGGAAGGCTTGTATGCTTAGCAAAAATTGTGATTCCACGCTCTTTTTCAAGATCGTTCGAATCCATCATTCGCTCGTCGGTAGCCTCATTTTCCCTGAAAAGGTTGGCCTGTTTGAGGAGTTGGTCAATGAGGGTTGTTTTCCCATGGTCAATGTGGGCAATGATCGCGATGTTGCGAATGTTTTTGCGTTGGGTCATAGCTTTTCAATAAAAAAATTGTTTCGGCTTATGAATATAACACAAACGTTTAATAAAAGGTATATTTTGCAACTTTTGCCTGTGGAATCTCTGGAAAAGTCTCTTTAAAAATGTAGTCAATATGCTCGATAGCTTCGACTGTAGGGTTTTTACGAGCCGTTTTTTCAATATTTTTTTTATAAAGGTGCATGTGGGTCAAAACGTTACCGAATTTCTCTTGGAACTCCTCAAAAGTATCCCATTTGTCCCCAAATTTCTCCTCCAATACCCAATTGAGAACACCCTCTTCTTGCTTCATGAGATCCATACCAGATTTAAGAAATAGAGGAAGATGGCAGTGAACCGCCTCTGTTACCATTCCAGGACCTGGCTTACCTATAAAAAGATGGCAGGCTTGCATATATTCGTGAATGTTGTCTACAAACCCTAAAATTTTTGAGTTCGGCCCGGCATTTTCTTTTAGTTGAGTAAAAAGTTTTTTATTGCTTCCGCATATAAAAATTGCTTGAAGATCGGTATTTAAGTTGAAAAAATGGAGCAGATCTTTCATTTCCTCGCTTCCGTAGCCTCCAAAAGCCACAAGGGCTGTGGGTTTTGTTATACTGAGTCCCATCGCTTCAAAAACTTTAAAGCTTTTGAGCTTTTCGGGATAGAAAGTGGGGCGTATACACATACCGGAAATGGGAAAAAGATATTTGGGATCGATCGCGTTTTTAAGGGATGCATTGGTTCTTATAATATAGTGTGTGCCGTTTCCTGGTCGAGTCCACATGACCTCCTGAGCCTCGTCAAAATCGCTCATGACAACGATGAAAGGGGCTTTTATGTCACCGTACTCTAAAAGGGTCTTGATATGCTTATTGATGAATGAGGCGGTAGAGATCACTAAATCGGGATTCTCTTTTTTAAAAAAACGGATAATAGGGTGATTTTCTTTTTCAGCAATTATTTGCCTCAGGGAAAGGTATTCTAGAACTTTAGTGATTGGATTGATAATCCAGTCCCCATAGAGTCGATTGAAAAGGCGCCCCATCGGAGAACCAAGATTTTGAGTATAGATTTTTTCCAACCCTTTGAAGCGGGCATTTTCTAAAAAATTTCCGACATAGTCGCCACCATTAATAAGGGTGATCTCAGCTTTTTCATACTTTTCTTCAAGTGCGGATTTGAGCGCTAAAGCAGTCGCAATGTGTCCTCCACCCGCCTCTGTGTAAACAATCAAAATTTTTTCAGGTTGTTGTCCAAATATAGCCAAGGAGACAAAAAAGAGTGTAATTTTAAAGAAAACTTTCATTTTCCTATTTCATCTAATGTAGGAAAAGTTATCAAGTGGATTTTTCAAATGCCCATTTTTATGTGCCGGCAAGAATGGGGTATTTTTAATCAAAGATTTCTGTGATCTTCTTGGTTGCAGTTTTGATTACATTAGACTACAATTGCAATTTATCAATGAGTCATAGGATAAAACGTATTCCGTTTGGATATGACGGCCCCTTACCTACGGGTCGAACCTTACAACGCCTTCTCCCGAAAATTTTGGAGGGGATAGATGAGACTCAAGAACAGCAACCGAACGTTGTTTTGGAGGCATTTCAACAAATTCTCGGAACTGAACTGTCTAAAATAGCCGTGGCAAAAAGCTTTGCTGATGGTGTTTTGTATGTAGCAGTAAAAAATTCAACCTTTTTAAGTGTTCTCCACATGCAGGAAAAAGGGCGAATTTTGTCACAGTTGAGAGTGAAATGTCCCAAGCATCGGTTCAATAATATCGTATTTAGGGTGGGTTAGAACAAGATGACAGAAAAAAAAGCATACGACGAAAGTTCAATCACCGTTTTGGAGGGTCTACAAGCGGTACGAGAAAGACCCGGTATGTATATCGGGGATACGAATGCAGGTGGTCTACATCAACTGATCTACGAGGTTGTAGATAACAGTATTGACGAGGCTTTAGCGGGCTATTGTACCAAAATTGTTGTCTTGTTAAACGAGGATGGCAGTGCGTCGATTGAGGATAATGGTAGAGGAATTCCGGTTGGTCGACACGAAAAGGAGTCGGCAAAGCAGGGTCGCGATGTTTCTGCTGTAGAAGTTGTGATGACTATCCTTCACGCAGGGGGAAAGTTTGATAAAGACACTTACAAGGTTTCTGGTGGACTGCATGGTGTTGGTGTCTCTTGTGTAAATGCTGTTTCCAACCGATTAGATGTTGAAGTTTATCAAAATGGGAAAGTGCACAAGATCTCTTTTGGACGTGGTAAAGTCCAAGAGTCCCTTAAAGTTATGGGAAATACCACCAAAAGGGGTACCAAGGTAACTTTTTGGCCCGATGACTCCATATTTTCGACCACAAATTTTGACTACGATACAATTTATCGCCGCCTCAGAGAGCTCGCTTTTTTGAATAAAGGGATTGAGATCCAATTTATCGACAAAAGAGATCCCGAAAAAGGGGAGACGAATTTCTCTTATACTGGTGGAATAGTCTCTTTCGTACAGTACTTGAATGAGGGTAAAACGCCTCTATTTGCCGAACCAATCTACATCAAAGGGGGCAAAGAGCTTGAAAGTGGATGGATGGAATTTGAAGTTGCGATGCAGTGGAACGAGACCTACACCGAGTCGGTCTTTTCTTATGTGAACAACATTGCCACACGTCTAGGAGGTACCCATCTTACCGGATTTTCTACTGCGTTGACACGTGTGTTAAACACCTATATCAAAAGCCACGCCATAGCAAAAAGTGAGAAAGCAGGTATCACCGGAGAAGATGTCCGAGAAGGGATGACAGCGGTTCTTTCTACAAAAGTTCCTAATCCGCAATTTGAAGGGCAAACAAAACAAAAACTCTCCAATTCAGATGTGGGTTCTGCCATTCAAATGGTAGTCGGGGAGGAGCTCACTACCTTTTTAGAGGAGAATCCTTCGATTGCCAAAATTATAGTCGAAAAGGCGACAATAGCGGCACAAGCGAGAGAGGCAGCAAAACGAGCAAGAGAGCTAACACAAAGAAAATCGGCTCTAGATAGCGCCAGACTTCCTGGAAAGCTTACAGATTGCTCAGAAAGCGATCCCAAAAAATGTGAGATCTATATCGTTGAGGGGGACTCTGCGGGTGGATCGGCCAAAGGGGGGCGAGATCGTCGTTTCCAAGCGATTTTGCCGATTCGAGGTAAAATCCTGAACGTAGAAAAAGCGCGTCTTGCAAAAATTCTGCAAAATACCGAGGTGGGTTCGATGATCTGCGCTCTTGGAACCGGAGTGGGCGAGGGATTTAAAATCGAGAAATTGCGTTATCATAAAATTATCATCATGACCGACGCCGACGTCGACGGATCCCATATTCGTACTCTACTTTTGACCTTTTTCTACCGACACATGCCTATGCTGATTGAGAGCGGATACGTGTATATTGCTCAACCCCCACTCTATCGCGTGGCACGTAAAAAAGTTTTCCAATACATCCGCTCTGAAAAAGAGATGGATGAGTATCTTTTTCAGTTAGGCATGAGCGACGTTGAATTGCGAAGACCTTCTCACCACGAACCAATAGGAAAATCTGAGCTCAAAGAGCTTGTTCAGTCGATTATGGATTTAGAGACTTTTATCCTCTCTGTGGAGCGTAAAGGTTTACCTTTCAAAGAGTTTTTAAATAATCGTAATCCTGAAGGGTTATATCCTAAGTATTTAGTGACGGTGGGGGACTCCTCTAAAATCGCTTATATACGTCAAGAGCTCGACGAGATGAAGGCACAAGATCTTGAAATGCAAAAAACGCAATTTGAGACCACCATGGCCTCTATTCCTGAAGAGGAGAGAGCGAAAATGAGTCAAAGCTTTTTTGCTAAGCCTTTACATTATGTCGAAATTTTTGATGATAAGCGCCTTGATGCGATTATGGAGCATCTTTGTAAGCATGAATTTTCGATCAAGCAATACTCGATCGCTGAAGGCAAAGTGCTGGATGTGATTGATGAGTCGGGTAAAGAGACTCCGCTTTACACTTTAAAAGAGCTTGTGGATTTCTTGCGTGAAAATGGCCGCAAAGGTGTGAGTTGCAGCGCTACAAAGGTCTTGGTGAGATGAACGCGGATCAGCTATGGGAGACTACTATGGATCCTAAGATTCGTACTCTTGTCAAAGTTACCATGGAGGATGCAATCAGCGCCGATCATATGTTCTCAATGCTGATGGGGGAAGAGGTAGCCCCTCGTCGAGCATTTATTGAAACCCATGCCCTCTCGGTGAAAAATTTGGATGTGTAGAGTATGTCTTATACGGAAAACGAACAGATTGTAAATCGTAACGTCGAAGAGGAGCTCAAGGAGAGCTACCTTAGATACTCGATGTCGGTTATTATCTCCCGCGCTCTGCCTGATGTTCGGGATGGGCTTAAACCCTCGCAGCGCAGAATTTTATACGCCATGCGCCAATTGAACCTAAGTCCTGGTGGCAAACACAGAAAATGCGCAAAAATCGCCGGTGATACCTCCGGTGACTACCATCCGCACGGTGAATCGGTAATTTATCCGACGCTTGTGCGTATGGCTCAGGATTGGGTGATGCGATATACACTAGTGAACGGGCAAGGAAACTTCGGCTCTATTGACGGCGATCCCCCAGCTGCGATGCGTTATACTGAAGCGAGATTGACCCATGCCTCTGTAGCGTTAATGGAAGATCTTGATAAAGAGACTGTCGATTTTGTTCCAAACTACGATGAGACAAAGAAAGAACCGACCGTCTTTCCATCCAAATTTCCTAACCTTATTTGTAATGGCTCGTCCGGAATTGCTGTGGGAATGGCCACAAATATTCCCCCGCACAACTTGTTGGAGCTTTCTAGAGCGGTGCAGATGTTGATCGATGATCCTGGTATCACAATTGATCAGATCATGGAGGTCATGCCCGGACCCGATTTCCCAACAGGTGGGACAATTTGTGGTTACAGAGGGATCAAAGAGGCCTACTATACCGGACGCGGAAAACTCATGCTCAGGGGAGTGCTTCGCTCAGAAGAGATGGAGGGTGATCGCTCAAGAATTATCATTGATGAGTTGCCTTATAACGTAAACAAGGCGCTTTTAATCGAGCGAATTGCGGAGCTTATTAATGATAAAACAATGGCAGGTATCTCTGATATTCGCGATGAGTCGGATAAGGATGGATTGAGGATCGTTTTAGATCTGAAAAGGGGAGAAATTCCTGATGTAACAATCAATCAGCTTTATAAATTTACCGATTTGCAGGTTACCTTCGGTTGCAACATGCTCGCACTGGACAATGGTTTGCCAAAAACCATGAACATCAAGCAAATGATGCAAGCATGGGTGGACCATCGAATTGAAGTAGTGCGTCGCCGTACTCGTTACGAGCTTAATAAAGCTGAGGCGCGTGCGCATATTTTAGAAGGGTATCTTAAAGCTCTTGACCATCTAGATGAGATTGTGAAGATGATACGTCAATCCTCCGATCGGCATGTTGCTCGAGTGGAATTGATCCAAACATACCATTTCTCAGAGCGCCAAGCCGATGCGATTTTAGAGTTAAGGTTGTATCAACTTACAGGACTTGAAAGAGAAAAAATTGAGAATGAGTACAAGGATCTCATTCAAAAAATAGAGCATCTACGCGCAATTCTGGCTGATGAAAAGCTTGTTCGCGGGATAATTAAAGAGGAATTAGCCGATATTGAAAGAAATCATAAGGGTATTAGAGCAACAAAGATTGTCGCTGCGGAAGGCGAGCTTCAAATGGAAGATCTTATCCCTAATGAGACCGTTGTCATAACGATCTCCTCTGATGACTATATTAAAAGAATGCCAATCGATACATTCCGTGAGCAAAAACGGGGTGGAAGCGGGGTGATTGGGGCAGATCTTAAAAAAGAGACCGATGCCGTCAAAGATGTCTATATTGTAGATACCCATGATACACTTTTAGTATTCACAAATTTAGGACGTTGTTACTGGCTTAAAGTTTGGCAAGTTCCTGAAGGGAACCGCCGTTCAAAAGGCAAACCCCTTATCAATCTACTGGAGGGATTGACTAAAGATGAGCGTATCGCTGCCATCTTGAATATCAAGTCTTTTGAAGATCCCGGAGCTGTGATTTTTGCGACAAAGCAAGGAACAATCAAGAAGACTCTTCTCGATGCTTATAGTTCCCCACGTAAAAAGGGGGTATATGCTATAGCAATCGATGATGGGGATGAGGTGATAGCAGCAAGACTTGTGCACCCTGGTGAGCAGGTGATGCTGTTTACTAGAGATGGTATGGCTGTACGCTTTGATGAGGATCGCTGCCGTCCTATGGGCCGTGTTGCTCGTGGTGTTCGGGGAGTGACTCTTAAAGATAAAGAGGATTTTGTTGTCTCCTGTGAGGTCGTAAAATCGACCGACACGCTCTTGCTTGTTTGTGAAAATGGTTTTGGAAAACGTTCTGATGTTGAAGAATTCCGCCACACAAATAGAGGGGGTAAAGGTGTGAGAGCAATTATGATCAACAAGCGAAACGGTTACTTAGTTGCCGCGCTCAGGGTCGACGAAAAAGATGGAATCTTGATGATGTCTGAAGGGGGCCAAACCCTTAGAACCTCGATCAAAGATATTCGGGTTATGGGTCGCTCAACGCAAGGGGTTACTCTTGTGAATTTGGGTGTGGATGACAAGCTTGTTGCGGTCCAAAGAATCAGCGAGGGTGAAGAGAGTGGCATTTAATTCGCTCTTTATTACCTTTGAAGGGATTGATGGTTGTGGAAAATCGACTCAGCTTTTGAAGGCTAAGCGATTTTTCACTGAGAATGGCTATGATGTCGTAGAGACTAGAGAGCCTGGTGGAAGCATGATAGGCCGACATTTAAGGGCGCTACTTTTGGAAGAGGGGGCCAAAATTCAGCGCTCTGAAGTTTTGTTGTTTATGCTGGATCGCTCTGAACATGTGAGGCAGGTGATTGAGCCAGCCCTTCAGCAGGGAAAGGTTGTCCTTTGTGATCGTTATATTGACTCCACTTTAGCCTATCAGCACGATTTTTCTTTTGAACTTTTGGATACTTTGAATCAATTTGCAACCGGTGGACTGAAGCCAGATTTAACTTTCTATTTTGATTTGCCTTTGGAGACAGCGATCAGTAGACGAAGATCCCGACCGGAGTCGGATAAGATCGAATCCAGGCCCCATTCCTACATGGAAAATGTCTTAGCTCGCTACACAAAGGTCTGTTTACGCGAGCCACAAAGAATTAAGGTGATACCGGCTCACCATCCAATTGAGGAGGTAACCAAGATGATGGAGGTGCATTTGAGAGGTTCTATTGCATCCAGCCCTTGAAAACCTTAAAAATTCATCGGATCTTTTGACCCCTTTACTGATTGTCTCTGATCTTGAAGAGAATCTTTTGGAAGAGACAAGAGCCCTTTGCCGCTCTTTTTTAAAAAGAAAAGCGGTGGATCACCCCGACGTATTATTTTTTCAGCCTGAACGTGGCTCAAAAACATACTCGATGGAAACAGTCAGGTCTCTTATCCAGGAGGTAAATCTGCCCCCTTTTGAGGAGAAGTTCCGCTACTTTGTTCTAGATAAGGTGGAGATGATGCTCCCTGTGCATCAAAATGCACTTTTGAAAGTTCTGGAAGAGCATCCTCTGTTTATAAAATTTATTTTACTTACAAGCTCCACAGCCTCCTTACTACCGACGGTTCTTTCTAGATTAAAAAAGGTTTTTTTAAACGAAAAAAAATCGGTAAAAGGGGCTTTCCCCGATTTTTCCCTCCCTTTTTCGGGACTCTACCAAGCATTGCAAAATACTGAGGAGAGCTCATCTTTTGTAGAACTTGAAGGGGGTAGTGAAATTTTTGATAGCTTAGACGAGGCCTCTTTAGAGTGGACTTTAAAAGGGCAAAGAGCCGAGGAGCTCTACATCAAAAAAAAATATCTTATAGAAGCTCTTTACGCCAGGCTCAAAATACAGAACGGGTGTTAAAGTATAAATCCCTTGTCTTGGGAGTTTTTGTTGGGTATACTATCCGGATGTCTCTCAATCAATCTAAATTTCGAGAAATCGTTTTTCATTTTTTATTTGCTCGCCCCCAAACTACAGACGAGGTAGATCTATTAGTAAAATCTTTAATGCACTTTCATAAGACCACAAAAAAAAATGTGATGGAGGCTTTTAGCCGTTATGAAAAAATTTTGCAAAGTGTAGAAACTATCGATCAGGCTATTCAAAAAACTTCAAAAGAATATGATGCTGATAGAATCACAAAGGCAGAAAAAGTAGCAATAGAGCTATGCGCTTATGAGATGCTTTATGATGAACAGATACCTGAAAAGGTAGCGATTTCTGAGGCGATTCGATTAACCAAAAAATATGGGAGTAAGGAGGGCGCCGGATATGTCAACGCGATTATGGATACCCTCTATAATAACCGAGAACAAGAGTCTTAAGCCTTACACAACGATGAAAGTAGGGGGGGAAGCCCGTTATTTTGCAGAGGTAAAAACTGTTGAAGAGCTAAAAGAAGTTCTCTTGTTTAAAAAAAGGGTGAACCTACCCCTTTTTATCCTAGGAAAAGGTTCTAATCTGATTTTGGGAGAGGGCAATCCCC
>Ga0194124_10005550_pt1 | contig 11673 bp, 9 predicted proteins | sample TA2KigCas0mmetaG_FD_148605 | JGI IMG/M metagenome (GOLD analysis project Ga0194124, IMG submission 148605) | Freshwater microbial communities from Lake Tanganyika, Tanzania - TA2015031 Kigoma Deep Cast 0m | ecosystem: Environmental > Aquatic > Freshwater > Lake | place: Tanzania: Lake Tanganyika...
CCAGTGGTGCTTCTCGCCCTCGGGGCGAACATGGCCTCCGAGCTTGTGCGGCACCTGAAGCAGGCGGAAGTGCAGTCCCTTCTCGAGCATCTGTCGCTTGCACGGCAGCTTCCGCGTGATCGGGTGGTGGAGGTCCTGCGTGAGTTTCGCGAGGCAACGCGCGGCGAAGTGCAGGTGGTGTTCGACACCGATGCCTTCATGCAGGAAGTGCTCGCCCGTAGCTTCGGGGCGGAGGCGGGAGCCAATCTTCTCGAGCGGCTGGAGTCGTTGCTGGATTTGGAGGGTATCGAAGCACTCCGGGGGAGGGACGGCGACTGGATCCATGCACAGATCAGGGAGGAGCACCCGCAGATCATCGCAACGATTCTGGCCTTGCTCGATCCGGCGAAGGCTTCCGAGGTGGCGGGCTTCTTCAGTGCCGATTTGCGCAACGAACTGCTCCTCAGGGTGGCACTGCTCGCGAGGGTTGAGCCCGTGGCGCTCAGGGAGCTCAATGAAGTGCTGCTTGCGCTTGCCTCCGGAAACCTCAGCCATCGGTCGGCGCTCGGCGGCATACGGCCTGCGGCCGAGATTCTCGGTGCGCTCCCCGAAGGCATGGATGCAGCGGCGGTGGAGCGGATCCGGCAACACAACCCGGAGCTTGCCGAGCGTCTCGTTGAGCGGATGTTCACCTTCGAGCACATTGCCGAACTCGAAGACCGCAGCATCCAGACGCTGCTGGCCGAGGTTGCGCAGGAGCAGCTTGCGATGGCGTTGCGCGGCACATCGCCCCTGCTGCGCGAGCGCATCCTTGCCAATCTTCCACGGCGCACAGCACGCTCCGTTGAGGAGGCATTGCGGACTTCCCCGCCCGTGAAGGCTGCCGAGGTGGCGGAGGCGCAAAAGCAGATCCTCGCACTCGGCCGCATGCTGCACGAGGAGCAGCGGCTGGTGCTCGCTCGAGCGCGACAGCAGGCGGTTAATATCCGTTGACCCCCGATTAACCATCATGAGGTTAACGCTCCATGGTTACAGTCCAGGAATGTCTCAGCCGTAAGCCTGCCGCGGTCCTCTCGCTTCGCAGCTCCGACACTGTTCACGCAGCGCTCGTCATGATGCGCGAGCGCAAGGTCCGTTCGATCCTGATCAGCGAAGACGGCCGTCTCGAGGGTATCGTGTCGCAGGGTGATTGCGCAATGAAGGTGCTGTTTCATGGCCTCGATGCGCACAAGGTTCTGCTCGATGCCATCATGACCCGCAAGCCCATGACGGTGGGACTGAAGGACGCCATCGACCATTGCATGAAGATCATGGCCGAGCGCAGGATCCGTCATCTCCCCGTCGTGAGCGAGGACAACACGGTTTTGGGGATGGTGTCGGTGGGCGACGTTGTGAAGGAGATCATCCGCCAGCAGGAGCAGCACATTCGCTATCTCGAGACCTACATCAAGGGACACACGCTTGAGTACTGAAGTCCTCTTGCCGGATCGCACGCCGCCCGCAAGGGGTGTCCCGCCGGACCCCGCCCTGCCGGAGCCCTGCGGAGCACGCCTTTCGGAGGTTGAGCAAGCCATCGAGGGACGACGCACCAGTTCACCCAGGCGACTCGGCCTGCCAGCGCCCAGCGATGCGCAACTCGACCGGATGCTTCGGGCTGCCGCTGCGGCGCCTGACCATGGGCAACTGCTCCCCTGGCGCTTTCTGCGCATCGGTGCGCAGCGACGCGACGCGCTCGGGGGCGCGTTTGCCCAGGCCTTGCGCGAACGTGACCCGCTCGCCACCAGCGATCAGTGCGCGCAGGCGAGGGCGAAGGCGCACAACGCGCCACTACTCCTTGCCGCCATCGCGCGTCTCAATCCGGGCGAAGGCGCCGGGGTGGTGCACGGGTGGGAAAAGCTTGTGTCGTTGGGTTGCGCAATCCAGAACCTGCTTCTAGCCGCCCATAGCCTCGGTTTTCAAAGCGCACTCACCAGCGGCCGCGCCATCGATGCCGCGCCAGTGCGCGCCTTGCTTCGCCTTGCTCGCCACGAACGGGCGGTCTGTTTCATCAACCTTGGCACCGAGACCGCCCCGCGCAAGGCGCGCATGCGCCCGGCGCCGTCGTCCTTCGTCAGCGACCTCTGATGCGCGGTGGGCGGTGGGCGGTGTGCGGTGGGCGGCAGGTAGCAGTTAGCAGGCGGCAGGTAGCAGGTAGCCGGCAGCAGGCGACTTTTGTTGTAGGCTGCGGAAAGATTGACAAGCCGTAGAACGCAGTCCATACTCCGCAGCAAGTCGTCGGTTAATAAAAATACACTCCTCCATTCGCGTTGATTCTCCCCGTCTTGGGGCAACCACGTAGTCGCTGGAGGGAGTGGCATGGAGATGAACCGGAGGCAATTCCTCCGGGTGAGTACGGCGGGGCTGGTCGGATCCAGTCTGGCTGTGATGGGCTTTTCGCCCACCGCAGTCATCGCCGAAACCCGGAGTTTCAAGCTCGCGCGCACCAGTGAAACGCGCAGCATCTGTCCTTACTGCTCGGTCAGTTGTGGACTGATCATCTACTCGATGGGTGATCGCGCCAAGAATGTGAAGAGCGCGATCGTGCATGTGGAGGGCGACCCCGACAACCCGGTCAACCGCGGCACCCTTTGCCCCAAGGGCGCAGGTGTGCTCGACATGATCCAGAGTCCCAACCGGCTCAAGTTTCCTGAAGTTCGCGAGGCTGGCGCCAAGGAGTGGAAACGCATCAGTTGGGATGAGGCGCTCGATCGCGTGGCCAGGCATATGAAGGCCGACCGCGACGCGCATTTCGTGGCAAGCAACGACAAGAGCGAAGTGGTCAATCGCTGGCCCACCGTGGCGTTCCTTGCCTCGAGCGCAGCGTCGAACGAATCCGGTTATCTCACCTCGAAGGTTGTTCGCGGTCTCGGCATTACCGCAGTCGATACACAAGCACGTATCTGACACGCACCGACGGTGTCCAGTCTGGGCCCGACATTCGGTCGCGGAGCGATGACCAACCACTGGGTGGATATCAAGAATACCGACCTGGTCATGATCATGGGCGGCAATGCCGCCGAGGCACACCCCTGCGGTTTCAAGTGGGTCACCGAAGCCATGCAGCACCGCAAGGCCAAGCTGGTGGTGGTGGATCCGCGCTACACCCGCTCGGCGGCGGTCTCCGACATCTACGCGCCGGTGCGCGTGGGGACCGACCTTGCGTTCCTCGGGGGAGTGATCCACTACCTGCTGAGCAACGACAGGATCCATCACGCGTATGTGAAGGCCTACACCGATGCGAGCTTCCTGGTGAAGGATGAGTACGCCTTCGACAACGGCCTCTTCTCGGGCTACAACGAGGAAAAGCGCAACTACAACAAGGCGAGCTGGGGCTACCAGATGGGCGCCGACGGCTTTGTGAAGGCCGACCCCGAGATGCAGGACGCGCGCTGCGTCTTCCAGTTGATGAAGGCGCACTACAGCCGCTACACCCCCGAGAAGGTGAGTGAGATCACCGGCACTCCCAAGGAAGCCTTCCTGAAAGTGTGCGAGGCGATCGCCGCAACCAGCGCGCAGGACAAGGTGATGACCATCCTCTACGCCCTCGGATGGACGCAGCACTCGGTCGGCTCGCAGAACATTCGGGCGATGGCCATGATCCAGCTGCTGCTCGGCAACATCGGCCGTCCCGGGGGCGGGGTGAACGCGCTGCGCGGGCATGCGAATGTGCAGGGCATCACCGACATGAATCTGGTGGCAGGTGTCTTGCCCGGCTATCTGAGGATGGCCTCCGACGCCGAGCAGGACTTCCAGAAGTTCCTCGAGTCGCGCTCACCCAAGCCCCTGCGGCCGGGGCAGATGAGCTTCATGCAGAACTACCCGAAGTTCCATGTGAGCCTGATGAAGGCCTGGTACGGCGCTGCCGCGACCAAGGAAAACAATTTCGCCTACGACTGGCTGCCCAAGCACAATACCGCCTACGACGTGCTGGCGATGTTCGAGATGATGGCGCAGGGCAAGATGAACGGCTTCATCTGCCAGGGCTTCAACCCCCTTGCCGCGCTGCCCAACAAGAAAAAGCTCAGCGCCGGACTCTCGAAGCTCAAGTACATGGTGGTGCTCGATCCGCTCGACACCGAGACCTCGGAGTTCTGGAAGAACTTCGGGCCGCTCAACGATGTCGACCCCACAAAGATCCAGACCGAGGTCTTCAGGCTTCCCACCACCTGCTTTGCGGAGGAAACCGGCACCTTCACCAACTCCGGTCGGGTGATCCAGTGGAAGGAGAGGGCTGTCGATCCGCCGGGAGAGGCCAAGCCCGATTACGAGATCGTGGCAAGGCTCTTTCTCAAGCTTCGCGGCATGTACGCCAAGGACGGCGGGGCCTTGCCCGATCCGATCCTCAAGATGGCCTGGTCCTACACCAATCCGCATGCGCCGAGTCCAGCCGAGGTGTTGCGCGAGATTTCGGGCCGGGCGCTCGCTGACGTCACCGATCCGAAGGACGCCACCAAGGTGCTTGCGAAGGCGGGCGAGCAACTCGGAGGCTTTGCGCTCCTGCGCGACGACGGGTCAACCGCGTGCGGCAACTGGATCTACGGTGGCTGCTGGTCGCAGGCGGGCAACCTCACTGCGCGCCGCGGCACTGCCGATCCAACCGGCTGGGGTGCCTACCCTGAGTGGGGTTTTGCCTGGCCAGCCAATCGCCGGGTGCTCTACAACCGTGCCGCAGCAAGTCCCGAGGGCAAGCCGTGGGATCCTTCACGGCCCTACCTTGCATGGAACGGGCAGCGCTGGGCAGGCGCCGACATCCCCGACATGCGCGCCGATGCGGCACCCGAGGAAGGCGTGGGTCCTTTCATCATGAACCCCGAGGGTGTTGCGCGGCTCTATGCGCCAGCGATGAACGAGGGGCCGTTTCCCGAGCACTACGAGCCTTTCGAGACGCCGCTGGGTGCCAACCTGATGTGTCCCGACAACCCGAAGGCGGTGAGCAATCCGGCGGCGCGGGTCTACAAGGGCGATATGGAAGCCTTCGGCAAGGCCGACAAGTTCCCGTATGCAGCAACGACCTATCGACTCACCGAGCACTTGCACTTCTGGACCAAGCATGCCCGAAGCAATGCAATCACCCAGCCAGCGCCCTTCGTGGAGATCGGTGAGGACCTCGCCAAGGAGAAAGGTATCCGCCAGGGCGACAAGGTGAAGGTCACCAGCCAGCGTGGCGAGGTGGTGGCTGCCTGCGTGGTTACCAAGCGCATCAAGGGGCTCAACGTTGCGGGCAAGAAAGTGCATCATGTGGGGATCCCGATCCACTGGGGATTCAAGGGTGTGACGCAAAACGGCTATCTTGCCAATGCGCTCACGCCCTACGTGGGTGATGCCAATTCGCAGACGCCGGAATACAAGGCGTTCCTGGTCAACATTCAGAAAGCATAAGGAAGCGACCATGGCGAGTTTGCAAAGTCTTGACGTGGTGGCCCGCTCGGCCACCACCACCCCCACGCCTTCGGTGCGTCAGGTCCCGCAGGTTGCCAAGCTGATCGATGAGTCCAAGTGCATCGGTTGCAAGGCATGTCAGGTCGCCTGCATGAACTGGAACGATCTGCGCGACGAGGTTGGCACCAACATCGGCGTCTACGACAACCCCAGTGATCTCACCCCGAGTTCCTGGACGGTGATGAAGTTCTTTGAGGTGGAATCGAAGGAAAGTCCGCTCGAGTGGCTGATCCGCAAGGACGGCTGCATGCATTGCGAGGATCCGGGCTGCCTGAAGGCGTGTCCTTCGCCGGGGGCGATCGTGAAGTACGCCAACGGCATCGTCGACTTCATTTCCGAGAACTGCATCGGTTGTGGCTACTGTGTGAAGGGCTGTCCCTTCGATGTGCCGCGGATCAGCCAGAAGGACAACAAGGCCTACAAGTGCACGCTTTGCTCCGACCGGGTTGCGGTGGGCCTCGAACCGGCCTGTGTGAAGACCTGTCCCACCGGTGCGATCGTCTATGGCCCGAAAGACGACATGGTGAGCTACGGGATCAAGCGCAGCAAGGAGTTGCAGGAACGCGGCTTCAGGAACGCCGGGCTCTACAACCCCGAGGGGGTGGGCGGTACCCATGTGATGTATGTGATGAAGCACGCCGACCGGCCCGCACTGGTCGACCTGCCTGCCAATCCCACCGTGAGTCCGCTCGTGAGTTTGTGGAAGGGCGCTGCCAAGCCGCTTGCCATGCTCGGCATGCTCGGCGCGGCAACGGCAGCCTTCTTCCACTACATGAAAGTGGGGCCGATCGAGGACAAGGACGACGAGGACAAGGTGGTCGAGGCCAACGGTGCACCCGGTCCATCCAGCGCACCGAGGGGATCCAGCGTCTCCAGTGCACCGACAGGGAGGGGATGATGTCGAAACTGATACGCCGCTACGCCGATTCCGACCGGATGAACCACTGGTTGATCGCGCTCTTTTTCGTCCTTGCGGGTCTTTCGGGGCTGGCCTTCTTTCACCCGGGCCTGTTCTTCCTCAGTCACCTTTTTGGAGGGGGTAGCTGGGCGCGCATCCTGCACCCCTTCCTCGGGGTGCTCATGGCGTTATGCTTCCTGGTGCTCTTTTTGCGTCTTTGGAAGGACAACGTGATCACCGACGCCGACCGCGAATGGCGCAAGCACATGGGGGAGATGTTCCGCGGCAACAAGGAAGCGATGCCGCCCGTGGGGAAGTACAACTACGGGCAAAAGGCTGTGTTCTGGTTGATGAGCGGGAGCCTGCTTGTGCTCTTCGTCACCGGGTTCCTCTTCTGGCGGCCGTTTTTTGCGCCCAACTTCGGCATCGATCTGCAGCGGGTGGGCGCGCTGCTCCATGCGGTAGCTGCGGTGGTCCTCGTGATCAGCACGATCGTGCATGTCTATGCGGCGATCTGGGTGAAGGGCACCACCAGGGCCATGACGCGCGGCACCGTAACCGACTCCTGGGCGCGTCGCAACCACCCCCTGTGGCACGCCGAAGCCGGGGGGGAACAGCGCTGAAAGGGACCGTCGGGCCGGACCGGGCAGCGGGGGTCCGGCCGGTGGCGCTTTCCTTTCTTTCCTGAAGGGGCCTGGCGCGGTGGAGTCCAGACCCGCAGTGCGGGTGCTGTCGTCGGAAGAGATCCTTGCGCAAAAGGCACTGGAGATCCCCTTTCTCCAGGCTCCGGATCTGCGTACGGTCTTCGCCGAGCGCGCGATGCGGATGCGGCAGCTGGCGGCGCAGAGCAGCCTTGGAGAGTTTCTGCGTTTTCTTGCGGTGCTTGCCCAGGCGCAGCATGAACTCGCGCAGCACTACCCGCAACTCCCGTTGATCGACGAGGCCGAAGCCGCACGGCTTCAACGGGTGGCGGGCGTGCCGTTCGTGGCGGCGCAGTGGTATCGCGATCCGGTCTGGCGACAGAAACTGCTGGAACTTGGCGAGCGCTGCGCGTTGCATGCGCCTGCTGCGCTGCGCGATGCCATCGGTGGTTTGCGCGCCCGCTCCCACACCTGGATCGAGGCACAGGCCGACCTTCTGCTCACCGGCTCTCAACGCGGGCTCGATCTTGCGCTCGCGCCGCTGATCGGCGCAGCGCTGCAGTTGCACTTCACCGCGCTGCTTGCGCAGTGGGAGGCGGCTTCGCAAGCACAACCCGCGTTGCGTGGAGCCATCGGCCGAACGCTGCTCGAGGGACATTGCCCGGCCTGCGCAAGTCCGCCAACGGCCAGCATCACGCTTGCGATCGGCCCGAGCGCAGGGCACCGCTACCTGCACTGCAGCCTGTGCAACGCCCGCTGGCACATGCCACGCAACAAGTGCGCGCACTGCTTCCGCACCGATGATCTGCGCTACGAAGCCCTCGAGCTCGCCGATGCGGGCCAGGATCCGCGCGAGGAGGCAGAGTCCACGGCCGTGGGACGCCGCCCGGCCGTGCTCGCGGAAGCCTGCGGGCACTGCCTTCACTACCTCAAGATCATGCACACCGATCGCGATCCCTTCGTTGATCCGCTGGCCGATGACCTCTACAGCCTTTCGCTCGATCTGCTCCTGGGCGAGGAGGGCTTCGAGCGCTACGGCAACAACCTCATGCTGCATCTGGCCCGTCCGGAAGATCCATGAGCGCGCGGCCCACTGCATCCGTGGTCCACGGTGTTGCGGCCGACTTCAGGAGCATCCCCTCGGTTGATCGCCTCTTGCGTCACCCCGCTTCGGCGGCCCTTGCGCTCGAGCACGGACACCGGCTCACACGGGATACTGCGCGCGTCGTTCTCGAAGAACTCCGAGGCCGTGCGGATCGCGGCGAATTGCGCGCCAGCGAACCCGAACTCGATCAGCTGACAACGGTGCTCGCCGCGCGTTGCCAGGCGCAGCTTGCCTCGTCGGCGCGTGCGGTGATCAACCTCACCGGCACGGTGATCCACACCAACCTTGGACGGGCACCGCTGCCAGCGCTTGCGCTCGAGCGCATCGTTGCGCTGGGCGGTAGTGCCAACAACCTCGAGTACGACCTGCAGCGAGGTGCGCGTGGCGACCGCGACAGTCTGGTCGAAGCGCTGCTCTGCCGCCTCACCGGTGCGCAGGCCGCCACTGTGGTCAACAACAATGCCGCAGCGGTGCTGCTCATGATCGCCGCGCTGGCGCAGGGCCGCGAGGTGCTGGTGTCGCGTGGCGAACTGGTGGAGATCGGCGGAGCCTTCCGCATGCCTGACGTGATGGCCAGCGCCGGTGCGCGTCTCGTGGAAGTTGGCACCACCAACCGCACGCATCCGCAGGACTACGAGCGTGCCATCAATGCGCATACCGCAATGCTGATGAAGGTCCACACCAGCAACTACGCGATCCAGGGGTTCAGCAGCGCGGTCGACGAGGCAGTGCTTTCGGGGATCGCCCGAAGGCACGGGGTGGTGCTTGCCTCGGACCTGGGCAGCGGTTCGCTGATCGATCTTTCAGGCTACGGACTGCCGCGCGAGCCGCTGCCGCAGGACAAGCTTGAGGCCGGCTGCGATGTGGTGAGCTTCTCGGGCGACAAGCTGCTTGGAGGACCGCAGGCCGGCCTGATCGTGGGCTCGCGCGAGGTTGTGGAGCGCATTCGCAGGCATCCGCTCAAGCGCGCCTTGCGGGTGAGCAAGCTGCCGCTGCTCGCACTCGAGGCAACCCTTCAGCTCTACCTGCGCCCCGAGTTGCTCGCGCGCGATCTGCCGGTGCTGCGACTCCTCACCCGGCCGCGTAGCGCGATCCTGCGGCAGGCACGGCGGTTGCGCGCCGCAGTGGCCGAGGCGCTTGCGCCGCGCTTCACGGTGGAAGTTGTGCCGCTGATGAGCCAGATCGGTTCGGGCTCGCTCCCGGTGGACCGCCTCGCCTCGGCGGGATTGAGGATCGTGTCCAGCGCTTCAAGGCACGGCGACCGCGAACTCGAGACGCTCGCGCAGACACTTCGCGCGCTCCCACGCCCAGTGCTCGGAAGGATTGCCGACCATGCGGTGCTCTGGGATCTGCGCTGCCTCGAGCACGACCGGGAACTGCGTGTGCAGTTGCCCCAACTCCGGGCTGCGCTCACATGATCGTGGGTACTGCGGGTCATATCGACCACGGCAAGACAACGCTGGTGAAGGCGCTCACCGGCGTGGATACCGACCGCTTGCCGCAGGAAAAGGAGCGCGGGATCACGATCGAACTCGGCTACGCCTACCTCGATCGCGGCCCGGGACTCGACCCGCTCGGATTTGTGGATGTGCCAGGCCACGAGCGGCTGGTGCACACCATGCTCGCGGGCGCAAGCGGAATCAGCTTCGGAATGCTGGTGGTGGCGGCCGACGACGGGCCGATGCCGCAGACGCTCGAGCATCTGGCGATTCTTGCGCTGCTCGGGATCGAGCGGGGTCTTGTGGCGCTAAGCAAGTGCGATCGGGCCGATGCGACCCAGCGCGCTGCGGTCGGTTCTGCGGTCGAGGCGCTACTGCTGCAGGCAGGACTGCCTGCGTACCGGGTCTTCGAAGTGTCTGCGATAAGCGGTGAGGGTCTCGAGGCGATCCGCAGTCATCTGCTGGCGCAAGCCAGTGTGGTGCGTGACAGGGCAGCGCAACCCGACCCTGAGGGCTCGCAGCCGGGCCCCTCGGCGCTGGACGAAAGCCACGCGGCGCCGGGCGCCAGCCCAAAGGCGCGGGATGCCAGCCACGCGGCGCCGGGCGCGGCAGCCCAGTGCGGATTCCGGCTCGCGATCGACCGGGTGTTTACGCTGGAAGGACACGGCAGCGTGGCTGCAGGCCCGGTGCATGCCGGCCGGGTGGCCCCTGGCCGGCTGCTGCGCCTGATCCCCGGGGATCTGCAGGTACGGGTGCGCAGTATCCACGCACAGGGGCGGGCAGTATCCGAGGCCTCCACGGGTCAACGCGCTGCGCTCGCACTCGCCGGGCTCCAGCGCCAGGATCTCTCCCGCGGCCAATGGCTGGTCGACCCCGGGATCGTGTCGGTGTCGGACCGGATCGATGCGCGCGTGCGTCTTTGGCCGGGCGAGCGGCAGGGACTGCGAAGCGGCACCCAGGTGCACCTGCATCTCGGTGCCGAAGCGGTCACCGGGAGCGTGGCAAACCTGGACCGCGATGTACTGCTACCCGGAGAGGAGGGGCTGGTGCAGCTGGTGTGCCACAGGGCGATCGGCGCATGGCATCGCGACCGCGTGGTGCTGCGTGATGCATCGGCGAGTCGAACCCTTGCGGGAGGGATCGTTCTCGACCCTGCGGCGCCGGTGCGCTATCGGCGGACAGCCCAGCGGCTTGCACAGCTTCGCGCGTTGGCGATCGAGCATCCTGGCCAGAGGATTGCAGCCTTGCTCGAATCGAGTCCACTCGGTATCGGGGCTGCAGACTACCTGCGGAGGCAGGCCGGCCACGCGGCGGTTTCAAGCGCTCCCTCGCTGCGACTGGGCGAATGGCTGCTCGATGAGCAGCACGCGAAACGGCTCATGGCTGTGATCGTGCAGCAACTCGAGGAGTACCATCGGTTGCATCCGCTCGATGCCGGCATCGAACTGCAACGCTTGCGTCGCCTGGCGTGTCCGCGTTTCGATGCCGATGCTTTTCGTGCGCTGATCCAGGTCATGTGCGCGCGCGGCATGCTGGCAGTGCAGGGGGCCTTCCTGCACCACCCGGAACATGCGCTGCGGCTGAGCGCGCGCGAACAGGCAGTGTCGGAGTCGTTGGCTCCCCACCTGCGCGCCGCCGGATTCCACGGCGCCTGGGTGCGCGATCTGGTGAAACACTGCAGGCACGAGGAAACGATCGTGCGCGCAACGCTCGCGACGATGGCGCGTGCCGGGCAGGTCCATCCGGTGGTGAAGGACCTCTACTACGCGCCCGAAGTGATCGATGAACTGGTGGCCATCGCCTTGCGCCTCGCCGAGTCCACCGGCGAGCGGGGGGTGCGCGCCGCGCAGTATCGCGATGCCATCGGGCTTGGTCGGCATCGCGCCATCCAGATTCTCGAGTACTTTGACCGGATCGGCGTGTTGCGCAGAGTGGGTGACCTGCACCGGATGCGCGCCGAAAGCGCATGGGCGCGCGCTCCGGTTACGATGCGCGTTGAAGTGACCGAACGATGATGCGTGGAACTTTCCGCGTGTGGATCCTGGCGCGAAGGGTGAGCCGTCAACGGAGGGGGATCGATCCTGGTGGGTCGGCCGGGCTTCAAACCCGGTGGGCGACGCCATGCGTTGCCGG
>Ga0194124_10005552_pt1 | contig 11673 bp, 12 predicted proteins | sample TA2KigCas0mmetaG_FD_148605 | JGI IMG/M metagenome (GOLD analysis project Ga0194124, IMG submission 148605) | Freshwater microbial communities from Lake Tanganyika, Tanzania - TA2015031 Kigoma Deep Cast 0m | ecosystem: Environmental > Aquatic > Freshwater > Lake | place: Tanzania: Lake...
GGGGGACAAGCTGGCGGCCTGCTTCATGGCGTTTGTTACAGATCCAAGTATTGAAGTAGCACAAGGTCAGCAACTGGACCCATCAACCGGACTGGCTTTTCCCTTGCTGGACAAGCTCCAGCCAGGCGCTATCGAGATCCTGGGAGACGGGAGAAGCGTTACATTTGCAAACCCGCCTTCAAGCGGTGACTTTTCAACGACACAAAAATATCACCTCCTTAGCATTGCAACCGCTTATGAAATCACATACGAATCACTGACAGGTGACTATTCGCAAGTAAATTTTTCTAGCGCAAGAATGGGACGCATGGAAATGCGCCAATCAGTTTCTCGTTGGCGATGGTCTATCTTGATCCCGCAACTACTGAAAAGAGTTGAGCAAAGATATAAACAAACCAGCATGATGACAGGGGTTCAGCGAACTTCGCGCTCTTTTGAGTGGACCCCTCCAGTTGCCTGGCTGGTTGACCCGGCCCGCGAGATCCCAGCTTATGTAGACGCCATCAGGGCAGGAATGATGAGCCTGAGCGAGGTTCAAAGAATGCTGGGCTATGTTCCCTCTGCCGTGCTCAAGGAGCTAGGAGAGGACATGAAGGCCGCTCGTGATGCTGGCTTGAAGCTAGACGTTGATCTTGCCAGCACCACAGGAACCGTCCGACCTGTGACAATGGAACCACCAGCTCCCTGATTATGACCCACGAAACAATCCAGCGTTCAGCATTGCTGACTCCCAACTCTTGGAATGAAGAAACAAAAACAGCAGAGATCGTGATCTCTACGGATCAAATCGTCGGCGATGGCTGGAAGCTCTCCCATGATCCTGGATCCATCGTAATGCCAACAAGGCCAATCCCTATAGATATTGAGCACTCAAAGCATTCGGCCACGGTATGGGGATCAGTCAAAGATTTGAGGATTGAAAGGAACAACAATGGAGTGCAAGAATTGATCGGAAAGATCGCTGTTGATGGGCCTCCGGATGCGGTCGCAATTGCCTTGCCACGTTTGCGCAACGGATCTGCTCGCTTTTCGGTCGAGGCTCGCTATACCCAAGATCAGCTGACCCCGTCAGGATCCATCGTCCGCGTGAACATGTGGGAACCGATCATGGTCTCTCTGGTGGCGGCGCCCCAAGACCCTGGCGCTATTATGCGCAGTAGCAACTCTCCACAATCTCCTCCCGGTCCTGATATGGCCAACGACGACAAGACCCCAGATCCTGTTCAGGCACAGGAAACGGCGCCCGTTGCACCTCCGGCTCCTGAAGCGGCAACCATTCAGCGATCAGCCGGACCTGCTCCTGCCACCGTTGAAGCTCCGCCCCAAATGGCCGCTGCTGACGCGCTCGAGCTGACCGTGCGCCGCGCGGCTGGCGCGGCTGGCCTGGGAGAGGATGCGATCACCGGCATCATTGAGCGGTCACTGGGCCGTGATTCTCAGTTTGCCCTGATGGGGGTGATCAGGGCAACGCGGGAGAGACTGGAAGCGGCCTCACCCGTCCATGCCGGCCACCCTGCCGTGACCGTCACTCGAGATGAAGGTGACACTATCATGCGCGGCCTGACGCAAGCGATGGAGTATCGATGCGGCTTAACGAAGTCTCTCGATGGTGAAGGGCTTCAATTCCGTGGCTATAGCGCACGGGAGCTGTGTCGTGCGGCGCTGGAAAATCGCGGTGTAGTCACTCGCGGCATGGGAATCAATGAGTTGATTGCTCGTGCTTTTCATTCCACTAGTGATATGTCAAATATCACGGCAGCGGTTGTAAACAAATCTCTCAGAGCGGCTTATGACGAGGAGCCGTCCACATGGGAAGTGTTGTCAACTCGCGGCGATTTGCCTGACTTCAAAAAGGCTACAGAAGTTCAGATGAGCGCCAGCATGGTTCCGCAGCCGTTGCAAGAGGGCGGAAGCTACAAAGCGACAACCATGCAGGATGGTAGCGGAACTTGGAATTTAGTTACTTATGCAATATCTATTAGCTTAACAAGGCAGATGATCATCAATGATGATCTGAATGCTTTTGGTGAAATCCCAACCAAACTTGGTTCTGGCGCTCGAATCATGCAATCCAACATTGTTTGGGACTTGCTGTTGAGTGGAGCAAGCGGAGCCAAGACAATGGATGACAACAAGGAAGTATTTCACGTTGATCACAACAACACAATCAGCGGGGCTAATACAGTCATCTCAATCGCAGGAATGGATCTTGCCAGGCAAAAATTAGGACTTCAAAAAGATCCATCTGGCAACAGGCTAAATCTTCGCCCGGCCTATTTGATTGTACCTCAAGCCCTTGCAACGACAGCGGAACAGTTTCTTAATCCACTAAATTTTGCCCCTAACACTGTCACGGGTGACAATGCAACTAATGTTTTTGCCAGATCAGTCACTCAAATTACTGAGGCTCGATTAGATGATGATTCTTCTAAAATGTGGTACTTGGCGGCATCGCCTTCAAGGGTTCCCATGTTGCGTCATGGCTATCTGTCGGGTGAGCCTGGCCCAACTATCACGACTGAAGAAAAGCGAGATCCTGATGTGTTTAAGTATTTGATGAGAATTGATTATGGCGCTGCTGTGCGCTCACACCTTGGATTCGTCCGATCCAAGGGCGAAGCCTGATCCACCCGCTCCATCATCCCCGGTAACTTCCTCCAATGAAAAACACTTACCAGGAGAATGCTGATCTCCTTGACTACACAAATTCCACAGGCTCAACAATCACCGGCGGAACGCTTGTTCAGGTGGGAAACCTGCATGGTGTTGTTGTCGCTGATATCGCGGCCGGCGCTACTGGCGTTCTGAGCCTGGAAGGCATCTACACACTGCCCAAACTGGTGGCGGCATCTGCAGACGCCACTACCAACGGCGGACCGGTTTATTTCTCTTCTGGATCAGTCAGCGGCAGTGACAGCAGCGGCGCGCGCAAACTGGTGGGGCACTCCATCGGCGTGTTTGCTCAGGCGTCTGCTACGTGCATCGTGAGATTGTTTAACTAATGAGCTGGGCCACACGCCAGCAACTGCACGTCCGGACAATGAACCGGGTTTTGGGCGGCGTTCCAGTGAAATGGGGCGCCGTTCAGTCTGAAGGCATGTTGCGGAAGGGTGGCGAGCTGGTCATCAATGGGCAGGCTGAAATCGTCGAGATAATTCTTGACAATCTGCCCACATCATTATTTGGGTCTCTTGTTCATGGTGATCGCCTGACAGCTGATGGCGACACTTATGAGGTGACATATGACCCCAGCCCTATGGGTGATGGGGCTTTTTGTCGCGTCATCCTGCAGGGCCCGATCGCAGCGCCTCCCCCAATTTATGGGCCGAGGGTGCTCACAACTGCTACCGGCGAGCGGCTTGTCACAGCCACCGGCAATCCGATCACCACAGCGCAGGGGTTCATCCACGCCTGACAACATTCTCGGCAACCTCTCACCGGCCACGGCTCCACTGGTAGGCAGCGAGGCGGTCCCGTGCGACCAGTTGGTCGGCTCCCCCGTGGCTGCGACAGCCCTGGTGGTAGGCCTGGGCTACCGCATCGTCTCTGTTGGCGTTGGCACCAACTGGCAGGCGTGCGGCGTGCCAGCGGGTGTGACGGCCGTGGCGGGCCTCCAGTTCGTTTGCAGCGCCGCGGGCACCGGCACCGGCACGGCTAACCGGGTGGCCACGGTCCGCACGACCCCCGATCAGATCGCAGCGCGGGCGGCAGGGGCGATTGGTTCAGCAATCAGCACTCATCTGGCGGACCCAGCCGCTCACGCAGCGGCGATCGAGGCAGAGGTGACCGCGCAGATCGGGACGCTGGGGCTGGGGGACTCCGCTACTCGCAACGTTGGGACCACGGCCGGATCGGTGGCGGCGGGGGATGACAGCCGGCTGAGCAATGCGCGTCCCCCCACGGCCCACGCCAGCACCCACGCAACTGGCGGAGCGGATGCGCTGACCCCTGGCGCGATCGGTGCAGAGCCGGCTGGGGCGGCGGCGGCGGCCCTGAGCGGCCATGTGGCGGCGCTGCCTCACCTGGCAGCAGTGACAACAGCGGTAAGCGCGTCGCAGGTGTTGAGCGTCACGAATCAGGCGATAGGTGGCGTGAACCCTGCGGCAGATCGGTTGGTGTTTTGGAACAATTCCACGAGCCGGCTGGAGCACCTGCCCCTCGGGACAGGCCTGAGCGTGACCGGCGGATTTCTAGTGGCTGCGGCTGGATCCCCCGGCGGCAGCTCTGGCCAGACTCAGTTTCGATCGTCTGCGGGAGCATTTGCTGGGGCGTCGGGCCTGACCGTGGACGAGGCCTCGGGGCGTCTGACCCTGGCTTCATTCCTGCCAGGCGCGGCTCCTGCACCCCCGGCGAGTGGGTTCAGCCTTTTTGCGGACACCTCGGGCCGGTTTGGCCTGCAGCGGGTCGGCGGCAATTCGCTCACTATCGACGCTTCAGCGCTCACAGAGCCGCAAGTGATTGCGTTCCCAGACTGGTCCGGAACAGCAATGTTGCAGGGCGATATTTCTGTTAATTCAAATCTAGGACAAATTCTGGAGGTTGATGGAGCTTTAAGCTCGCAAATCAGCGCAATCAATCCAGGGGCAACAAGACTTCTATATTGGAATAACGCAACGAACAGATTTGAGTTCTTATCACTTGGAAGCGGGTTGTCTATATATAGCGGGGAGTTAAGTGCAACAGGGGCGACGGGCAGCATTCCTATTGTGGATGGGTATGCGCCAGGGCGCTGGACATGTGGGTCACAAACAAACCCTGCCCAGGGCACAACTCCTGGTGCTACAAACATCATAGAAATGATGCCATTTCGGGTTCAAAGAAGTATGGTGATCGACGGACTGGCGGGAAGAGTCACAACTTCATCACCAGGGACTAGCTTTCAATTGGCAATCTATGAATCTACATCTCAAGGCGATATAACTGGAAATCCTATAATACATACCGCCAATATGTCGGCAGCATCAACTACAATAGTCCAAGCAACGACGGGCCTAACGCCCGCAACCGCTACCCTAGAAGCTTATCGCCTTTATTGGTTCGCCGTAGCATACGGAAGTTCAAACATCGCACTGACTACACAGTCTCAGACTGATGCATCGTCCTTTTACGAGACAAGCGTAGAAAATCTCTCGTTTTGGACCGGTCATACCACTGTAGCGATTACACGAAGACTAACATCAGTATATGGCTCATGGCCTAATATGACAGGCGCCTCAACCACTCTTATATCTGGCAACCGGGGTGCGCTGCCAGTGTTCCGCATCGCTTCTTTGCCATGATCAGTTATCAACAAGACGGCATCTTCATAACAGATGACGACAATCCAAGCCGCGAGCCTTTGATCCTGCCCCTCACCTCAACTGATGCAGAAATAGAGAATGCCCTGTCTGCATATCTGCCGCCCCCTCCCCCTGGGCCTGATTGGGATGGCCTAGCAAATGACATGCAAACCGCGAACGGCTTTAAGGAATACTTTGTAGCAATGGGAGAACTGAACCCATTCTCAACCATTGCGCAAGTCTCGCGTTTTGATGATTGGAGAAGGGACGGAAATTGGCAGCCATTTCTATCAGCTCTTCTGGCAGGCCTGGCAGAACTCGATCCCGAAAACGGGGCATTGCTGGCCGAAGAGTTTCTAGCTGCTGCCACCACGCGCAATATGGACCCCGCCTTCCTAGCAGCGCTGGAGGACGTCATGACGCAGCCATGACGATCACGGCTCCCAGTGTCGTTCGCGTTTCAGCACCCGCGCAAAGCCCCGCTACAGTGGGTGTGAGGTTGCTTCGATTTTGCGCGGCAATGACTGAACAACTGCCGTCGCCGTCCTCCAATGGAGTCACACCACCAACAACATGGAGCAGCGTTGGATCAAATGCTCTGGGGCAGGCGATTGGAGCAGTGATGGCATTGGCGCTGGTTGGGATATTCAGCGCTGCTATCACGATGCGAAACGATGTAAGCGACATCAAGAGAGAGTTAAGAGAACTCCCTGAAATGAAAGCAAGGATCCAAGCACTTGAAGATTATGCAGAAAAAGATGCAAACGAAATGACCAAATTGGTTGAGCATCTTAGGGCAAGAAACCTTTACAAGCCATGAATAGTCAAATCACCCTATACTCAATCCTATTTGCCATTGCGTGCATGATCATCGCTGCACTGATTCCCACGGCGGCATGGGCTTCCTGCCACGCGCACGCGGGAGGTATTGCCTGCAGACCCCTGCAGGGTGAGGCCGTTGGCGAGTGGCGCGGTGTGGCCGTTACCCTGCTGGCGCTGGTCTACCAGCGGCAATCCCCCCGCTGATGACCGCGAGTCTCCCCCTTCAGTTCAAGCAGTCGCTGATCCCCCTGCTGGCTGCGATCCCCGGCGTCTCGGCGGCCTACCTGGACCGCGTTCTACCAGTCGGAGAGAACGAGCTGGCAGCGGGTCCGGTGATCATCGTCAGGCAGTTGGGTTCGCCACCTGGCACACCCAACCGGCGCCCAGCGGAGGCGGGTGGGATCAGCGATGCCATGGGCGTTGTGACTCATCGACTGGAGTTGCAGGTAAACGCCTATTTCCCCGTGGCAGTGCTGGACAATATCAGCGAGGTATCTGATGAATTATTTATCGCAATTAACAACGTTATGATTGTTCAAGCACTGCAACTTCCTGGCCACGTAGGTACAAAATATGAGGCGCCTGGCACGATCTACGACGTTGAGGGGCCTTGCGCTGTTATGCGGATGCACTATGATAGCTATATCGCAACCACCGGCCACGATTTCTCAATGGCAATATGACATCCTCGATCCCCATTGACGCGCTTCCCCAGTTGCCTGGCACTTACCTCTGGTCAGGCGGTGAGCTGATCCCAGAGGCGTCAGAGGCGTCAGAGGCGCCACAACCGCCGCTGGCGCTGCTCCCTGCGGCAGAATCAACGGACGATCCTCAACTCCCCGCCTAACCATGCCACAGCTCTCAGGAATGAAATCGCCCGTCTGGGCGAAAAAGGGCTCCACTTACCCCGAACCTGGCCAATCCGGCTCAGAGCCAGGACCATCTGACGCGATCATCAGCTACGGGCTGGAGGCGACTGAGGAGGTCGATGAGGTTGAAACCGCTCGTGATGACACTCAAGCCGGTTTTCTTGAACGACCGAAATATTCCAACCGCCGCTGGGGGGTGCAGTTCAGCACGTATGAGGCTGGCAGTGGCACGGCAGGGACCGCCAACCCACAAAACAAACTGTTGAAGGCCTGCAGCTTTGCCGAAACCATTCAGGCCAACACCAGCGTGACCTACAGCCTGACCGACCTGCAGGCCACCCAGGATTGGGTTGATCTGTCATTCGCTCATGCGCTGCAATTGCACAAAGCCACGGGTTGCCGTGGTTCTGTCACGTTTGCGGGTGAGGCGGGAGGGTTTGTCACTCGCGCGTTTAGTTTTACCGGCTTGTTTGCTGTGCCAACTCAGGTCGCACTCCCTCAGACCGCGCCAACATTCACCAATCAAACCTCAGGATTGCTTCTGAACGGGGGCAATACTCCCACAGTGGAAATCGGTACATCACCGACGGCAATTCCACTGTGTCTCCAGTCGTTCTCTATTCAGGTTGAGAATACCCTTGACGTCAGCGATCGGGCCGGATGCAAACAGAAAGTTGAGATCACGAACAGATCAGTAACGGCTGAAATGGTGATCAGAACGCCCATGCTGGATGAGTTTAACTATTGGAATCACTATATAAATGGAACGGTTGACAGCTTTAAGATTGTTCATGGATCTGTCGCGGGAAGGATTACGGAGTTTCAGCTTCCTAAAATGAGTCTCCGCCAGACCGGTAACACAGACGTTGGAGGCATTCAGCACACGCAATTTACGCTGTATCCTGAGCGCGATGCAGGCGCAAACAATTCACTTGTGATTGTTCAGCGCTAGACTCTAAACCTCACCCGCATTTTTATCATGGGCTTTGATTTTACCAAACCTGAAGATCAAAAAATTATTGTTGAAGGCAACTCAAACGGTCAAACAGTCAAATTTGTTGGCAGATTTATTACGCTTGACTCTGACGACGAGCGCGAAAAAATAGAAGCAAGAATTGAGCAAGTGCTCAATGAACAGGATGAAAATGGCGAAAAAATCGCCACAAAACCCGCTTTTCGTCAAGTGACTAAAGATGTTGCCTCTGACATCTTCCTCGGCTGGGTAAATGATCCTGACGGAGATCAAGACTTGTGGGTTACCGAAGATGGCCAGCCTATTGACTGCGATGAAGAGCGACGCATGAAAATGATAAAGGCTCCAAAGTTAGCACTTGCGATTATCACCGCGTTTGCTGCGGAGGAGTTTGATCTGCAGGGAAGTGTGGCGAAGGTGCGCCTGGGAAACTCCGAGCGATCGCGAGGGAATGGTTTCAGATCCAGAGCGGCCAAGGCGGCGCCGCGTCAGACATGACCTCAGACCCGCTGGTAGCGCAAGCGGAGCTGGCCGGCCCCGGCTGGGGGGAGTGGTTCGCGCAGATGGCGGAGGCGGAGCAGGCCGCACTGAGGCCGGCAACCGTCAGCCGCCATGCGCGTCATCCTGCCCCTGGTGACATCCGCAACGACGATGGCGACCTGGTGGTCCTGCCTTCCAGTTACCCGGCTGCGGAGGTGTGGCTGGTCTATGGCGGGGCTCAGATGTGGGAGCGGGACCCATGGGGCGGAGCCCCGATCCGCTGGCGGCCTGAGGCGGCCCTGCCCCTGGCTCAGCTTGTGGCGGACCAGTACGGGCGCCCCTGCCAGGAGGTGCTGTTGGACGTGATCCTGATCGCCACCGAGGCGCTCCCTCTCCTGCAGGAGCATCACCAGCAGGAGGCTGCCAAACTGCAGGCACAGCAGGTACGGAGGCGCTGATGCCATCGTTTGACGCCATCCTGCGGGTTCGAGCGAAGGCCGAGGGGCAGCGGGAGCTGGCGGAGCTGGATCGGCGTCTGCGGGGCCTCGGGCCGGCGGCGGACAGTGGCGCGGCGGGGGTGGGCCGCATGTCCCGGATGCTGGAGACCATGGGTGGGGTGGCGGCTGGCATCGGGCTGTCAAACCTCGCCGGCCGGATGACGGATTTTGGCCGGGAAGCGATCATCGCCGGTGATGAGTCGCTGCTCGTGACTCGCCGCATCCAGAACCTCGGCTCCGCCAATGGAGAGACGGCAAGGCTGTTCGATTTCGCCAGCAAGGCGGCGGAAGAGTTTACGTTGAGCCAAACAACGGCAGAAAAAAGCGTTGCAGATCTCTACGGCCGATTAAGGCCAATGGGATTGTCTTTGTCAGAAATCCAGACGACATTCAGCGGCGTGGCGAAGGCCTCCAGAGCGGCGGGCCTCAGCCTTCTTGATCAAAAAGAAGCATTCCGCCAACTTGCTCAGGCGATGGGTTCCGGGAGACTGCAAGGTGATGAATTCAGATCTCTCATGGAGCGGATGCCATCGATTGGTGATGCAATCGTGAAAGTTTTCAATGATATTGCTACAAGCAAAGGGATACAGCAGATCACAAAAGACAGGGCCGATCAAATTATTGCGGAAGTAAGAGACGGAGAGAAGAAACAAACCGAAGAGCTGAGGCGTGGCATTGAAGATAGAAAAGCTGCGGCTAAGGATGAGACGGACAAGCAAGTCGCTGAGGTTCAGCGGCGCTACGACAGGATCAGGCAGATTGAAGGCGATCGAAATGAAGACGCGGACCGTGCAGCCAGACGCGCGGCCGACAAGCGCTTGTCGGCTGAGGAAGAAGAAATAACAAAACGCTTTGACAGAGAGAGGGCTTTATCTGAAAGAAGATATTCTGATGCTCGTGATGAATTTCTTGAACAAAACCAACATCTCTCAGAAGAATCGCTAAAACAAATTGAAAGAAACTCTCAAGACGAAAGAGACTTATATCTTGACGCCTTGCAAAAGCGCCAGGATGAAGAGCTGGACGCATTGCGGCTGAAGCATGAGGAAGAAGCCACTATGCAAGAGCGTGCTTTGCGTGATCAGCGGCAACAACGTGAACAGGAATTACAGCAGCAACAACAATCAGAAGAGAAAATTTTGCAAGATGGCTTAGATAAGCAGAAACAACAACTTGATATTGAACTGCAGACACGCATTGATGGCAACAAAAAAGCAAATGAACAAATAATTGCGGATGTATTATCAAGCGTTAAGGTTACTCGCGGTGAACTAAAGCAGATGGCGGCGGATGGATTGATTACGCCTGAGATTATGGCAAAAGCACTGGCTGAACTTGATAAACAAAAAATACCAGATCCAACGCCATTACAGGTTCTAGGTAAAGCGATTGGCGATCTATCGCGAGAGATTGGAAACAACTTAAATCCTGTGATGATTCCGCTAGCTTCAGGCGTGGAATCTCTGGTCAAAGGCTTCACATCACTTCCCGGACCCGTGAAAGCTGCGGCTGTTGGCCTGGGATTGTTTGCAACTGGTGTTTTGGCGGTCGGAGGCCTTGCCCTATTTGGCAAGCAGGTTTGGGACGTTGTGAGCGGTCTCAGGGCCATGTCTAGCGCAGCCAAAGCCGCTACCGCAGTCAAGGACATTTCAAACCTCGGCCGGACTTCACTGAACCCGTTCCAGGTGAAACAACTGCCGACGGTCCAGGCGCCCCGTCCAGGATTGTTCAATGGACTGTTGAAAGAAATTGGCACGGTCGCCCGTGCTCTCGGGGGGCTCACCCTGGAAGTGGGCCGTTTCGCGGGCAAATTCATAATCGAAGCCATCCCAGCCGTCGGGCGCCTGGGCTCCACCCTGGCTGGCCTGAAAATTGGCGCCACCATCGCCGGATGGGCTGGTGCGGTTGGCCCTGTGGTGGGGGGCATCACGGCAGCGCTGGGCGGTCTTTTGACGTGGATGGGAACCACATTCGTGCCGTCAATGGTGGCGTTTTTCTCTGGTCCTGTTGGATGGGTGGTGCTTGGTGCTGCAGCTCTTGCAATTGCAATTTATGCGTTCCGAGAACCTATAATGGAATTTGTCACCTGGGCAATGGATGAAATCGGCAAGTTTTGGAACAAGTTAGTGGACTGGGTGTATGAAGAAAAAATCAAGCCATGGGTTGATCTGTGGAACAATCACCTGAAGAAACCGATCACTGATTTTGTGTCTGACATCAAGAAAAAGTTTGAGAACGCTTGGAAGGCAATCGTAGATTTTGCAAATAAAGATTTTAGTAAAAAATGGGCTGACGTTTGGACAGCCCTTCAAAAAGCACCCGAAAACGTAACGAATAACGTTACAAAATGGTTTACTGATGCCGCAAATACTATCTCCAACTATTGGGGGCTGGTTGCAGGCGGCCTTCAACGAACCTGGGACAACGTCACGAAATACATGGGCAACGGCTGGCGCCTCATGATGGGTGGTGTCAGAAGGGTATTGAATGACATCATTGGACTATGGAATAAAGTTGCTGACACAAGGCTTGCCGGGCTTGCACGGATACCACGAATGAACCCCATCCCGGAACCGCCACCAGTTCCAGGGTTTGCCAAGGGCGGATATGTCGATCGGCCGACCCTCGGATTAATCGGCGAAAATCCACGCAACCCGCGCGAGTACGTGATACCTGAGGGCGGCATGGACCGGGCCGCAGCAGGGTGGCAGGCGGGCCTTCGAGGCAAGGCACTGGTGAACGCTTGGCAAAAA
>Ga0194124_10005560_pt1 | contig 11664 bp, 16 predicted proteins | sample TA2KigCas0mmetaG_FD_148605 | JGI IMG/M metagenome (GOLD analysis project Ga0194124, IMG submission 148605) | Freshwater microbial communities from Lake Tanganyika, Tanzania - TA2015031 Kigoma Deep Cast 0m | ecosystem: Environmental > Aquatic > Freshwater > Lake | place: Tanzania: Lake...
TTTTAGAGAAATATTTGTTCTTCTTGTGGTTTTTGAATAAATGAATAATTTATTTGGAATTGTTCTTTAGCATAATTTGTGAATTTGCACGATTCTTCTATTTTATATTTATCAGATGTAAATACAAAATCACTTTTTATTCTAAAAATAGATGAATCATCATTTGTTTTGTGTGTAAAAATACAGGTCGCATTGAAATCTGGGTGATATATTCCAACTATTTTATTATATGTCTGCTTTTCCGGAATATCTGGCAAATACTTCGGGACTTTCCAAAATATTCTCGCCAAAATTGGCAAATTTCCAAAATGAGAAAAATTGAATCGCATAGTGTAATATTGATTATTACATATTTTTTATATATTGAATTTGTGCATTCTCTAAAATGACTTGAAAAACGTATTCGAAAGGATATTTCGAATTTAGTCCATATTGGATATATTCTTCTATAAGTCGCCTATATTTTTCGTGTAATTGGAAAATAACAGGAATCAAACGTGAAGAAATTGGATACAAAGTCCCCCAATTTTTGCATTCAGGAATTCTACCCAAACAATTCCCATTTCTCCAATTTTTCCGCAAAGACTCAAATGAAATCACTTCGAAAATCGATGGATCATTCATAATTGCAACTTCGACATGTGATCGATTTTCTATACTAGCTAGCCAACCATCCAAGTTTTCTTCTGCCAATTTTTCTAGAAATGCTGGCGACTTTTTTTCTTCTTGATTGGATAAAACGTAGTGTTTTGTAAATCCGGTAATAAAAAATAAAACTTCTATGTTGCGTTTTAGTTGGATTCTCACAATATATTCGCTATCATATCCAACCCATTCTGACGGGTGAAATATTGTGTATAATAGCTTCTTTTCTGGCATATATAAGAATTCTTCATCTGTTGCATGATAAAGTATTGTGTCTTTTTTTATAATTAGGCTACCATAGGCTGATTTCAGCATAAATAATTATAGAAAATAGAGCTAGGACAAATCCTTAACTTTACACATTTGAAGATTTATTTTTAGCTTCTTCTAAAAAAAATGGTATAATTTCATCTCGCACAACTCTTTTTTCTATCGCAAACCTAAATATATTATTATCGGCTTGAAGTGGTAAAATTATATCTTTTGCAAGGTTTGATAACATATCCCTTAAAGCTTGAAACTTTGGAGGTTCTGTAGTATCTGTTAAAATAATAGATTTAATAATGAATTCAATTGTAGATGTAATGACAAATATTGAATATTTAAAAAATTTTGCGTATTGATGTAAGGCATAATTTATTATAATATCTGATATTGCATTATATAAACTATTATTGCAATTTTTATTGAAATAATGAATATCAGTATTATATTCTATTTTTGTTTCAGCTATATTACAGAAGTCAATTAAATATAAAAAATCTTGATAATCTCCTATACCAAATAAGATATTACTTGTTGTAATATCAACATGATAATAATTATGTCTATATAAAGTTTCTATACCATTTATTAGCTGAATACTATAATTATTAAATAACATCTTTAATTTATGTAGTTCAAATGTAGAACCAACAGTAATTTTTTCAGAACTTCCAAATGTTGGACCAAGTCTATCCATTATAATATAATTAAGTTTAGGTATAGGACCATATAAACCATATGTAAAATATTTGGGAATACCAGGTAACCCACTTAATTCCATGCTTATCATAGCTTCATTTTGTGCATTTAGATTATTTTGTTGCAATTTTACAGCAATCTCAATAATCTCATTCTGTTTTTTTTCGAGTACTCCCATAAATATTTTAGCATTTGAACTTATCCCTATTGACGGGTACTCATATCTAACTATACCAATTTTAGTTACTATAAATTTTTGACATTTAGATAATATTGAATCCTCATTTTCCCCCCAAACTCCTCCAGATTGTATTTTTTTGTGAATGAAGACATCATATATTTTTTAAGTGAAATCTTATTGTCAAACCGAATTTCATTTAAGTTTGTCAATTTACGAATAGCTTTGTTAAGCTGTTTTCTATCTTTGTCTTCGTTAGCATTATATATTACTGGACCTCCGAAAGCTTCCCAGCCATCCATCATAGAATTACGAATAATATAATCGGATCTTTCTAGTAATATTTTTTTATCAAGTTGAATAACATACGTGCCAGACAATCGCAAAACAGTATTTTTCCACTGATCTTTCTTTTTCTGAATGAAACAAAACACTCCGGTTCCATGCACTGAACGATATGGTCTTAAGTATCCGTCTTCCATAATTTTTTTATAATTTTCTTTAGTTGTTATATGAACAATGCTATAAATAGAATCCATTTTTTGAAATATATAATATATTTAATATATTATATAATAATGCTTCCAGAAACTAAAGCAAATTATCCACCCATGATTGGAGCCCATATCGCCCGTTTAACTCAACCGCCAACCCAATATTTAGGAAAAGGTCGCGGATATTCCACATATTATCCAATGAAATTCTAATAATACCACCATTCACTATCCTCTTCCTTGCAACAAGGGCATATTCTTTTATTCTTGGAATGAAACCACATCTCAATTGATTCCTTGCGATAACTGGAAAAACAAAAACCACATATGATGCGTTCCTCACCTTCTTCAAATTCAGCGTGAGAAATTGCGCAAATCATGTCAGCCTTTGGAACCACTTTTTCCTGATAAATATTATCCGGAATTTTATCATAACCAAATGTAATATCACCACTTATTGATCGGCTCAAATTGTTAAAAGCTTTTTCAGCAAAGCCATTTTCTATTGATAGTATATTATAATTTGTCGTTATCATAGAAAAATTTATCTTAAAGAATGGGTATGTCAATCCAAATTCAATCACAACTGTATTATATAGAAATGTTTTATAATAAAATGTATCTATAATGAATTGGTAATCATTTATATATCTGATTTGACTAAGAGGTATTACTGTAATAGACCTATTATTACCTGTTTTTAGCTCAATATATTTTAATCGGCTACGAATATTTGTTTCAAAATTAAAATAGATTGAACTAATCATATTTGTTGAATTCATACCCCTCCCGCAATCATTCATTATTTTTAACTGATTCCCATGAATAATGCCATTATATTTATTAAAATCTTTGAATAATAGATAAACTGTGTTCCCCAAATAAAGTCTGCGAATATCTGAATTTAATACAGCACCTAATAAGTAAAAATCAAAACTATTTTGCCCGTAATTTTTAACATGAATTTTTATATCATGATAAGGAAGTGAAATAACTGGGATAAACCCAACATTATATAAAATATTTTCCAATGGAATATGAATTGTGTAAAAATAATTATTCGCTATAATGTCGCAAATATTATTCTCAAGATATATACGCGTTATTATTTCGCCTCCAATCTCAATTTCAATCCATTTAATTTTATTATAAATTTCACTCATTTGATTTTGATTTTCAAATTTACCAGTAATTTCAATCCCTTTCAAAATATCCATTGTTCTAGGAACATCATAGCAATTATCTACCATTTCAACTTTTTTTATAAAAAAAGTGCAATCTTCTTCTTTCAAATTGATTACTCCAATCTTTTTATTTAAATATTGGGCGACTAATGGGAAATCTTCTGATGACTTCGTTTCAATATTAAGTTCAAGATTTGCGGAAGACATTTTATTTATATTACACGTTTAATATAAATAACTTTTTAAATTACTTTCCAGTTGACCCAAAACCACCACTTCCGCGCTCTGTGGCTCCCAATTCATCCTCACTGGCAACAATTCTGACAGCAAATGGTGAAAGGTCAGGGGCGCAAATTTGGAAATATCTGTCAAATTTCTGAATTCCTCCAAGTGTTTGCTTCCAAATATGGTGAATATCATTGCTACCATAGACACCAATTGTATCAACTGCGGCGATAACTTCACCACGATATCCAGCATCAATAATTCCAACAGAATTTGCCAATCGCATCTTCGTTTTACTAATACTCGACCTTGGGTACAAATAAAATCCACATGGTAAACCTTTTTTGAGCATACAACATTTTAGTCCTAAACCCAAAAATCTGGCGCTATCTATGCTAACCATTGTATTTTTTGTATCTGATAAATAATATGCACCATCATTTGGCATAAATATGTCAAAACCGGAATCTTGGAATTTATTCGATTCTATTTTTTGGCGATATTTAGAAATGATTTCTTTGTCTTCGGAATTTGTTATATAAATGCAAAGTTCGTATTTATATTTTCTCATTTTATACTATAATGGAGCAATTATCTTTTTCTCACCAACCAGACGAAAAACTTTTTTTCCTGGTCGCTCTTGCAGGTTTAGGCAAAATGGGAGCCGCTGCTGGAAGAGCCGCTGCTGGAAGAGCCGCTGCTGGAAAAGCCGCTGCAACTGCCACTAAAAAAGCTGCTATACCTCTAAAAATAAGCACAGGTGATATAAATATTGGAAATAAGCAACAAGAAAATTAAAATTATGAATAAAATTCTAAATGACCATCATTTTGAATCCCTGTTTTTTTAATATTGTATTTTTCCATAAAATTTCGCCCACCATCTTGACAAAATGATGGCGTAATTCGCAAAAATGTTATTGCATCTTTACAAAAATTGGAAATCTCTGATTTATGTATATTCTTATCATTTTTTAAAATATTATACTTTTCATTGTGATATGTATTATAGCTTTTTTCTCTGCATAAAAAATCTTGTTTTAAATAAGATTCTTTTATTTGCTTATTTATAATCGTAATATTCTGAACATGCTTATATTTCCCAAAATTTTTTGTAAAATATAGTCCCACACAATGTTCTGGATCTACATGGGCTTCTTGCAAAGCCCAAGCTTGCAAATGCACCTGTTTCCATAAATTCCAATTTATAATACTAGGCGCTAAAGCATGCACATAATTTTCTCTTATGTAGGATAAATTTATACAACTCATATTCCCAAAGTATGTCTCCAATAATTCTTGCAAAGGAATATTATTTTCGCTCAATTTCCAGTCATCTTCCAGCCATATTATGGCGATTTTATCCTGGTCTAAGTAATTTTTAGTAATAAACTCCGAAATATTGAAAGAAACCCGCTTACAAGCTTGTAAGAAATTGCCGCCATTGGCGTCACATGTGAAAAAATGAGTGGGGATTTCTTGGATTATTTTTTGGAAATTCTGGATTGTGTCTTCCACAGATTTTTCTAATTTTGGGATATAGTCTACATTGATAAACCAATTTATATTATATTTTGTTTTATCCAGCGAATTTATCCAATTATACCATTCACCTATATTATCACCGTGTAATTCCGGGCGATTTATTGCAGTTGTTCCAATTATTATTTCCATTTTGTAGTATAATATTTTTTATTTTTTTAGAATAAACTTTGATTTTTTTAATTCTTTAATATCCAAAGCTCTTTGTTCAAAAAATTTTTTTATTTGAAGAAAACTATTGAATTCTTTGTATTTACATTTAGCAATACTTATTATTGGTGCACCTTGCCAATAATGTCTTCTAGAAAAAAGGTTTTCTTTTGAGCCATAATTTTTTATTAGTTCTTTCTTTTCTTTTTCTTCAAAATTATTCCACCAAAATTCATCATCCATTAATGTGATTGTTTTATCAAATTTGTCATCTTCTGATTTTTTCCATTTTTTATACTCTTCATTATTCTTTGACACATTATGAAATTGTTTTGGCAATTTAATTTTCATTTTGAAGCAATGTGCCCAACGACTTGTAACATATATATATTTATCACTCATATTATATATTATTTTTTTTTATAATTGTCTCAATTATTATTTTTAGTATTTTACTATATTTTTATTTCTAATATAAAACATATGTCTAGTCAATATTCGGCTACCACTTTAGATGTAAATGTAACCTATAATGGAATGACTATGCCCGTTGAAATTGATAATATATCATGGACTGGTAATAATTTCACCGGGACTATTGATGGAATTTCTATGAATGGGGTGGATAATAATGGCAATGTTACTGGTTATGGTAATTACATGGGGCAGCAAATCAATGCCAATGGCGTGCTTACTGGCTGGAATTAGTGAAAAATATTTTATCAGTTTTTATAAACATCACATGGTAAATTAAAATATGATTTGTCTATTAGTTTATATTTTTGTTTTTGTTTGGGATATTTATTATCATCAATAAAAAAATCAGAAGATGTACCTATAAAACGCCATCTTCTTTTACATGCGTATTCTTTAGTCTTAGTCGGATAGATCGATCGCATTATTGCTATCCCTTTATCATCTAAACTGTCCCACCAACATTCATTCGATTTTTTATAAAATTTATCCTCTAATTTTTTTTGTTCTTTTTTCATCCATTCTATATATTTTTTATCACTTTTCAAATTTACATTATGAAATTGAGTAGGCAATTTTTTCTTAATCATAAAACCAGGGAAATGTCCATAATTATTTGTTTTAACATAAATAAATTTATCCATAATATTATTCATATAAAAAATTGATATATTTTATCAGATAATTTCAAGTAATTCATCAAAAACTACAATGCAAACCATTTTACCAGCCGAACTAGTCTTACAACACATTCTCCCTCTTGCACCCCAATTGGGAACAACTTGCAGCGAATATCGCGAGCATTTGCCTCACATTGAAGATAGCCAGAAGGCAAATATTAAGTTTCCTTCTGTTGAAAATAAGAATCCTGTTTTTATCCAAAAAGGAAATACTACATTTGAGTATGAAGCGAGAATTGATTTCAAAAAATTAGATGAATGGATTGAACATCAGAATGTTCAAAGACTCGAAATTTCGACAGTTCACCCAATTTTCCTCGAAATCAAGAAAGTATTTGAGGTCATTTTGTCAATGGACCAAAGTGTGATAGATGACTGGAAATACAAAAATACATTTCTCGGAGTGAAGAGAGATCATTATGATAATTATGGAAATAAAAAAGTTCAATTTGTGCAAATGGATTGGATAAATTCATTTGTCACAAGTTTCATCATGTATTTATACCGTTAGTTGTGTAAATGCAATGTTGCCGTTTTAAAACATGGGGCTGAATTCTCATATTTCATTTTCATAATTAGCCTAATATTCCCAGGTGATGGTTCACTACCATCATCCAAATTATCAAAATATGTCACAATAAAAATAAGATTTTTCAATTCGCCTTCATTGGCGTAAAATGAAAAAATATTATTGTTGTATAAAAGTTGTGACCGGGATTTCTCAATTCTGAAAAAGAATGATGAAAATGATTGCAAATGGAGTATCGTAATTTCTTGGAGGTCCGGTGATTGGATTACATCCGACCGAATTACCAAAAAGTTTCCATACAAATCCATATTGTTTTTGGATGAGCTGATTGTTTTACTTAAAATACAAAAGTCCTCAAATGGCACCCGAACAACATTCTTTTTTGGGCTTCCTGGCATTGCTGTAATTTCCTCAATTTCCTCATCAAGTGCAACATCCATGAGCTTATTAAGTATTTTTTCGAATGAATAAATAGTTATATTGTGGGAAATCCCAATCACGTAAAATAATTTTTCTTCTTGGAATACATGAAGCTGGCTAACATTGCGCTGAATAAGTACATAGTAGGCTTTTTTGTCATAAAAAAATAGGGCAAATAAATCATTGATTGAATTTGTGAATAAGTAGATTTCATTTGTTTTGATAAAATGCAGGTATTTCAGAGATTCAAATCGAACTGGTGAATCAAAAGACTCATCTGATATTGTAATTGAATTCTTGGTTGTGATAATGGTTAATCCACCAAGATTTTTTCTTTGCGTATAGTTCGACATTTTATATTTTGTTTTTTGTTGTTATTGTAGGGAATAGGTGGGGGAATAAATCATTTTTTTTTATTAATAAAAAGTTGCAGAAATATTATTATTTGGTGGTATAAAATTTCCAATATAACTACCTTGTTTAGGTTTTCCATTTTCATTAGTAGTGTTATTTCTTTTAGATTCATAAAAATGGTATTTATTTTCAATAAGTCTTGCATTACATCCAAATATTCCTGCTTTTGTTCTTACAAAATTGGCTTCAATACATCCTTTTTCTGTTAAATATATTCTTAAAAAATTTTTTTGAATTACTATTCTATCAATTAATCCTTTTAAAAACTGATCTTCTTCTAATGTTTTTTTTGCAATTTGTGCATATTGTTCACCAGTTACTAATCTATTATTTCTACCTAAAGTCATACATTTAATATCTATATATTTTTTTGGAAATATTTGTATATTTTTTCCTGGCTCACCACCTTTTTGCGCACCTTTTTTCGTAACTAATTTTGCAACGGGTTTGTATTTTATTACGCGTCCTTTCAATTCAATAGGCTCCTTAAGTTTCTCTATATATCCTTCATAAGGACCATATGTCTTCTTTTTTGAACCTTGGGTTATTTCGCGGATAGAAAATTCAACTTTTTTGCTTTTGTTCGCAGCACAAAGTTTTGTTACCGCTTTTTTTGCTGCAGAAGACGGTGTTGAGCTAACATAAAGCCCATGTTCTTTACCTCCCATAACAACTGTAAAATGGCGTTTAGAATCTTTGCCACCAAATTGTTGCATTATAAATTATATAAATATTTTTATATTTTTATATAAATAGTGATTTTCAAACTTGGACAAAATAATATTAAAAATTTTTCTACTGGCATGGGGGGTAAGGGGGGAAGCGCGCTTCCCCCCAAATTGTTGCATTATAAATTATATAAATATTTTTATATTTTTATATAAATAGTGATGTTCAAACTTGGACTTAATAATATTAAAAATTTTTCTACTGGCATGGGGGGGGTAACGAATTGCAAGCAATTCGTTAGTGTAGGGGGGAAGTGCGCTTCCCCCCTTGGAGTTAATAATATTAAAAATTTTTGTCCCCGTGCGGTCGACCTTTTTTCATATGATAATAATGTTTCCAATTATATAAAATACCTAATCAAAAATAATAAAGTCACTGGTTCATTTAGAGTCACAAATCTGTCTTCTATTGAAAGCCAAGTTATGTTTTGGAAGCGGCAATTACCAGACGTGACCCCATATTATGCTGTCAAATGTAATCCGGATCTAGTAATTCTTAATGTTTTAGCAAAAATGGGAGTAAATTTTGATTGTGCAACTCAAGGTGAAATACAATTAGTGACTGAAAAATGTGGAGTCACCCCAGACCGTATTATTTACGCCAATCCGGCAAAAATGGTTCATCATTTAGTATATGCCAAAAGTCTTGGAGTCAATCTAACAGTATTCGACAGCAAAAATGAATTACTAAAATTATCAAAAATCCCCAATCAAAAATTCGAATTATTATTGCGAATTGCTACAGATGACAAAGATTCGGTTTGTAGGTTTAGTAATAAGTTCGGGGCGAATCCAAAAGATGCCGAAAATTTATTGAAATATGCCAATAGCCTTAGATTGCCAGTGGTCGGCGTATCTTTTCACGTCGGCAGTGGCTGTGGTGATTCAAAAACATACACCAAATCACTAGCCAATGCAGCCGATATTTTTGAAATCGCCCCAAAAATTGGAATACCCCCCATGAAAATTGTAGACATTGGTGGAGGTTTTCCGGGAAATAGCACTGGATATGGATGCAAAAATAGCCCCACATTCCAAGACATAGCGAGCACTCTTCGAATAGGAATTCATGATTTCCGCAAAAGATTTGCAAATGACACTAATATCCAATTTATTGCGGAACCAGGGCGATTTTTTGTCGCTGATGCTGTCACTGTTGCAACATACGTATATGCAAGAAAAGGAGACGACCCACAGTCACTCTATGTCGATGACGGTGTTTATGGAACTTTCAACAATGTTATTTATGATCACGCATGTCCACAACCATCCAAAATATTTTTTGATAAAAGTAATCCCGAAAAATCATTCCATACAAACATATTTGGTCCGACTTGCGATGGTTTGGATCAAATATGTAAAGCGGAGAATACACTTCTACAATATTGTGGCGAAGGTGATTGGCTTGAATGGCAAAATATGGGTGCTTATACGCACACTGCTAGTTTTGTTTTCAATGGTTATTCACATTATCCGGACAAGTATTATTGTTTTGTGTCAAGTTAAATATTTCTATACTATTATATGAATGCTTCTGAATTTTACAATGAAAAATTAGAAAAAGAAATGCTTGCAATCATAAAATTTTTCTATAAATTTTATGCAAATAAAATAACAGATGTCCATTGCAAAGTTATAAGAAAATATATTAAGGATTATGATATAAATATTTTTTTACTAGGAAAAGATATATCATTAAAAGATTTATTATATGGGCATAACAGTGAAAAATCACAAGTTTTTGAAAATATTTTGAAATATAAATTCGAATTGGTATTTTGTATAAATGAATTAGATAATTTATTCAGGATTATGCCAAAATATAATAAAAAGATAGTAACCTATCGTGGCTTACATATTTGCAATCGTTATCCAATTGAGCCTAATTTGAAAAATATGGTTTATGAATTGGAACGCAGCAATATTGGAAAAGAATTTATGTTTTCAACATTTTTATCAACAAGTTTAGACCCATATATAGCAATTTATGAATTTGCAATTCCAAAATGGACATTTAGTTCCTCCAGTGGAAATAAAAAATATATAAATAAACTTCAAACAACTTGTGATGATTTATTTAAATTATTTGGAAAGAAATATTTTTTACTCATGAAAATAAATATTCCGAAAGGAAATAAGTTTTTATATTTGGATATTTTCCCACAATATGAAGAAGATTTTGGTAAAAATGAAATAAATATAAAAGAAAATGAAATCCTATTACCGCGGAATAGTATCCTGAAATTAGTTAAAAGGTATGATTTGGTTATGAAAATGCACAAACCCAAAGAATATTCTGCAAATAATATTTTACATAATAAAATAAAACACGAAAATTTGCCAACGCGTATCTATGAATTTGATTATATGGGATATGAAGATACGAAACAAAAAATAGAATTTGATGTAGATTTAGCTTTTAATCAAAATAAGACTTATTTGAAAAAACTTGCGAAAGAAGTAGAAAATGAAATGAGGAAATAGTTAGGATTTTTTTGTAAATTATCTATCTCTTTTGGTCTGGTGTTTGGGGGTAATGAATCACAAGTGATTCATTAGTGTTAGCCCCTTTCAAAAAGGGGCTAGTGGCTTCGCTCAAGCGTAACATCCAAATGATGTTTCTGCCAATATTTCGATTGAGGCAGTCCATCTATATCCCTCCTGGTTGACCGCAGAGATTTATTCTGGCTAATTAAATTCGGATAATGGTAGAAAACCTTTAAATTATCGTATTCTGCGCGGATCTGGCTGTCAATAGGTCGCCTTAATGGCGTCAGCAAGTCAATAACTTTCTGCACATTTTTTTTATTCACTAAGACGGCGTGCCAGCATAAATTAAATGCCCCATTCTTAGAAGTCGGGCGAATCCAATTCTCTCCCACTTTTTCCCCTTTGATGTTGCATCCTCCTAGAAAACATATGTCAAAATCCTCTGGTAATTTTATCTTTTCAATATCAAAATCAGCTGGGATAGTTACATCATCCTCCAATATGAGTCCATAGGGCTCGTCCTGTTGCGCAATGCGTTTCAAAAGTGTT
>Ga0194124_10005566_pt1 | contig 11659 bp, 10 predicted proteins | sample TA2KigCas0mmetaG_FD_148605 | JGI IMG/M metagenome (GOLD analysis project Ga0194124, IMG submission 148605) | Freshwater microbial communities from Lake Tanganyika, Tanzania - TA2015031 Kigoma Deep Cast 0m | ecosystem: Environmental > Aquatic > Freshwater > Lake | place: Tanzania: Lake...
AGAATCTGATTCAGTTCCCTATTGAGTCGCGCCACAATTACTGTGGGCGTTCCTGTCGGTGCAAGAAGCGCAAGCCAAGTCGCGGCTTCGTAGCCAGGAAGACCCGACTCGGAGATGGTCGGAACGTTTGACCAAGCCTGAAGTCGCTTAGTAGACGCAATACCAAGGGCCTTGAGTTTGCCTGATCGAACATGAGGACCTGAAGACAAAGCGCTATCAAAAATAACATGGCACACACCTGCAATCGTATCGACAAGCGCTGGCCCGCTTCCTTTGTATGGCAAATGCGTCATGCTGATCCCAGCGCTGCTTGCAAACATCTCAGCCGCAAGATGCGACGGGGTACCCGCTCCGATCGAACAATAATTGACCTTACCTTGCTCTCGCTTGGCAAAGGCAATAAACCCTGCCACATCACTATAAGGCGCTGAAGCGGGCGCAGACATGAGCAAAGGAAAAACCGCTGGTAGGCCTATCGAGACAAAATCCTTTAACGGATCGTATGGCAGCTTTGGGAAAAGACTGATGTTAATAGCATGCGGACCGCTTCCAGTGAGAAAAATTGTATAACCATCGGGCTTTGACTTTGCTACAAACTCTGATCCGATAATGCCTGAGGCGCCTGCCTTGTTCTCCACAACCACTGCCTGCTTGAGGCTTGGTGCGAGCTTTTGAGCAATCAACCTCGCCATGACATCGGTCGACCCACCAGGTGGGTAGGGAATCACTAGACGGACAGTTTTTGTGGGGTAGTCCTGTGCCGTCGCCGAGATGGGTAGGCAGAGGATTAGCAATCCCACATATAGCGCGCAAAGCCAGTGTTTGATCATGAATCTCTCTCCTAGTTCACAAGCACAGATGACAAACCATCGCGCTCACATGCAGAAATCGTCGTTCGAATCGAAAGCCGAGGCTCATGACTGGGCCAAGGAATACCTCGATGCATCGTGGCCCTGTTGTCCCACAGCACCGCATCACCAGCTCGCCAGAGGTGGCGATACACCTGAGGCGTGTCGGTGCAATGTGCCATCAAATTTTGTTCCATACCTTCAATCCGCCCTGCGTGCGAAGCAAGATACAAAGACCGTTGACCGTTAGCGGGATTCAACCATGTCAATCGACGGTGCACACTCGGCAGTAATGCACGCTCTTCATCGCTCACCATGTTTTTATCGATCTTGTCTCTTGAGTAAAGATAATTATGCTCAACGATGACATTGGCCAGCTTTTCTTGATCTGATTCACATAGCCGCGCCCAAGCCGCCCTCGTTGAGACAAACTGTGTCTCGCTATCGCTTCTTGGAACGATCCGAGCACCGAGCATCGATGCCAGAGCAGGCCTTTGCTTGAAAGATGAATCGGTGTGCCATAGCTGATTTGCCGCTACAACTTTTGCCAACTGGGCATCGGGTTCAACGGTGTTCCCATCGGGTCCGATATTCGTGATGTGCGCATAAACTGTACCCGTCCCGACGGCGCCTGGTTTGGTTATCTCCAAGGGCCCAAATGCCCGCGAAAACAAGGCCTGCACCTCATCAGAAATCAGCTGTGATCTAAATACAAGCACTGAATGAGATTCAAAGGCGGCTCGCACTGCCTCATAAGCTGACTCATCGGTCACCACATCGATGAGCGATATACCGCGAATCTCGGCTGCAAAATCCTGATGCAATTGAATTAATTCCATGCTCACCTCGCTATGCGGGCATCGTTTCCGTTTGCTCGGCCATACAGCGCATCGCTGTAGAAACGCGCTGATCACATGGCGGTAGAAGCTATCTGCTTCGAAGGACTTGCCCTTGCATTTAAGCTAGGGATTTTGCAGGGCACTGTCAAGCGCAATCGCCTAGAAATGGATCAGCGCCTTTTAAAACCTTAATCTGCTCTTATTGAAAGCGTTAATGTTCCGTCGCTTGCTTGTGCCAACACGATGGCCTCCTTTACGCTAATTTTGACCCTGGCCCCAACATAATCAGCATGAACCGGCAACTCCCGACCGCCGCGGTCAATCAAAACAGCAAGTTCAACACTTGCGGGTCGGCCATAGTCAAAGAGTTCGTTTAACGCGGCCCTTATCGTTCGACCGGTGTAGAGCACGTCATCAATAATCACAATATGGGCGCCAGTGACGAACGATTCGATGCACGAAGATTGCCGGCGTAATCACATGTTCCGGGCTGATTGCACCAAGTTGGACCCGCTCACTAACCTGAACGACGGTGCACCGAGCTGCAGTAGCCATGACAGGTCCAAAGTTGCGCCCGGTTCGATGGTAGGTTAAGTTACCCCAACGATCTGCCGTTCTGGCCTTTATAAGCGCCCAGTCTGCCAGAATCCCTCGTTCAAAAACATGACCAACACCATCGAAGATTCTTACTTCTTTACCTTCGGCAAGTTCTGTACCGTAAGCAGTTGGAGTGTAAAAGCCTGCGATTCCCGCGCCCCCTGCCCTAATCCTCTCGGATAAGGTTCCTTGCGGCACCAGTTCCACCTCGATCTTTCCTTCTCGAAATAGTTGCTCAAATGCTCCTGAATCTGGCTGTCTGGGGAATGAACAAACAATCCTACGCACACGGCCTGCAGCGACCAGTTGTGCGATTCCGTTTCCAGCATTCCCGGCGTTATTGCTCACGATAACAAGATCTCTTGCCCCCTGATTTACCAATGCGGTTAAAAGTTGCTCAGGCAGGCCAGCGCCGCCAAAACCTGACACTAGGATTGTGGATCCATCAGCAACATCGGCAATCGCCTCATCTGCAGAGGCCATAAACTTATCGATTATCGGGTTTGATCTCGCATCATGCTAAGGCTTTACAGTTATCTTATCTTTTCGTAAACCATCGAATCCAAATTCCAAGTTACTCAGTCATTACGTAGTATTCAACCAATCGTCAGTTGGTCTTAGTTCCCAGCAACCACTGTAGCGTAGCATCGCCGACAGTCTGGGCTACTGCCGCTGTAGCGGATCAAGCGACGCTCGCTTGTTCCTACTATCTTTGCATTGAACGGAGCGAACCAAAGTGACGGATCAGGTTCTTCACCTCAAAAGAAGACGTATGCTCAGCGCCTTGGGTGTTTGCTGCATAGCCTGGTCCTCCCGAATACTTGCACAAGGCGTCATCATGGATTTCACACTCCCAGCGACCATGCGTGACTGTAGGATTGTTAATGACGGGGTTATGGGCGGCGTCTCCCAATCCGGTCTCAGGCATGATCCCCAGGGCATGATTTTCGAAGGTCAGGTCTCTCTTAAAAATAATGGTGGTTTCGCTTCCATGCGATCTCCCGCTAGGTTTGAAACGGAGACTCAAGTTCTAGAGCTTACAACCAGGGGAGACGGCAAGCGTTATAAGCTTATCTTACGCACTGAGGCTGCGGTGCGCGTTACCTACGAATCCGACTTTGTTTCAGAGGCTACCTGGCACACGCACCGTTTCACCACCTCCCAGTTCATCGCGAGCTTTCGCGGCAGATCGGTTCAAGCGCCTCATCTTTCGTTTTCTGATGTTATCGAGCTAGGTATCTTGATCGCCGATAAGCAGGAGGGTAGCTTTAGGCTACAGTTGAAGACGATTAAATCCTCATAGCATTGCAATTCACAGCTTGGGCGGAATCAATGGATGTTGGTACTTGGATCTACAGTGCGGGCGCAATCCTCCTGCGCTCGGTCGACATCGTGCTGTCATATAAGAGCAAGCGCGCCTCAGGGTTATGTGCCTCATCCCCTCGGGTGGAAGCTTGAGGGAGTAGTAATCAACCCAAAAAAGGTCATGGCAAGTTGCGCCATACCAAGGGTTCGGCTCTCCGACTTCGTGATTGCGCCCCTTGCGCTCCCACTTACGCACCGCAACAGAGCAATTTTCTTAGCACTCAGCAATGCTTGTCGAAATGCAGATACGAGGTCTCCAATGCATCGAGAAATTGAACCTTGTTCACACGAGTTTCGGCTGGTACGATGGAAGAAATAAGGACAGCTCCGTGCGTGTCAACGTAGGAGCGTCATTGGTATAAGAAAGATACAACTGGAGAGCAATTAATGTCTGCATCATCATTGCTAAAAAAACTATTCATTCTTTCGCTTATAACAGTCAGTGGTTCGCTCAATTCCGCGCTGGCACAGCAAAAGACGCTCAAGGTCGCGATGCATGCTGACGTTAGAACGATTGATCCATTCTGGACCACACAAACAATTGCCGGCATTCACGGCATGATGGTTTACGACACCCTTTTTGCGATGGACTTTAACTTAAAGCCTCAGCCTCAGATGGTTGATAAGTTTTCAATGAGTGCTGACCGAAAAACATATACTTTTACACTTAGAGATGGCTTGAAGTTTCACGACGGTACCCCGGTTCGTTCAAAAGACGTAGTTGCATCGATGAATCGATGGGGAAAGCGAGACGGTGCCGGGAAAAAACTCTTTTCATATACTGCTTCCCTATCGGCTAAAGACGACAAAACCTTTGTATGGGTGCTGAAAGAACCTTACGGGCAGCTAATTGAGACGCTCGGTAAAGTTGGAACGAGTATTCCATTCATCATGCGTGAAAAGGAGGCTTTGGTCGATGCGTTTCAGCAGATCACTGAGGTCGTAGGATCTGGTCCCTTCGTGTTTAAAAAAGACGAGTGGGTTCCAGGAAGCAAAACTGTTTACGTAAAGAACCCGGATTATGTTCCACGCAAAGAACCCGCATCTGGACACGCTGGAGGTAAAGTCGTCAAGGTAGATCGTGTCGAGTTCATTTGGCTCGCCGATCCCCAGACTGCTCAATCCGCACTAGTTGCGGGTGAAATTGACTTTCTTGAAAATCCTGCCGTCGACTTCTTGCAAATTCTCAAAGCAACGCCTGGTGTAAAGCTTGATTCCCATCCCGCATCGGGCAACATGGGAATCATCCAAATGAACCACCTTCACCCTCCATTTAATAACGTCAAAGCTCGACAGGCACTCCTCTATCTTCTTTCCAACGCAGACTACTTGAACACCATCGCCTCTGATAAATCGCTTCAAACGCTTTGTTTCTCGTTTTTTGGTTGCGGAACGCCCATGGAGACTGATGCTGGGAGCGAGCCATATAAAGGTTCCAAGGACATCTCCAAGGCACAACAACTCTTTAAAGAAGCTGGATACAAAGGCGAACCCATCACGATTTTGCATGCTACTGACCATCAATACATTAACCCAGCGAATTTGGTGATGATTCAACAATTACGCAAAGCGGGATTTCTCAAACTCGATGTTCAGGCAATGGATTGGGGGACCGTTGTTACGCGACGTACAAAAAAGGAAGCACCTGCCCAAGGCGGATGGAATATTTTCATTACCGGAACAACAGTTCTTAATTCTGCTAGCCCAATTACCCACACGTCAATCGGCATGGGATGCGATAAAGCTTGGTTTGGTTGGCCCTGCGATGCTGCATTTGAGGAGCTCAGGAATCAATGGGCATTCGCAAGTGATGATGCCGCTCGGAAAAAGATTGCCGTTGAACTTTCAAAACGTGCCTATGACCTAGTCCCCTACATCTCATTCGCTCAGTGGAGAAATCCTGTTGCATACCGTTCCGATAAGCTAAGCGGCGTCTTGCTAGTACCCTCAATCCCAGTTCTTTGGAACATCGAAAAGAGATAGACCTGTATGCGACTGATATGGATTTCGCGTTTATCGAAGTAATAACGATTTAAGCAGTTCGTATTAAGAAATCACGATTTTTGAGACCCAGGTTACAGTAACCTAAACGGCGAATTTTTGATCAACTACATTGTAAAACGTCTCATTGCTACGATTCCAGTGATGGCAATCGTAGCTCTGTTTGTCTTTTTCCTACTCCATCTAACTCCAGGCGATCCAGCTGCAGTCATCGCGGGAGATGATGCTGGTCCTGCAGAAATAGAGGGTGTTAGGCAAAAACTTGGCCTTGATCGACCAGTCTACGAACAGTTCGCCATCTATGTTTCAAACTTAGCAAAGGGCGATTTAGGGACGTCGATTTTTTCAAACATGCCCGTGCTCCAACTTGTCAAACAACGGCTCGAACCAACCCTTGTACTTGCGGTCACAACGCTGACGCTGGCCGTACTAATCGCAATACCAATGGGCGTTATTGCAGCTTGGAAAGTTAGATCATGGATAGATCGATTCATCATGGGACTTTCAGTACTAGGATTTGCAGTACCCGTCTTCGTCGTGGGCTATGTTCTGATCTACATCTTTTCGATTGAACTACGTTGGTTCCCAGTCCAAGGCTATAAACCTCTGGCAAATGGTGTTCTTGACACTCTACGTTCTGTCGCTCTTCCATCTTTAGCCTTGGCACTTATATACACCGCTCTCATCGCCAGGATGACGCGAGCAAGCATGATTGAAGTTCTCTCTGAGGATTACATTCGGACTGCTAGGGCAAAAGGTGCTTCCCAATATGCTGTACTTCTCAGACATGCGCTAAAAAATGCCGCAGTCCCAATCGTCACAGTTATTGGCCTAGGACTTACCCTCTTGATTTCAGGCGTCGTCATTACTGAAACAGTCTTCAACATTCCGGGTCTTGGACGGTTGACGGTTGACGCCATTCTTAAGCGTGATTATCCAATCATCCAAGGTCTGATCATTCTGTTTGCAGGTGTGAAGGTTCTGGTCAATTTATGCATCGATATTAGTTATGCATTTTTTGATCCAAGAATTCGCTACGGTCAATGAAAGACTTTCGGCTAGGTGCATTTTCTCAACCCACTATTCTTGCGGGAAGCGTCATTATTTTGATATTCGTCTTAACAGCGAGTCTGGCTCCGTTGATCGCTGGAGACCCTCTAAGTTTCGACCCGCTAAATAGGCTAAAGAAACCTTCCGAATTATTTTTTTTCGGAACAGACCAACTTGGCCGAGACTTATACAGCCGAGTTGTTTATGGCACTCGGGTTTCATTGATTGTCGGCCTCAGCGTTGCTCTTATTGCCACATCGATTGGGCTCATTCTAGGAATCATTTGTGGATATCTCGAGAGAGTCGACGCGATAGTTATGCGGGTGATGGATGGAATGATGGCAATACCGTCAATCTTACTCGCAATAGCACTTATCACATTAATGAAGGCTAGCTTACTGATTGTGATTGTAGCAATCGCAATTCCGGAGATTCCGCGCGTTGTTCGCCTCGTACGAAGTGTGGTTCTTGGCGTGAAGGCCCTCCCTTACATAGAGGCTGCAATAGCAAGCGGCACTAAGACTAAGCGTTTAATGATTCGTCACATTCTTCCGAGCACCATTCCACCGCTCATCGTGCAAGCAACTTATGTTTGCGCATCCGCAATTCTCACTGAAGCTGGTTTGTCCTTTTTAGGCGCCGGGACTCCGCCAGAAATACCGAGTTGGGGAAATCTAATTTCGGGTGGAAGGGCATTTTTCCAGATATCACCTTGGCTTATTTTTTTCCCCGGACTCATGCTTGCCATCACAGTTTTAGCAATCAATTTGATTGGGGACGGGATGAGAGACTCGCTCGATCCGCGGATCGCTAAGAGGATCTAGCAAGCAAGATGCAAATGCCATCGAATCCCTATCGTTCTCGACAATGAGCCTGCAACTGCCAGCCCCCGTTTTGAGGATCGACGGACTCAGTACGGAGTTCTACACGCCGGGTGGAAATGTTTGCGCGGTTAACAAACTATCGATGCGCCTTCAGCAGAAAGAGACGCTTTGTCTCGTAGGTGAATCGGGTTGCGGAAAGAGCGTGACCGCTTTATCACTGATGCGTCTTATTCCCGAAAAGCAAGGTGCCATCACAAGCGGTAGCATTCACTTTGAGGATAAAGACCTTGCTGTTGAAAGCGAATCTACGATGCGTAGGATTCGTGGCAATAAAATTTCTATGATTTTTCAGGAACCCATGACATCGCTCAACCCCGTGATAACGGTTGGCGATCAAATTAGCGAATCCCTAAGAATTCATAAAAAGCTGAGCTCTCGCCAAGCTACAAAAATTGCTACAGACATGCTGGCACTTGTAAGAATCGCGGATCCTGCAAGGCGAGCATTGGAGTATCCACACCAACTTTCGGGCGGAATGCGGCAGCGCGTCATGATCGCGATCGCGCTTGCCTGCGAGCCTAGTGTCTTGATTGCTGATGAGCCAACGACAGCTTTAGACGTCACTATTCAAGCTCAAATACTAGAACTCATACTAGAACTTAAAGAGTCGGTAAAGACTTCTGTACTTCTCATCACCCATGACCTTGGCGTCGTTGCCGAAGTAGGACAGCGTATAGCGGTGATGTATGCTGGACGAAAGGTTGAGGAGGGCCCGGTAAACGATGTCTTTGATCAACCGTTTCACCCCTACACTCAAGGACTACTTGAATCCATTCCTCGCCGCGGCTCCTCAAGCAAGGTAGGACCGAGTCGAGGTCAATTACCGGAAATACCTGGTTTTGTCCCGTCGATTCGAGAAGCTTCAGTCGGGTGTGCCTTTGCCACACGATGTAAAAAAGCTAGCCCACAATGTGGTGTTTCAGCTCCTGAACTGGTGGCTCAAAGTGATGATCGAGCCGTTGCGTGCTGGCATCCGAATTTTGACTAGGGGCCAACCATGGCTGATGAAGTTATCGAAGTTAATGATCTAAAAAAGTATTTTCCAATACAACGAAACTTCTTTACAAAGACAACGCTTGCAGTGCACGCGGTCGACAACATCACCTTTTCAATTCGAGAGGGCGAAACCTTATGCCTTGTCGGCGAGTCAGGTTGTGGTAAGTCCACAGCCGCTAGAACGGTACTGCGCCTGCTTGAACCAACATCTGGAACTATTAAGCTAAAAGGAAAGGACATATCCACGCTCTCGCAGCAGCAACTTTGGCACCATCGCCAGCATATGCAGATGGTGTTCCAGGATCCCTATGCATCTTTGAATCCGAGACTCACTGCAGAATCTATCATTTCGGAACCGCTTACAAACTACTTCAGAATACCTTCAGACAGACTCAGAGAACAGGTTAGAACGCTCTTAGAAAAAGTTGGTTTAAGGGCGGATTCGATCCAAAAGTTTCCACATGAATTTTCAGGTGGACAGCGACAGCGCTTGGGACTTGCAAGAGCCTTAGCTTTAAATCCTAGCCTAATTGTGGCTGACGAACCGGTCTCCGCGCTCGATGTTTCAGTGCAGGCACAAGTGATCAATCTTATGGTCAAGTTACAAGACGAGATGAAGCTTGCATATTTGTTCGTCTCTCACGACTTAGCAGTAGTCGAACACATCGGCCATCGAGTTGCTGTGATGTACTTAGGTCGAATAGTGGAGTTAGCGGCAACAGCGGATCTATTTAATTCACCGCTTCACCCATATTCGCAGGCCTTGCTCGATGCTGCACCTGAAGCGAAAGTTGGAGTAAAACGGGTGAGAAAAGTTCTACAGGGCGATGTACCAAGTCCAATCAACCGTCCCAGTGGCTGCCACTTTCATACCCGTTGCCCCCATGCAATGCCTAAGTGCCAAACAGATTCCCCGGCTTTGATTGCGGTCGACGACGATCGATGGGTTGCTTGTCATCTCGTGGCACATTTTTGAATGAACGTTAGTCTAGTACCTACTCACTTGATCAAGTTCTGTCTGGACATTCTTACTAACTTGCTTCTCCATCGACCAGGTTAAAGGAATCATATTATGGCCTCATCTTCACCACGAATTGCAGTGCTTGGATTTTCAATCGAATGCAATCGATTCTCACCAGTAAGCACCTCGAGCGACTTTGGGAAACGTGGCGACATACGAGGCGATGAGATCGTGCGTCAAGCCCGTCAGGGGCCGTGCAGAATGACACCCGATCTCCCAGGTTTTTTTTCGGAAATGGATGCCTCTGGCGACTGGACTCCCGTCCCACTACGCCAAATGATTGCTCAGCCTGGAGGACCGGTTGAACAGAACTTCTTTGATGAATTTGTGCAAGAAATTGAAGAAAAACTTAAAGAGGCGTTGCCCGTGGACGGTGTCTACATTGTTTCGCATGGCGCTGCACTTACTACGGGTTCCGATGATCCAGATGGCGATTTATTTGAACGCGTTCGAGCAATCGTCGGTCCCAGTATTCCCATCGTTGGAACATTCGATCTTCACGCAAATGTCTCGCTCAAAATGACCCAGAACCTGAACGGGTTTATCGGTTACCTTGAAAACCCACATACGGATATCCGAGAGCGAGGTATCGAGGCCGCAAAACACCTGAGGGAGTTTCTGGCTGGCTGCGAAGGTGTGGTTGAGCTAGAGAAACTACCTTTGGTTCCACCATCGATTTCTTTACTAACTTCCGAAGGTCCGTACGCAAAAATTATTCAGGAAGGGCAAAGACACGTAGTCGGTGACATTATGAATGTATCGGTGATGGCCGGCTTTGCATTCTCGGATTGCACGAAAAATGGCTTTTCTGTTGTTGTTACAGCAAGAAACGGTAACCGAGCCCGAGCTCGCGAGGTAGCGAACTTGCTCAGCAGTCGGACTTGGGCTATCCGCGAAGAATTTAACCGTCGCATGATGGGCGTTGAAGATGCCGTTAAACTTGCAGTTACTGCTGGTACTTACGAAGATACGCCATCAATCCTGCTTGCCGATGTTGCGGACAACCCTGGTGGCGGCGGCCGCGGGAACACCACATATTTACTCGAGGCACTCATTGCCGCACGGGCAAGAGGTGTTGTCCTCGGAGTCTTTAATGACGCTTCCTTAGCGGATGAAGCTCATACTCATGGCCTTGGTGCGATGTTTAGTGCATCGATTAATCGAGATGAAGCGAGTGTTTTCTCGAAGAAACTAAAGCTGCAAGCCAAAGTTGTAGCGCTTTCAGACGGGGAGTTGACTGGTCGTAGAGGCGTCATACGTAACGTTAAAGTTTCACTTGGCAAGTCTGCTCTCCTCGATATGGAGGGCATCAAGGTGGTTATTATCAGTAACAGGCAGCAATGTATGGATCCCGCACAACTGGAATTGTTTGGTATAGATCTTGCATCGGTACGTACACTGGTTGTGAAAAGTCGCGGGCACTTTCGAGCAGGTTTCGATGAGTTCTTTAGTTCGAACAGAATTTTTGAGGTTGACTGTCCGGGACTAACCTCACCTATGCTTGCAAACTTTCAATGGACACGCCTTCGCAGGCCTGTTTATCCCATTGATCTACATGCGGTTTACCCGCAGGTTTAAACAACTCAATGTCTGCGCTTTCGTCTTGTTCCCTCAGGGATCCCTTCAAATTTTAAAGTCCAGGCTAACTAGCCATTTCTGGGTAGTTGAATAATGAAACTATTTGCAGCCACTATTGCCACTGAAACGAACACCTTTTCCCCGCTACCGACGAGCCTTGAGAGCTTTCGTGAAGTGGTGTTTTACAGACCAGGTGAACATCCTAATGATGCACCCCGCATGTGTACTGCACCACTTTTCGTCGCCAGAAGTCGCGCAACGCGTGGTGACTTTGTCTTAATTGAGGGAAGTTGTTTTGCGGCAAGTCCAGCAGGCATAACCAGCAAACAAGCCTATGAGCAACTGCGAGAAGAAGTCCTTGCTCAGGTTAAGAACGCCCTACCACTTGATGGTGTATTGCTCGGCCTCCATGGCGCAATGGTCGCGCATGGCTATGATGACGTAGAAGGTGATCTGATAGCGCAAGTTCGCTCGATCGTT
>Ga0194124_10005576_pt1 | contig 11641 bp, 12 predicted proteins | sample TA2KigCas0mmetaG_FD_148605 | JGI IMG/M metagenome (GOLD analysis project Ga0194124, IMG submission 148605) | Freshwater microbial communities from Lake Tanganyika, Tanzania - TA2015031 Kigoma Deep Cast 0m | ecosystem: Environmental > Aquatic > Freshwater > Lake | place: Tanzania: Lake...
TTTTTATTTAAATCTTTTTTATTTATAGTATTATCTCCAAAGGTCTCTCTTATTACAGATAATTTTTTATTGTTATTTTTTATTTTTTTTTTTTCATGACTATCAATTTCTTTATCACATTTTATAAATTGATTATAAATAACAACAGCAATTAATAAAATAGTTATTAATAATAATATCATTGTATCACTCTCCATTTATTATATTATATTTTTTATATAATAAAAAAAAAATTAAACCTTATTTTAACATATTTATTATTTTTTATTTTTTATAATCATATATATATGGAATTTAAAAATGAATATTTAATTATATTAATTATTATCATTATTACAATATTCTTTATAATTAATTTTGATATTTATGTTTTACCTAAAAATGAACCACTTTGTAAGCCTATTTATATCATAAAAAAAATTATTGATAATAAAAATATAAAAGAATCTCTTATAAATATATAAAAAAATATTTATATAAAAATAAGTAATTCTAGTTATTATTTTTAATAAAAAAAGAAATTGAAATAAGAAAATCCTCCTCCATATTGAACTGTTTTTCTCTCAGCAAAAAATAATGTTCCTATTAAAGTTACACCAAATATAGCTGATAACATATATTTTTGTAATGAAGAATAATAATCTAATAATTCTTTTTTCTTTTCTTTTGTTAAAAGATAATCTTTTAACATAATTTTATATTCAGATGATTTTTTACTTTCATATAAAAAGAAAATAGTTAATAATACTAAAATACCTATATTCCATGATAAATCTAATTTAGTTGTTAAAATAAACCATATATATATAATTAAACTTGAAATTATTATATTTAATTGTTGGTTTTCTGTAGGTTCTACTCCTAAAGGATTGCCTATAATAGTCATTAAGGATATTATTAATATTAATAACAATAAATGTTGAACCATTCTATTATCTTCTATAGCTTGTTTTAAACCTTTTGAAAATAAATTTGAACAATATCCACTTGCTAAAATTATATAAGTTAATAATATAACTCTTCCAATTGAAAAATTAATATCCATATTACTAATAAATTTACAATATAAAAAAAAAAAGTTTATTTACTTAAATTTAATATTTCTTCTTTTTCAATAAAAAAACAATCTTCATATTGAATATATTTTATATTTCTTTTTTCTTTATCAATCCATTCTAATGGTAAATGTTTTATAATTTTTTCTTTTTCTATTAATGATTTGATTATATATTTATCATATTTTTCATGTAATATGTACTCATACGGTAATAATTTTGTAGTTTTTTCTAATTCTTTTAAAACTTCTATTTCTTTTTCTGTTAATTTATTAATCTCATTTATTGTTTCTATATTTAATTCATAATGAGTTATTGGTAAAGTTGTATTTTGAATCATTGTATCCTCATTATTTAATTTCTTCTTATCTGGTATAAATACTTCTATAGCAAACATTTCACCCTCACCTAATTCATCCGTTTTATTTACAAAATTTTGACATGCTGTCGGTAAATGAGATAATGGTTTATTTAATATAAGTTTTTTACCATGAACTCTTCCATATTCTATATTATGGCCGCCTAAATAATTTAACGCATTATAACCTTTTTTCACTATATTGGCATATATAACTGTTGAAATACTTTGCACTTTAATTTTATTATTTTTTTTGTATTCTTTTCTAATAAATTCTTCTGTTAGTCTAACTATTTCTTTACAATCTTCTATAGCTTCATTATTATTAATGCTAATATATTCGAATGTTCTTGCACTATCTATAATATTTCCAGATTCTTCTAAACCAATATCTACTTTAATTAAATCACCCTCTTTAAAATATCTCTTATTATCTTTATGATATGAATCATGTGCAATAATTGCGTTTATTGATATACCAATTGGAAATGCCTTATTCAAATTTTTACTTTTTAAATAATTATCTATAAAATTATATAATTCTTTATCACTTTTGATATTATTAATGTTATTTTTAATCAAACCCATAAGTTTTTTATGTTCTTTTCCTAATCTTAATAATATATTTCTATCAAATATTGACATTTATTTTCTAATATAAATTATTAATATTTTATATCTTTTATTTTTTCTTATATTTTATATATATATGTCTGAAAATCTATATAAACAAAAATATTTAAAATATAAAAAAAAATATTTAGAATTAAAAGGTGGTGCAGATATTATTTATGATTTAAAAAATAATATTATAAAAGAAAAACAACCTTTGTATATAAAAGCAGGCGTAATAGCACAAAAAATAGCTCCACCTTCTCTTCTTAGATCTATTACAAAAGGATGTAATGATAAAATGGATGATTTACTAACCGATGAAAAAAAATATAAAGAACATCGTAAATTAATTAAAGAATATGATATTGATAAAAATTTAATTGATTGTAATGAACAAAAATATGTAATTAAAACTTTACTTGAAAAAAAAGATCTATCATATAATGATTTAGAAAAATTAAATACTTCAGATTTACAAAAAAAATGTTTAACAAAATATAATTCTCAAAATGAATTTTTTATTAGAAAAAAATTAGGTTTGCCAGATATAAATAATGAAATAAACAATACATATATTGTTTCAGCCGCAGATGCTTACTGCACTATGTTTGAAAATGAAGCACAAAGTAAAGAATATTGGATAAAAGGTAAAAATTTTACTATACAAAATCTTTTATATGGTATTTCTAATATTGATAATGATACTATTGCATATTTAAGCGAACCTAAAAATGTAACTGTTATGCGACTTGCACCAGGACATTATCATAGATATCATTGTCCTGTTACAGGCACAATAGAATCTATTTATCTATTGGGTAATTCTTTTTATAGTGTTCAACCATATATTGTTAATAGTGGAATAGATGTCTATACTGAAAATAAAAGATGTGTAGTGACAATAAGATATAATAAAGATAAAATATTAAAAATGATAATAGTAGGTGCTACTTGTGTAGGTTCTATTGAATTTAATACAAAATTATGTCCAGATAATACTAACACATTAGAAATAGAAAATGGTTCTGATGTAAATACTAAAGAACCATTAAAATATAATATAAAAAAAAATGTAACATTTTCTCAAAATGAAGAATTAGGAAAGTTTAATTTTGGTGGTTCAACAATTTTATATATAATTAATTCAAAAGATGTTTCTAGAACTAATGAAGGTGAAATTATTTATAAACATTCAATAGATAAAGATGAAACATCAGTAGTAGTTGGAACAAAATTATTTAATATATTATAATAATCATTTATTGTTGTATTAACTTTCTTGATGTTCTAGCAGGTTCTTCAACATATTTACCATTCTCTATTTTTCTATAAAATGTTTTAATTTTTGGTTCTCCTTTTCCATCATTTTCCATACTTTCCTCTTTTATATATCCTGTTCCATTGTTATTTACATATGTCCTACTATAAGATTTTGTAAAATTATTATTACTATTCATCATATTCGTGCTAGAACTATTCATTATACTAGAGCTAGAATAATCTTCTCCTAAATTGAAGTTTCTATGTAAATTATCTATTTCATTCATCATATTTGAAAAACTTACATTAAATAGTGAAAAAGGATTAAAAAATGGATTATATAATGAATTATTTCTAGAATAGTGATTTTCATTTCTTCTTCTAACAGGATTATTTTCTTCTTCCACTTTAACAACATCATCGTAAATATTTTCTTCTTCTATTCTAGGTTTATTATCTAAAAGTAATGTAGCTGCTATTTTGTATTTTTCAAAATTTTTTTGAACTTTTTCTTGTCTAAAAAAATTCTCAATATATTTTTTTAAATTATCTCTATCCATTCTATCAAAGTCATTTTGAGTTAAGTTTAAAGTGAGTAATGCTAAACGAAGACCAGATGACATTATATATATAATTATATAAAAAAATTTTTATAAAAAAATTTTTATAAAAAAATTTACAAAAAATATATTTATATTATATTTTCTATAGAACTACATATAATAGTATTTTTATAAATTTGTTTGTCCTTCTCGTTTATAATAACATACTTATTATCATTTGTATATCCTATAAAAATATATGATGTGTCATTATCTTTTAATTTTATCTTAGTTCCCGGTAATAGGTTAGTATTATATAAAGACAAATTTTCTATATTAGTTGTAATTTGTTCCATTTTATAATATTTATAATAAATATGTTTTTATGTAAAATTAAATAATAAATATTAAATAATATTGGTTTGTAGAACGCAACTTTTTTAGCTTATAAAACTAAATAATTACAGGCACAGGAATAATATCAATAATATAAGTATCTTTATCAATTTTCTCAATAATACCATTATCATCTTTTTTTACTTTACCAACAGGATAATTCAAATCAAAATCGTAAATAGTACCAGTCTCTGGACAATACCAATAATTTGAAATATCCTCCTTATTACCTATTTTAATAACTCCTCTAATTTTTATAGCTTTAACTCTAATTGTTATACTTTTAGTTGAATTATAACCATTATCAAATTTTAAATCTTCTATAATATCTTCTTTAAAAGCAGGACCAATATTTTTATCAAATAAAGATACTTCATTAAATTTAAAACATCTATATTTTGACGCCATCATATTATGATTTTTATTTAATTCACAATCAATTGCTGCTTCCTTAATAGTATCTAAAAAGGATTCAATTAAATTTTGTTTTGATCTAGCTAAATTTTCAATTTCAACATCAACAGTATTTAATTGACTTTTATCTTCAATTAATATTTTTTCTTGAGTTACAACACTACCTTCTTGAGTTTCTTTAATTATAAAATTATGTTTAATAGAACGATATCTATAAATTTCAACATGTCTTTCTTCCATAGGTAAATCTTTATGCGAACATTGTCGAATACCTCTACCAATCATTTGAATAATTCTAACTTCATTCCAATATGGTTCTGTAATATGAATTTGTCTTATATTATTTAAAGAAATTCCCTCAGCACCTGCAGGAGAGAATAACATAATTTTAATATTTTTTCCATATTTATTATCAGGATCAGTTTCTATTTTAATAGATTGTCTTCTAACTTCTTTAGAAATATCATTATGAAATTCAGCATATTTAAAATAATCTTTAGCATTAGGATTAGTAAAAGAATTAAAACCAAAGTATTTAAGATAAATTTTTAGGATATCTATACCTTCAATTAAAACATAATTTGAATAAATTAACAAAGGGCCTTTAGATTTAAAAACGTTAAAAATAATATTAGTAAATTTATTAGAACACAACATCATAATATTTATTAATTCTGATTTATTTTTTTCTTTATTTTGCCAATCTTCATAATTATCATATTTTTTAAAATTTTCAATATCATTTAATATATTATTTTTTGAATCTTTTTCCTTAAGATATGTTTTATTTAAATAATTATCAAAAGTTTCTCTAAATTTTTCAAGCATTTTAAAATAACCTTGACTTTGAGATGATAATGTCTTTTTAATTTTTTCTGTATCCTTCGTTTTTAATAATAATTCTAATTCTTTTTCTCCTATTTTAAATTTATTTGGTCTTGGTCTTTCTTCTCCAGAAACAATATCATTTATTGTTGGGAAAACGAAATTACTTGATTGTCTTGTATAAGTTCTATATGTTTCTTTTGCGGATGATTTTGATTTCTTTTTCTTATTTGATATTATTCTTTCTATTTCTTCAAAATGATTATAAACATCAGTTTGATATTCAGACATAGGCACATCAACAAAATTTACAGATTTAGAAGGGGATAAATCTGGAGTTGCACCTATATAATATGAAACTAAACCAATTATTCTTCTTTGAAACATATTCTTTGTTTTTGGATTTATTGTAGGTATTGAACTATTATCTACAAAATATTGATCAAATAAAATTTCAGATTTAGGAAAAATATTAGGACGAAGTAAATTAAATAATAAACCTAATTCAAATGGTTTGTTAATAGCTGGTGTTGCTGATAATAAAACTACTCTTGTTGATGAATTTTCTTTTTTATCTTGTAATATATAATCATATATTGCAATTGCTCTTTTTCCTTGCTTACTAGTGACGTTACTATAAACATTTCTAATAAAATTATGTACTTCATCAATAATAAATAAATTTTTTTTTGAACTATCAGTTTTTTTAACCTCATCTAAAAATTCTTTATCTGCATAAGGTGAATCATAATGTATCCATATAATATTTGAATATCTATGTTCATAATCATCCTTTTGAAGCCATTTTTTTATTTCAGACTCCCATGGATTATCATGTAATGCTGCTTTAATTAATAAAAATACATTCCAACCAGAAGTAGCATTATATAAACTATTATAAATAGCCATTACAGCACCAGATTTACCTGCACCTACACCATAATATAATAATGCATCATGATATGGTGATCTGTAATCTAAATAAGAAGCTATAAATTCCTGAAATTTTCTTAATTCAAATTTAGTTGTAATATTACACGGATCCTCATTATCTTTTCTTATAATTTCTGGTAGTTTAAATTTTGAAAAATTTTTTAATAACCATATAGGAAAAATCCTCCCATTTATTTTTAAATTTGGATATGAATTTTTATTTCTTGATTCATCATTTCTTATATCATCTGTCATTTATATCTATCTTATATATAATCTATATAAAATTAAATTATATAAATTTTATTGTTAAAATACAAACTTTATTCCTGTTATAACATTATTAATCACATTAAAAAAAATATCTGTTTTATTATTGATAATATTTTTTAAATTTATATTATTATTTTTATAATTTATGTATATAAAACCATTTCTATATTTTATTTCTTCATTTTTACTATAATATTTTATTGAATCTATAAATAAATTAGCACCAAAAATATCAACACATGTATTTATAGCACCAACATTTTTAACACTACATATTTTATTATTTGATTTATATATATCAATATTAGAAATAATATGATAATCACCACTTATAACATAAATATTAATATTTTTTTTAGTATGATATAATTTATCAAATAAACTATACAAATCATCATTATCTCTATTTATTTCTTTTTTTTGAAATATTATACTTGATAATAAATTAGGTTTAGAACTTGAAAAACATTTTCTTTCTAAAAAAAATATATTATTGTATTTACTTATTTTTTCATAAATATTGTATTTATTTATGGTATCATTATCTAAGTATATATTTTCATGATTCATAACATAAACTGATTTATTATTATCATCATTGATAAAATCAATTTTTTTATTTTCAAATCTAAGATTATTAAATATTTTTATTTCTACTTTTTTGAATAATTTATATATTTTTATAAATATTTTATTATTTTTATTTTTATCATAATAAACATTATCTATTATTTCATGATCATCTGTCATTATGTAATTAAAATTATTTTTTAAATAATATTGTTTTCTTATAATACATTCTATATAATTGTCGTATAATTCCTCATAAATATTTTGTTTTATAGAATCATAATCAATATTATTTTTTATTATATAATCATAATATTTTCTAAATATCATATCATTATATAAAAAATCACCTAAATGAAATATAATTCCAAATTTATCATTTATTAGTTTCCAAGTATTTGTTTCTATGCCTAAATTACTATCACAATTAACGATTTTAACATTATTAAATGGATTTTCTTCCAAATTTATATTTATATTTTCAATTAATTTATTATTTTTATTATTTTTTATTTTAATTTCATATTTTTTACCTTCTTTTATTTTTTCTAAAACTAAAACATTACTTTCATATTTTTTTATAATAATATTTTCTAAATAATTTTCATTAATATATAATCTTACATCATAGGATTTTTTAGATAATATTATTATTTTAACTCTATTTTTATTATATTCACCAAGAATATAACTTATTTTATTCTTCATCAATCTTTTATATATTATTATATAAAAAATATTTTATAATATCAACCTATTTTTATTTTCTAAATAGGAGGCGTTGGATAGATAAATAAATCATTATCTAATTTACATATACCATATGAAATTGCTTGAACTGAAGTATATGCTTTTACGCCAACATTTGTATCTTCAGTAACAAATGTTATTCCTGAACCAGCTGTATTAGTTACAACAATAAATTGAGCTCCTTCATTAACAAAAATAGAGTTAGATAAGGCTCCAGATAAAAGATTAGTAGCTCTTATATTAAATACTTTATTAATACTTAGTGTTGAAGGTGAATTAAAACTAAAGGCGTTAGTACATAAATCAGTCTTAATTCTATTAACTTCTATGTAACTTGTTTGAAGTTGTAATGCTGTTGTAGAATTTACAAATCTTAATTTATCTGCACAAAATTCTTCATTTCTCATATCATTAATTAACATCGCACTCACTTGTGCGCTTCCTAAATATGAACCTCTAAATTCTTTCATTTCAAAGTTTGAAAGTTTTTTAGAAGAATTATTGTAATCAACTGTTCCATTAAATACCCATCCTCCATTATTTGCAGTAGTCACAGCAGTATCTGCAGTAGTTGTTGCTACTGCATATGAAATTATATCTCCTGCTCTTAATTTAGAACCAGATTGAAATACCATTTTTCCCGATGGCGTTCCATTTAATAATAAAACTTTAGTTTCATTATCGATTTTTAATGATGCGCCTGTAGCAATAGTATAAGTTCCAGAAATAATGTATGTATTACATTTTTTCCAATGTTCGCTACCTGTTAAGGTAGTAGTTGAAATCACTTTTATTGTCATATTTATTTATAATATATAAAAAAATTTATAGGGGGTACACTACTAGTAGCACAAAACTTGATAATTTACATATATAACCTATCTTTTTATTATATAATAAAAAAATTAAAATTCATAATAAATATTTATTATACATAATATTATAAATATGTAATGGCTTGGTTCCCTACACATAATTCAATTCCTAGACTTATTAAAAATTTTATACCTTTTGGTAATAAAAAGTTTAATAATACTAATCTTATTATTAACGACGAGCATATTCATAATACTTTCTTAAAAACACATAAACTTAAAATTTATCCTAATTATGTTCAACAAACCATTTTAAATGGTTGGTTTTTAGAAGTTAATTCTGTTTATAATTATACTAATCAATTTTTAAAAAATAAAGTTTGCATTCCTTTTCCATTTATAGAAAAAGGTATTATTAAGTTTAGTTGTAAATTTATTGATGATTTTAAAATTATAAAAAAAGTATTAAATTTTCAATTTGTTAGAAATGAAATTAATGATTACATTAATGAAATTCATAATTTCTCTTCAACTTATAGACATACTTTAGACTATGCAGTTAAACTTTGTGTTGAGATGTATAAAAGTGCATTTTCTAATTATAAAGCTAGACACATTAAACATTTTAATATTAAAGATATTAAAACTGATAAAAGAAGATTTAATTTAACGTTGGAGCCTGTTAATTTTAACAAACAATTTAATGCATTTGCTTATAAAGAATTAGGTTTAATGGAATCTGATAGGCTTTTTAATACATTTAATATTAATCATAATGTAATATTACAATATGATCGACTTAAAAAGTCATATTACTTATTAATACCTTTAGATAAAACTATTAATACTGTAGTATATAGAGAAGAAAAATGTGGTATTGATATTGGTTGTAGGACATTTATGACTATTTACTCTAACAATAAATGTATTGAAGTTGGTAATAATAAAATAATTAAGCAAATTGACAAGGCTAATAATAAATTAGATAAATTAAAATCACATCATGATTTAGATAAAATGTCTAAAAATAAGTATGATAAAGTTAGGAAGAAATATCAACTTAAAATACAAAATAAAATAGATGACATGCATAAAAAAGTAGCAAATTATTTACTTAAAAATTATGAAATTATAAACATTGGGAAGGTAAGTATCAAGTCAATGGTTTCAAATTTAACAAGTAATATAAAAGAAATTACTAAAAGACGTTTATTAAAGTTATCACACTTTAAATTTAGAGAATATTTAAAGTTAAATTCATCAAAATATGGAAATACAATAAATGAAATAGATGAATATTTAACAAGTCAAAAATGTCATAATTGTGGTAATTTAAAAAAAGATTTAGGAGGCAATAAAGAATATAACTGTTTAGAATGTAATGTGCAGTTAGACAGAGATGTAAATGCTTCAATAAATATCTATAGATTATAAATGATATTAAAAAGGTGCCTAGATTGTTAAAACAATCCAGTCTATTAGACTGAAACCGTTACACACCTTTAAGAAAGACTGATAAGATGTAATAAGTTAAGTAATAAAATCTAAAACATTTATTAATGTTTTAAGTATAAATCTTAATATGACCTCTAAAAGGGGGTTATCAAGAATTATCAAGTTTTTTGTAACGGCGGTGTAAACATATAGTTGATTTGTAAAATATATTAATTCGCGTATTCTATAGTATATTCTTTTGCCTTTCTATTAAACTCTTCGCGATTTGTTTTATAAAGGTTTGCTATTTCTGGAACCAGCGCATCGTCAGGATTTGGAGCCGATAAAAGTGAATAAACCGATAATAATACTTTGGTTATACTTAATGCTGGACTCCATTGTGTCTTTAATATGTCCAAATTAATTGATCCATTTGCGTTTATATTTGGATGATATACTTTAGTTTTAAATTTAATACGTGGTGGGTTAGATGGGTAGTCAATTGGAAATAAAATAACTAAATAAAATATACCATTTTCATAAGGAGTTTCAGTTGGTCCTAATATGGTTGCTCTCCATGTAAATATATCAGCTTCTGATTCTGGTCCTGCTGAACAATTTACAGGTGTATCTCTAATTAATTCTTTCAATTCTTTTTGTATTCTTCTCATCGCCATTGTATATTATATATTATATATTAAATTTAGATTTTATAAAAATAGATACAGATAGTTAAAAACGCTTGAAACGATTAAATATTTAAAAAATCAAGTATATTTAGAGCATTGCGTATTTTAAATGCCGACTTATCCTAAATGATATCGTTCAAACCTATAGTTAGATTATCAATTTCTTCTTTTTTTTGTCCTTTTATAATTTTTTCTAATATTTTCCAATATTCAGGACCCCAATTAGAAGGTGGTATTTCTGTTTTTATTATTTTTTCGTCTTGTTGTTGATAATTTTTTTTATATTTTTTTATTTCTTCTTCTGTCATATCATATTCTGTCTCATCTTTGTTGATATTTGTAATATCAAATTCTTCACTTTTAGTCATCAAATGAATTAAATTTTCCATTTTATTTGTATGTTTATAATGTATAAATTTTAAATTCAATTTTTTATATTATAGAATATTATTCCAATTCATTGCGATAAAGAATCTAATATGGATCTTTTTTATGTAATTCTACATCACTATCGTATTCATCTTCAATAACTCTTGTATTTTTACTTCCTTCTGGACTGACATAATCACAATTTCCTTCTTCTTCTTCATCTTCTGAATAACAGGCAGTTTGTGTATTTGTTTGCTGATGTGATTTTTTTGCATCCATAAATTCTTCAAATGTCGTTATTTCTGGAATACATGTTTCAGAAATATATTCTCGAATATCACCA
>Ga0194124_10005581_pt1 | contig 11634 bp, 10 predicted proteins | sample TA2KigCas0mmetaG_FD_148605 | JGI IMG/M metagenome (GOLD analysis project Ga0194124, IMG submission 148605) | Freshwater microbial communities from Lake Tanganyika, Tanzania - TA2015031 Kigoma Deep Cast 0m | ecosystem: Environmental > Aquatic > Freshwater > Lake | place: Tanzania: Lake...
ATTGGCGCCCCCGAATAGGGGTCTAGAAGGCAGCGTGGCAGCGCGGGGCAGCTGGCCCGGTGCGCAGTCTGCGACGCTCTTTCTATAATAAAGTTAAAGTAGTAACCCTTCGACAGGGCCGTCGCGCATACGGGCAAGCGCTTGCCAACGAAGCCGACCCCCAGTTGCCGACCCCCAGGGGGGGACCCCCCGGCAACCGGGGCCCCCCGGCTCGTAGGACGCACGCGATGCCCTCCGCGCTCCTCCCTCAGATTTTTTCCCCACGACCATGTTACATTTTTTCCCCGGGGTGGTGATCTCTTCTCAATTGAAGATGATAGTTCAATTGTTCCTGGGGGCGGGAAATGTTGCGTAAAAGTTCTCAACGTAGTGGTCAACCCTAAGAGGTTGAAATGCATAGTTTAAATCCATACACTCTCATACTTTACCTTCTTCCATTTCTCCCTCCGTTTTTGTTCTGAGGTCAACATTGGTGCCCAAGCTTAGATGTTTTAGCCTGTTGATTTCATTCGGCCTGTTTACTTCATTGTGTTCACGCCACTTAAGGTGCGCAATGCAGTACTGCATGCAGTACCTTCAAAATCCCATAGATATGATCGTCCGATTCCAGCCAGAGCCAGTTCCAATACTCCATAAATGTTAGAGGCTTGGGATTTGTAGGAGACCACATCATCATGGCTGCATTCACCAACACTCTTAGAGTTTGTGAGTGATATAAGAGGGACACGATTGGTTTGAAACAATCACGCAACTCGTTTGCGCATTCACGTCCGTAGCGCCCTGAGTGAATGCCGTATACAGAATCAACAGGCAAAAGGCACATAACGCAAAATCCAGCAGGTATTCTACACGCATCATTCCTACAGTGGCTCCTGTTGTGACCCGTCTGAAAACACTTACTGCAAGTCTTCTTGTTCCAAGGACAGTTAGCAGTAATGTGGCTGTGCGGTTCACGATTTCCAATAATCAGGCAAAAAGTGCAGCAACCATCCTGTGCAATCTCAGCGATCTGCAAACACAATGATTGGCAGTATTGTTTGAACACGTCGTATTGAAACACGGAATCTGTAGTGTCTGAAACAGCACTTGTCTGACCAATACCATCGCACAGTTTAAAGCAGTCAGCAGCCAGTGAGGCTGATACTCTCGATGTGATTATAACCTGTGCCATTTCTTTCGCACGAACATCCTTATTGCTGCAAATGATTGAGTTCAGCTGCGCAACAGTCGTGAAAAGGACACAGGTTCCCGGCCTTCGCAGTCTCCCAATAATCTGTGGTAGGCCAACCGTCAAGGCGCATTGGCAATGCACATTGCGCGCGCATACATTATTCTCACTTGCACAAAACCTTCCACACTCCAAGTTGACCGCACAATCACTATGTGGGACAAACCTTCGACATTGACTCCGGATGCTACACATGACGTTACAACGGATATGCGATTGAGGTTTTGTCTACGCTCAGAATGACAAACTGCTACTTGATTGGGGTATATCTTTTTCAGCAGTTCCCCAAAGAATTCAGCTTCTGCTATTGTCATGCAAAAGATTAGAATCCTCGTTGAGTCAATCTTCATTAATTGATCCACGTAAGATTGCAGTCCTGCCACAACTCCCTGCTCCTTGGGCGAAAACCTGCAGGACACAGCAACGTCATCTCTTTTGCACGATAGCCTCAGCTCACTATCAAATTTGACACCCAGCATCCTTTCTACAGCAGGCTTGTCACGAGGACGTAACGTTGCTGTCATTGCTTTGATCCTCACTAACGGGCAACTGGCACACATTGACCAGAACAGTCGAAAAGTTCTGTATTTGTGAAGTATTATGTCAACTTCGTCAACAAAACAGAATCCCAAACGTCCATTCCTTTCCAGGCACTGAAAGAAGGATATCATGGCTTGAGTAGCGTGCTCAAAACTAGCAACAACAACGTTCGCATCCAACGCTGCAAAAGCAAAATCAGTGTTAATTGAATTCCAGAACCTCATTCTCAAACGATAATCTGCTTGAGCTTCTTTGAAAATGTCTTCCTGAATCGCCAGCAATGGAACAAATATAACGTTGCAGACATCGCGAGATATCGCGTCCATAAGAACAACCTTGGTCTTGCCAGATCCAGTAGGAAGCACATAAAGAGAGTGATCGTTCTGTTGTGAATTCAGATGTTTGATCATTTGGGCTTGATTTTCTCTTGGTGCGGAATCTTTGATTTCCCTGTCTTGACACATTTGCTTAGGATGCAGAGCCGGTGAAGTCACCACACCAGGATAGGGCTGCGTTTCTGCTTGGGATATTGTGATTTCTGCCTCATCTGTACCTGTCCAACTGAATGTCAATATTTTGCTTGTCTATTAAGCATTACCGTCGGTACCATCGTGTAAAATTCTTCAACATCAACGTCATCATCCACACGAACAATTGCAGCACTGAACGAACTGCCGCTCACCTCCCGTTCGGCGCTTGTTGCTTTCTGAACTTTGCATGTCTTGGCACATTCGCTTAGGTTGCGGAGCCGTTGAAGTCACCACACCAGCACAGAGCCGGGTTTCTGCTTGAGAATTTGTGATTTCTGCCTCATCTGTACCTGTCCAAATGAATGTCAATATTTTGCTTGTCTTTCAAGCATTATCACCGGCACCATCTTGTAAACCTCTCCAACATCAACGTTATCATCCACACGAACAGCAGCAGCACTGGACGAACTCCCGCTCACCTCCCGTTTGGCGCTTGTTGCTTGCTAAATTTTGCGAACTGTCCTTCTTTTGCGATGAACTAGAACCAAGCACATTTCTGTTCCATAATTGACTATATCTCCAACATTGCTCCATTCTGTCAGCGTCAATATGGGGCAGGTCTTCCCCTAGGCCCTTGCCGTATACTGCATTTGATGTGCCCAGCCCGTGATTCGCGTAGCACAAGAGTGGATTTGCAGGAACAACCGATTCCAAAAGACATCCTTCTTTTCGAGCATAAGATTCCAGCACATGTCTCATATCGTTAATTGTAACATCCAAATTCTGAGAAATGAATTCTTCTTGAAAAATCTTTCCAAGATTCTTACCGTCAACTGGCTTCCCTTTGTTAATCAAGAAACAAACACGGCTATTTGTTTGCGCTTCAGGTCCAAATTCGGGTATATCCTGAACAATGCAACATTCGAAGTGTTTCACAACAATCATGTAGGTCGCAACCAGGCTAGAGAGTTCGTCATCGGCAAAACAGGCAACTTTGTCTCGAGGTATTCCTGCACCTCCTGATTTTGAATATGTATTCACAATTGCTATCAACCCCCTGAGGAAACGCACGTTACGTTCATGGTTGTTGTCAGTGTTGGCAACGGTCCAGCTGCTTATTTCTGTCAATCGAGCAGATGGACCGCCCGATAAGTATAATGCTTTGACAAGTGTCTTGCCTAGAGAATAAATTTGACCGCAGAAACTCTTTTTTGTTTTGACACTTGATGCTTTTACCGCTTCGAAATTTTTCGTGACACCTGGATATTTTTCACAGTACTCCCGAAATATAGCGCCGTTCATGGACATAATACCCTCACCAGCCTCTTTTGAGTTTGGGTCACGACATCGGAGCTTCATCTCTTGGGTTATGTTTTGGAAACCAATTGATTGCATAATATTGTGGCACCGAGCCACTAAATTCTTGTACATGAGTTCCATTGAAGACTTGGACACTTTGACATTGCCTCTGATTGTCACCACTTCCACATCACCCTCGTCATTCCACTGTATCCTGCAATCAAGTGGTTCAAGGCATGTCGCAGCGAACCGCTTCAAACCTTGAAGAGCTGAATACGCAGACTCAACCTGTTCATTCAGAAAGTTCAAAGACATCATTTCATCATTCTGGGGATCAAATTCTTTCAAACACTTCAAAATATAAGCTCCTCGCAATCCATAAATCATGTGAACAGCCGCGTGACGCACGAAATCAGCTGTTCTATTCATAGGGCCATTGGGAGCTACCACATAGAATAAATTGATAAACATCGATGCTGAAAATCCTTCTACGCACTGGGGTTGCTTCATGGCTTCAACTAAAATATCATCGACCGCTTTGCAGCGCTCATTTGAAGAAACACTGTGATTTGAATCTACACTGTACTGGAGTTGTTTACACGCTGCTTCAAAGTGTTCTCCATAAGTGGCAGTATTGATTGCATAGAATATAAACCTAGCAATTGAGCGAGCATAGGCTCTCACTGAATCCTCGCAATTGAGACAACTAAATCCTGCAATCTTCAAAATTCCAGTGTGATCTCGCGTTGCAAATTGGCGCACTTTGTACCTGGTTTCGTCTGTTGCTTTTGCAACTCTCTTCAGAAACAATACGGCATCGTCGAAGAATTTGAGTTCCTTGCCTATTCTTCGCATTTCGAAGCCTGGATGACCTTGAACAAAATGTTGATACTTATCCAAGAGGCGCATTGTTCCTTCAAATTTGGACATATATCTGAAACCTGACATTGTAAATTTGGACAGTACGAGAGAATTCAACACATCGACTTTGCGTACCCATCTCCACCGTGACTTATGCATTTGTTTCTCTGCGTCAACCCACTCTAGATTCTGCTCATCTGGTACAATTTGGTTCAAATGCTCTGATTCGTTTCTGACATGCTCTTGCAACATCTTCCGAGATCTATAAACAACAACGCATGATTTTGGACAAAATGGACAGATGCAGCACTTTTCCTCGATGGACAGAACTGTTTCACCGTCATTAACGACAGACTTTGGTTCATGGCCTGCTTCCATTTTTCCTTAACAGTTCCCACGCATGTGTCATTTTGCATATGGGCATCAAAAGAAGCATGATTGGGAGCCCACCACTGCTTGCCTTGGTTCATTGCAGGTCTCGGATTGCGGTGTAGAACAATCACTCAAATTCAAAATTCAAATATAACATTGTTCAACCAGTGTTGTTGATGTGAGATACGCACAACAAGAAATTCAACAAGTTATGCTAGGCTTTTGGGTATGAAGAACTATCGCAAGGCCTTTTCCGGCCCTAATCGTTTCATCCAGTCGTATACACATCACCGAGACAGCCAACTGAACCACCGCACAGCTAGGCTTTTTTGCTTGCCAAAATGTGATTTGCAAGGTCTTTCGGTAAGGCTGATTCGCAAGGTTGTTTATTCGAATTGCAACTTCAACAGTATTTCGGTTCAAGTTTGAATTGAATTGCCTGAAAACCCCCAGCCATGTGAACGAATCCCACTAGGCTTTTACAGGTTCAAAAGCTGTTTCGCAGCCTCGCAGTGTCCCACACGGAACACACCGGCCCTATACGTTCTCCCCGGTCTTTTTTAGACAACCAAATGAAATACCATTGCGGAACGAAACGCACTAGGCTTTTTCAGTTGTGATCGCTGTTGCAAGGCAAGAGTACTACGCCTCTCAAAAAAGTCCCAACTGACCACCATCTGCCAAATTTGAGTGTGTTCCATGTTTCCACAAAGGCGGCTTGCGTGCGGTGTTGCGTCAACGGTATATCTGTCATTGATGTATCACAATCTCAGACCGCCTCCAGGACAGCATGGGGAAGACTACGGTTCTTAAACCATGCAAAAATGGCCTAGATTCATTCTTTTTAAGCTGTCTTAAACTGAACCAAACCGATGGCTCAAAGCGATAACGACGGCGACAACGCCCCATCGGACAAAGCTCCCGATGCCACTCGCACTTGTGAAGATGATAACGACGATGCCCCCTTGGTCACACTTCCCGAAAATGCTCGCACTTATGAAGATGACGACGACGATGCCCCTTTGGTAAAGCAGGCGGCCGACACTCACGATATGCAGTCAGATAACCTCAATGCTCCTGTAATAAAGCAGCCAGCTGCTGCTGATCTTTTGGATTTCGACTCCCCACCTCCCAAGGTACCCTGACCCGTACCATCTGTCGGTTTGAACCCTTGACACTTCTTCTCCCTTTTGCACTGCCTCCCCTTCCAACTTTGGCCGCCCAAAAGTTTCGTATGCGTGCCCTCAAACCAGCTCTTGCAAATCAAACGCCTTCCCCAAGCCCGAAAGTCAAAAGGGCTGTCCCTTCTTCTCCTGGCGTGATCCAGTCACTTCGTGGCCTTGGGCTCGCATGTCCACTGCTCGAAACACAAGCCGTCGAAGTGGATGCTGATGGAGAATCGCAGAGCGGTTCCGAAAACAGTGAAGATGACCAACATTTGTCGAACCTGTCATGCGTCACAGATGGTACATATGTGCCACATCCAGCCGTTTCTTTTATTGTGTAACACCTCAACTGTTGCAGGCTCTTACTCGGATGGCGACAGAGACATCTACATCGCAAGCTTGGGGAGTCAGGCTTCAAACTACGGGTTTGGTCCCCCTATGGCCCGGACCAGGCGAGGATCCTTCAGGTCCAGCTACGATCCGTCCATTCGTCTTAGGGCTGGACCAAACTTCAGAGGAACTGTGTGTCCAGAAGGGCACATGTGCAGGTTCAAAGAGTACGCTGCGATACGGTTTTGCGATGAGTGTGTCGCCGAAATCGCTGCTGGTTCAGTGGGAGAGCGCTGTACCCTGTGTGATTTTGACCTTTGCCCCCAATGTTCATCAAACTCTCAAGCCAAAATTACGAGCGAAGCAGGCAGCACTACCGTCAATCCTGTTCAAGATGGCTCTTCCCCCCCTTTAAGCAGTGTCCATGTTGCCACCGTCCCTTCCAATACAATCCCAGCCCTCAGTGAAATTGTGAGCGAAGCAGGCGAAGAAATCGACACTCCTGTTCAAGATGGCTCTTCACCACCTGCACCCAGTGTCCATGTTGCTGCCATCCCTTCCAACGAACTCCCATCTCTCAAAATTCACCCATATTTTTTGCATAGGCCACGCATAATCACCGATACAGCATTACCCGAGGTGACAGTGCCAGCCACTCTGCCGGTTGACAATGCATCATGCGATGCATCTTCGAACACATCCACAGCCCCGTCAGTGATAGCAACTTGTCTTTTGCCAGCACTTCAGGTTACCAACCTTACCCCAGTTTTGCCCAAGTGTAGGTTGGGAGTGCACCGGATGAAGCTTACAATTGCGCCGAAATTAAAATCTGGCGCTTTGTCGACTTCCACTGTAACTTCACCATCAGCAGCACTATGCGGCAAAGCGCTTTTACAAGTGGCTTGCTCCAAAGCATCCGCTCCAGCAGCATCCGTAACTCCAGCTTTCAAATTGGCGTCGTTTCTGGCGGCATCGGTACTGCCTTCGGCAGCAGCTACAGCTGCTACAGGACAACCTGCTTCCTTTGAATCAGCATCACTTCCGGCGGCAGTGCCACTGCCATCACCAGCAGCACAAGCTGCTTCAGGTCCCGCAACCTCCAACCGTTCATCAGGAGCAGCAACACCGACATCACCACCATCATCAACGCGAGAAGCGGCTGCATCATCGCCTCTATCCCCTGTCTCCAGTTGGGAAGCATTTCAGGACAATGTTCGCCGGAATCCTGGGAAAAGGTTTGGTATCAGCCTTGGGATTCAATGCAATGTCCCCGACCTGCTTTTTGTGAACGCACGCGTTCCACAAAACAAACCACCATATGTGCACTCAGCACCTTTTTCAGACAGACGAGAACCCACGTTCGAACTTCCGGTGCGCGAGGGCCAGCGAGGAAACACGTATGATTTGGGCAACGCACTCTTGAAACCAGTTGCCGTTTATGTCCAAGGAGCCCAAGTCGTCCGTCAACCAAGAGATGGCCATTGCCTGTACCACGCCCTGATTCATGGCCTGGGTCACACCCTGTCGATTTTGGATCTTAGAAAGGAGCTGAGCGAATTTGTACGGAAAAACCCTGGCCTCATTGCTCACGGGCATCCGCTATCCACCTGGATTATGTGGGAGTGTCATTGCAGGTGTGTGTGTGTGTGTGTGTGTCAGTGTGTTTGCCATTAACGTTTAAACGTTTTGCTTCAGTGTTGACGAGTACGCAAGAAAAATGCTTTCTGATCGTGCCTGGGGCGGCGGCATTGAACTGTTCGCCTTCAGCCACTCCCGGCGTGTGAACCTTCACGTCTATCGGGTATCAATCTGCATGTTTTTGCACTTTAACATAGCTGTTTTTGACTACTCTGTTCGATCATGCAGATGTGCTTAGAAGGGCACGGATTCAGAAGAATGCGTTGTTTTAACATTGAAGGTGCTGAGCGCACCATCAGCGTTGCTTCATGGCACGGTAACCACTACGATTTCCTTTTTTTGCGTCCTGGTAATTTGGAATACTAGACTCACGCCTCATTTGTTTTTGCATTCGAATATAATAAATACTTGTATTTTTGTTGTAACAACAACACCACCACCACGTACAACATCATTACCACCAACATGAGCAGCAAGAGCAACCAGGGTGGTTACAGCTTGGTGGCTAGAGCTTGGTGGCTAGAGCTTGTTTCTTTTCAAGCGCACGACGGATCAAATACAAATAATAAAACATTGCATTTATTGCATCAATTTTACATGTTTATGGAGGTAATGTCATTGAACATGATGATGATGATAATTAATGATGTCGATGACACGATGATGATGATGAAGGCTAGACGGAGGGAAAAAAAACCTCCTGCAAACTGGGCAAAGTTACACAGTGAAAGCATTTGTTGACGATAGCCTGCAATTCTTCAGCGTCGTCCAGTTCCGCATAAGCAAGAGCAGGGTTTGGCACCTCGCTCCCGGATTGAAACGCCGAATTGCGTTGAGCAAGTATGGCCTGGTTGTCGCTGTGTGCAGTGCCCGGATATTGGCGCCTGCTGGCCGGAGACATGTAACGCCGACAATTGCGGACTCCGTTGTCTTCATCTTCAGCAGAATCGTTACTGAAACTGCTGCTGCTGCGTGAGCGTGGATCAGGAGTAGCGACTTTCACGACTTTTCTGGCCGGAGACATGTAACGCCGACAATTGCGAACTCCGTTGTCTTCATCATCAGCAGAATCGTTACTGAAACTGCTGCTGCTGCGTGAGCGTGGATCAGGAGCAGCGACTTTCACGACTTTTCTGGCCGGAGACATGTAACGCCGACAATTGCGGACTCCGTCGTCTTCATTGTCTTCATCATCAGCAGAATCGTTACTGACACTGCTGCTGCTGCGTGAGCGTGGATCAGGAGCAACGACTTTCACGACTTTCGCATGTTTTTCGACGGCAGGTTGCATCGCTTGATAGTCTCGTGCTCCGGCTAGGATTAGATCGCAGAGAGAGCGTTCTTCTGCTCGAAATCCGTATTGGGCTAGAGGATTGATCGCTTCGTCTTGTCTATCTGCCGAGTGGTTACCCAACCGTTTCCACACCTTCCCCTCAGTGTGAAAACGCTTCTGCCCACGCCTCATCAGCCGTCGACATGAACATCATGAGTCACACTAGGTCCCCTATTAACATGCACCTTGTGAACCGCAACTCGCAAGGCCCTTCCTAAAAAATAATTTTTTTTTTACTAAGTGCAACTTTAACAGTATTTCGGTTCAATTTGGATTGAATTGTCGTATGTGCCCCCTCAGAGTTTTGGGCAGCCCTTAAAACCCCCAGCCATGTGAACGAATCCCACTAGGCTTTTACACTGTTTTACAGGTTCATAAGCTGTTTCGCAGCTCGTTGTCGTAGAACAGACTGCAGAGCCTTTTTTCCTCGCAGGCGCTCTCCCCGTGTCACCAGTTCTCCGGCGACCGCCTATGTCCTTGAACCTGTAGCGCCACATCGCGTACGCATGTTGATGTACAATGAATGCAGTCGATGATTGAATGTATTACATTCCGGTTGTTGTGTGCCAGGCACCCTACCTCTTGTTTGCGCATGAACATTTCTTTGCGGAAAGAAGTGTCTGGAAATAGCTTGACTTCCAGCAACGTTTTTACAGCGAATTCTGGGTACTTTTTGGCGCACTCAAGGTTTCGACCACACGCAATATTCGAGTTTGCCATGCGCAGTTGTATAGACCACGGAGAGTGCAAAAGTTCCATTCAGTGCACCCCTCGAAAGGGCCTCAAAGAACCCATACATAGTTAGTACGCAGCTGAGGTCGCTGCCTCCTCATGTTGATTTGGTGTTTGACAATAATACTGACAATTTATTTCTATCTTTCAGGATAGTCATCACCATAGTACGCTGCATGAAACAGCGTTTTGCACAGAAGACACCAGCCTTTCTGTCTGCCATGCTCGCAAAGACTACCTCCCCCACAAATCTTGCACCTGTACAAATTTTCATTCGCAAATTTGAAGAGGGTACTCAATGTGACGCACCTCGTTTTCCTTTTGTCGTGTTGGCACCGCTTGTCACAATGTTGGACAGGTACTGGCCTGCTGGCCTCCTTCACCTTATGCACAGACGGGGATATATTTGGCGCTCGCACTTGTGCCACCGCAGGCGCCTGTGCGCGCAAGTACGATGGTGCTGACGTCGTTATGATCGCAAGGTTGTTCTTGTCCGGTGACGCTGGTGATGGTGCTCCCGTACACAAAGTTGACGGTGTCTTTGAATGACTGTGTCTGCTCATATATTTTGCAGGCGCTGGTAACGTTGAGGGTGACGGCTGCGCTTCAAATAGCGTCGCCCTGTCCGACGATGAATTTTTAGCTACAATACTGGGCATGTTGGAATAGATAGTCGGGGCAGCGGCTGAATTAGTTTTAAGTGTTACCGGTGCTGAATCATGCAGCCACAAACATTGAACATGTTTGTGTGGTACTTGTACGATGTCTCTGTTGCACATTGACATCCGCTCATCCTCAGACAGCAGAACCTCCAAGTGCGCTTCCCCAGTTGTGCTGTGAACTCCACTTCTGAGCACACATCCACGTCTCCCCTTATAAGGGCCTTCAAGAATCTGGACTGGCCTACTATAACTGTCACGAATTCTACGTTTGTTGCCGAAGTACCCGATCATACGCAGCGTCTGGAAGTTCAGCCTCTGTGTCACGGCACGAATAAATTAAAGTGCAATTGAACTCTCTAGGACGGTTGCACGAAGTCTGCGGTTATATATATCCGATGTTATATATATGCGATGGCCACTATCTTGCAGCTGCACACATATTCACGGTGCACAAACTGTCGCCGCCGCTATATATGCAGCAGTGCGACTGCTGGATAACAGGACGCCGTCACGGCAACACTCGGCCAGAATGATGCAAAGAGTGAGGGTCCCTATAGACAGACTTTCAACCATGTTTATTTTGATGCAATTTTGGCTTTAGTTTTTGGAACATGATGGACTTTGAATTGACGTAATGAAGAGCGGTGGTCAACAATGAAAAAGCCTCAAAAAAGGACTAAGAAAACGAGTAGGCAGCCTACTTCCATCTCAGTGACAACTACATATGTAAACAAACCGAATTTCGGTACTAGTACTGATACCTTTTTTTCGCATGCAATTCAACAATTCCGGGATTTTCCGCTTGCGCTGCGCTGCTGCTGCACTCAAGCCGCACAGGTGCCGGTGTGCGATATCGCCCCGCGGCTGCTTCACGAGCTCCATCGAATGCAGCGCACAGGTTAATGGAATTGCAGGTGGCTGCCCCCGCAATACAGCGCCAACACTACTGCACGTCACACTGCCACAGCTTTCAAGTCGTCCGCGCCGGGGGAGAGTAGCCGCG
>Ga0194124_10005584_pt1 | contig 11633 bp, 9 predicted proteins | sample TA2KigCas0mmetaG_FD_148605 | JGI IMG/M metagenome (GOLD analysis project Ga0194124, IMG submission 148605) | Freshwater microbial communities from Lake Tanganyika, Tanzania - TA2015031 Kigoma Deep Cast 0m | ecosystem: Environmental > Aquatic > Freshwater > Lake | place: Tanzania: Lake Tanganyika...
AGGCTACGATTTTCAAACAAATCATTGGGGTTAATGATTTCAAAGCCGGATTCGGTCACTCCGGTGCTGAAAAATTTATAGGTAACGCTGGTTCCAGCATCGCCGGCCACCGCAAAAGTGCCCTTGAAGATCGAGGTGTCGCCCTCCCTTGACAGCACCTTGTCAGTTGCATTGAAATCTCCAATTCCCCGCAACTGCACCACCCCCGTGGCTGGGTCAAATTTACCCATGGCCTGCTGAATACTCATATCCACCGCAAAGGTCACCTGCCGAGTGGCCCCAGAATCGTTGTTGAAGAAAACTACCGGAACATCTTGAGGTGTTTGCACCGGGCCCAAGGTCAGGCTGCGGTTGTTCGAAAAACTTTCCCAGCTCGCGGTTCCTGAGGCGCGGAATTTATACTCCACCGTGGCAGCAGCCGCACCTTCGATATTAAAAGTGCCGGTGTAAATTCCATCGCTGTCACCGTCCGTCAACTGCCAGGAGGTCCCACCATTCCAACCGTTCATGGCACCGACCACCTCCAAGGTGTCCGTACCGGCAACAAACCTCCCCAAAGTAATCTGCCGGCTCATGTTCACCGCAAAGGTCACCGGGCGGAAAGCAGGCACGGTGTCTACATTGCTATAGAAAACCGTATCCAGCACTTGGGCCGGCGTAGGCGCTCCATCCGTATTGAAGGCTAAGGTGAAAGTCCGATCGGCACCCGCCTCGTACGTCCCGGCGAAAAACTTGTATGGGACAGCTGCAGCCGCGCCGGAGACCCGCACCGTGCCTCTATAAACTCCCGAACCCTGCGCCGTCAGTGCGGTGCCCGCCCAGCTGTTGAAAGGGCCGCGCACCTCCACCGTCTGCGTGGCCGGATTAAAATTCCCTAGGGCTTGCTGCACACTCATGTTCACCGAAAATGTCACATCGCGGTAGCCCTCGATGTTGTTGTAGTAGGACGACGCCACCGTCAAAGCAGAGCCGGGCATGGTAAAGGTGCGGGAGACAGACTCCGGAACCAGCGGATCGTTTTGATCATTCGGTTCAATCGTAAAGCGGTACGGCACCGATGTTCCTTCCACGGCACTGATCGTCGCCGTGCCGGTATAGACCGAGGTCGTGCCCACGCGGGTAAGATAGGCAAAATTGGCAGACGGGAACCCGGTTCCCCAATCCACCGTTACCTTGGCGTTAGCCGGAACAAATGTGCCCAGCAAGATCTGGTGGCTCAGGTTCACCGAAAAGGTGATCGTCTGCGTGGTGTTCAGCATCGTGTTCGCCAAGGTGTAGCTCCGTAAGTTGGCCCCGCTGGAGGTGTACGGACCGCCCCAACCAGTGATTGAGGTGCTGGAATTGGCAAGCGCATCCACCGCACTGTCCCCACCCCCACCACCAGAAGAGTAAGCGTCAAAACGGATCGTATCGCCGTTCGCCACACCCAAGCTCGTCTTGGAAACCGTGTAGGTAATGACACTTTGGCTTCCGGAAGTGACAGAGAATCCGGGTAAATTACCTCTGTAGGTCGCTGCCGTTTCAGTCCACGAAGTTCCGCTGTAGGTGAAAAAGTTTGCTCCAGTGCCACCATCGACCCAAGACCCGATCCAATGCGTCATCCCGCCATTTGAGCCCGCATCAAGGTTGATGGGACGACTCCAACCGTTACCCGTTTTGGTTCCGCCCGTAGCCCCGCCTTTTCCATTGGCGATTCCAACCATGAATTTTCCCCAGTTGGTTGCTGAAACATCACCATTGACCGTTAATTTGAAGACCACATCAGTTGCCGTGTCCCCTACTTCCATCTTCACGATGTCGAGGGTTCCCCCAGCGGTAGGGATGTTGTTCGGTCCGCCACCAGCTTCACCCGTGGCATCATTGATGGTGGTCATCTGCGCTTGCGCGCTAAAATTCAAAACTAATGCTAGGCCCAGAGAACCGCATAGGATTGCAGAGCGAATTTTATTCATAATCCTAAATCTCCAAAGGGTTATATTCTGAGATGATTTAATGATATCAAAGCTGCTTAAAATTTCAATTTTTGCAAGTACGACTTTTGTGGAACAGTTCATTATTTGATGCAAGTTAAAGGCATTATTGCATACAAATCATATCTTTAGATAAGATTTTATTCGGTTGTATAGTTTTCAGGGCTAGCCAGACTTTTTTTATCATCAAACGACAAATACAACTCCCCGATCTTTCAATTCCGGCTGAAAAAGTGAAGGTTATGATAAGAATAAAACAAGCCTTCCATATGAAATATCATCTTGGGCAAGGAGTCAGAAACCGACAATTGGCGGGGACGGAATTTTTCGCCTGCTTTGTTTCGCCCGCTTTCAATCCCTCCAACTACCTCCAGCTAAAAACATCATCGCAGGTCGGAGTTCGGATTTTTTCCGGATCATCCTGCTGTTTATTTTTCCCAGAACTGATGGCAATGACCGTCATGCGAACATTTTCCTCGTTCCCGGCGTTATTGTAATATTCCAAACCGCCACTTTCATCCGTATCCATCTTCACGGAGTACTGGTTGCCCCAAGGATCGGTGAAAGTGCCTCCGGAAGTATCCCGCCGCCCGGCACTTTTGGTGACACCCTCTAAAAAGGCCACCTCTTTGGGATTCATCAAAACGGAGTCTCCCGAAAATGAAATGTTTTCACCGCTAAGAATCCGGAAAAGGACTTTTCCGTCCGCAAGGTCCGTGGGAGGACCATACCATGTAAAATACTCGTCTCTTGTGAGATCAATGCTCCGGCAAGGCCACCGGCCATATTCCTGCCGATAAGCCTTCACCGCAGCGACGATGGCTGTCAGATCCGCCTTCGCCTTGGCCTTCTTGGCCGCCTCCATGGCCCGGGGCACACCCACGGCCATCAAGCCGGCCAAAAGGCCGATGATCGAAATCACCACCAACAGCTCGGTCAGCGTGAAGCCGCAGGATCCACGCCGGCGATGGAAAACCCTCATTTGAAAGTCCCCACCGGCTTGTTGGAATTTTGGGGATCCACCACCCAGACGCAAACGCTGGCCGGGGATGTGAATCTCGCGGTCCCCACCGTGTTGGTCAGCACCCCAAAGCCTTGGGTATCGATGGCAATGGAAAAATTAGTTTGCACCCTACTTTTGTAAAAGTTAGCGGGGGTCACCAATCCGCTCGAGTTGGTGAACTTGGGTGGCACTTCCAGAAAGACGATCCCACGATAATTTCCGCCATTGGTGTTGGTCGTGCTCATCAATTGTAAAAAATTCAAATCAGTTTTTCCGCTGTTGGATGGGTACTGTGAATACTCCGCATAAAATGCGTTCACCGCCGTTTTGATCGACTCGGCCATCGCGGCTACCTCCGCCTTTTTGCCCGCCTGGATCGCCCCTTGGATCGCGGGAAATCCCAGCCCGGCCAGCAGGCCGATGATGGAAATCACCACAAGAATTTCCACCAAAGTGAACGAAGGAGCTGGTGATTTTCTCTTGGGATTCCGGTCGGTCAGGTTCATGCTCATAATAATGAGGTTGTTCATCGTAGCCCCAACAAGCCAGCAGAAAAGGGGTTCGGCATTCACCTTGGTGGAACTGATGGGAGTGATGGTGGTGATTGCCATCCTCGCGGGTCTCACTCTCGGTGGCGCCGGCGCCGTCCGCCGCCAAGGAGCCGTCAATCAGGCCAAGGCCGAAATCGCCGCTCTCCAAGCTGCCTGCGACCGCTTTTACGCCGATAACAATACCTACCCGTCTAACACGAGCGTCAGCCCATCCTCTAGCTTCGCTCCAACTGCATACACCGCTGCCGGCCAGGCTCTCCTCACCAACCTGCTAGGTTCAGCTACCTTAACGGCTGCCCCTACCAGCAAACGGTACTTCGAACCCAAAGCGGCAATGGTCAACACTAGTGGAAATAATTACTTCATCGACCCCTGGGGCTACGCTTACGGCTATAACTCCGACGGAACCAACGCTCCTCTGATCTGGTCTACTGCAGGTCAGACAAATTCAGGCGGTACAAATAAATGGATTACTAGCTGGCCAAGGCTATAAATGTCTCCATAGTATATATTTAAGAAAAATAGATTTGCTGAATTCTATGTATTGACAAAGTAAATCATAGGCCGATCTTAGAAAAGTGAAGGTTGCCCGAAATACATTCCTGGGCCTGCCGCTCAAATCTGCCTTTCGACAAAGCACGGTCGCGCCAAAAACATCGGCATTTTCCCTGGTCGAACTTATGGCCGTGGTTGGGATTATGGCCCTGCTCGCCGTGGTCGGGGTTCCCGCCCTGAAAGGATTAACTGGCAGCGGTGGCCGCAAACAGGCCCTCAGCCAAGTCATGGGCGCCCTCGAAATCGCCCGCAACACCGCCATTTCCACGGGCACCAACGCCGCCGTGATCTTTCCCGATAGCACATTCACCTTAGGCGATGCCTACAAATACCGCTCCATGGCTGTGGTGGCATGGAACGCCACCAACTCGAGCGCACCAGCTACTATGGTTGGTTCCTGGATCGTCCTCCCCCAAGGGATCGCCCTATTCCCAAAGTCCATCTCCGCCCTGCCGGAAGCGAACAATATTTCCGTCCGAATTTTGACCAGTACCAACACAGCGAACTTTCGTGCAATTCGTTTTCAACCCGATGGCGGTCTCGACGAGAGCCAATCCCCCTTGCCCACCAACGGCATCGCTTACTTTGAGGGGACCGTCACCGGTACCACCACGAACGGAACCTCCAAAATGACCAACTTTGAAACGGTTCGCCTCACCCGCTACACCGGTCGGGCCAGACCTACCCTCGCCCCCGCGCCATGAATTTTTTTCTTCACGCCAATCCTGCCAGCGCCGCCCGACTGCCAGCCTCCGCCCTCCGTCCTCCATCTTCCCACCTTCCCACTTTCGCACCTTCCCAAATCCGAAATCCAGAATCCAAAATTCAAAATCTACCCTCCCCCCTTCATTTTCATCCTAATCCTCATCCTCATCCCCTCCGCGCTTCGCGCGGAGCTGCGTTTAGTTTGACGGAGGTCGTCATCGCCTTGGGCGTGGCCACCGTCGCCTTCACCTCCATCATCGCCCTCTTCCCGCTGGGCCTGAACATGAGCAAAGAAAGTTACGAGGAAACCCAAGCCGCACTTCTTGCCCAAGCTATAATCGCCGACCTGAGCGACCAGGCGAGTTCCACTGATAATGGAAAATTGATTCAAAAAACAGGAAGCAATGCAATGGTTGCCGCCAATTATGAAACCATTCCCATGACTGCAAGCAGCGGGGGTACCGACCGTTATATCTACCTCGCATACGACCAGCAGATCCGAACCGACTCCTCCAACAACCCCATCATGCTCCGCCCCTGCGCCTCCTCTGTCTCCCTAAACGGACCCAATGAACCGAGTTGGTTTAAAACGAATGCGCCCTCTGGAGCAATCCTGCTGGTCAAAGTCTCCCTCAAACACTCTTTTCGCACGTCGCCAACAGATACCGCCAATCCTCAAAGAGTGGATGTGACAATCGAAAGCCCGGCCAATGCACCCGCTACCAACCGCATTCAGTATGTGTTTAGTGGAGTCATTCCCCAATCATGAGAACGCCCACTCCCTCCTTTGTCCTGAGCCCTCAACCAAAGCCCTCCGATTGGTCTAAGCTAGGAGCGATCCGGGGTCACGCTACATCCACAAAGCACAACCGCTTTTCAGCCCTCTCATTTCTCAAATCCCGAATTCCGCGCGTAAGCACGTCCCGCAACCGACGGGCGCATTTTGAATTCCAAAATAAAATCCCCGCTTCCCACCCTTGGCGTGAGCTATCCGTTCCCCAATCTCCGACAAACCATCCTCCTTTCCGACCTTTGCGTCCTTTGCGTGTGATTTCTGGTTTTACGCTCATCGAACTCATGGCCGCCACCACGGTCCTCTCCGTTATTCTACTCATGATGGTCGGGATGCAGGATCAAATGTCCAGAGCCTGGTCGAATGCCAATCGCCGAACCGACGCCACCCGCGAAGCCCGCGCCGCCTGTCTCCTGATGGCCCGCGACCTTTCCACTTTTGCCTTGCGCGGAAAGGCCTTCAGTCAATTTGATAGCTTTCCAACAAATCTAACCAACGCGGCGGTCCCTTTTTACTACACTAACGGATCCGGAGGTATTGCTCCAGGGGGTGCCCCAAACTGCGCCCAGTTTTTTGGCCTAATTCCCCAAGCCCCCAAGGGCACAGACCCGGCCGACATCGCCTTGGTGGGTTACTATATTGCTCTGGCCACCAACACTAACGTCAGTGGCTTTACCACGACCAGTTGGAATCTCTTCCGCTACTACATTGCCCCCTCAAACGCCGCTGCGGGAATTGCCGCCTGGCTGTCTACCCCCAACGGAAAAGCCACCAATCTTTTCACCAACATTGCCGCCAACAGTGAAATCCTCGCCCGCAACGCCTGCAATCTCCAGATCACCATTTATGGTAGCACCAGCGCTGGTAGCGATCAGGACGGCCTTTACTACAGTAATAACACGTCCACCAGCGGGTTTTATCGGGGAAACAAAATGGGTATCGAACTCTCTTTTTACCCCGAAGACTCGGCTCAAAAAATCACCAACTCCGCTTGGATGAATGCGACCAATATCCAAAAATATGCCCGCTCATTCGAATTTAAAATCGATTGCCCGAAAAACTGACCATCCCAATGCAAAACATTTTCAAAAGAAAATCCTGGAAATTTTCTCCTAGCTTCGCACTAATCAGCGTTCTTGCCCTCGTCTCACTCGCCGCCCTTACCGCCACCGCTTTCCTGGCTTCGGCTCGACTTGAGCGGCAAGCCACGAGCTCCCTCGGCAACGCCACACGACTCGAGATGGCTCTCGACTCAGGAAAAGTCTGCGCCTCACAAGTCATTAACGACAACTCCCAACCCGACGTTGGTGGCAATACCCACATTGTCACCTACTGGCGAGGGAGTGGCGCCAACGACTGGACGAATGAACTGGGCTACCCCTTCATCGGCCGGATCAACACGAGCGGTGGAAGCGGCCAGCAAAGTGCGATTTGGTACTACTTTCCCCTCTTCAGCCCAGCTGGGGTCACCAATCTAGATACAAATGTAATTCAAACCGCCATGCGGTTCACCAATTTCCATCAAGGGTCATTCTCTAATGATATGCAGACTTATATGTCGTCAAACAACGCGACCAAGGGGTTTGTTGACTCACCCGGCCTAAATCACCCTAAATGCGTTCAAATCCCCCTGCTTGGAGGGCGCACCTCACCCCCCGTGGGCTGGGTCTATATCAATCAAGAAAAGAGAAAACTGGGCAGCGCACTCACGAACACTTCTCCCGCCGTCCGAATTGCTTGGTTCACGGAGGATCTCGAGGGCCTCATTGATGCCGAACGCATGGGCGGCCTCACGACCCGCCCCTCTGGAACCAATTCAGAGGAAATCTCCCTCTCCAGCGCCACGGGCACCAATGGAGCGCTATTGTCGAGCGTGGCTAACTTCACCAACAACCGCAAATCGTATATCTCCTATGGACTTCTCTCATCTGCTGGTAACGGTTGGGCCGATGTAACCAACGCCCGCTACTTCGCCAGTGGGCTTCGGTCGTGGATGAACACAAAGACAAACGACACAAACGCCGCTGGTGACACGCCCAACGGCGCGGTCGCTTGGATCCCGGTCGGAATCCCCATCAGCGGGTCCGCCACCGAACCAAAAGGCTACACCAATCAGGGCTACACAAAATTCAATCTCAACAATCTTGCCACTAATTCAGGTCCGGATCCTGTTGCCACAATCGCGCAGGTGATCACTTCCAACCTCTCGACCAATTTTCTCGCCCGTGCGGGTGGTTTGACGAATGAAAATCGTTTTGAGTACGCAAAATGCATCGCCGCCAATCTTGTGGATTACATAGATTCCGATTCCAAGCCTTCCATTCTCGCTGGGAGTGGAGGATATCGCGGGTGTGAAGCCCTCCCGTTGGTAAGCGAAGTGGCGTTGAGCATCCAATGGACGAATCAGGTCAAAACTGGGCCTCGCTATGAGGAAGAGTTTGAAGTGGTTCATGTGGTCGAGTTTTGGAATATGTTCAACAAGCCATTCAATGGAACGGTTGACTTCGGCTACAATTCAACCCTCGAAGCCCAAGTGGGCTTGACTAAATTTTCCCTAGCCAAAACCAACCTGATAACGAGTGGCAAACTCACCAACAGCTATAGCCTCAGCCTTCAACCGAACGAGTTTCGCGCTTATGCATCGCCACCCATCCGCTACAAGGTGCTGAGCGGAGTGGGCACGGAACCGGTTTACCAAGGGACTGGTAGCAAGAATAAAGCCACGAATGACGGCTTTATCACCTTCGGAAGACCAGGCGCTCCCAGTGCGAATAACTACACCAGCAGTTGGACTCTCTCAGCCGGAGGCCTGATCTATGACCAGACAACCGCGATTGAAGAACCCACCTTCACTGTTCGATGTGAAAAGTACGCGTCGACAGCAGCCTACCGAAGCCCTGACTTTAAGAACCATCAACCCAGCCTTCGTCTGGATCCCCCTAATCCGACTGGAGAAGTGCGATTCGGCACAGGGGACTTGCGGATCACTTATTTTTCTACCAATACCACCGACCCAAATCTCCATGGTATTTTCAATGCGAGCACGTTTGATGAAAGCGGAAGCCTAGGATACCGCAACACAATCTGGGCTTACACGGCTCGTAAGGGCTCTACCACCCAACCCTCTGTTTGGTTGGACGGCGGTCATGCAAATTCTCTACGAGGGACGAAGGAAGTTCCAGGAGTCGACACTAGAGTTTATACGGCAGGCACAGTCACAGTGAATCCGGCCTTCGCTCCTGCGCTGGCCGCTAATGTTCCGACCCTTGCCATCCAGAACGAAGCACCCGCTTATATTACCGACACACCGATGAAGAACATCTTTGAGCTGGGAAGAATTTTCGATCCGATGCAGTGGCAAACCGCCATCTCTATGACTCCAGCCAAACCCCAAGCTGTCAACCCTACTAACATAACAGACACTAGCCTTCCCGATTATCAGCAAGGCGGGGGCAACACCCTCCGTATTGGCCGGGCTGAACACCAACGCTTTACTTTCACGAATATTTATAACGAGCCAACCGCAATTCCCATTCCGAATATGGGAATGTCGGCTGCCGCTCTTCTCGACCTCTTCTGCGTCACCAATGGCACGAGTGTGAGTGGGGGACCATACAGCCTTGGCGGAGGCAAAATTAACCTCAACACCGCCCCCGCACCTGTTCTACGCGCACTTGCAGGAGGGATTCTCCTAACCAGCGACCCTTCCCAAGTGCCTGCCAACGCTGCCGTTCCTGCCAACATGGCTGAGGCCTTCGCCCAAGGGGTCATGCGTTTTCGCTCGAAATACCCTTTCCTTACTCCCAGCCACCTCTCTTTTATTGGCACCGATCCATCTTGGCCCAACACCACTACTTGGCCTGCCAATGCTGTCTTTGGAAATACCAACTCAATCGCGCTTTCCAGCGCACCGGGAAATACGTTTGGGGTAAGTGCAAGAATCAATGTCACCGCGTGGAACGACCAAGCCGCGGAAGAGTGGTTCTCAAAGATTTACGCTCTCTCGTCCTGCCAAAGTCACAACTACAGAATCTATGTCGTCGCCCAACTGGTTGCTACCAACTCCTCTGGACAAACCAATGCCATCGGCCCTCTCGTCAAAAAGTACTTCCAAATCTACGCTCGTAATGGTATCACTGTGGATGCAAAACCAGACGTGACCACCTACCCAAACAATACCATTTCATCATCGAAACGAAAGGTTGTAGCAATCGACATCCATAAATCCTTTTACTAAACTACAAAAACAATGTTGCGAATCTTTTTACTAACAATGAAATACAGAATGCATTTTATCTTCATCTCCCTGCTGTTCCTTGGCACGACATCGAAGGGATCAGCCCAAGTCGCTTTGGCTAATTTCGGGCCAGACCAGAAGCCGGTAGGTATTTTCATGAAAACAAGCACTGGAGAAGCCTTGAGACTTGGCGATTTTCCCGCAGGACAAGCCACTGGATTCATGAATCTCGAGCCTCGACAAACTGAGTTCATATTCGAGCATCCCACGCTTGGCAAAAAGAGCATCTTCGTCCATCCCAGCAATAGCCCAACGTGCATCCTCTACTCCACGATTAGGATGATACCTCCGGAAAAAGATAAACCTGCCGAACCGGTACTGGCTCCGCAAAAACTGTTGCTCGGCCAACCCCGCGCCAAGGGTTACCGGGCCATTAATCTATGCACTAACTTGATTGTATTTTCTGTGGATGGAAAAAATCTGCAGTGCAAACCCGGCGCGAATGAAAGCGACTTTATAGAGCTTAGCTCCTCCCAACGTGCCACGATTTCAAGGGAAGACGGGACCGATCCCATTACGTATAGCCCGGAGGAACCCTCCCCTTTTGTCGTTTTTTTTTATCCCACGGGTGATAAAAAGTTTTTTGGGTGGACTGCTCAACCAGAACCAGCCATCACGAAGTAGTTTACTTAAAAGAAGTCGGTTCTTTCCCAGCCCCCTCCTCTTTTCTAAAAACTTTTTTGTAAAAAAAAGTACGCGCCAATTGACTCGCCCCATACTTTTCTGTCTCCCGATGCCCTCCTAAGATCAAATTGATTCCCAACTCCTTTGCCTTCACCTGCGTCGGATAATCCGCCTCGCCGGTGATCAGGGTATCCAGGCCCGCCCTCACGACCTGATCCAGATCCCCAAATCCCCCCGTCACGATTCCAATTCTTCGGCATATCGCCGGCCCCGTCGCAACCACCTTCACACTTTTATTCCCCTTCCACCTCCCGCCTTCCACCTTTCCACCAGCTAGGTACCTGCACCTTTTCACCAGAACACTCCTTGTCCAAGTGCCCCCTTCCACCTTCCACCCGATCGCCCTTCCCATGGCCACACCGAACGGTTTGCGCCTCGAATTCCCCAAACCTAACGCCCGTAACAGACCGATCGAGTTCCCCAACTCCGGATGGGCATCCAGGGGCAGGTGGGACGAGTAAATTGCCACACCCAATCTTTTGGCCAGACAAATCCTTTTCGCCCGTATCTTCCGATCCAGCGCTGAACTTCCCCAGTAAATCCCGTGATGGACCACCAGGAAATCCACCTTCTCCTTCCCCGCCCGCCGGATCGACTCCAGATCCGCATCCACCGCCCATCCCACTTTCTGCACCGGCCGATCATGCGAAACCTGCAGACCGTTCCTCGCCCCCGGATAATCCCGGAACTTTTTGGTTTCCAGAATCCGATCGGCGATCCGGGCCAGTTCCCTCGGTGTCATGAATTTTCTTACCAACCCCTGGGCGGTCCACCAAGCCCCCGCCGCCCCAACCCCCGCGCGTATTTATGTTACAATTGTAACACAAATAGGAAGGCCCCCGCTCCCGGCCACCTCGACCGAACTCCGCCGGGCGCAGAGCGGGCCGTAAAAAAGATTTCCGTATCCGTGTTACAATTGTAACACGCATAAGTGGCGCGCGGCTCTTTGGCTGATTCCGTGGTCCTCGCCTGGTGGGCCTTGGGAAAGTTTATTTCCCGGCCCTCTAGCGGCGGGAGCACCGCCGGCCTTCTGGAAGCCATGGGGGAACTGGGCTTGGGAACTGTCCGGGCGGTC
>Ga0194124_10005585_pt1 | contig 11632 bp, 1 predicted proteins | sample TA2KigCas0mmetaG_FD_148605 | JGI IMG/M metagenome (GOLD analysis project Ga0194124, IMG submission 148605) | Freshwater microbial communities from Lake Tanganyika, Tanzania - TA2015031 Kigoma Deep Cast 0m | ecosystem: Environmental > Aquatic > Freshwater > Lake | place: Tanzania: Lake Tanganyika...
CTTTTCCCAGCTAGAGTATAATGACTTTCGGTCAGTACGTTAATTTAGACTTCGATCAAATTAAAACGTCAATCAGAGACTATCTGAGGGCGAATTCGAATTTTACTGACTACGATTTTGAAGGTTCAAACCTTTCGATCATCATTGATGCTCTGGCATATAACACTTATATCACTGCCTACAATACAAACATGGCAGTGAACGAAAGTTTTCTCGATTCCGCTACATTAAGAGAAAATGTTGTCTCTCTGGCTCGTAATATTGGTTATGTGCCTCGATCAACTAGATCCGCCAGAGCAAAAATTTCGTTTAGTGTGACTGGACTAACTGGTAAAGTCACTCTTAAACTCAAATCAGGTATCATTTGCAATGGTATCGCAGCAAATACAACGTATGTATTCTCACTTCCAGAGGATATAACCGTTAATGTCGTTGATGGAGTCGCAAAATTCAACGAAATTGAAATTTACGAGGGTTCTTTCATTACTCAGAACTTTACAGTTAACACCGCGCAGTATAATCAACGTTATATTCTTCAAAATTCGTTCATTGACACATCAACTTTACGTGTAAAAGTTAAACCAACACAAAATTCATCAACTTCCGTCACTTATAAACAGCTTGACAACATTATCGGCATCACTTCTACGTCTTCTTCATACTTATTACAAGAAATTGAGGATGAAAAGTATGAAATTTTGTTTGGAGACGGTGTAATTGGTAAAAAACTCAGTAATAACAACTATATTACTGTTACTTATATCATTACATCAGGAAAAGAGGGTAACGGAGCTGCAGAATTTAGTTTTGTTGGTAATATTGTTGATCAAGACAATGCCGCGATCGATCCAGATAAGATTTCTTTAGTATCAACGGATGAATCATCGAGAGATGGAGATACAATCGAATCAATTTCATCAATTAAATATTATGCTCCAAGAATTTACTCCTCTCAATATCGTGCAGTGACCGCTTCTGACTATGAATCTGTTCTTGCATACATTTATCCAAATATTGAGTCCGTGACTGCTTACGGTGGAGAGGAGCTAGTTCCACCAAGATTTGGAAAAGTCTTTATTTCAGCAAAACCAAGAAATGGTGATTTTTTGTCAGATAATACGAAGAGAGAATTAATTCAAAAACTGAAAAGTTATGCTGTTGCAGGTATTGTGCCAGAATTTATTGATCTCAAATACTTATATGTTGAATTAAAATCATTTGTTTATTATAACACAAACTTTAGTGATGACCCAAATAATTTAAAGAGTTTGATATCAGACGCACTGACTCAATATTCACGCTCTATCGATGTGAATAAATTTGGAGGTAGATTTAAGTATAGTAGAACACAAACTCTGATTGATGGAGTTGATTCTTCGATTACATCAAATATCACAAGAGTTGTGATGAGAAGAAATCTTAATGCAGAGATTGGTAAGTTCGCTCAGTATGAACTTTGTTTTGGAAATAAATTCCACACCGCAGAATCTTCTTATAACATCACCTCAACTGGATTTAGAATTAATGGAGTTCCTGATGTTGTCTACATGTCGGATGAAGTTATTGATAAGAATCAAGGTCGTATCTTCTTCTTTACCTATACAGAGGGAGGAGTGCCGAGTGTTATCAAAAAGAACGCTGGGGTGGTTAAATATGACATCGGTGAAATTCTTATAGATACTGTGAATATTCTTTTTACTTCAATATCAAATAACGTTATTGAAGTGCAAGCTGTGCCACACTCTAATGATGTGGTTGGTCTGCGTGATTTGTATGTCAGACTTGATATGACGAACACTTCATTATCAATGGTTCAGGATATTATATCATCTGGAGAAAATACCTCTGGATCTCGATTTACAAGAGAGTCAAGTTACAACGTGCCAACCTATACAAGAACGTCTTTGTCACCAGTTACAACTAGCGCACTAACAACAACAACTGCAACTTCAAATATAGCGGTTTCTAATGTGACAACCAGCACTTCTGCAACGAGTAGTTCATTCACTGGTTCTTCAACAACCAGTGGATCAACAACCAGTAGCTCATCCTCTAGTGGTTCGTCCTCTAGTGGTTCCTCCTCTGGTGGTTCGTCTTCATCCTATTATTAATAAATCATCAGGAAAAATATAAATGATCGATACCTCCCTCCAAAGAGTTAAAATCAGTCAGGTAATCGAAAATCAATTACCTGAATTTGTTCAGAGTGAGAATCCACTTTTTGTGGAATTCATGAAACAGTATTATGTTTCACAAGAATATCAAGGGGCGGCGGTTGATATTGGAGAAAATATTGACAAGTATACAAAATTACAAACATACGTTGGCACAGCTTTAAGTCAGTTTACAGGTCTATCTACAGACACTGAATCATATTCAACCACAATTTTTGTTCAAAGCACACAGGGTTGGCCAGAGAGGTATGGTCTTTTAAAAATTGATAATGAGATTATCACTTATACTGGGATCGGAACAACATCGTTTACGGGATGTATTCGTGGATTTAGTGGTGTAGATTCACTCGATCAAGCTACAAGACCAGATCTTTTAAGTTTCAAGTCAACGGTCGGTGCTGCACACACTGGCGGCACAAAAGTTCATAATCTTTCTAATCTATTCTTGAGAGAATTCTTCAATAAATTGAAGACCACTTTTGCAGACGGATTTCAAAATAGAACTTTAGACAGTGATATTGATGAAGTAAAATTTATTCGACAAATTAAGGATTTTTATAAAACGAAGGGCACGGAAGAATCCTATAAAATTTTATTTAAAGCTTTGTATGGTGAAGAAGTTAGTATCATAAAACCATCAGAGTTTTTGTTAAAACCATCTGATGCTGATTACAGTATCACTCAAGATTTTGTTGTTAAAAAACTAACTGGCGATCCAAGGGCTTTAAAAGGATCTAGTTTATTTCAAGATAAAGATATCAAAGACTTAAATATCACCGGCGCGTCTGGTGCCATTTCTGATGTTAAGGAATTTCTCTATGGTGGAGAAAATTACTATCAAGTCAGTATCACAAAAGACTCAACAGAGGGCACATTTGTAATCCCAGGCAGGACTAGACTCACAAACGCGGTTTCAGTGGGTGCCACGGTTCTCACAGTGGACACTACGGTTGGTTTTCCAACAAGTGGCAAACTGAATCTCGGCACTAGCGGTATCGCAACTTACTCTGGAAAGACAATCAATCAATTTACTGGGTTGGCAACGATGCCAGTTGCATATGAAGTTGGTAGTGAAGTAAAATATGGAAACGTTGCTTATGGATACTCCGCTGGTAGCTCAACTCAAAAAATTGAAGTATTAATTACTGGCGTTCTTGCAGATTTTCAAATTCCAGACAATACTTTCTATTTCAATAAAGGAGACAAAATTAGAGTTGGAGCATTAGGAGTTAATAAGAGTCTACAAGATGTTAAATTTAATTCTTGGGTGCATAATGTCTGTGTTAAACATACTCCAACTATATTTCAACAAGTAAGTGTAGATTCATTTAATGTCAGCACAACATCATCTCATGATTTTTATGAAAATGATTTTATAGAGGTTTTAAATGATGCATCGAGTGTTCTTGGCGTGGGTAAGATTAGCGCAGTAACTAGTATTAATAATTTTACCCTGGGGCAGTTGCCTGGCATTGATCCATCAAAAGTTAAATTTGTAAGAAGACGAGTGAATCGTGGTGTAAGTGTAATTCACGATAATATTACTAAGTATACAACCGATATTCAAAATAGTTATGATCATGAAAGCAACAATGTTAATGCTGCTCCACCTGATCCTCATGTTTATGTTGCTGCACCATCGATTCCAAGTCTTGGTCAAGAACCAATCACGGCTTCGGATCGATCTATTACATGGACTGGCGCCACTGGTGGGGATATAATTCAACTCATTCAGGTTACCGCTGGGGCTAACGATCATGGATTTTATTCTGGAGAGGTTGTTACATTTAACATAATTAGTGGTTCTCTTGGCAATCTAATTAATGGGAAAAATTATTTTGTCAATCGTGTTAGTTCAAATGAAATTCAACTTTCAAATTCTCTCCCAGATCTTATTAATGGCACTTATGTTAGTGCGGCTGGTGATGGCACATTTAAGCTTTCTGTTCCGACTCTTGCAAATAAAAAATTAGAACATCAAAAACTTTTGAAGAGAATTTCATTAAATCCATTATTTGATGGAAAACAATATGAAACAATTCCTGGAACCACTGGTATTTTAATTAATGGCACAGAAATTTTAAACTATAAGTCTGGTGATGTTATTTTCTATGGTGGAATCAAATCCATCGATGTTTTAGAGGGTGGTTCTGGATATGATGTCATCACACCACCGACGGTTACAATTGAAAGCTCAACTGGAGTGGGTGCAACAGCTACAGCTAATGTCAAAGGTTCATTTGAACGTATTGATATCATTGATCCTGGATTTGACTATGTTGATCCACCTTTAATTGAGATTAATGGAGGTAATGGTAAAAATGCAATTGCAAGATCAACATTAAAACAAATTGATCACTTCATTGATTTTGACGCATCTGCGACCGGTGGTAGAATCAATATTAGTGATAACACAATCGGGTTCACCACATTTCATAAGTTTAGAGATGGTGAAGCTGTAATTTATAGAACTTTTGAAAATACTGGTTCAATTGGCATCGCTAGCACCTCTGGTGTTTCTGGTATTCAGACCAGCCCAGATAGAAGACTTATTGATAAATCAGTTTATTTTGTTTCTAAGATTGATTCGTTAACGATTAAACTCGCTAACGATAGAAATGAAGCTTTAACAAAGACTAATTTACTTAATATCACTGCGTTTGCTAATGGTATACAAAGATTTGAAAGTTTAGAAAAAAAGAAAGTTATCTCTCAAATCATTATTGAAAATCCTGGGGAGGGGTATGAAAATAAAAGAAGATTAGTTCCAACGTCAGGTATTAACACGTATTCAGATTACATAGAATATGCAAATCATGATTTTAAAAGTGGAGAGCTTGTAAGATACTCTAACAACGGCATCAATATTGGCGGACTTGATACGACTCAAGAATATTATGTTATTAGAATAAATGATAGTCAATTCAGATTAGCGGCTGCTGGTATTGGATCTACTTTGTCTGATACAAATTATAGGACAGGTCAATATGTTGGATTAACATCCGTTGGATCTGGAAATCATATTTTTAATTATCCACCAATCACTGTTAATGTCAAGGGCACAATTGGCATTAATACAATATCACCAGAAAATTATCACGCTGTCATAAATCCAATCGTAAGGGGTAGAATTACATCTATTAATGTAGAGGAATCAGGAGTTGGATATGGATCTTCTACAATTTTCAATTTTACTATTCCTCCCACGGTTAGAGTATCATCTGGATCTTCCTCGGAGTATAAAGCAATTGTTCAGAACGGTAAGATTCAATCAGTTATTATCACTAAATCTGGCACACAATACACATCACCACCAGATCTAAGAATATTTGGTGATGGTGTTGGCGCAAAAATCATTGCTCAGATTGGAAATGGTCAAGTTACATCAGTGAATGTTGTCAATGGTGGTGTCGGATATTCAACGTCTAAAGTTACCGTATCGGAATCTATTCCTGGATCTGGAGTTAAATTCTTAACTAGAGTTCGTAGTTGGAACATTGATAATGTCCAGAGATACAGAGAAATTTTTGGCCAAGATGATGGTTTCTTAACTAGAGGTGATAATGATATCGGAATGAAATTTACAACATTATACGCTCCTCGTGCTCTTCGAAAAATTTTAAAACAAAAAAATAATGATGGCACATTTGATTATGCACAAAATGATCTAACCATTTCTAATAACTCTGAACAAGTGATGAGTGCTCACTCTCCGATTATCGGATGGGCGTATGATGGTAATCCAATCTATGGCCCTTATGGATATGACAGAAATGATGGCGGCACCATTAGAGTTATGCGCTCTGGATATTCATTAAAAACAACCAGAGAGAATGGCCCTTCTGTGAGTTTATTTGCTCTTGGATTTTTTATTGATGATTATGAGTTTATTGGTAACGGAGATCTTGATAGAAATAATGGACGTTTTTGCATCACTCCTGATTATCCAAATGGTGTCTATGCTTATTTTGCAACAATTGACCCCGACAGGAATGAAACCAGTGGAGTATTTAAAAACTTCCGTTCACCGGTATTTCCTTATCTGATTGGCGACAAATTTTCTGCAAAACCAGATGATTGGAATTTTACTGAAACTAATAATCAGGATAACAAAGATCTTAATATTTTAAATCTTAGAAGAAACACATATCCATATAAACTTGATAGTCGAGGTGTTTCATATGAGGGCATCTATGACAGTAGAAAATTAGCTCTACAAGAGACTGAAGTTGATTATGCTACTCCAGGTGCAATCGAAAATTATCAAATAGAAAGTGCAGGCTCTGGGTATCACGTTAATGAGCAACTCATAGTCAAAAGTGTTGATAGTGGAAGTGGATTTGCAGGAAAAATTTCTAGAATTGGTGGAAAAAATGTTGTATCAATTGCATCAACTATCGTTAGAATTGATAACGTTGTCTTCGAATATGATAACTTCACTGGTGGTGTAATTGGTTTTTCTAGTCAACCACATGGACTGGTGGTCGGTGACGTTATAACTGCATCTGGGTTATCTACAGATTCTCTTAAAAGACTTGATGGAAGACATGTCATTGGATTCAATACTTCATTTTTAACACTCAATACTGGCATTGGATTAACTGGATCAACAGGTATTGTCACTAGTATTTTAGTCAGTGGTAATTTGAATCCAAGTAATGTTGCTCCAAATGACATTATTGGTATTTCTACCGAAAGAATGTTAGTTCTTAATATAGATACCGTTAATAATAAAATTCGTGTTCAGAGAGAATATGATGGTGTCATAGGCACAGCTCACAGTGGGACATCTCTTATCACAGTTTTGAATCGAACCATCGGGTTTAATATTGGTATTAACACAAATGTCATCACAAATAGAAATATCCCATATTATTTTAATCCATCAGAGAGTTTAGCTTTAGGATCAACAACAGGAGTGGGGATTGGTTCGACCATTTCTTTTTCGTATCAAGTTGTTGGTGGAGGATCTACAACAAAATTTATTCCAACACAAAATATCTATCTTCCAGATCACAACTTTGTTGATGGCCAAAAACTGATTTATTCCAATGGTGGTGGAAATTCCATTCAAGTTTATAATGGAATTTCTACATTTAGTTTATCAAATAATTCTTTTGTTTATGCAATCAATGCAGGGAAAGATCTATTAGGTATCTCAACAAATCCACTTGGCATTGGTTCGACTGGAGCAATCACAGGTATTGGATCCACCGCTTATAGATTGTTCTTTAATGATTATGGTTCAGGTGTCATTCATAGTCTAAAACCTCAAAAGACTGAGATTACAGGTTTTGTTGAAAAAATAGTGGGAACAGTTGTCTGTTCTGAATCACATGGTTTACTTCAAAATGATAGAGTTTACGTATCTGTTACTCCAGGTATCACGACATCTTATTATGTTAAGTATAATGAAACCACAAAAAGAACAATCATTAATCCGAGAACGTTTGGATCATCGGGGATTAATACAAGTAGTCATTCGATAACAATAAGCGGCCATGGATATAAAACTGGTGAAAAGATTCTTTATGTATCAACTAACCCAGCGGTTCCTCTTGTTAATAATGAAATTTATTTCATTGTTCGGGATGATAAAAACACTTTTAGACTTTCAGAGACATATTATAAATCAACTAAACTAATACCCGATGTAATTGGAATCAGCTCATCTGGATCTGGTCATGAAATCGGTCTTATTAATCCAAGACTTGAAATCATTCGTGGATATAACGTTGGATTTGCTGTATCTGACACAAGTCTTGGTCAAGTTTTAGCTGGAAAAAGAAAACAAGTTTTTAATCTTAATTTTTATAAAGATATAAATTTCACTAAACCTTATTTTTCCAATACGGAAGAAAGTGGATTTAAAGTTATCGGTGTTGGAACAGTGGGTGTAACAACCACCGCTGTGGTGAACTTGTCTCTTAATAAAAATACTCCGCAACAAATATTTTATAAACTTGATCCTAAAAATTTAGATATTATTTCAGACACTAGAAAAAACCCTGTTATTGATACTGATGTTATTAATTATTCAACATTAGACGTATCTGAAAGTAAGTATAATGGAGAATTTGTGGTGACTGGAATTGGAAGCACAACATTTTCATTTAATATTCCATCTCAACCAGAAAAAGACTCATATACAACTGCAGAAGCTACAACACTTAAATATTCCACAACATCAACAAGAGTTAATGGTTCGATCGATAAATTACAAATTGTATCAAAAGGGAGGAATTATAAGAGTATTCCAGTGGTAACATCCATCGCATCAACCTCTGGTGTTGGTGGAATCGTAAAACTGAGTAGTGATACGATTGGTGTTCTTAGAAACTATACAATTAAAAATATTGGTTTTGATTACTCTGCTGATAAGACTATTCAACCATCAGTTCAATTGCCCCAAATTTTAAGATTGAACAAACTGTCCAGTCTTTCTAGTGTTGGCATCACTTCAGGCGGTAAAAATTATATTCAACCACCAAACATTTTGGTTGTGGATAGAGTGACTGGATCTGTTAACACTGATGTTTTAGCCACGTCAGAGATTCAAGGCACATCAGTTTCTAAAGTTAATATTCTTAGAAATACAAAAAATCTTTTTGATACTGAACCATTAGTATTAACAATCAATAACACAAATGGAATCAAGATTACAAATCTAACTTATACGAGCGCGTCTAGACTTGTGACGTTGACTCTTGAAAGTGGAACAACTGGATTTAATACATCCACCTATCCATTTGTGTTGGGTCGAAAAATATATGTTGAAAACATTGGAATTGGATCAACTGGTAGTGGTTATAATTCAGATGACTATAATTACAAATTTTTTACAATTACAGGTGTTAATACAAATATTGGTGGTGGTAATGCAACCGTTTCTTATAATTTAGACTCATCAGTCACCAACCCTGGTATTTTTAGTGGGGCATCTTCATCTGGTAGAGTTATTCCTTTTGAAGATCTGCCAGTATTTAAAATTGCAACAGAACCAAATAATTTTAGTATTGGAGAGACTGTGAGCACAGGTGATAAATCGGGTATTGTTGTGAACTGGAATCCGGATAATAAGTATCTCAAAGTTCTGTCTAGTGATACTTTTACAATTAGTGATTCAATCAGCGGTCAATCTTCTAAATCAATCGCCATCATTCAAGAGGCGACAAAATTAGACTCTAGTTTTAATATTAATCCTACGTCTGAGGTTAAAAATGGTTGGCAAAAACAAACTGGTAAATTAAATGACGAACTACAAAGATTACAAGATAACGACTATTATCAGTTATTCTCTTATTCATTAGATAGTCCAGTTCAATATGCAACTTGGAGAGATCCTGTTAACAGTCTCGGTCATGTCGTTGGATTTAAAAATTTTGCAGATATCGATATTGTATCCATAGCTTCGACTGATTCTAAAAACAGAAGAACTGCTAAACCTGGTGTTGGCACTGATGTTGTGTCTGTGGTTGTTGATCTTATTAGTGAAAAAGAATCTCTTCATAACAAATATGATTTTGATTTAGTTTCAGAAAACTCTCTTAAAATTGATCAAGTTTTAGCCTCCGATGAAATTAATTTTGATGGAAAGATTATCACCGATTATATTGAATCTAGAACAAATAGAGCTATTTCAATTGATAGTGTCAGTTCTGAGTTTAATGATCTGCCTAGATCAACTGCATTCTCTGATATTGCTTCTTTTGATATTAATGTCATAAGAAGCGTTAAATTCTATGTTCTTGTTTTTGATACAAGATTCAGTGGTGAAAAAGAAATTATTCAAGTTAATTTAATCCATGATGGCTCAACTGGATTCATCATGCCTTTTGGCAGAGTTGAAACAGAAATTGATCTGGGAACTTTTGATTTTAGTATTTCTGGTTCCACAGGTTCTCTTAGATTCGTTCCAGCAAAATCTACAACAAATAACTATGCTTTAAGAGTTCTGTCTCAACAAACATTTATTGATTCTCAGAGTGGCATTGGATCTACTGAGGTTGGAACGGGTTATAAGATTATCTCAACAGCTACTGGAATTGCATCAGCAACATCACCAGTTCCATTCCAAGTTGTAGGATTTAGCACATCAACATTTACTACAACCAAATTGTTTATTGAAACAACAGAAACCACAGGAGATCAAAGACATCAAATTAATGAACTTGTTGTCCTTCAAGATGGCACTGAGGCTTACTTACTTGATTATGCTCAGATGATAACCGAGAATACCTCGATCACCAACTCTCCATCGGTTGGACTCGGGACTTTTGGTGCTGATGTGAGATCAGGCATCACCAGTGTTTATTTTACACCACTCTCTGGTGTTGGTGTAACGATGAGAGTGCATCAGACCTCAATTGATTCCTCTGCAACCGGTATTGGTAGCACAACAATCTCCTCATCTCAAATTCTAACCACAACTACATCCGTTGGTTCTACAACTGTGCCACAGGCAACTCGCATCAGTGGATTCTCCTCTAATACTTTTCGAGCTGCAGATTGTCTAATTCAGATTCATGATACAACTAACAATCGATATGAAGTCACTCAGGTGACTATAATTCATGATGGAACCAATGTATACTTTAATGAATATGCAAGTTTTAATAATTTCAATGGTGCCGGGATTGGAACGATTGGTGTTGGTTATTCTTCAACTGGCCCAGACTTAGAATTAAGATTAACTCCGCCAGCTAGCACTGCTGTTACAACCAAGGTATTTCAGTATAATCTTACAGAGACTGCTGGATCTGGTGTTGGAATTAGAACTTTTACAAATTCAAAACTTGTATCTGAAGATGGATCTTATACGGGAACAGAAAATGATATTGTCTTTTCGTTTGATCTTAAACACAGAGGAGATTCTGTTTTCCATAAGATTTTTGATGCATCAAGTGGTAGTGTAGTTAACCCTACAAACAATGAATTTATTATTAATAATCACTTTTTTACCACCGGGGAAGAATTAACCTATACTCCAACTGGTGCTGGAACGACAATGAGTGTGGGTATTGGAACAACTTCTATTGTTGGGTTTGGCACCACAGATAAACTTCCTTCCACAGTTTATGCAGTTAAAATTGCAGAGAATAAGTTCAGAGTTGCGACAAGTGCTACTAATGCACTTCTAACTGTCCCCATTGTTCTTGATATTACTTCTGTTGGTGTAGGCACAACTCACTCATTTACATCAAGAAATCTAAACTCTAAAATGTTGGTGACGCTCGATAACAATATTCAGAGCCCACTTATTCAATCACCAATTAATACAGGTCTTAGCACCTCTGTTACGACCACAACTGATTTTATTACAATGGCAGGTATTTCATCGTTCTTCTCTGGAGATATTATTGAGATTGATGATGAATTTATGAAAATTGATACAATTGGTATTGGAGGCACAAATATTGTTCTCGTAAAGAGAGCTCAACTCAACTCTGTTCTTGCGA
>Ga0194124_10005592_pt1 | contig 11624 bp, 13 predicted proteins | sample TA2KigCas0mmetaG_FD_148605 | JGI IMG/M metagenome (GOLD analysis project Ga0194124, IMG submission 148605) | Freshwater microbial communities from Lake Tanganyika, Tanzania - TA2015031 Kigoma Deep Cast 0m | ecosystem: Environmental > Aquatic > Freshwater > Lake | place: Tanzania: Lake...
AGTAAGTTAACTTTCGTTATTAATGAGCAGAATAAAACTATTGAACTACAAGCTCCTAACTCTTTTGTTAAGCAATGGATAGAGACTAATTACAGGGATACGATTCAGGAAACATTAAAAAAGCTAGGATTTGACCTAAAGGTGATTTAGTTAAAAATAAGGCAACTATAGAATAATTGCCCTACCTTAAAAGTTGTCCAACTAATTATGGAACTTATAATCTAACACAATTTTTAGATTCCAATAATAAAAATTGAAAATAACAAAAAGATAAGTACCTTTTGTTGCAAACAGATCAAGTTTCATATTTTTAGTTCAGGCAGATACTAAAGCAAGATTATAAGCTTGTCTCAATTGGTCTTTAATCTCTTCTTCTTTATCAATTTTAATAAATGTATTCTGGTTATTTAATAGATAAACTCCCTCATCATGTATTTTAGTAAATAATATTCCATCTCTATAAATCCCTATGAATTGCTCGTGCATACGATACTCCACTTGACCTATAGAAGTCATCATTATAATTATTGTTCTAATTAGGTATTTATCCATTTTCTAGGAAGCAAAAAAATGTTTAATCATTCAGTATGTGGAAATATACAGGAAAAAGGTTAATAAATAGATAATCAAATTATTAGCTGTACAAATACTTCTAGGTGAAATAATCTTAATATTTATTAATAAAACTAGAATAATTGATTTATGGTACAGGAAGAATTTGTCTCTAAAATACTTGAAGTATTGTCTCCGATGCCTGATGTTACAGCAATAAAGAGTAAAGGCCACATAGTTTTATATAAAGAGGGTGTTATGTTCGGCAAGATAATTGAGCAAAGTGTTTTATTATTAAGTAATGGTAATAAATTTATTGAAGTGAACACTGAGTTAATAAACAGGTTACTTATACCTAAAAACAAAATTGACCAATCTGACTGTGATGCATTCTTGTTTAAAGTTACTAAGTCTTGGTGGTTGGCTAAAAGTAAGATATGGACTATTTCAGCGACAAAAGGATTTTTAGAAAATATTTAACATATTCAGCTTATTTATTCATACATATAAAAAAAATCAAAGTTCATTTTTTGTTTACTGTTGATAGTTTTACTTATATGCTCAAGTAAGTAATTAAAACCAAGAGAATCAAAAATGACTAGACTAAGTATAGATATACCAAATGAATTACACCATTATCTCAAAATACATACGGCACGAAAAAAAGTAACTGTAGTAGATTTTGTAAGAGATGCTATATACAAAAAAATTGATCAGGGGGTTCCTAATCGTGAGACCATAAAAGCTATTGAAGAGTCAAGAAAAGGTATAGGTATTAACGAATATTCTTCTTTTAAAGATATGATCAAAAAAATTAAAAAGGAATTAAAAGAAGAAGGATTACAAATAAATGATTAAGACAGTAGCTACTAATAGGTACGAAAAAGAACTTAAACTAATGATAAAACGTGGAAAAGATTTAAATAAATTAGATTACTTGCTTGAGATATTAGAAGCTAATATTAATAAAGGAATAGAACATCATTTATTACTACCGGAAAAGTATTGCCTTCATAAATTAATAGGTAAATATAAAGGCTACTGGGAATGTCATATAGAGCCTGATTGGTTGCTAGTTTATTACTTAGACAACGAAGTTTTGCGACTAGAGCGTACAGGTACACATAACGATATTTTTAAGTGATAAGAAATGAAAACCACCCTGCCGGAGCGATCACTTGTAATAAAACCTCTACTTGATCGGATTACTCCTGAAATTCTAACGGCAGGTAAGAATACAATAGCAATGATTATTCTTTTTGGCTCTTATGCAAGAGGGGACTGGGTAAGTGATGAATATAACGAGGGTCATATTACCTATAGTTATCAAAGCGACCTTGATATTATGGTGGTTTTGAAAAAAGGGAAGCATATAGCATATGCCGAGCCAAGAATAGAGAAGAGATTAGAAAGAGAGCTAGTACTTGACCCGCTTTCTAAAAAACCATGGATAACGTTAATATTTGAATCAATTGATCACGTTAACAGGCAACTAGAAAGAGGACGTTATTTTTACTCCGATATTAAGAAAGAAGGTGTCCTGCTTTATGATAGCGGGGAGTGTACTTTAAGTGAAGCAAGGGTATTATCTTTTGAACAGAGAAGAGAAATAGCCCAAGAAGACTTTGAGCAGTGGTTTGAGAGCGGTAGTGAATTTTTAATTGATACGCTTAATGCTATGCAAAGGAATAGCCTTAATAGAGGAGCATTTTATCTACATCAGGCAACGGAAAGCTTTTACAGTGCCATTATGCTTGTTTTTTCGGGTTATAAGATAAAATTACATGACATAAGAAAGCTCGGCAGTCTAGCAGGGAATTATAATGCTGAGTTGTGGCAAGTCTTTCCTCATTCGAGTGTTGACGAGCGACAGGCATTTAAGTTACTTGAAAGAGCTTACATAGAAGCAAGGTATAACAAAGAATATAAAATCAGCAGAGAACAACTGACTTTTCTTATTGAGAGAGTAAATAAGTTACAAAACTTAACAGAGCGGATTTGCCTTGAATACATTAATGCTTCTTAAAAGCGGAGGGATCATGTCTAGTAATATAACAAAAATTAATGTTAAGTTTCTACTAAGGAAAGAAGATGGTTATTGTTGTTTGGCTAATATTCTCGAACTGGTTGGAATTGCTGAAGCAACAGGTAAAAAATTAATGAACCATATAATGCAAAAATTTTTAGATGGTGAATTATCAAAAGATTTAAAAATTGATTGTCCAAATCTTAAGAGTTGGGTATCTATTCCTAATTCAGAACCTATTATAGTAAATGTTAACGATTATAAACGCGTACTAAAAAAATACACATCTAATCAAAAATGGGAATCTATCGTAGAGGCCATTAACGATGATCCTACATCAGAGTTTTACAAACCGTATATAGATCAAGATAAATTAATGATTCATGTTGATGACATCATAGGAGTGCTAAAAGATTGCGGATTAAAAGAAAACGCCAAAAAAATATCGTCTATTCTTGATAAGAAGGCGGCGAAGAAAAAATTAAAACAAAAACGTGATTGGAAAATAATAAGGCTAGAGCAAAAAATTAAAAAAATGAGTCTTGGTGATCATAAAAGTGCCGAAGAAATTCAAAAGTTTGCAAATAAAGATAAAAAAACAAAAGGAGATAGTATTAAAATTAATAAAGAAATAAGTAACTTAAATATTCAAACTATTGCAAATACTATTTCTAAATATTATAGCAAATTAATTAACAAAAGTTATGAAGAACATTTGATTAATAATGAAATAAAAGTACAGCATATTATCAATGGTATTGAATCAAGAGAAAAAGAGAAAAAAAATGAAGTTCAAGCTATTGAGCTAAAAGTAACTTACAAGAAAGGCTACTGTTATGACAAGAAAGAAAAGACTTATATGGTTAACAATAATACTCATTTTTACGACAGTAATAGGAAGTGTATAGATGATTTGTATAAACAGCACGGCACAAAACCAACGATTGAACAAATTGTTGAAGCATTTGATGAAGAATTTATAAAATTCACTACAAAAGAGGTTAATAGACCTGAATATAGTGTACGCAGTATAATTTCGAACATACAGGAGAAAAAGCAGTTGACCGAAATAAAACAGTTAACTAGTGGAGAACAATTATTAGATAAAGTAACCAGATACATAGATGTATTCAGCAGAGATGATTTAATGCAAGCCGTTAAATGTATTCCCGATAAGGAAGTTCAAGAAAGACTGATAGAAGAGGCGTTAGCCGATAAATCTGTAAAAATTTTAAATGAGCAATACAACCGATATAATACAAATTATAAAGATAAAGATAATCCTGGTATAAAGGTAAAAGATATCATTACTCTCGATGATAATTCCGAGTCAAACGAACCCAAAAAATACATACGAATAACCCAAATCTTAGTTCTTTCATAGAAAGTCATAATTTTTTTTCAAAACTATATAATTAAAGAAATTCTGTGCAACTTTTTATGCCTATAAAGCTGATTATATTGCGGTTTCTAACACTTCTTAAAAATTGAAAATATTTTTTTATGTAAAAGTTTTTGTGCAAGTTTCTAGCCTTGTAACCCTTATAAAGCCAAGGGAATATTAAAATGTTATTTTTAATTCATCGATTTTACTTGTGCAAGTACTCATGGTTTTATAGCGCCTAACTGGTTTTTCCAGAGTTTAAACAAACTTTAATTAGGACAAAGAACATGAATAATAGTTATTACAACCTACTTCCCGATACAGGTTTTGTTCGTCTTTCAACTATTTTGAAAATTATTCCCGTGGGTAAAACCACGTGGTACGAGGGGATAAAGACGGGACGTTTTCCAAAATCAGTAAAATTAGGCAAAAGAATCACCGCTTGGCGTGTTGAGGATATCCGCAACCTTATAAACAGCAAAGAAGAAGGAGGGAGTGATGGAACCGGCAATTAACCCTATTTACTCTTCTAGTTTCTCTGATTTAGTAGCAATCCATAGTATTACAGAATTGAGAAACAGAAGAGCAAATCTATTGTCTTTAAAAGAACGATACTTAGCCACAGGCTCTTTATATGAGTTTTTTAAAGCGGCATGGCCTTATATGGAAGGTAATATGCCTTATGTTGATAGTTGGCATATAAGGGCAATAGCCGAGCATTTAGAAGCGGTTTACGCGCGGCAAATAAAGAAGCTGATTATTAACGTTCCGCCTCGAACCGGCAAGACCAATTTAATATCGGTAGCTTTTCCTGCATGGGTGTGGCTTCATAACCCTGCTGAGCGTTTCTTATGCGTATCCTGTACAAATGGTTTAAGTCTTGAGCATGCGCAGAAAAACAGAGCTTTACTCGAAAGCAACTGGTATCAGGATAACTGGGGGTATAGATTCCCGCTTCTAAAAGACCAGAACGTTAAAAGCTTCTTTCAGAATAGTAAAACAGGATATAGGCAATCAACAAGCGTAATATCTAAAACTGTCGGTAAAGGCGGTTCAATCATTATCATTGATGACCCTAATGACCCGGGGGACTTATCTGAAGTAAAACGCCAGAACGTAATTAACTGGTGGACGCAGAGAATGTCTACCCGTTCAAATAACCCGGCTAATGACTGCCGAATAGTTGTCCAGCAAAGAACACATGAGAACGATTTAACCGGTTATATCCGAAAGAACGACAGCGAGGATGAATGGGTAGAGTTGGTGCTACCGCTAGAGTTTGAAGAGAAACGGAAGTGTATAACAGTACCTCTCGGCAAAAATCAAATTATGTGGGAAGACCCAAGAGGCAAAGAAGGAGAAGTGCTTAATGACTTACGTTTTCCTAAAAAACAAGTCGATGAATTTAAACGATCACTCGGCTCTTATGGATATGCTGGGCAATGCCAGCAAAGACCTTCCCCTATCGGCGGCGGGATAATCAAGAAAAAGTGGTTTAAGCACTGGACTAGTCCGATTAAGCCTAAATTTGATTACATATTGCAAAGCTGGGATACGGCAATCTCTGATGAGCCTACAGCTGCGTATTCTGCTTGTACTACTTGGGGAGTATGGGGTGAAAAATCCGAGGATGAGTTATTTAAGATGATACTCTTATCTACTTGGCGTGACCGAGTAGGCTACCCGGAGCTGCGAGCTAGAGCGCAGCGCTTAAGCAAAGATTATAAGGATATAGGTGAGCATAAGAATCCAATGCCTGCTCAAAGAACTGTTGATTTTTGTCTAATAGAAGCCAAGGCAACGGGCGATCCGTTAATTCGAGATTTAAGGCTTGGAGGGATTCCTGCTAGAGGCTACACCCCAAAAGGCGATAAGAATGCAAGAGTACAGAGAGCAGCGCCGTTTATTGAGTGCGGGCTTATTTATTTGCCGACTGAAGAGAAAAACTCTGAAAGGCTCGAGGCTTTTGCCGAAGAGTTTTTAGAAACAGTGATAACCTTTCCGAACGGAGAGTCAAAAGACCTCGTTGACTCGATGACACAAGCAATTTTGTACCTCCGAGACTTTGAAGCTTTAACCCATACAAGCGATGTTAAGGAAGGTGATGAGAATACAGCTACATTTAGGAAGTTGTATTAATTCCAATAATAGAAGAGCTAGAACTAGAAACAAAACTGAAAACAAGCTTACTGAAATTGAAAAGCAAATATTAACTAATAAAAGAGTACAAGATGATGCACTTGCAAATTAATGAAGAATTTAAACAATTAATTCCTCAATTAAGTCAGGAAGAATTAGTTGGGTTAGAAAATAGTTTAAAACTTGAGGGATGCCGTGATCCGCTGGTGGTATGGCACAATACTATAATAGATGGACACCATAGATATGCTATTTGCATTAAGCACAGCATAAGCTTCAACATAATAGAAAAGATGGAGCTAGAAACCGAACTGGACGTAAAGCTATGGATGATCAATAACCAGTTTAGCAGAAGAAATCTTACTAACATTCAAAAAGCTGAACTTGCTATTGAGATGGAAAAAACAGAACAAGTTCAGGCTAAAGCAAGACAAGGGGCTAGGAATGATCTAAAGAACGATAACATTCCCCCAGATCTGGGGGAATGTTCAAGGCAAGGTGAATCTTTAGTAGCAGCAGCTAAAGCCGTTGGTCTTAGCTATGAAACTGTACGTAAAACCAAGCCGTCTAAGTTGATTATCAACGAGATCATCGAAGCAGAGGCAAGGGCCTCGCTAATAGATGCAATGGTATTTACTCCGGAAGCAGCTACTACGCTTAAGAAAGGTAGTGAAAATTTTATCAACCAATTAATAGAGGAAAACAATGAGTAAATGGAATAACTTTAACGATGCTGAAGATCAGATGTCTTACGAATTAATATCTAATAAAACAATAGCAAAGGTTCGGCTAATACTTAAAAAAGGCAATCACGTTACGAAAGAATGGCCGGACGGTTACGCTACATTAAGTAAAGCAGGCACTAGCATATACCTTGCCTGCGAATTCGTGATCTTAGGTGGGGAATATGAGAATAGAAAGGTCTGGAGCAATATCGGTCTTCATAGTGATAAATCACCGCTATACGCTGAGATCGGTAGGAGTATGATTAGAGCAATACTTAACTCTGCTCACGGCTTGCATTCTAAGGACAAATCACCAGAGGCAGAAAAACAGAGACAGATTAAGAGCTTTGCCGACTTAGATAACCTAGTATGCCTAGCGGAGATTACCATTAATGACAAAGGTTATAAACCTCGTAACGAGATTAAAACCATACTGACGCCCGATCATGCTGAATATAGCGAGTATATGGACGAGAGAAGCGGTAAATTTACGATTAGTTCAACGAGTAATATACAAAGTACCGGTGAGCTTGTTAGTGACGAAATACCATTTTAAAGAGGTTTTTGATGAATCAGGAAATACAGCAGAATATAAGCAATCTATACAACCTTATTGACGATCTGGATAATACTAGAGATTTGCTTGAGATCCGTTATTGGCTCTTAAATAGCAATCTTGGAGACAACAATAATTATTTGATTGCTAGGTTCAACATAGAAAAGCAAAAGTCCGTAGTTACTAGGCATTTAACTCGGCTATCGGAAGCGGTAGATAATCTTGAGATATATGTTCAACGATGCAAGCAGCTAGTTTTAGTAGAAAGCGAAAAAGATCCTAAATTTGCCAGAACATATGATAAATATCACAAAAAAAACTCAGGAGGTAAAATACAAAGCGTTTCCCCTGATAATGAGCCGTTAGTAGTGTCCTAGCAAAAGCAAAAAAATACAAGAAAGGGTCTAGACTCGAGAATGTATGGTAATATAATTTTCAGCAGCTCTCCTTCTTCTGCCAAGCGGCAGAGAAAGGCAGAGCTAGCAAAGCCATTAAGAATGACTAGCAACAATGAGATATACAGGAATAACTACAAGACCCACCAAGTTTTTTAGTTATTTCTTAAGTATCATTATAGCATATTTTAAGGGAAGTGGAGAATTTTTTACTCGCTTGACCTCATAAGATAATTAGCAGTTGTTGTTTAGTCGCTATTAAAGGCTTTTTTAACAATTAAAAAAAGGTTCATTAATATGAATAAACAAACTATAGACGTATCAATACAAAACGACTCCATTGGAGACAATATACAAACTGAAAAAGTAACAACTAATCAGGTACTAATTAGCTTTGGCAAAAATGTAAGAACCAAGGAAGTCCAAAACGAGGAAATTAATTGGGATGAATTCATTAATAATTTTATTTTAAAACCAAAGGAACATATTGTCGGATACGATAACCGAAAACGTGATGAGAAAACTTTTAAATTTGTTTATGACAATAACAAGATAGTTGAATTGGATCATCTGGAGGCTATAAAGCAAGTAGTTTCAATAGAGAAAAAAACTAATCTACCTTATTTTGTCGGAGGCCATTTTGAACCGGCACAGCGAAATAATAAGAATCTTCAATTTAGATCATTGCTTGTTTTAGATATAGATAAATATCCTGAAGGGATAGAGCAACTAGAATTAAAACTAGAACAAGAGCTTAAAGATTTTGATTATGTGGCTTATTCTACTCCGAGTCATACATCTCAAGTATCTTGTATACGAGTTTTAATAAGATGCAGTGAGTATATAGAGCCAAAAGATTACAATGGAATAGTCAATAATTTTTCCAAAACTCTAAGCTTTCAAGAATATATCGACCAAGCTTCAAAGACTCCAAGCCAAGGTATGTTATTGCCTGTGGTTATTACAATTACCGGTCAACCTGATTCAGAAGTTAAATATCAATATGAATTTTGGTCAAAAAGAAATATCGGTAGTTTACTTGACCATAAGAAATTTATTTATGAAGAAAGAGGAATTGATGCTGTAACAAAAAAAAGTACAAACAAAAAGGTTAGCACTGCTACTAAAATTAATAAACACAGACTTAATCTGCAAAAAGTAGATCGTTTACTAGAATTGTATCCAGTGTCAAATTTGAATCGTCAGGAATGGTTAGAAGTAGGGATGGCGCTACATCATTATTACGAAGGAAGCGAGCATGGTTTAGCTGTTTGGGATCACTGGTCTTCAACCGATGAGAACAAGGATCGTTATAATCCTGAAATAGTGGCTCAAACCTATTATTCATTTCAGCAAGAAGTGGAAAAACCAATTACGATGCTTACTATACAAAAAAAGGTAGCCAAAAATAAAATAGATAATTTCAATAAGAGCGAAAAGATAAAACTGCAAAAGAATATCGGCGGTTACGATTTTATTTTAACCGATGATGCACTGTACTACATCACGGAAAAAAAAGATGAATCAGGGATAAAGCAAGAAGTCCCTGTAAGAGTGTCTGACTATATAGAACTGAAAGGGCAGGGTCAAAATAGCGAGGGGCAATATTGTTTTATAATGTCAATCATTGATCGGTATAAAATAAAGAAAGATATATTTGTTCCTCTAGTAGCGAAGAATGATGCTTTAAAACAATGTTTGCTCGATGCAGGGCTTAACTTCAATCCCATGCATTTTTTTGCTTTAACTATTTATATCTTAGTAAATAAAACCGATACTAATGTTTCAATTATATATAGGTTAGGGTGGAATACCGATTTGAGTTGTTACAATTTACCGACTAAAGAGGGATTGCAGACGTTTTATAAAAACAGGGTAGAAACAAGACAATTAAACGTACTCGAATTTAAAATGAAGCAAAATGAACTGCTACAACAAAAAGGAACATTAAAAGAGTGGCAGGATAATATTGCAAAGTTTGCAAAAAATAACTCTAATTTATGTTGTGCTTTATACACGGCATTTACTCCTATATTTTTCACGCCTTTAAATAGGGAAGGCGTGATATTGCATTTTTTCGGCGAAAGTTCGAAAGGTAAGAGTGTAATGTTAGGTGTTGCAGGTTCGGTGTGGGGGAATGACGGCAAAGGTTATATTCCTTGGAATGGAACTGCTAACGGCATTGAAAATCTTGCACTGCAAAAAAATGATTCACTACTTTGTTTAGATGAACTGACCAATCTAAAAACTCGAGAAGTAATAGAGCAAGTAGCGTATCTCATAATTAACGGCCAAAGTAAAAATAGGGCAGATAGTAAGGGTGTTGGTTTCGGTAATAGGACTACAAAAACGTGGAATACGATGGTCATGAGTACCGGTGAGCCAAGTTTTGCAGCACATATATCTAACCTTGGTGGGGAAATAAAAGGAGGTCAAACAGTTAGGTTTATTGATATTCCTGCTGTTATTTCTGCTGAGTACGGAGTTTTTGAAGATTTGCATGATAAGGAAAACCCCAAGCAGTTGGCGGAGTTTTTGCGAGATGCGTGCTCCCAATATAAAGGAACTGCCATCTATGCTTTTCTTAATTATATTCTCGTAGAGAATAACTTTGATGACATATTAAAAGAAATAGAGCTTTTAAAAAGTGAATGGCTAGACCTTAACTTGCCTGCTAATGCTACTTCCCAGGTCGGGAGAGTTGCAGAAGTATTAAGTATTATTGCAGCTACGGCGGTGATAGTTATTAGAAGCGGGGTCTTACCTGCAGAATATGGTTTTACTAAGACAGCGGCGTTTGAGAATGTAGCAAAAATATTTAAGCGTTGGTTGAATGAAATTGAAGACTATACGACTCCGTCTGAAGTTAAAGTAATAAAACATAGGTTAATAAAATTTTGGTTAGAGAACCAAAATAATTTCTATTGCAATGGGCAGGAGGATTGGCAGCGCCCACCAGTTCAAACTAAATGCGTCGGGATTATGTCAAAAAGGCCCGAGGATCGAGATTACAGGTTGTCTATAATTGACCAAACTATTTTTTATGTTTTTCAGAATGTTTTAGAGAACGAAGTATTAAAAGGTTTGAATCTGAATTATTGTAAAAAAATAATCCGAGAAAAAAACTATATCACTCCTTACGCAGAAAAGTACGGCGATGATCAAATAACTTATCGCGCTAGATGGAATATACACTACGCCAAAACTAATAGCAAAATGAAGTGTTACAAATTGAATTTAGAGGCACTGGGCATTACGGAAAGTATACAAAATGCTCCTGCGCAAATTATTCCAATGGTAGTACCGGCAAATTATGAGGAAGAGGAAAGATCAGCTATTCAAGCCGAGAGCTTGAATTAATTAAAATTTCCAAGTTCCCAAGTTTTTTTTCAAGTTCCCAAGTCTAAAAAAAGTAAAAACGAGAATTGGGAACTCGGCAATCCATTGCAACATATGGCTTTTAAGGGTTTAGTTCCCAAGTTCCCAAGTTTTTTGAGAATATAATCTATATATAAAAATCATATATATTTTTTTCCATTTTTTTTTTTGATATATTTAGTTTTGTTTTTTTTTTAAAAACTAACTAAATATATATAGTTTTTCTTATATATATACCTATCCCAAAATTTGGGAACTTGGGAACTTATATATCTCTAGCCCTGTCCTCTACTGTTATTCAGAAGTTCCCAAATTAGTTCCCAACCTTTTTAGGGAAATATAAAATATTACCCTCCAAGCCTTATGTTTTATATATTTGGAGAAGTTCCCAATTTTCGTTCCCAATTTTGTATAACATTAGGCTAGAACTAGCCGAAGGTGAAGAAGGTGGTAAAGCGTTATTCTTTTT
>Ga0194124_10005595_pt1 | contig 11618 bp, 10 predicted proteins | sample TA2KigCas0mmetaG_FD_148605 | JGI IMG/M metagenome (GOLD analysis project Ga0194124, IMG submission 148605) | Freshwater microbial communities from Lake Tanganyika, Tanzania - TA2015031 Kigoma Deep Cast 0m | ecosystem: Environmental > Aquatic > Freshwater > Lake | place: Tanzania: Lake...
GTAACTCTGCCGATTACGAACGGCAGACAGCTTGTGAGTCAGCGCTTGAGCAGCTGGGCTTGATGCCGGACTGGACAGAGCGTCTCTCAGTGAGTGAATTCGAGTCGCGCCTGCAGGGTCTTCGTTACGAGATCGAAGGTTACGCCGTTCGACGCTCAACAGCCATCCCCGAGCTCGATGAGGCGTGTGGTTTAAATTTCAGCTACCGGGATTTCTGCGAGTGCGGTGATACATGGAATCGCCTAAGAGTTGATAACGTACCAAAACTAGCTGAAACTTATAACGCCTACGCAGATCTAGCGATACATTTACTTGATCCGATCATTGAATATTTTGGAATGATCAAGTTGACGTACGGCTTCGCGTCTCAAGCGCTAACAAAGCACATAAAAGGAAGCATTGCACCGGAACTCGATCAACACGCTAGTCATGAGCTCAATCGGCTTGGCAGACCTATATGCTCTCGCCTGGGGGCTGCGGTTGACTTTCGTGTTGAAGATGAGGACATGCTCGAAGTAGCCAGATGGGTTATGAAAAATCTTCCGTTCGATCGGCTGTATGTGTATGGGGCTGATAGACCCATTCATTTAAGTTTTTCATCTCAGCCCAATCGAAGCGCATTCTTGATGAGACAAAATCGCCCTGGTTCGTATACCCCAGCGAAATTTTCATAATGTTAGGTTTTTAGATCAGGGAGCAGGAGAATTGGATGAACGAAAAGCAAAAGTTGCCCAATCTGCGATCTGCAGCCCAACTCCTTGCAATCCCTAAGTCAGAATGGAGATCGTCGGTTCAAGCGTGGGCGGTGGAGGCCGTGAACTACAGTATCGTTCACGGGGACACAACTAAAGCAACAAGACTTTTAAGCCTGATTTCAGCAGTCGTTAAGCACCCAAATTCAGAGCGGTGCCTGACAAGCTACCTCGAAAAATGGGGAAATCTTCAGCATGCCAGCAAAAATGATTGCTTTATCCATGTCAAAAGACTAGTACCTGACGAATGGACCGAAGCTTACAAGGCCAAGGTCTCAGAATACCCTTGGGATCAAGACATTGAAACGTCGAGAGCGCCCAAGAGGACCGTTGTTGACGCTGAGATTGAGATCCGAAAGCTCATTGATCGACTCGAAAAGATCTCTCGCGAACCAGGGGGGCAGGTCGTCAATTCAACGCTAATGCGTAGAGTCCGTAAGTTGCTTTGTGATTTCAGCTCATCATCCGCGGAACTTGAGAAAGGTAAGCAGGTACAAACCCTTTTTGATACCTCGACAGCCAATAGCACCTTACGAGCAGGAAAGTATGCCAAAGGGAGTTGAGAACCTTTGATCTTTTGCGAGGGATCTGGCACTTTGCTGTCTTGGCCAGTTGGGCGAGCAACTCTGTAAAGCACCCATCGCCTCGGACCAAGGTCAGCTCCTGCAACCGGCGAGGCAGACGGAAGCACAAGACCGAAGCGCCGTATCGGCTGGCCTGACGGGCCAGTGCACAGGCCACAAAGGTCTTGCCGAGCACTTTTTTGCCCTCACCCACCCGCAACCGCCCTTACCTTCCTCGCGCCATAGCCCGGTACGACAAAAGCAAGGCTGTTTCCTCCGCTTAGCGTCTAGAAAAATAAACCCTCTCGATTAGTCCGCAAGTAAGCCATTGATTTAATGGATAAATTTTTTAACACTGCTTGCGGACTTCGGAATCGCCCTCACTCCGGGGGCTTCAGAGAAACCGGGTAAACGCAGAGGATTGGGCCCAAATTGGCCAAAACCCACCTGACGCCGTGGTCCGCAGTTTTTGGCATTAACCCGAAGGTTTCCGCAGGGGTTTGCAGGGCTTGCAGGAAAAGGGCCCCTAACTCAGAGGAGAAAGTTGTCCCAATCGTGAGAGACGCTCAAGCGATATAACAATCGCTCCAAACCTTAGCGAGTGAGCAATAGCTGAAAGTCCACACCATCGGCCCTTGCCTTATTGAGCAGTCGCGCAAGTACAGACACTTCCGTATTGCGTGTCGTCACACCAAGCTTTCCAGATAGGGGCGCATAACGTTGGCAGCCGCCCGAAATAGTTGAGTCTGCGCTTCGCAGAGTCCTTTAATGGCATATGGATCAACACTACTGGCTATAGCCTTTAAAGCTTCAAAAGGGAAATAGCTCCTCGACCCATTTCCCAGTCACGCCGGTGAATAAAGCGCTAACTTACCTTCTGTTTTCATCCCTCATGGCCTTATTCCGAGCCTTTCGAGCATCTGGTCCACCAATACATGGCGGCGGATTTTTCCGGTTGGCGTAAACCGCAAATCATCGACAATCTGAAGAATCTCTGGCAGCTTGTAGTCAGCGACCTGACCTTTTAGGTAGGCCTCCGTTGTTTCCTGTTGTTGGCGTGCACCTTGTTCAACCCGTCTAGCCCTGCTACATTCGTGTTTGAACGTGTTTGAACGTGATCGAACAAGGAAGAGTTGATGCCGTTTGATTTCTTCGGTACCAGGAAGAAGGCCGTGATTGGTATGGCCCACATCGGCGCGATGCCCGGAACCCCGCTGTACGACGCCAACGGTGGTATGAGTCGTCTGGTTGATGGGGTGTTGGCAGACGTGCAGCGTCTGCAGGACGGCGGGGTGGATGCGATCATGTTCGGCAACGAGAACGACCGCCCGTATCAACTTCAAGCGCCCGCTGAAGGGGTGGCAGCCATGACGGCCGTCATCACGTCGGTCAAGCCCGCGCTCAAGGTGCCTTTCGGTGTCAACTGGCTCTGGGACCCTTCAGCAAGCGTAGCCATTGCCACGGCCACTGGCGCCTCTTTCGCCCGCGAAATCTTCACCGGCCTGTTCGCTTCAGACATGGGCCTGTGGAAGCCTGACGCGGCAGCAGCCTTGCGCCTGAGGCGCAACCTAGGCCGCGACGACCTCAAACTACTTTTTAACATCAACGCCGAGTTTGCCGACACCCTGGACCGTCGCCCTATCGAGTTGCGGGCCCGCAGCGCGGTGTTCTCCTCCCTGGCTGATGGCATCCTCGTTTCAGGTGCACTGACAGGGCAGGGCGTCAATACCTCTGACCTGCAGCACGTGGTTGAGGCACTGGACAGGAAAGTGCCTGTCTTTGCCAACACAGGCGTCACCCTTGACACGGTGAGCGGAATACTCGCACTGGCCGATGGCTGCGTCGTCGGTACGCACTTCAAGGTTGACGGCGTCACCTGGAATGCGGTGGACGGTGACCGGGTCAAGCGCTTCATGGACCGCGTCAACAGCCTGCGCTGACACGGCATCCGTCCATGACCTGCGTCATCGGCCTGGACATCGGGACCACGTCGACGATTGGCATCCTCATCCGGATGCCATCGGAGCGGTTGGCCCTCGCCAGCAGGTCCGTTACGCTCACCCACCGAAATGCCGGCTGGGCCGAGGAAGATCCACGGCAATGGTGGACCAATGTGTGCGACATCGTGCCCGAACTCCTCGCGCAAGCCAACGCGAACGCGGACGAGGTTCAGGCCATCGGGGTTTCCGGCATGGTGCCGGCCGTGGTGCTCTTGGACGCCGACGGGCAACTGCTGCGCCCGAGCATTCAGCAAAGCGACGGTCGCTGCGCGCAAGAAGTGCAGGAACTGCGAGCTTTGTTCAACGAAGAGGCCTTCACCCGCCGCACTGGCAACGGCATCAATCAGCAGCTCGTGGCCGCCAAGCTGCGTTGGCTGGCGCGGCATGAACCTCAAGTGTTCAGCAACATACGCACGGTCTTCGGCAGCTATGACTACATCAATCACTGCCTTACGGGCGCCCGACGCGTAGAGCAGAACTGGGCGTTGGAGGCTGGTTTTGTCGATCTGGCAAGCGGACAGATTGCCGACGACCTTGTGGCTGCGGGAGGCTTGGTCAGGGCACAGGTGCCGCCCCTCGCGGCCAGCCGCGAGATCATCGGGCGGGTGACACCCGAAGCGGCGAGGGCCACGGGGCTGGCCACGGGTATTCCCGTGGTGGCGGGTGTGGCCGACCACGTGGGATCGGCCTGGGCGGCGGGCGTTCAAGGGCCGGGAGACCTGTTGGTCAAGCTGGGCGGGGCCTGCGACATCTTGTTGGCCTCCCAGGGCGCGCAACCCGACCCCCGCGTCTTCCTCGACTACCACCCCGTGCCGGGCATGTATATGCCCAACGGCTGCATGGCCTGCAGCGGCTCTCTTTTGAACTGGTTCGCGGCGCAGTTTGGCGCTGCCGCCGATGAGCGCCCTGGTAACACCCGTCACCAGAGGCTGGATCACTGGGCGGCGTGCGTGCCCCCGGGAAGCGATGGCGTCCGGGCGCTGCCCTACTTTCTGGGTGAAAAGACTCCCATCCATGACCCGCTGGCGCGGGGCACTTTTACCGGCCTGGGGCTCCACCACGGTCCCGGCCACCTGTGGCGAGCCTTGCTAGAAGGCATCGCCTTTGGCGTTCGCCATCATGTGGAGGTTTTCGATGAGATCGGCATGCCCGCCACCCGGGTGCTGGCCTCCGACGGCGGCTCGGCCAGCGCGGTGTGGCTGCAGATCATCGCCGACGTGCTGAACCGGCCCGTCCAGCCCCTGTCGGGCCATCCGGGGTCGTGCCTGGGTGCGGCCTGGATGGCCGCACTCGGAGCGGGACTGAGCAGCGATCCGCAGGGTGCCCAGGCCTTTGTCTCTCAGGCCCCGTCCGTGCAGCCCCAGGCCGCGCACCGTGCCGTGTACGAAGCCGCGTACGCCGACTACCGCGCCCTGTACGGATCGCTCAAGCCGTTGTTCCACACCATGAGGGCCACGCCATGACGGCCGTGCGCGCGGTGGCCCTGGACGTGGACGGCACGCTCGTGGACAGCGAGCCGCTGCACCTGCGCGCGCTTCAGGCCGCCTGTCGGGCACATGATGTGGACATCAGCGACCACGGGCCCGCCCCTTTCATTGGCGTGGCGATAGGCGATGTCTGGCGGCTGCTGGCGCCGCGTTTCGCCGGGGCCCTGGGCCACCTTGCCGATCAGGGCGAACGCGTTTTCCGCGAGGCGGTGACGGCGCACTACCTGGCACACGCGCAGGAGGTGCGCGTGTTGCCGGGAGCACGGCGGGCTGTGGAGCACCTGGCGCGAGAGGGCATTGCCTTGGCCGCTGTGTCGAATTCCGAGCACTCCATCGTCGAGGCCAACCTCAGAGTCATGGCAGCGCAGGCGCGCTTCGATGCGGTGATCAGCCTTGACGACGTTTGCGACCCTAAACCATCACCCGAGCCCTATCTACGCGCGCTGGCGCTGCTCGGGGTGCCCGCGGGAGAGGCTTGGGCCATCGAAGACAGCCCCAGCGGCGCACGTTCGGCACGCGCGGCCGGCCTGAGGGTGCTCGTTGTCGGGGACGATCCGCGCGCGCACGGTGACCAGCGCCTGCCGGGACTTGTGGACTTCATTTCCTGGTGGACCTCTGTCCAAGGACCGACACCAACCCAGGTGCAGGCATCTTCGCCTTGGCCGCAACAGGATCTGACGGCTCGGCGCCAACCAAGAAGCTTGGCTCATTCGGGAGTGATTGAATGACATCTATCGTCGGGGTGACGGGTGGGGCCTCGGGTATCGGAGCCGCCATCTGCAGAGAACTCGCGGAGCGTGGCCACACGGTAGTCATTACCGATGTCGATGATGCGGGCGCACGGGCGCTTACCGCCCGCATTCCCGGAGCCCATGCCTATGCACTGGACGTCACCGATGCCGCAGCTTGCGCCAGGGTAGTGGCAACGATCGAGCAGGAGGTCGGTCCGCTGACAGTCTGGGTCTCCAATGCCGGGGTATCGCGAATGGCGCCGTTTCTGGAGATCGACGAAGCACAGTTCGACTTCACCCTCGACGTCAATCTGCGCGGCCTGTTCTTTGCAAGCCAGGCCGCGGCCCGCGCCATGGCGGCGCGCAAGTCCGGCTGCATCGTCAACATCGCATCGATGGCGGGCAAGCAGGGTCGCGTGCCATTCCTTGCGGACTATGTCGCCAGCAAGTTCGGAGTTGTGGGCCTCACCCAGGCCATGGCTTTCGAACTTGCCCCCTTGGGCATCCGCGTCAATTCGGTTTGCCCTGGGTTCGTCGCCACCGACATGCAGGTGCGGGAGCTCGAGTGGGAGGCGCGACTTCGCGGCACTGATCCAGACAGCGTCAAGCGCCAGTGGATCGCAGACACACCCATGGGCCGCCTTGAACATCCGCAGGACGTGGCCCGTGTTGTGGCCTTCCTGATTTCGAAAGACGCTGCTTTCGTTACCGGCGAGTCAATTGCCGTCAACGGTGGCGCCTTCATGGATTGAACGCTTTGCCAGCTGTCACATCCACTTGTCCGTTCCCCTTCCCCTGTCCCAACCATTGAGGAGTACCTGGTCATGAGCATTTCCAGAACAACCCTGTTCCTGCGTCGTCATGCCCTCGGCGCCAGTCTGGCCGCCTGTGCCCTTTGGGCTGCAGCCCCAGTGATGGCACAAACCGCACGCGTGCCTGCACCTGCGGCTCTTGCTACCAAAGGGTCTATCAACTATTGCGCAACGATCGACAACCCACCGCGCGCCTACTTCGACGAGAAGCAGCAACCCATCGGTTTCGAGGTGGAGTTGGGTTCTGAGATCGCTGCCCGCATGGGCTTGAAGGTCAATTGGGTGCAGCTGAAGTTCCCAGGGCTCATTCCAGCGCTGCAGGCCCAGCAGTGCGACGCCGTCATGCAGGAACTGTTCATCCGCCCGGAACGCCTGGAGATCATTGACATGGTGCCGTTCTCGCGCACCGGCCAGCAGATCGTGGTGCGCCGCAGTGACAATACGCCTGGCACCGCGCTGGAGGATCTGAGCGGCAAGAAGGTCGCCGTCCCCAACGGCACCACCATCCACAACCTCGCGATCGAGGCGAACAAAAAGCTCAAGGAGTCCGGCAAGCCCGAGATCAACCTGGTCGTCCTGCCCACGACGACCGACACCTTCCAGCAGTTGGCCACCAGCCAGGTGGATGCCGTTGGTACTACGTCCACCGCAGGCGCCTACTACGTGCGCCTGCGTCCGAACGACTTCAAGCCCAAGGGCAGCCCGTTCGGCCTTATCGGCACCGGCATTGGCATCCGTAAGGGCAATACCGATTTGACTAACGCGATCAAGCGTTCGCTTGACAGCATCGTGGCCGACGGCACCTACAAGAAGCTGATCGAGAAGTGGAACATGCAGGGCATGGAGCTCTGATGACTTTCGACTGGGCGTTCTTCATCGAACGCATCGTCAATCCCGGTACGCCCTATCTGAATGCCTTGGGCCGTACGGTCACGATGGCCGTACTGGCCATGCTTCTCGGATTGGTGATAGGGCTGATCGTGGGCTTTGGTCGACTGTCCCGGTTTGCCCTGATTCGCTCGGCTTGCGCTTTCTACGTCTGGCTGATCCGTGGCATTCCGGTGCTGGTGCTGTTGGTAATGTTGTTCTCGGGCATGGCCGCTGCAGGCCTGTTCCGCTTTTCGGACATCGAGTTCCTGGGCATAAAGCTGACCGCGTCATTTCAGGCTGCCGTCATCGGGTTGGCCATTCACGAGGGCGCCTACATGGCCGAGATCGTGCGCAATGGCGTGCAGGCGGTAGCGCGCGGGCAGGTAGAAGCGGCGAAGTCGTTGGGCATGAGCTCCTGGCAGGTCAACTGGCGCATCGTCATTCCGCAGGCCACCCGCGTCATCGTCCCGCCCTTTGGAAATGACTTCAACCATATGCTCAAAACCACTTCGCTGGCCAGCGTGATCGGAGTGCAGGAGATCTTTCAGGTTACCGAGGCCATTTCGGCGACGACCTTTAAGTCCTTCGAGTTGTTGTCGGTGGTAGCGCTCAATTACCTGGTACTCACTGCGATCTGGAACACCATCCAGGGCGTGATCGAGACGCGACTACGGGCCCACGAGATTGACAGACAGGTGCGCACATGGTGGCAGAGTCTGGTCGTCTACCTGACGCCCAGTCCCAGCACCGGGGAGCGTCGGGCATGAGCGGCGGTGAGCGCCGACTGCTGGTGCGGGCAGTGGGCGTGCGCAAACTTTTCGGCCAGACCGAGGTGCTCCGCGGCGTGGACCTTGAAGTTCAACGTGGTGAAGTACTGTGCATCATCGGGCCCTCGGGCTCGGGCAAGAGCACCTTCCTGCGCTGCATCAACCAGCTTGAGACTTATCAGGGCGGCAAGATCTTCGTGGACGATGAGCTGATCGGCTACGAGGAGGCGGGGGGCCGACTGCGGCCCCTGACCAATCGGCAGGTGGTGTTGCAGAGGCGGCGCATCGGTATGGTGTTCCAGCAGTTCAACCTGTTCTGGCACATGACCGTGCTGGAGAACATCATCGAAGCACCGGTAAGGGTGCTGGGCCAGACGGTGGTGCAGGCCCGGGACAACGCAATGCGGCTGCTGGAGAGGGTGGGCCTGGGGGCGAAGGCCGATGCCTATCCCATGAAGCTGTCGGGCGGCCAGCAGCAGCGCGCCGCAATAGCGCGCGCCTTGGCGATGAGTCCCGAACTGATGCTTTTCGATGAGCCGACCAGTGCGCTGGATCCCGAGACCACGGGCGAGGTACTGGCCGTCATTTCGGAGCTGGCCTCCACGGGCATGACCATGATCATCGTCACCCACGAGATGGGATTCGCCCGCCAAGTCGCGGACCGCGTGGTCCTCATGGAGGAGGGCCAGATCTGCCACCAGGCCTCCCCCGAACAGTTCTTCGGCGACCAAGCCCCGGCTCGCTTGAAGACTTTTCTTTCGACCATTCACTGAAATCCGCTATGTCCACTCCCGGCGCCGTTGCCTCCCCCCACGCCCTGGCCACCCGCACTGGTGAACGAGCCCTGCAAGACGGTGGTACCGCCTTGGATGCGGCCATTGCCACCTGTGCGGTGTTGACCGTCGTCTACCCGCATATGTGCTCCATCGGTGGCGACATCCAGGCTCTGGTGGGGCTTCCTGATGGCCGCACCCGAGCTCTGGGAGGCAGTGGCGCTGCAGCTATGGCACAAAGCGCCAGTGCCTTACGCGGGCAGCATGCTTCGATGCCCATTCACGGTGTACACCCCATTACAGTGCCTGGGGTGGTCGCCGCCTGGGCCGACCTGCATGCCCAAGGCGGGACTCTTCCGTGGACTCGTCTGCTGGAGGATGCCATCACGCTGGCGAGCGAAGGTGTGCCGGTGGCGGCCGCGCTCGGGCGGGACCTCGAAGCGCTGCAACAGCAGCTTGCGCTCGACCCGGGGTTGCGTGATGTCTTTTTTCAACCCGATGGGCGCGTCCTGCGCACTGGGGAGGTGCTTCGGCAACCGGCCCTGGCGCAGAGCCTGATGCGCATAGCAAACGATGGTCCAGACGCCTTCTACCGCGGTGAAGTGGGTGCGCAGTTCGTTACTGGCGTGCAGGCCTGCGGCAGCCTGCTGGCACCCGAGGATCTGGCACGGCACCGCTCCCACTGGCTGGACCCCCTGTCCACGCGGTTCGGTCGGTATGAAATCCTCACCACGCCACCCGTGTCTCAGGGTCACGTGCTGATGCAGTTGCTTGCGGCCATGTCGCGCCTGGGTCTGCAGCAGGCCGACCCCTGCGGCGAAGCCGCCACTGCGCTGGCGCGGCTGTGCGCGTTGACCGCGGACCTGCGGGACCGCTTCCTGGCCGACCCCGAACACGTCAAAGTCGACCTGGACCGGTTGCTATCGGACGAACTGATCGAGGACCTCACGCGCGCAGCGACCGACCTCAGCCGACCCATGCCAGCCACCCCGCCGCGCCCGCGGCCCAGCGGTGACACGGTGGCCGTAGTGGCGCAGGACAGTGCGGGCCATGCAGTCACCGTGATCCAGAGCATCTTTCATGCTTTCGGCGCCGGCATGCTGGAGCCCGCTACGGGTATCGTCTGCCAGAACCGGGGCGCAGCATTTACCTTGCATGACGGGCCTGCCGTGCTGGCCGGTGGACGCCGGCCGCCGAGCACGTTGACCGCCTCGTTGCTGCGCTACGACGGCCGGATCGATGCCGCCCTGGGCTGCATGGGTGGCAAGAGCCAGCCGCAGATCCTCACCCAGGTTTTGATGCGCCTGCTGGCGGGTACCCCCGCTGCGCAGGCCTTGTCCGCGCCCCGCTGGGTGGTGGGAACTTTCGGCGATGGAAATGCCAATGTGGTGCTGGCCGAGTCATCAGTAAATGAGGCAGCGCGTAACGCCTTATCGCAGGCGGGTCTGCCACTGGTGATGGCGGCCGAACGCGATGACCGCGCCGGCCATGTCCAGTTCGTGCGCCGGCTCGGCGACGGCAGTTTCGAGAGCGCCACAGACCCCCGCGGAGACGGACAAGCAGAGACAGGAAAATCGGGCTCTCCATGCCGACAACAAGCGACGCTCGCACAACTGCCCCTAGGTCTGTAACGCCAATCCAAGCCGCAACTGCGCTTCCAGCAGCCATACGGAAGCAGCGTATCTTGGAGTGGGTGCAGCGCGATGGCTACGTGCGTGTTGCCTCGCTTGCAGCGCATTTCGGCATCTCGCAGATGAGCGCCCGTCGTGACCTGGACGCTCTGAGTCAGCAAGGCCTCATCCAGCGATCCCAGGGTGCAGCGGTGGCTGTGCAGACAGCTAACTTGGCGGGTGGCCCACCGGCCATGGGTGAGGCTGAAATGCGCGAGCAGCAGTATGAAACGCGCCGAAGACGTCAGATCGTGGCCAAGCAAGCCATTGCCCGAGGTGCTGCAGGGCTGCTTTCGCCCGAGGACAACATTGCCCTGGACGTCGGCAGCACGGCCCTCACTTTGGCGCGTGAGCTGGTCCGGCATGCCGGTATCCATGTCTTCACCAACCACCTGCGCGTGGCCAGTGTGCTGGCTGGTTCACGTTGCGTCGTGTCGATGCCAGGCGGGATCGTGCGAGCACAGGAGTTGTCGGTCTGTGGTCAGCAGGCGGTGGAGGATGCCTCGAGCCGATGGTTCAGCAAGGTATTCCTTGGCGTTGCGGGGCTGACGCAAGAGGGAGGCTTCGACTCCTCACCGGAGGACACACAGGTCAAACGCGCCTACATCGAGCACTCAGATCAGGTCATCTTGCTTTGCGATGCCAGCAAGTTTGGAAAACGTTCATTGGTAAAGGCATGTGCGCTGCAGGAGGTTGATATCCTTATCACCGACGCCCCGCCGCCACCGGCGCTTTCTTTGGCCTTGGCGGAGGCTTCGGTCAAGGTCCTTGTTGCGTCCGGATGAGCTTTGACGCGGAGATGGACTGGCTGTATCCGGGGTAATCGGATTTTTCCTGCAGATTGACACGCTAACTCGGAAAAACTCCAACAACGACAAGCACTTTCAAAGCCGCCTCTCGTGGACCTCCTCTGCTTACGGTGCAAATTGACACGCTTCGACCTGCCCGGGCTGATCACGCCGCCGGCGCCTCTAACGCCTCACCGAGCGTCTGGCTTGATGTATCGGGCATGGCTGCGCGGCGTCGACGTATCGCACGCCCAGTGGGCAGCGCTTTCTACCCATTCCCGAAGGTACTTTGCCAAACCCGGCATTCGCTTCGCGGACTTTCACCTGTGTCTGTGCCTTGCTATGGCTGGCGCAGCGCATGAACTGGACGAGTGGTTAGCGCAGATCGATGGTCCAACGGCTTTC
>Ga0194124_10005601_pt1 | contig 11601 bp, 5 predicted proteins | sample TA2KigCas0mmetaG_FD_148605 | JGI IMG/M metagenome (GOLD analysis project Ga0194124, IMG submission 148605) | Freshwater microbial communities from Lake Tanganyika, Tanzania - TA2015031 Kigoma Deep Cast 0m | ecosystem: Environmental > Aquatic > Freshwater > Lake | place: Tanzania: Lake Tanganyika...
GGAGGAGCGCCTCCGCCGCGACCTCACCGACCTCGCCCTCACCTACTCGCGCGGCTTCTCGGACGGCTTCTTGGCGGGCAGCGACCACCAGACCCTCGTGGAGGGGCGCTTCCCCAAGCACCGCGGGGTGTTCTTGGGGCGCGTGGAGCGCGTGGAGGGGGCGCGGGTGTGGGCGGCGGGGGGCGGCGACGGGCGCGTGGGGTCGGGGGGGGCGGCGCTGCCGCCTGAGGCGCGCGCGGGGGCGCGCGGCGTGGTGCGCGACGCCCTGCCGCTGCTCGGCGGCGCCCCCGACGCCACGGGCCCCGCCCTCGCGCCCGTCGAGCCCGCCCCGGGCATGGGCGTGGTCTTTGACGCGGGGGCGCCCGAGGGCGACGAGGCGGGCGGGCGGCTCTTTGGGGTGGAGCGCGCGCGCGGCGGGTGGGTCCTTGAGCTCGCGTCGCCGGAGGCGCTGCGCGGGGTGGCGCCGGGGCAGCGCGTGTGGGTGAATCACGCCCCCGCCCTCGCCCGCGCCGCCGAGCGCGCCGCTGAGGCGCCGCCCCTCGGGCGCTTGCCCATTTCGGTGTGGGTGACGGGCGCGGCGGGCGCGCCGCTGGTGGCGCGCGCCACCCACGCGCACCCCTCCCTCGCCCTGCGCCTCGGCGGCGACCCCCTCGTCGCCGTGGAGGTGCGCAGCGAGGTCCCCCTGCGCGCCGCGGACGGGGAGGGGCTCACCGAGTCGCTCCTGCGCGACAAGCTCTGCGCCTTTGGGCAGAGCCCCTTTCGCCTCGAGGCGCTCAGCGTGACCCTCGAGGGCGCGCTCCACCTCCCCGTGTCGGCCCTCAAGGCGCTCCGCCGCGCGCTCGCGGGCGCCCTCGAGGGGCGCCTCCGCGCGGCGCTGCCCCACCAGGTCCTGTCGGGCAGCGCGGTGGCCTGCGTGGAGGGGGGGTTGCCGCCTCTAGAGGCGCTAGCGCGTGAGGCTGAGCGCTCCTCGCCGCGCCACGAGCCCCTCCTCGTGCCGCTCTGCCGCACCCCCGAGCAGCTCGAGGCGGTGATCGCCGCCGGCTTTGGGGAGGTGGAGCTCGACTGGATGGAGTTCGTGGGGCTGCGGCAGGCGGTGGAGCGCGCGCGCGCCTTTGGGCTGCGCGTGGTGATCGCCACGGTGCGCGTGCAGAAGCCGGGCGAGGAGGGCTACGACCGGCGCGTGGCGTCCCTGGCGCCCGACGGGGTGCTGGTGCGCCACTGGGGCGCGCTGACGCATTTCGCGCGCCTCGCCCGCGCCCGCGCCGAGGAGGGCGCCGCCGCCCCCACCCTCCACGGCGATTTCTCGCTCAACCTCACCAACTCCCTCAGCGCCCGCCACGCGCTCTCGTGCGGCCTGAGCACCTTCACCGCCTCCCACGACCTCGACGCCGCGCAGCTCGACGCCCTCCTCCGCGCCGTCCCCCCCCGCCGCGCCGCCGTCACCGTCCACCACCACATCCCCACCTTCCACACCGAGCACTGCGTCTACGCGCACCTGCTCTCGGAGGGACGCGACTTTAGGACCTGCGGGCGCCCCTGCGAGGCGCACCGCGTGGCGCTGCGCGACCACAAGGGCCTCGAGCACCCCGTCCTCGTGGACGTGGAGTGCCGCAACACGGTCTTTAACGCCAGCGCGCAGACGGCGGCGAGTCTGAGCGCGTCGCTGTTGGCGCGGGGCGTGGGGCGCCTGCGCGTGGAGTTCGTGTGGGAGACGCGGGCGCAGGCCACCCGCGTACTAGAGGGCTACCAGGGACTCCTCAGCGGCGCCCTGTCGGCGCCGCAGGCGCTGCGGCACATCGGGGCGCATGAGCAGTTTGGGCTCACGGCGGGGACTATGCAGGTGCAGCGATGAGTCGCCCCCCGCGCGATGACGGGCGCGCCCCCGCCCTCGACGGCGCCCTCAAGCGCATGAGCCACGAGCCCGACGACCTGTCACCCGAGCCCCTCCGCGCCCTGCGCGCGCAGGTGGACGAGCTCGACCGGAGTCTGCTCGCCCTCCTCGAGGCCCGCGTGGTGCTCTCGCGCGACCTCGGGGCGCTCAAGCGCGCGCGGGGCCTCCCGGCGCGCGACGTGGCCCGCGAGGGCGCTGTGCTCGCGCGCCTGCAGGCGCACAGCCAAGACGAGGACGTGCGCGCGCACCTGCCCTCCATCTACGGCGCGATCAGCGCCTGCTGCCTTGAGGCGCAGCTGTCGCCGCGCGGCGCGGGGCAGGGCGCGGGGCAGGGCGCGGGGCAGGGCGCGGGGCTGAGCGAGGAGCAGCTCGAGGCGCAGCTCGAGGCGCAGCTCGAGGCGCAGCTCGAGGCGCAGCTCGAGGCCGAGCTCGAGGCCGAGCTCGACGGGCTGAATCTGAGCGAGGTGGACACCCTGCCCGCCGCTCCCCCCCGGCGCTTTGGGCTGCGCCCGCGCGCCACGCGCCTCAGCGAGGAGCAGCGCGCCCTGCTCACGCGCCGCCCCTTCGCCCACCGCGGCCTCCACGGCCCGGGGCTCCCCGAGAACAGCCTCGGGGCGCTGCGCGCCGCCGCCGCCGCCGGGTACGGCGTGGAGCTCGACGTGCACCTCACGGCGGACGGGCGGGCGGTGGTGTTTCACGACGAGACGCTCGAGCGCCTAACGGGGGCGGCGGGGCGCGTCTCCGACCTCACCCTCGCCGAGCTCCGCGCGCTGCCCCTCCTCGACGCCCACGGCGCCCCCACCGCCGAGCGCGTCCCCTCCCTCGAGGAGGCGCTCGCCGCCCTCGGCGGGGCCACGCCAGCGCTGGTGGAGGTGAAGAACTACGGCTCCCCCGTGGGGCCCCTCGAGGGGGCGGTGGCGCGCGCCCTCGACGCGCACGCGGGCCCCTTCTGCGTGCAGAGCTTTAACCCCATGACGCTCAAGTGGTTCCTCGCGCACCGCCCGCGCTTCCTCCGCGGACTCATCGCCTACAGCTTCCCCCCCGAGGAGGTGCAGATGAACGCCTCCACGCGCTTCTTGCTGCGGAATCTGCTGTTCGCCCCCCTCTGCAAGCCCCACTACGTAGCGTACGAGGGCTCAGAGCTCGCGCGGCACAAGCTGCGGCGGCTGCGTAAGATGCGGGCGCGCGGGACGCTGGTGCTGGCGTGGACGGTGCGCTCCGCGGCGGCGGCGCGCGAGGTGGCGCCGCACGCCGACAACATCATCTTTGAGGGCTTCGCGCCGCCCACCGCCCCCTGACCCGTCTCGGAGTCCACGATGATCTTTGTGCCCGCCCCCGCTTTCCCCATCACCTACCTCACCCTCTGCTTTCGGGGCGGCGCGCTCCTCGACCCCCCCGGGCGCGAGGGGCTGAGCGCGGTGTGCCAGCGCCTCGTGATGGGCGGCACCCGCCGCCTCGGGCGCGACGCCTTCAACGCGGCGGTGGAGGGCCTCGGCGCGGACGTGTCGCTCGTGACGCAGCCGCACTACACGGCGGTCACCTCCCCCGTGCTCACCCGCGCCCTCCCCGCCCTCCTCGACCTGCTCGGCGAGGCGCTCACCGCCCCCGCCCTCGACCCCGAGGAGGTGGCGCGCGTGGCGCGGACCTACGCGGCGGAGCTGGAGGCGACCTGGGACGACGACGGCTACCTCGCGTGGCTCTGGCTGTCGCGTCGGCTGTTCGCCGACCACCCGCTGTGGCGCAAGGTGTCGGTGACGCCGGCGGGGGTGCGCGCCCTCGGGGCGGAGGAGGCGGCGGCGCGCTGGGGGTCGCTCTACTGCCGCGAGGCGCTCAGGCCCTGCCTGAGCGGCGACCTCGCGCGCGAGGAGGCGGAGGGGCTGCTCGCACGCCTGCGCGCCTCGCTGCCGGCGGCGCCGGCGGAGGCGCGCGCGCTCCTCGGGGCGCCGGTGAGCGCGCAGATGCCCCCGCTCGCCCCCCTGCGCGGCGCGCGCCTCACCCTCGTGCGCAAGGCGCAGCGCCGCCAGGCGCAGCTCTTGATCGCGCAGCCGGCGCCCCCCGCCGACCACGACGACGCCTGGGCGCTGCGGGTGGGGGTGGCCGCCCTGGGCGGGACGTTCAGCTCGCCGCTGATGCAGGAGGTGCGCGTGAAGCGCGGCCTCAGCTACGGGGCGTCGGCGGTGCTGCGCGAGGAGGGGGCGTGCGGGACGGTGACGCTGAGCGCCACCCCCGAGGGCGCCGACGCCGGGGAGACGCTCGAGGTGATGCTCGATGTGCTGCGCCGCGGCTGCGAGGGGGCGCTCACGGAGGAGGAGGTGGACCACGCGCGCCGCTACCTGATCAACGCGCACCCCTTCCGCGTGGAGACGCCGGCGATGCGCGCCTCGCTCATGCTGCGCGCGGCGCTGCAGGGGGCGCCCCTCGAGCGCGAGCTCGAGGCGCCGCGCTTCGTGGCGGCGGTGACGGCGGCGCAGGCCAACGCGGCGCTGCGCGCCCACCTGAGCGCTGAGCGCGTGGAGGTGCTGGCGCTGAGCGACCCCGCGCACCTCGCGGCCCTGGCGGCGCGGGTGGGGGGGCGCTTTGGGGAGGTGGCGTGGCTCGACGCGGCGGACGCGCCAGAGGCGGCGCGCGGGTAGGGGCGCGCCGCGCGCGTGGGTGTTTTCAGCGCGCCCGCTTTGGTGTATAGCACACAGAGCCTCCAGCGCCCCCAGCGCCCCCAGCGCCCCCCTCCCGCCCTCGCCGCCCCCGCCCCAGCCCCCCGCGCCCCGCGCGCCGCCTGAGCCACACCCATGACACACGCCCCCGCCCCCCGGTCCCGCGCCCTCGCCCTTCCCCTCGCGCTCGCCCTCAGCGCCCCCCTCGCGCTCGTCGGCTGCACGCTCGACGAGGGGTGCAGCGTCAACAGCCAGTGCGGCCGCGATTACCTGTGCCGTGACAGCCAGTGCCGCCCGCGCTGCGCCACCTACCTCACCTGCGCTGAGGGGGAGGCGTGCGTGGAGGGCGCCTGCGTGGTGCCCGACGCTGACTACTGCGCGGTGATCGCGCCCGCCCTCGCGCCGGACTCGGGCGTGTACCTCCCCTGCCCGCCCACGGGCGGCGGGGCGGGCGGGGCGGGCGGGGCGGGCGGGGCGGGGGCGGGCAGCGCGGGCGCGGGCGCGGGCGCGGGCGCGGGCGCGGCGGGGGCGGCGGGCGCGGCGGGGGCGGGGGGGGCGGGGGGCGCCAACTGAGCGCCGCGCCGCAGGACGCCGGCGACGCCGGGCCGGCGCTCAGCGCCATTATCCCGATTCGCGACAGGAGCGGCGAGCGCCTCGCCAACTGCCTCCGCTCGCTCCGCTGGCAGGAGGGCGTGGCGCCCGAGGCGCTCGAGGTGGTGCTCGTGGACTACGGCAGCGGCCCGGTCCACCGCGAGGACATCGCGCGGGCGGCGGCGGCGCACGGGGCGCGGGTGACGCGGGTGGAGGCGGGGGGGCTGTGGAACCGGTCGCGCGCGCTCAACTGCGGGCTGCGCGTGGCGCGCGGGCGCTACCTCCTCTGCACCGACGTGGACATGATCTTCTCGCCCAATTTCGTCGCCGAGCTCCTGCGCCACCACGGCGCCTGGGAGGCGCGCGGCGCGCAGGGGCGCGGGCTCATCCTCTTCTCGCGCTGCCTCGACCTCCCCGAGGCGGCGGGGCTGGCGCGGTGGGAGCGCGGCGACTACGAGCGCCTGCGCGCCCTCTGCGCCGAGCGCCCCACGCAGGGCACGGGGGCTTGCCAGTGCGCCCCGCGCGAGTTCTTCTTCCACGCCCGCGGCTACGACGAGGGCTTTGAGCACTGGGGCGCCGAGGACGACGACATGCGCGCCCGCGCGCTGCGCCACGGCCTCACCGCCGCCTGGGTCTCCCCGTCGGCGACCATGCTCCACCAGTGGCACCCCACCACCAAGGACGCCCACCCCTGGCGCCGCCGCCTCAACAAGTGGCGCCTCTACCTCACGCGCTGGCGAGTCCGCAAGAACGCGCGCGGCTGGGGCGGCCTGCCCCCCTAAAGCGTCAGCCCAAGAGCAGCCTCAGCCCAAGAGCAGCCTCAGCCCAAGAGCAGCCTCAGCCCAAGAGCGCCAGGGCGAGCTGCGGCGTCGCGTTCGCCTGCGCCAGCATCGACGCCGACGCCTGCTGCGTGATCTGCGCCTTGGTGAGATTCACGCTCTCGATGGCGAAGTCGGCGTCCTGGATGCGCGAGCGGCTCGCGGAGGTGTTCTCCATGTTGATCTGGAGGCTGCTGATCATCGACTCCACGCGGATCTGGAGCGCGCCGAGCTCGGAGCGGCGGGCGGAGACGAAGTTGAGGGCGTCGTCGAGGCCCATGAGCGCGTCGTCCATGTTGAGGAAACTCATCACGTCGAGCGAGGAGAGGCCCAGGGCGTTGGTGTTGAAGGAGGAGATCGAGACCTTGAGGTCGCTCGACTGGCTGTTGGCGCCGATCTGCATCGTCCGCTGCACGCCGCCGCTCTTCTCGGTGGTGTTGTAGACGGTGTTGGGGAGGATGCTCTCTGCGGTGTACACCGCCCCGCCGTCGAGGGCGAAGCCGCCGATGGCGCCCGTGTCGCCGCTCGAGTTCGCCCTGCTGTAGAGGTCCTCGGCGAAAGTGGTGCCCATCGCCCCCGTGAACGACGTCTTGAAGGCGGCGAGGCTGTAGCCGGCGGTGGACTGCAGGGCGGCGTCGAGGTTGTTGCCGTTGGACTTGAGCGCGTTGAACACGTCCACGATGCCCTCGCCGCCGGCGTCCTTGATGTCGGAGTGGATCTTGGCCACCGCCAGGTACGAGCCGCCGTAGTTGATGGGCGCGGGGTTAAAGGCGTCCGCCACCATCGCCGCGCGCGTGCCGGCGGTGGAGCCGTTGAGGAACACGTCGGCGCTGCCGTGGATCAGCTCCGCGGCGCCCTCGTTGAACCAGGTCTCCGTCGCCTGGCCGATGCCGTTGGCGTTCATCGCCACGTGCACGAACTCGTGGGCGATGATGCGGTCGCTGTACTGGTTGGGGGTGCCGCCGTGGGGCGAGTTGGTGTCATCGAAGTCATAAAGGTCGATGTGCAGGCGCTGAGGCGTGGCGCCCGCGCTCTGCACAAACGCCACGAAGCCGCCCACCCCGTCCCCCCCGCCGATTATGGTTTCTGTGAAATCCACGTTGATCACCGCCCCGTTCCCCGAGAGCCCAAAGTAGGTCTCCACGCGGTCCTCCGCCTCGCGCAGCCACGACGTCTTGAGGCCGTTGAGGGCGAAGGAGAGGCGCTCCGCCTGGTCGGCGGGGCCGGCGCCGAGCGTGGTGTCGTAGTTCACCGTGTAGCCGCGCAGCTCGCCGTCACCCCCCGCCGACTGCGCCACCGACACGGTCTTGTGCTGGCTAAAGAGGCTCACGCCGTTGAAGCTGGTGGTCTCGTTGATGCGGTCGATCTCGGATTTGAGCTGCTCCATCTCCCCCTGGATCGACTCGCGGTCGCTGGCGCTGAGGATGTTGTTCCCCGCCTGCACGGTGAGCTCGCGCATGCGCTGCAGGATGTTGGTCGTCTCGTTGAGCGCCCCCTCCGCCGTCTGCAGGAACGAGATCGTGTCGTTGGCGTTGCGCACGCTCTGGTTGACGCCGCGGATCTGCGCGTTCATACGCGTGGAGATCGAGAGCCCCGCCGCGTCGTCCTTGGCGCCGTTGATGCGCAGGCCGCTCGACAGGCGCTCGTATCCTTGCGAGACGCGCTGCTGGTTGACGCGGAGCGTGTCCATGCTGCGCGCGGAGAATAGGTTGGTGTTGACGCTCAACATCTCTCAAATCCTTTTGAGGGGTGGTCTAGGGTCTTGAGGTACGCGAGGGCGCTTGATTTTACAACCAAAATAGGGCGCGCGCTCACCCGCGAGAGTTCCCGCTAGATTTCTCTCAGGCGCTCTTATATGGTGCGCGCACGCCGCCAACGGCGAGCGCGAGACGCGCGAGCGCGAGAGCGTGGGATCACGCAGAGATGAGAGCGAGGGGACTATGAGCCACATGGGTCGCCATATGACGCACACGGGCGTGGAGCAGAGCGCGGGGCAGAGCGCGGGGCAGGGCGCCAACTTCATCGAAGAGATCATCAGCGCCCACGTCGCCGCCGGGCGCTCCCGCGTGGTCACCCGCTTCCCGCCGGAGCCCAACGGCTACCTCCACCTCGGGCACGCCAAGTCCATCTGCCTCAACTTTGGCCTCGCCCTCAAGTTCTCGGGCGCCGTGCCCACCCAGTGCAACCTGCGCCTCGACGACACCAACCCCGCCGCCGAGGAGGACGAGTTTGTGCAGTCCATCAAGGAGGACGTGCGCTGGCTTGGCTTTGACTGGGGCGAGGGGCTCTATTTCGCCTCCGACTACTTTGAGCAGCTCTTTGAGTTCGCCGTGCGCCTCATCCGCGACGGCAAGGCGTACGTGGACAGCCAGACGCCAGAGCAGATGAAGGCCACGCGCGGCGATTTTCACACGCCGGGGGTCAACAGCCCCTTCCGCGACCGCTCGGTGGAGGAGAACCTCGACCTCTTTGGGCGCATGCAGGCGGGCGAGTTTGAGCACGGCGCGCACGTGCTCCGCGCCAAGATCGACATGGCGTCCCCCAACATCAACTTCCGCGACCCCCCCATCTACCGAATCCTGCACGCCGACCACCACCGCACGGGCAGCAAGTGGCGCATGTACCCGATGTACGATTTCGCCCACGGCCTCAGCGACGCCATCGAGGGCGTCACCCACTCGATCTGCACCCTCGAGTTTGAGGACCACCGCCCGCTCTACGACTGGTTCCTAGAGGCGCTCGGCTTTGAGGAGGGGGCGCGCCCCCACCAGTACGAGTTCTCGCGCCTCAACATCACCTACACCGTGCTCAGCAAGCGCCGCCTGCAGCGCCTGGTCTACGAGGGGCACGTGGAGAGCTGGGACGACCCCCGCATGCCCACCATCGCCGGCATGCGCCGCCGCGGCTACCCCCCCGCGGCGCTCCGGCACTTCTGCGAGCGCGCGGGCGTCACCAAGAACAACACGCTGATGGACGTGGGGCACCTCGAGCACGCGCTCCGCGAGACCCTCAACGCCACCTGCCGGCGCGCCATGGCGGTGCTGCGCCCGCTCAAGGTGGTGGTGGAGAACCTGCCCGAGGGGCACGTGGAGTGGCTCGAGGCGCCCTTCTATCCGGCGGAGGAGGAGGGCGCCTTGGACCTCGGCGCGCGCCGGGTGCCTTTCACGCGCGAGCTCTATATCGAGCGCGAGGACTTTATGGAGGTGCCCGCCAAGAAGTGGTTCCGCCTGAGCGTGGGCGCGGAGGTGCGCCTGCGCTACGCCTGCCTGCTCACCTGCCACGCGGTGGTCAAGGACGAGGGCGGCGAGGTGGTGGAGCTGCGCTGCACCTGGGACCCCGCGTCCAAGGGCGGCACCCCCGCCGACGGGCGCAAGGTCAAGGGCACGCTCCACTGGGTGTCGGCCACCCACGGCGCGCGCGCCGACGTCCTCCTCTACGACCGCCTCTTCAGCGCCCCGAGCCCGGGGGAGGGCAAGGGGGATTTCCTCGAGGACCTCAACCCGAGCTCGCTAGAGGCGGTGAGCGCCGTCCTTGAGCCCGCGCTCCTCGACGTGCCGCCCGGCGAGGTGGTGCAGTTCGAGCGCCTCGGCTACTTCTGCGCGGACGTCAAGCGCTCGGCGCCCGGGGCGCCCTCTTTCCACCGCACGATCGGGCTCAAGGACTCTTGGGCCAAGGTCGCGCAGGGCTGAAACTCTCCACGCGCGGGTCGCGCCCGCGCACCACACACACGGGCACAGGGGCAGAGAGATGCAGACAGAGATGCAGATCAACGCTGAGCGAGCGCTAGGGGCGGGCGAGGTCACCGCGAGGGCGACCAAGGGCCTCTGCGGCGCCTGCGGCGCGCCAATCGCCGCGGAGGTGCTCACGCACCTGTCGAGCGACGACGCTGAGGCGTTCGGCCGCCTGCGCGCGGCGCTCGCCCTCGGCCGCCTCGGCGCGCTCAACCCCACGCGCTGCGCCGCCTGCGGCGCGACGGGGGAGGCGGAGGCGCCGGTGGCGGTGCACGTGCCCGGGGAGCGGCGCCTGCTGGTGGCGCTGCCGGCGCACGACGCCTATCGCGCGCTCGAGGCGCTCGGGGCGCAGCTGGCGCTGCTGAGCGCGCGGGCGCACGTGCCGGCGCAGGAGTATTTCGCCCGCCCAGAGCTGGTGGTGGGGGCGGCGGCGCTCGCGGCGGCCCTGGAGGGGGTGCGCCCGTCGGCGGGGGGCGCGACGCTGGTGACGCCGGCGCCGGCGCTCAAGGCGCCCCTCTCCCTCCCGGCGTACGGTCGCGCCGCGCCCTCGCTCTTGCCCCTCCCCGCGTCGCCGCTGGGCGCGGGGCCCTCAGCGGACGCCTCAGCGGACGCCTCAGCGGGCCTCTCAGCGGGCCTCTCAGCGGGCCTCTCAGCGGGCCTCTCAGCGGGCCTCTCAGCGGGCGCCTCAGCGGGCCCCTCCGTCGGCCTCTCCGCCGCCTTCTCCCCCGCCTCCTCCGCCACGCCCTCCCCCGCCGCCTCGCTCGACGCCCTGCTCGACGCGGCGCTCGAGGACCCCACGGGGGTCTTTGAGCTCAAGGGCGCCCCCGCGCCCGCCGCCGCGCGCTCGCCGCAGCGCCTCGAGATCTCCGCGGAGTCCCCCACGGTCATCACCCTCGCCCCGGCCCCCGCCGCCGCGCCCGCGCTCGCCGCCGAGGAGAGCCTAGAGGAGGTGGCGGCGGAGCCCCTTCAGACGCCCGCCGCGCAGCTGCTCTACTCCTCCACGATGCGCCGCTTTGACGCCGCGCTCGCCGGCGAGGGGAGCACCTACCTGCGGCTCAACGGGGAGCAGGTGGAGGCGGCGGCGCAGTTGGACGAGCGGCAGGCGGAGGGGTGGATGTCGGTGGACATCGACGCGCGCATCCAGCTGCACCTGGTGGACGGCGGCGCCGCGCCCTGCCTCACGCTCTTCAGCAGCGTCAACGGCGAGGTGGAGGACGAGCTCTGCTGGCCCATCGAGATCGACGGCGCGGTGGGCCCCAAGGCGCTCCGCCAGCTCCGCCGCGCCTTCCGCGTTGAGCTCACGCTCTACAAGAAGAACGGCAACATCTACGGGCAGCGCGTGATCGAGGCGCCGCTCGAGGAGAACGTGGGCTACATCCTCAGCACCATCAAGCGCCTCCACATGACCCCCAAGCAGGCGGCGCACGCGCTCTTTGTGGCGCGCGACGAGTCGTTTGACCGCGTGGGGCGCATGCGCCACACCTTCACGCAGCAGAGCTTCAGCGACATCGCCAGCGCCGCTGACGCGCAGCTGGCGGTGGGCATCTGGGCGTACTGGAGCACGGTCAAGCAGCGCGACTACCTGCTGTTCGTCAAGTCCTTCCCCCTCCCCTGGCTCCGCCGCGTGCAGCACCGCGTGCTCAAGGCCGCCGTGGACTTTGGGATCGCGATGCCGGCGCACCTGCAGAGCCAGGCGGTGGCGTTGCGCTTGGCCAAGAGCGACGTGGAGCTCCTGCAGCGGACGGTGGCGCATTTCGCGGAGGTGAATCTGCAGCTCAGGCCCTCGCTCCTCACCCCTGAGCAGGTGTGGGCGAACTGGGACGCGCTCCTGACGCAGCTGGAGGCGCTGGGCATCCCCGCCGACGAGGAGATCGAGAGGCTCGCGTTCCAGGCGATGCAGCGCGTGGGCCTTGATGTGG
>Ga0194124_10005604_pt1 | contig 11598 bp, 9 predicted proteins | sample TA2KigCas0mmetaG_FD_148605 | JGI IMG/M metagenome (GOLD analysis project Ga0194124, IMG submission 148605) | Freshwater microbial communities from Lake Tanganyika, Tanzania - TA2015031 Kigoma Deep Cast 0m | ecosystem: Environmental > Aquatic > Freshwater > Lake | place: Tanzania: Lake Tanganyika...
AATACAACAACATGTCCACAAGCTCGTAATCACCATAGAACTTGCCATCCTTCACGAGGTGGGAGGAAAAGTTGCGTATTTCGCGACAAAGCTTTTCCATTTCCGGACAAATTTCGATGCCAAATGTTGGAAGAGCTGTTTCGATGCCAGATGACGGAAGAGCTGTTTCGATGCCAGATGACCACATGCTGTCGACTTCCGCGCACAGGTCGTCAATGTGATCATAAAAATCCCCATGAGTGATATTGATCTTGGCAGCATAGCCAGTGTCGACCAAATATGCCATCTTCACCTGAAGAGCATGCTTCAGTTCCGAACGCTCTCTATTGTACCATCCACGCGTTTCAAGATATGCGAAGTTGGGTACATTGGCACGAAGCTTTCTCACGAAAACGTTGTCCATCTCAGCGTCAAACTACAGGGAATCCGATAGGAAGGATACAATAGTCAATCTTGCTTGGTGTGTACTGATATTTATTTTACATGGGCTTTACAAGCAAAATAAAAATTCAATTTTTTTATAATTAGATAAAAAATAAACTAACATCTTATGTAATGTTAAAACATAAACCATATAAAACATTAAGAAACACGTAACCATTGTCTAGTATAAAACTAGATGCATCATGTATCTAAGACAAAATAAAAATTTAATTTTTTTATTTTGCAATTGAACAAAAATAAACAAAACAAACTCACGTCTTTTAGATATCAAAACGTCGTTCACGCATTCGCCGCACTTGAACAACAATGCAACACAGATTCTCCCCAATGCGCAGAACTCAATTGGTCGCGTAGATGTTGTTCGCTACAGCGCATCCAAAAACGTCTTCTGGCACTCACACACAGCATTTCGATGTGGCAACGAATATTTTCATTGTAGACATCGATCTCCTTGCTACAACCGTTGTTGGCTAAATACAACATCTTGCACTGAAGCTCGCGATCGTAATGAAACCAATCGTGAGTTGCAAGGAATTCCTTGATGTTAGGAATTGTGCTACGGAGAAGCATTTCGATGTAGGGATATGACGCATCAGGTGTTGGAGGAAGACTTCTTCTGACTTTCGCACAGAGTGTGTCAATGTGCCAACGAAAATCCTTATGGTGAACGTTGATCTTGTCACCGTGACCGTGGTTGACAATATACAACATTTTGGTTTGAAGTTCCTGATCGTAACAAAACCAGTTGTGAGTCTCAAGGAATTCGCCGAAGTCGCGAATCGCGCTATTGTGAAGCTGTTTCACGTTCATGAAAAATGTGCTCATGTCAATGTCAGACTCGGGAATCCGAAAGGACGGAATGCAGTAGATGCTCTTGCTTGGTGTATTGTTATTTGTTTTACATAAAGATTACTAGCAAAATAAAAATTCAATTTTTTTTATTATGGTTTATTATATTTTACAATTGAGCAAAGAATAAACAAAACATTGGTGAAAAGACATGTATAAAATAAACTTATACCTTTTTAATTATGACATATGCACACAATAAAACCATTTTTGGCATTATAATAAAAAATAAAAAGCAATACGACAATTTTATTTTTTAATTAATTAGTTTCAAATTTAAAAGTTAATTTATGTGGTTTATTTAGAAAATCGATTAAATCGTCATCTTGAGTTGGTCTACGCTTAAATTTTAATATCATTTCTTTTATTTCATTAATTGGTTTATTAAATTTCTTAATTAAAGTACTATTATTACGGCTCTTTAAATCTATAACACCAAATGGTTCATTATTAGAAATATTATCTATATAGAAATATATTTTAGATACTAACATATGTTTGGTTTCTGATCTATAAACACGTTCATTATTATAAAATTTTTCTTTAAAACCTAAAATTTGCATCATCGAATTATCATCATTTTTAAAAGCAAATTCTAATTTAGGTGATGATAATATTATATGTTCTTCGGTGTCAATATCAATATTAATTGCAATGTCATCTGCATCAAATGCGGATTGTAATCCATCAATAATTTCATCAATCGAATAATTTCCACTTTCCAATTCTATTATTTTTTCTTCTTGGTTTATAATAATTATTAACTGATTATTATTTTCATTTATAGTAAATAATTCTTTGGGAAAACTGTAATCAAGAATTTCAATGCCAGAAATATTTTTTATATTCTCAGGTAAGTCAACCATATAATCATTAAAATATTCAGGCTCTGTGTGTTCTGCGGCATTAATGGAAACTAATTTGGCACGTTTTAATTTAGGCTTATCTGTAAACTTAACACTTTTTTTTGGTTTTATTTCTTCAGACGTTTCACTATTTTCTTCACCACTACTTACTTCTTTTTTTTTATTTATTTTTTTTGCTTTTTTAATTAAATTTAATAATTTTCTTTTATCAGAATCTTCTATATTTTCGGTTCCTTTGTTGGCAATTTCACTTGCTCCAATCATTACATTATTTTTTACTTTGTTTATTATTTTTTCAATATCTTGAGATGACATTGATTGTATTTGTTTTAAATCAATGCCATAAGAAGATGCTACTGCTGATTTTGTAGCACTTATATTAGAAATACCCACCATCCCTCCCTTTGGAAAATTTATGTTATTATTTAGCGATTGTTGATATTGCAACATTTGTTGTATATTGTGTTGTCCACCTTGATTCATGTTTTGTAAAGAAGGAGATTGCATTGGATTAAAATTGCCAGTTTTTTGTATACTTATAGATCCCCTATCGTGCATCATGTCACTTAATTTTTTTTTTAAATCTGTTTCTGATATTTTCGAATCAGATAAATTATGTGGATCATATGAATTACCCATATTATTACCCATCATTTGGTTACCCATATTATTACCCATCATTTGATTACCCATCATTTGATTACCCATCATTTGATTACCCATCATTTGATTACCCATCATTTGATTACCCATCATTTGATTACCCATCATTTGATTTCCCATCATTTGATTACCCATCATTTGATTACCCATTATTTGATTTCCCATCATTTGATTACCCATCATTTGATTACCCATATTGTTACCCATTAGACCCATACCCATCATATCAAATCCCATACTACCTCCCATATTCCCATCAAAGCCGGTAAAATTTCCCATCATTTCATTATTTTGTTGTTGACCTCCAGTAGCTTGTCGAATTAATTCTTCACGTTCTCGAGTTCGACGTGTATCTGAACCATCTAAAGCAAAATTAATTTCAGGTGGTTTTTGATTTTGTCCAAAAACATTAGGATTATACATAGTATTATTACCAAATCCATTTGCATTATTACCATTAAATCCATCATAGTAGCCCCCACCTGCTCCACCAAATCCACCATAAGCATTCATATTCATTGGTCTTGCTTGATAATCATTTTGACGTTCCATCATGCGACGTTCTAAATCATCAATTGATCCTTTTTTATCAATATTAAAATTATTATTATCATTATTATCACCAAACCCATTATTACCACCACCAATTTGCATTCTCATACCCATTTCACCTGTGGCTTGTATATATTCACCTGGACCTGCTAAATTAGAAACAGATGCCCAGTTACCTCCAATAGAAGTATCAAGCATTCCAGGCAATCCAACATTATTAATTCCAGACGTATGTTGTGGTCGTGATTCTGTTATAGGTTGACGATTTCCATAGATTTCTCTATCGCGTTGCATATTGATAAAATTATTATGACCAGTATTGTGATGAGTACGTTTACCAGTTTTTGCTTCATATAGTTTTATACAATCATCAATTATTTTAGTATTTAACTTAGATAGGAATTCAGGAATTGGCATTTCAGAAGGTCTTTTATCTGAATATTTTTCATAAATACTTTTCATTTGTGTTTCTACAAATTTTCTACATGCTTTTCTTGATTCGGGACTGTTTTTTATATTAAGATTTTTTGCCAAACTATTGGTCAATCTCTCAATATTCTCCCTTGAAAAAAAAATATTGTTCATATTAAATATCTATATTATATAAACTCTAAATATTTTTTTTTTTTTTTACTCAAGCTTATTTTTATATTTTTTATTCTATATTAAATATATAATGAGAAGATTTAATCAACCAACTTCTGGAGGTAACCCATTTGGAAACTTTACCTCATTAACATCTAATAATATGCCAATTAATGGAGGACCTAATAATTTTAATAATGCATATATGACAGTAACTACACCATTTATAGAAAAACAAGATTATCGTAACAAGAATAACTTTTTACAAAATAATGTAAATGAAACTTTATTATTAGAACAAATTATTGAATATTATCTAAATATAGATAGTGTTGATAGAACTTTAGCAGCATACCCAAATCCATTTAAATTTACTGTTACATTTGGAGGCCATGGACCAACTATTGATAGAAAAACATTTGTAAAAAAAAATACAGATATATGTGGAACTCAAAATGAAAGTAAAAAATTTAGTAAAACAATTAGCTATGACGGAACACCAGGGCCAGTAATTAATAAAAAATTTAAAAATGTTAAATATTTAAGACTTGATTATATCATTTTACCTAAAACAAATATTATTATTAGAGAAAATTGTATTATTAGTAACAGTAGTGGAGCAAGTGATGGGGAATTTATATCAGGAAGTGGAATGTCTGATATTAATTGTTGCTTATCAGAAAATCAATCTGATAAAATAGCATATAAATATAAATATTTAATTTTACGTATTAATGAAATTAAAAGTGATAAAATTTTAGGGACTAATCGAAATCTAGAAAATGATGTATTTATATTGTATCCTGATAAAATTATGGGAAGTAATCATATTATGTGGCTTCCTACTTCTGGAACACGAACTTATAAGAATTCAATATTAGAAAATATTAACAGACTTACTTTTGAAATACTTACGCCTGATGGAGAAGAATTAAATATTTACGATGAAAATAATAAAATAGTAAATATCACTAATGAAACTAATAAAGAAATTATCGAATGTATAGATAAAAATATGCAAATTAATCTAGCTGTTGTTATGGGTGTAATAGAAAATGAACTTAATACTAATACTAAATTTGAAGCATAAATTAATTTTTAATTAAAAATATGCATATATAGTAAACAAAATAATTGCTATTTATAAAATATATAAAAAAATATAATGTCAATTATAAATGTATATATGGCAAAAATAAATGGATTAAGAAAATATTAAGTTTTATGCTACTGGTAGCTACCCTAACAAGCTTGCATCTACTTAATAGCTCATTTTGCAAGTAGTTATATGCTTTTATATTTGAACTACTATAAAAAAGCCAATTATTTTTATTTACTGTCTAATTTTTCTAATTTTTTAGTAAAAAAGGTGTAATTGTTTTAAGATATATAATATGATATATCATAATGTAAATTATATTATATGCAGTATATAATATATCATAATGAATACTATGTTATTAATCGCAATTGCAGTAATAATTCTAATTATAATAGATAAGAAAGAATCATTTATTGGCAGTTTTTCTCCATTTTCTATTAATAAAGTAAATAATCCAAATAATTATATTGATAGAAGTTATTATATCAATGGTGGATTATATGCTCCTTACTTTAAATTAGGAGAAACCAACATTGATAATACTCCTAATCGCGAATATGATATGTATTTAAAGAAACTACATAATAAACATTTATCTAGAAAAATATTAAAAATTAATACACAATGTTCATCATGTCAAATACGTTAATCAATTCATAACTTCTTCATCGATAAGAGGAATTGGAATCACGCGATCAATAATATAAGTATTTTTATCTAATTTTTTAGGAACACCTGTATTGTCGAAGCCAACTTTTCCGATTGCATAATATAATTCGAAATCATATACTACTCCAGTTTCTGGATTAAACCAATAGCTAGCAGGCTTAGAATATAATGGTTCTTCTTTTTCATCTCCTTTTGTTAATTGTTTAACTGCTTTTATTTTTTTTGCTCTTATTCTAATAGTTTGAGAATTTACACTATTAGAACCATTTGAATTTTTCATATCATCTTGTAAATCTTGTTTATAAGCTGGACCAATATATTCATCAAACAAAGAAGGTTCATCGAACTGAAAGCATTTATATTCTCCCTCCATCATATTATGTGCTTTAAATAAATTGCAGTCAATTGCAACTTCTTTGAGAGTAGAATAAAAAGATTCAATTAAACCTTCTTTTGAACGTGCTACATTTTCGATATATTGATCTGTTGTATCTTTTTCTTTTATTTGACGAACTGCTTTAAAGCGATACACATCAACTGTTCTTTCTTTCATTGGTAAATCTACATGATAACACGCACGCAAAGCGCGACCAATCATTTGAACAATACGTACTTCGTGCCAATATGGTTCTAAAATATGTACTTGGCGACAGTTTCTTAATGATAGACCTTCAGCACCAGCAGGAGAAATCATCATTACTTTACATACTTTACCATCTATGTTTTCTTTTACATTATAATTATTAATTGCGGTTTTACGTTCAGATTTTTCAATCATACCATGATATTCAGCGTATCTAAAATAATCATCACCTTCATATGAATTTTCACCAGTTTTTATTAAAGAACTAAAACCCATATGTTTCATATATATTTTTAACATTTGAATACCTTCCATTAATACATAATTAGTATATATTAGAGTAGGTCCAGGTGAGCTAATAATAATAAAAATACAGTAAATCATTTTAGGAGAACTAGTATACATAGCTTCAAATAATTGAGATTTTTTTTTCTCTTCATTAAAAAATGCTTCATAGTCACCTTTATATTTTTTCAAAAAAGTATCTATATCTGTTTTGATAGTATGACCAACTTTAATGTCAGCACTATTTTTATCAGCTAGATAATCATCAAAAGTATTAACATATTCTTCTAATGCTTTTTTATATTTATTAATATTAAGTACTAGATCTGATCCTTTTTCAAATTTTAATTTATCTTTATCAGCTGTTTCTAGAGCATTAGCTTCCTTTTCGGAAATTTTAAATTTATTAGGTCTAGGTCTATTTTCGCCAGTTACATTTTGACTCAATGCAGGAAAGACAAAATTTGAAGCTTGTCTTGTATAAGTTTTATAAGACTCTGATGAAGATTTTTGTGCTTTTTTTTTCATTGCCATTAGAGTCTCTATTTCTTCAAAATAATTATAAATTTCTTCTTGGTATTTTGACATCGGAACATCTATATAATGTACCGTTTTTTTAGCATACATATCTATAGTAGAACCAACATAATAAGATATTAAACCTAATATTCTTCTTTGAAACATATTTTTAGTTAATGGATTAATAGTAGGAAAAGCAGAATCAGTTACATAAAGTTGCTCAAATTGTGATTCACTCTTTGGAAAACTTCCAGGGCGTAATAAATTAAATAATAATGCCATTTCAAAAGGTTTATTAATAGCAGGTGTACCTGATAATAATATTACACGGACTCCTTCATTTTCGAGTTTGTCTTGTATAATATAATCATAAATATTTTGTGCACGGCGACCCTTTTTAGAACTAATGTTTGAATAGACGTTTGCTATAAAATTGTGAGTTTCATCAAACATATATAAGTTTTTTTTAGTAGTATCCGCATTTTTAACTGCTTCTAAAAATTGCTTATCAGCAGTTGGTGAATCATAACTTATAAAAGTAATATTTTTCATAATAAAATCTTTTTCGGGATTTTCTTTTAAAAGTTTTTCTAAATCAGACATCCATGGATGATCACGTAAAGTAGCTTTAATAATAATAAAAACATTCCAACCAGGTGTGTAGTTATAAAGCATATTATAAATATTAATCGCCGATAGAGTTTTCCCCGAACCTAGACCATGATAAAGTAAAATATCTTGATAAGGACTTCTGTAGTCTAATAATTTACTGGCAAATACCTGATATTTACGTAATTCAAATTTACTATTACTTGTAGCACATGCATCTATATCATCACGAATTATAATTTCGGGTAATTTAAATTTTTTAAAATTAGCCATTACCCATGTCGGAAATAATCTACCATTTGCTTTAAAATCAATATATTTTTCTTTAGCGAACATTTTTCCTTTATAAGCCATCTTAATTTATATATTAATATGATATATAATTTTTATTTAAGTTTTCATAAAACTAAATATAATTGTTCCTCTAATACCAGTACCATAAGTATAACCAATTTTATGTTTTATATCACCATCAAAATATATTACTTGATTTACTTTAGGTTGAATTTCTCCAAATGGTGGAAACAATAATTTGCCGCCTTTGATATTATTATCAAAACGATAATAATATATTGCTGTATAACAAGATGTACCTTCATCATTTATTGAGTCCATATGCAGTTTACCTTCAAAGTCAGTATTATCAAAAATAAAATCTCTATTTTCTACATAAATTTGTGTAGAGTGAACAGTGACTCCATATTTATTAAAATTGTATAAGTGAAATTTATATAAAGGTAATAACGGGCTAAAAAAAGAATCACTTGGATTATAAAATTTATTGAAACGTGATACTTGTTTAGCATTGCCAGTTCCAATACTAAATATTGGATATGTTGGTAAAATATTTAAAAAATTAATTATTTTTTTTGAATGAAAGTTTTTTATTAAGTACATATATTTTTATTTTTACTGTTCTTACTATTTTTGCTATTCTTGTTTTATTTATTCTAGTTAGTTTATTAATCAATTTTTTTGATTTTATTTTTTTTAGTTTCGATGTTGTATTTTTCCCTTTTCTATTTTCTTTTTTTCTATTTTCTTCTTTTCTATTTTCTTCTTTTCTATTTACTTCTTTTTTATTTTCTTCTTTTTTATTTACTTCTTTTCTATTTTCTTCTTTTTTATTTTCGTTTATAGGGGGTTCTTGATTATGTTTGCCAGTTATTAAATTGATATTTATTGATTCAAATAATTTATAAAGATTTGTTTTTTTTTTTAATAAATAATTTTTCTTATGAGTTAATTTATAAACTGGACTATAGTTTTTTTTTAATTTTTTGTGAAACTCATCATCTATAGTATTGTGTGTATGTTGCAAATTTAAAAATCTGGCTGTTCGGGCAGAAATCAGTGGAATATTTTTAATTATTTCATTGAATTTTTTATCAACATTCACAAGACTTTTTACGGTTGCATGATATTGAAAATAATCAAGTGCCTTATTATTTTTAATAAAGTATGATACATAATTATCTTTAATTTTTTCTATAATATAACTATTTTTGTTTGATACTATAAACCAGTTAGCTATTTTTAAAGAATCGTACTTGAAAAAGAAAAATGAATTAGTTGCATGATTATCAAAATATTTAAAAAGCCACTTGTCTAATGGAGTGTTACATAAAGTAGTAGCATCAACCCAAACACCGCCATATTTGCTTAGTAATAATGTTCTGATTATATCAGCTCTTGTTGATATGGGAGTTATATTCCAAAAATTTTTATTTACTTCTAAAACGTCAATATATTTACTTAATTTATTTTTATCTAGAACATTGATTTTCCAATTAGGATTTTGTGTGATCCATGATTGTTTGCACAATTTGCAAATATATGGAGCGTTTTTCCATCCCTGTTCCCAAAATATCCATATATTTTTCGGAAAAGTCATTTTATTTATACATTTATAATATAAATAAAATTTGAATTTAGATACTTAGATATATTAAGATATATTAATTTATTTATTACCAAATGTTTGATTAATAGCTGATCGTGCAGCACTTGATGCTACTTCTTTTGTCAAGTTGCGTTGTTCTGCAAGTTCTCGATTCAAGTTTTCAATCATCTTATTCAACACAGTAACTTCTTTTTGTAGTTGTGTAACTTGTGCATTAACATCTGCAGTTTGCATTTTATATGTAAGTTCCATAGTAAGTTTTTCTTGTTGCAGTTTCGCATCAAATTTACCTTTTTCTGCTCCAACTTCTGCTTTCAAGTTACTATCAAACTTTTCTTTCAATTGTTTTAGTTCAGCAATGAGAGCATTCTTTTCACTTATTAGTTTATCATAATCGGCTTTTTCTACAAGAAGCATGTTATTTTCAGTAGCCAAAGTAGCACACGCTTTAAGTTTATATTCACGTAATTTCTGTGTTGTTTCAATTTGTGAATTCTTAAAATTTAGTTCAAGATCTTTCTTAATATTTTCATAATGTCGTTCTAAATCTTTTTTGTTGTTTTCATAATTAGATTTTAGTTCTTTTTCTAGAGCAATAAATTCTTGTTGAAGAAAACCAATTTTAGAAGTATGATCAGTTTCAATCTTTTGTATCAAAGTATCATATTCTTGTTGTTTTGATTCAATTTGTAAATCGAGTTCAGTTAGTCTTTCGTTAGTCATTGCATGTAGTTGCTCAAGAGCACTGGTAAAAGCATCACCTTTGTAAACTAAATTATTAATTGCCTGTGCCAATTGTAGTCTATCAGACATATCATGAGTTTTAATAGGTCCGGTAGTAAAATTTACTAGCGCAGATGGTTTTTTTGCAAGAGCACGTGAAGCAGTAGTAACAACAGATTTTACAGGAAATACTTCGGATTCATTATCTGAATTAGATACAACAATAGGCTCAGGTTCTGATTTAGCTTTAGTTACGCGTTTTGGAGGCATTTATAATTATTATAATTCGCAAATCTTTATGTAGATTTAGAAAAATTTATTTCAGTAAGAAAATAATGCAATATTATTTTGATATTATTCGGCAAATTATTAATTTTATCAAGAAATATATCATTATTTCTTTCTTTGTCATAAAAATAATCAGAAATTTCTTTTAACTGATTTTCATATTTAATTATATCATTCGAAAATTTAATTTTATTTAATCTTGATGGTTTTCCATTGATAAATACATGATATGGAAAAACATTTTTTGTAACTATTTGACTTCCACCTACCATAGTATATTGCCCAATTGTTACGCGTTGTTGAATGAATCCATAACCTCCAATGTTACAATTATTTAAATATTTACTAAAGCCACCCATAATAACTCTTGGATAAAATGTAACATTATTATTTACAATAACATCATGTCCCATATGACATTCTGCTAAAAAATTATTATTATCGCCAACTAATGTTTTATTGTCAACACCAGCAAATAAAATATTACGAACATGAAAAAAATTATTATTTCCAATTTTTATCCCTTTGATATTATCGAAGTTATAATCCCTATAAGCATTACTCGATTGTACTGGATATTCGCCAATTGTGTTATTATTGAATATAATATTATTATTGCTAATTTAAGAACAGGCATGAAAATATCAACAAATAAAAAACCGGATATAAGTTTTTGGGCAGGGTCTAATGATTATATTCCATTTGAATTTTTTGAGCAAGTCATAAATTATTATTCAGAAGATAAATTACAATTATATGGAATTAATAATTATAAAAATGGGAGTAATATAAGCATTTTTTGCAAATATGATGGCATTAAAAATACTATCAATGATACAGATTTATTTTTATGGGATGGCACAGATAGTAATTCTAGATGTAATTATTTATATAAAGGTGGCATAATAGGAATTAATAAAAATGTTTATAATAATTTTTCAAATTTAATTGAAAAATG
>Ga0194124_10005607_pt1 | contig 11594 bp, 6 predicted proteins | sample TA2KigCas0mmetaG_FD_148605 | JGI IMG/M metagenome (GOLD analysis project Ga0194124, IMG submission 148605) | Freshwater microbial communities from Lake Tanganyika, Tanzania - TA2015031 Kigoma Deep Cast 0m | ecosystem: Environmental > Aquatic > Freshwater > Lake | place: Tanzania: Lake Tanganyika...
TCACCAGCATTAAGCGGTATATCGACTTCGATGCGATCTTTACCAATGATTGTTGCCACGCTATCGCCATCTTGAATGGTCGAATGCCCGGCACGCATTTCAGCGGCATAACGCATCTCATCTTCGCCACCCTCACCGGTATTGCTTTTGCCGCCTATGCGATTCATGGCAATCGCAAGGGTGCTGTGTGCTTCGGTGGAGATCGAGCCCAATGACATGGCCCCAGTGGCAAACCGCTTCACAATGGCTGAAGCAGGCTCGACCTGATCAATCGGAATAGGCTTACATTGATCCAGACGGAACTCGAATAATCCCCTCAGGGTCATATGCCTGCGGCTTTGATCGTTGATAAGTGTGGCGTATTCCTTATATGTCGATACGCTATCCGAACGCACGGCGTGCTGCAGTTTTGCAATCGAATCCGGGGTCCACATATGGTCTTCACCGCGTGTGCGATAAGCGTATTCGCCGCCGGTTTCAAGACTAAGCGACAGGACCGGATCCGCACCATAGGCAGCCTGATGCACCCGTATGGCCTCTTCAGCGATTTCAAAAATTCCAACACCGCCGACATTGGACGGGGTGCCCGTGAAGTACTGGTTAATCACTGTTTGCGACAAACCGATCGCTTCAAAAATTTGAGCACCGCAATAGCTCATATAGGTCGAAATGCCCATTTTGGACATGACCTTCATAAGCCCCTTACCCAGGGCTTTGATATAGTTTTTGACCGCCTTCTCGGCGCTCATGTCCTTAGGCATGCCACGAGCCATCTCGCAAAGCGTCTCAATGGCCAGATAAGGATGAATCGCTTCAGCACCATAACCCGCAAGCAGTGCGAAGTGGTGTACCTCGCGTGCTGAACCGGTTTCGACCACCAAGCCTGTACGTGTGCGTAAACCTCGATTGACCAAATGCAAATGGATCGCACTGGTGGCAAGAAGCGCAGGAATGGCTACCTGATCACGATCGGCGCGACGATCTGACAATATAAGCACGGTATAGCCTGCATGTACCGCCTCTTCGGCCTTGGCACGCAATGAAGCCAGGCAGGCCTCGATGCCCTCCTTACCCCATTGGATCGGATAGACCATATCGAGTTCGAGCGAACGAAACTTGCCCGCGGTATAACGGTCGATATGTCGCAGTTTGGCCATATCCTCGGCATTCAAAACCGGTTGACTGACCTCAAGCCGCAAGGGCGGATTCACCGCATTTAAATCGAGCAGGTTCGGTTTGGGGCCAATAAACGACACCAGCGACATCACCAATTGTTCGCGAATTGGATCGATCGGTGGATTGGTCACCTGCGCAAAGAGCTGTTTGAAGTAGTTATAAAGTGGCTTATTTTTGGAAGAAAGTACGGCAAGCGGCGAGTCATTACCCATGGAACCTACCGCCTCTTCGCCAGAAACCGCCATGGGCGACATCAAAAACTTCAAATCTTCCTGGGTGTAGCCAAAGGCTTGTTGGCGATCCAAAAGGCTTGCCGCACTTGGGCTTTCGATGTCTTCTGAAGTCTGGCTCAGCTGTACATCATCGAGTTTTACCCTAACCGCTTCAATCCATTCACGCCAGGGACGCGCATTAGCCAACTGATCTTTTAAGGCCTGATCATCGATGATCCGACCTTGTTCTAAATCGATCAAAAACATCTTGCCAGGCTGAAGGCGCCACTTCTTCACAATCCGGCTCTCGGGGATTGGAAGCACCCCAGCCTCTGAGGCCATCACCACCAAATCGTCGTCGGTGATGCAATAGCGCGCAGGACGCAAACCGTTTCGATCAAGTGTGGCACCAATCTGGCGTCCATCGGTAAAGGCTATAGCAGCCGGGCCATCCCAAGGCTCCATCATCGCTGCGTGGTATTCGTAGAACGCTCTACGCTTTGGATCCATCAAGGTATGCTGCTCCCAAGCCTCGGGGATCATCATCATGACGGCTTGGGCAATCGGATAACCGGCCATGACCAGCAACTCAAGGCAATTGTCAAAGGTCGCGGTATCGGATTGTCCTGGGTAGACGATGGGATAGAGTTTGGCGAGGTCTTGTTCGAGCACCGGTGAGCGCATCACGCCTTCGCGTGCTCGCAACCAGTTGTAGTTGCCTTTCACGGTATTAATTTCACCGTTATGGGCAATCAAACGATACGGGTGCGCAAGCGGCCACTCTGGAAAGGTATTGGTTGAAAAGCGCTGATGAACCAAGGCAAGCGCAGACACCACACGAGGATCAGCAAGATCGCGGTAGTACTGGCCCACTTGATGGCATAACAACAACCCCTTGTAAACAATGGTCCGAGCCGACATCGAAGGCACAAAGTATTCGCGCCCATGACTTAGGGCCAGGGCCTGGATCGCATGACTTGCCATTTTGCGGATGACGTAGAGCTTGCGCTCGAAAGCATCGACCACGCGCACATCGGGTCCGCGACCTATAAAGACCTGCCGAATGAGCGGTTCTTTCGCGCGAACCGTTGGCGACATCGGCATATCGTGATCGACTGGCACATCGCGCCATCCCAGCAGCAACTGGCCTTCAGCACGGATTGCACGTTCTAGTTCTTGCTCACATGCAAGCCTTGACGCTGGCTCTTTGGGCAAGAAAATCATGCCGACACCATACTCGCCTGCAGGCGGCAGCATCACCGATTGCCTGGCCATTTCCTCGCGGAAGAACTGATCTGGCATTTGGATCAAAATTCCTGCACCATCGCCCATTAAGGGGTCGGCACCAACGGCGCCACGATGATCGAGATTGCCCAGAATTTGCAGGCCTTGTTCAACAATCCGGTGGCTCTTTTGACCCTTGATATGGGCAACGAAACCAACGCCGCAGGCATCGTGCTCGCGACTGGGGTCATAAAGGCCTTGCGCTTGGGGTGCTTCGCTCATCGACGAGCGCTCACTAGGCATGTGATCTTGCATGACAGAAGAGGTCCTGAAATTGTGGCGGTGCAGCAAGTGTTAACAATCGAACCTTGCAGTATATCGAGACAGACATCGATCCGTCATCAATTCCTAGCAGGCTGTTCAAGACAAGCCTTGATGCTTTGATCGACGATCGCCTCGTCCACTTCGCCCATGAAGGCATGCCCCAAGCCCTTTAAAAGTACAAAGCGTGGACGTCCCGCTCGCGCCTTCTTATCCACAGACATCCACTTGACATAGTCAGCGGTTGACCAAGCCGGCGCTTGCATGGGGAGTTTCGCCGCTTCAATCGCTGCAAGAAGCAGTTCACGATCGCTTGGCGCTAATAAACCCAATCGTTGCGAGAGTTCAGAGGCCATCACCATGCCAGTCCCTACCGCCTCGCCATGCAGCAAAACGCCGTAGCCCAAACCGGCCTCAATCGCATGGCCAAAAGTGTGGCCGAAATTCAACACCGCGCGCCTGTCATCTTCGCGTTCGTCCTCACCGACCACTGCTGCCTTAATTTCGCAGGATCGCGCCACCGCGGCGATCAAGGCGGCAGGATCTGCTTTGAGCAAGGCCGGCATGTTGGTAAAAACTTCCTCAAGATAATCGCGGTCCGCAATAGCGCCGTGCTTGATAACCTCAGCGAGCCCCGCACTTAACTCGCGCGCTGGAAGGCTTTGCAGCCATCGCGCGTCAGCCAGCACCAACTTGGGTTGATGAAAGGCGCCAATCATGTTTTTGCCTGCTGGGTGGTTAATGCCGGTTTTGCCGCCAACCGATGAGTCGACCTGGGCAAGCAAGGTGGTTGGGATCTGGATGAAATCGACCCCGCGTTGATAACAGGCGGCCGCAAAACCCGTCATGTCACCCACCACACCCCCGCCGAATGCGACCAATATGCATCGACGATCAAAGCGATGACGAAGCAAGGCATCAAAGATCAACTGTAAATGCTGCCAGTCCTTGTAGGCCTCACCATCGGGTAATTCAATTTGGATGACGTTGGCTGCAAAGGGCTCAATCGCCGCTCGCACGCTTGCTGCGTGCAACTTAGCAATGGTTTCGTTGGTAACCAGGGCAACTTGTCTACCTTGAATCAGCGCTGCCCAAAGCTGATGCCGCCTCATCAGATCCTCACCGATCAGGACCTCATAGCTACGCTCACCAAGTGCGACCGCAACACGTCGAAGTGTTGTCGATGAAGGACTGAGAAGATCTGCGGCATGTGGTTGGGCATCAGAAGTCATGGATCACCTTAAATCGAGCATACGCATAATGTCTTGAACCACCCTTTCAGGCGCCTGCCGCCCGGTTGGGACAGCGTAATGGGCAAGCGATTGATAAATCGGCTCGCGAAAGCGCAAAAGCTCGGCGATGCGAGCCTTTGGGTCAGCAGCCTTAAGCAGCGGGCGTGAGCGGTCGTGGCGAAGGCGCATCCACAAATCCTGCAGACTAGCCTGAAGATAAATCACGCAGCAGTGCTGCCTAAGATGCGCTTGATTTTCAGGTCTTAGCACCGCGCCACCGCCGGTTGCAAGAACCAGATCAGGCGAGCCGATGAGGCCACGCAAGAGTTCGGATTCTCGCTGCCGGAATCCTTCTTCGCCTTCAAGCTCAAAAATCGTTTGAATCGGTACACCGCAACGACGCTCCAATTCACTGTCAGCATCTAAAAAGGGACGGTTTAGCGCCCGTGCAAGGCGTTTGCCCACGGTCGACTTGCCAGAGCCCATCATGCCAATCAAAGCGATTGGCTGGCTATTCGGATCGAGGGGAGGAGTTGTCATGCGAAGAACATGGAGCTTAAACGGTAGGGACCGATCATGCCGTATTTTCGCCTGCCCATCGGGGGCGCATCAGCAGCAAAACAGGCCATAATCGCCCCATTCTGACTCACAGCACGCATGGCCAATCCAAGACTTCCCCCACCCGACGACGCAATGGATCGCCCAAGGCCGACATCGACCCCAAACCGTGAGCCGCGCTTAAGTCTTCGCGAGGCCACCCAGCAAGCTCGCGCAATCAGAAGAGCGGGCAGTGGCACAGGCGGTGCAGCGGGGCATACCGAGGCTAGCACGAGCGGCGCTGCAGGCGGTGGCAGCGGCGACGCTGGCGGGGCTACTGGACGTGGCGGAGGAAGTGGCGGCGGCGGAGGAAGTGGCGGCGGCGGAGGAAGTGGCGGTGGTGGCGGCAAGCCTCGAAGCCGACTTCCCCAGCAAGAGCTCGATGGTCTGCCTTGGTCTCGCTGGTTTGCATGGGCTTTTGCGGTGGCAAGCGTGGTTGGTTTATCGCTTGCAGCCTGCCTTTCGCTTGCCTTTATCCTGGCGATGGATCGACTGCCGACGGTAAATGCGCTACTGGACTACAAGCCGAAAATTCCTTTGCGGATTTACACCTCCGATGGCGTTTTGATCGGCGAATTCGGCGAGGAAAGGCGCAGCCCCTTGAGAGCGAGCGAAACCCCCAAGCTGATGCGCGATGCGATTTTGGCTGCCGAAGATTCGCGTTTTTTTGAACATCACGGGGTTGATTTGCTCGGCATCGTGCGTGCTGCGATTGCCAACCTGATTTCTGGCGGCAAAGAGCAGGGCGCGAGCACCATCACCATGCAATTAGCACGCAACTTTTTCCTCTCAACCGAAAAAAGCTATATCCGAAAGATTTATGAGGTGCTGCTTGCGATGCGCATTGAAGAAACGCTAAGCAAGACGCAGATTTTAGAGCTTTACATGAATCAGATTTACCTGGGTCAACGCGCGTATGGCTTTGCCTCCGCAGCGCGTGTTTATTTCAACAAGAGCCTGCAACAGTTAAGCCCTATCGAAGCTGCGCTGCTCGCTGGCTTACCCAAGGCGCCCTCACGTTTCAACCCGGTGGTCAACCCTAAACGCGCCGCGGCCAGGGCGCATTATGTGCTGGGAAGAATGCGAGCTGAAGGTTTTCTCACTGAAGCACAGTACCGAGCAGCGCTTAACGAACCGATAAAGGTCGTACCGGCATCTGCCGAGTATCCCTCAAGGGCCCCCTATGTGGCAGAGATGGCGCGCAAGATGACCGTTGATTTATTTCGTGACGATACCTATGCCCTGGGCCTGAAGGTTTACACGACCATTAACGCTGCCGAACAGCAGGCCGCCGAACTCGCAGTCAGGCAGGGCATCTTGGACTACGATCGCAAATACGGCTACCGCGGACCCGAAAGCTATGTCGAACTACCGGTCAACGATGAAGGGCTCGAAGAGGCGGTCGACAACGTGCTCGATGACCGTGAGGACGTCGATGATTTACTTGCCGCAGTCGTACTGAGGGCAGACCCCAGGCAGGTCACCGTGAGTCGCGGCAAACAGGGCAATATCATCATCGGTCCCGACGGCCTGAAGTTTGCCGCCAATTCGCTTGGTGAGCGGGCGCCTGCTGCGCGAAGAATCCGTCGTGGCGCGGTGGTACGTATTGCAGCGCTACCCCAAGGTGGCTGGGAGATTGTGCAACTTCCTGATGTCCAAGCAGCCTACGTATCGGCAAGCCGCGACGACGGTGCAATCCATGCCCTAGTGGGTGGCTTTGACTTTGGTCGCAATAAATTTAACCGGGTTACCCAGGCGCAGCGTCAACCTGGCTCGGCCTTTAAGCCATTCATCTACTCAGCCGCTCTCGAGAAGGGATTTCATGGCGCAAGTGTGGTCAACGACGCGCCGATTTCGATTGATCCGGCACTTACCGGTGGCCAGGTCTGGGATCCAAAAAACTATGACGGTAAATATGATGGGCCTATGCAGTTGCGAACCGCGCTGGCCAAGTCAAAGAACATGGTCTCCATTCGCTTGCTGCAGTCAATTGGCACGCGCTACGCCCAATCGTGGATTCAGCGCTTTGGTTTCGAAGCGGACAAGCACCCCCCCTACCTAACGATGGCCTTAGGCGCAGGCAGCGTCACCCCGCTTCAATTGCTCGCAGGCTACACGGTATTTTCCAACGGTGGCTATAAGGTTGACCCTTACTTGATCCGCACCATCACCGATCGCGAAGGCCGCCTGCTCGCTGCCGCCAAGCCCTTGACCGCTGGCAACGAAAGCGTACGCGCAATCAGCCCCCGTAATGCCTTCTTGATGGATTCGCTGCTGCATGAAGTAGCGGTGTCGGGCACCGCTGCCAAAGCAAGCGCAAGCCTTAAACGCAGCGATCTGGCAGGAAAGACCGGCACCACCAATGATTCGGTCGATGCATGGTTTGCCGGTTACGGCGGCGATGTGGTGGCGGTTGCCTGGGTTGGTTTCGACACACCACGCAAGCTTGGAGAGCGCGAAACAGGCGGTGGCTTAGCACTACCCATCTGGATTCAAGCGGTTGAACGCTCACTGAGCAGGTCGCCCGAACGCAGGCCCTCTGCGCCTGAAGGCGTCAATCTGGTTGGCAATGACTGGCAGTTTTCTGACGCACCGGCCGTACCCGGTGTACAGCCCTAGCGCAGGGCATTGGCTTTAGGACTAGAGTGCCAAGGCCTCGAGTTCAACCCCGGCGTGATGTCCGAGTTCCTCAACGAGCCTTTGGCCAAGCGCTATACCGTCGCGGGTGTCGATCCAACCATGTTGAGGGTCGAATCGGAAGTGAAAGCCGCCCCGGCGTGATGCCAGCCAAACTTCACGAAGCGGGGCTTGGAGATTGATGACCATTTTCGAATCGTCATCGAAAGTCAAACGCAGTACCGTGCCCTCCAAATCACTATCCCAATCGGCGCCGCTATCATGCATAGCATGCTCGAGTTGTTGCTCGATCTTGGCAAGCAAGGCCAGGCCTTGTCGCTCGAAGTCTGAGTCGCTCATGCTAACCTCGTCTTCATCGTACTCAAGATAAAGATGCCGATTGTAGGCAGGGTGCAGGCAAACAACCCTTTCGCTGTCATGCTCTGATTGATTCCACACTGAATGTCCCGCTTTATGTCTCGACTGATCCGATTGTTCACCCTCATGATGGCAAGCCTGATGCTCAGTGCTTGCATGACGTCTTGCGGCCAACGCGGCCCTTTAAGCCTCCCGCCGCAGGGACAAGTGAAGTAATGCAAGACGACTTTGCCCATTTGCCCTGGCTCTCGCGCACCGAACGCGGGCTTTGCGTTGAGTCGATCGCGCTCACCGATATCGCTGCGCAGCACGGAACACCTGCCTGGGTCTACTCCAAACAAGCACTAAGCAAGCATTGGCAGGCCTTTGCCGATGCCTTAAGCGGTCGAAAGGCCTTGATCTGCTATGCGATGAAGGCCAACCCGAATCTCTCAATCCTTCGTTTTTTCGCCGAGGCGGGTGCAGGTTTTGACATCGTCTCAGGCGGCGAACTTGCCCGGGTTCTTCAAGCGGGTGGATCAGCCTCAACCATCGTGTTTTCGGGGGTTGGTAAACGCCGCGACGAAATTCGTGATGCACTCACGGCAGGCGTGAAGTGTTTTAACGTTGAAAGCGCAGCCGAGTTGCGTCGGATCGGGGCGATTGCTGCCGATCTGGGTCTTCGCGCGCCGATCTCACTTCGAGTCAACCCAGACGTTGATGCCAAAAGCCATCCCTATATTTCGACCGGGCTCAAGGAAAACAAGTTCGGTATTGCCCACCAAGAAGCACTTGCGCTCTACCGTGAGGCAGCGCAACACCCTGGTTTAAAGGTCGTAGGTATTGATTGCCATATTGGCTCGCAAATCACCGACATGCCCCCCTTTATGGCGGCGCTCGAGAAGTTGCTCGAATTAATCGAGCAACTTCACAGCCAGGGTATAGCCTTATCGCATCTCGACTTGGGCGGCGGACTCGGTATTCGCTACACCGATGAAGATCCACCCTCACCGGCAGCCTTCATGCAAAGCATTGTGGATAGGATCGAGCGTCATCCCCAGGCCCGAGAAATGGAGTTGATTTTCGAATTCGGACGGGCTCTCGTGGGCAATGCCGGCTTGTTGCTCACAAGGCTGGAATACGTTAAACAAAATGGTGATCGACTTTTCGCGGTGGTCGACGCTGCGATGAACGACTTGATCAGGCCCGCGCTTTATGAGGGCTATCACCCCATTATAGAAGTTCATCCAACTACCGGTGAACCCAAGCTATACGACGTCGTTGGGCCGGTTTGCGAATCGGGCGACTGGTTAGGAAAAGCGCGCTCGCTTAGGCTTGGGGTTGAAGACGATTTACTGGCCATTCTTTCGGCAGGTGCTTATGGCATGGCCATGAGTTCCAATTACAACGCCAGACCACGTGCTATTGAACTCTTGGTTGATGGCACTAGCCTTCGTGTGATCCGCGAGCGTGAAACCGTTGCCTCACTTTGGCAAAGCGAAGTCTGACTAAGAGCAATCCGATAAGCAAGGCCGACCAGGGCCCCGCCTCTGAGAAATCGTTTTTGCCGGCTTTATGCCAGAGGTAATGCAAAACAACCAGGATAGCCAAAGCGTAAATACTTCGATGTAAAGGTTTCCAGCGCCTGCCAAGCCTGCGTTTGGCCCAAGTTGGCGAGCTTGCAGCCAAGACGCTTAGGATCAACCAAGCGGCCATGCCAAGGGCGATAAAAGGCCGAGTGATTAAATCCTCGGCCATCAAGTCAGGATCGAGACCCTGATCGAACCACGCCCAGCACAAAGCATGCAAGCTGCCGTAAAAAAAACATGCAAGACCAAGGCTTTGCCTTGCCGCAATCCAACGGTTGGATCGGGTCCAACGCATCAATGGCGTCATGCTTAGTGTTGCAGCAAGCATGACCAGGGTCCAAGTGCCGCTTGAGCGGGTCAAAAATTCAACCGGGTTGGCGCCGAGCTCATCCTGGCTGATTAAATAAACCCACCGTGCGAAGGGAAGACTCGCCAAAAGCCAGACAAGGCGCTTTAGGGCTTGGCTTGGATTTGCCAAGCGCGAGATCAGGCTTGGCAACACTAGAAAAACTTACGCAAATCCATCCCGGCGTAGAGCCCTGCAACCTGATCGGCATAACCATTAAACATTAAGGTCTTGCGTTTACGACTCAAGAGCCCATCCTCGCCAATGCGGCGCTCACTTGCCTGCGACCATCGTGGGTGGGCAACCTCGGGATTCACGTTGGAGTAAAAACCATATTCGCGTGGCGCTGATTGCATCCAGCTATTGATCGGCTGCTTCTCAACAAAGCGGATTCGAACAATCGACTTAGCGCTCTTAAATCCATATTTCCAAGGTACAACCAAACGAACTGGAGCGCCGTTTTGCTTAGGCAAGACTTCGCCATACAGCCCAAAGCTGAGCAAGCTTAGTGGGTGCATGGCCTCGTCAAGGCGCAAACCCTCGGTGTAGGGCCACTGAAGCACCGAGGAACGCAGACCTGGCATTTGCTGCCGGTCAGCCAAGGTTAAAAACTCAACAAACTTTGCATTACCCGTGGGTTCAACCCGCTTGATCAGGGCTGAAAGCGGATAGCCCAGCCAGGGAATCACCATCGACCAACCTTCCACGCAGCGCATCCGATAGATCCGCTCTTCCATCGGTGCGAGCTTTAAGAGCGTCTCGATATCGATGGTTTGTGGCTTGGCGACTTCGCCTTCAATACGAATCGTCCAAGGCCTGGTCTTTAAGCTCCCGGCTAAAAGCGCAGGATCTTCCTTGTCGGTACCAAACTCATAAAAATTGTTGTAACTAACAACGTCACGATGGCTTGTCGGCTTTTCGATCGTTGAAAAGCTCGAGGGCGCTGCCGCTAGCAGCTCAAGACCTGTCGGCTTAGGTGGTGTTAGGACACTGGCTTGTGCATGCGCATGATGAAGCAATGAGGCCCCGCCGAGAGCAAGGCCAACCCTCCCACGCAGTAAGGTCGCTGATAGCGACTGCAAGACGGTCCGCCGTTGCTGCCAGACCCGCTTGGCGGTGATCTCTGAGGTCTTGGGTTGCGAGGCTCGGAGATCGTTGCTCATGACTATCGCAGACCAGCGATATAGTCAGACACCGCCTTCATCTCTTTGTCAGACATCCGAGCCGCTATGGTCATCATCTGCGAACTGTTTGCACGCGTCCCTTGACGGAAGGCGACAAGCTGTGACTCGGTGTATTCGGCGTATTGGCCTTGGAGGCGGGGGTATTGATCGGGTATACCTGCACCGTTGGGGCTATGGCAACCCGCACAGGCGGGAACACCCTTGTCTGCAATCCCACCACGATAAATTTTCTGACCAAGCTCAACCAAATCCTTATTCTTTGCTGCGGCTGGCTTGAGCTTTTGGGCAGCGAAATAGGCTGAAACATCCCGGATTTGCTGATCGTTGAGTGCTGATGCAAAGCCTTGCATGATCGCATTGTTACGCTCAGGGGGTTTGCCTTCAGCCTGCGGCTTAAAGTTGTGCAGCTGCTTGGCAAGATAAGCGGCATGCTGTGCGGCGAGCTTTGGGTTGGCTGGACTTGGGCTATTGCCGTCTGCGGCATGGCAACCCGCACACACGCCCGAGGCGATTTGCTGACCGGCAGCGATATCGGGTTTTGCAGGCTTACCTGCGGCCTTATCCTGGGCCGAAGCGATGATCGGCACCATAGCCAGCCCAAGGCTAGTGGCAATGACCATCGTCGCGTTTCGCAAAACAAGTGCGGCACGCTGCAGCCTTGTCACAAGCGGAACGCGAAGCGAGAAAGGGCTCAAAGCGCAGTGCGGATGGTGTGAGCCTTTTCGAAAGGCTGGCATTTT